>Ga0265296_1003313_pt1 | contig 15130 bp, 13 predicted proteins | sample MunlanPumphouse1_FD_189073 | JGI IMG/M metagenome (GOLD analysis project Ga0265296, IMG submission 189073) | Groundwater microbial communities from a municipal landfill in Southern Ontario, Canada - Pumphouse #1 | ecosystem: Environmental > Aquatic > Deep subsurface > Groundwater | place... | reverse complement strand
AAACGGCGAAAAAAATGAAAGGCCGATCTTTAGAAAAAACCCGAAATAACAAAAACCCATAGGTAATACTATGGGTCTTAATTTTATAAAAATAACCGTTTTCAATCAATCTGCCGCGACAAAATTAAATTGTCGCCCGCCGATGGTGAATTATTCTTTTTACGGTTTTTAACATCATAATTACGGAAAAAATAAAAAGATTATCCAGGTGATAAAAATGCCGATACATTTTTTTCAAATCATCGGGGCCGAAATTTTCTGTTTTGGTCATAAACACATCCCCCTTGGCCAGACGCGCGTAATTATCCGGAACCGGCGGAATCGCAAAATAATTATTCGCTTGGCAAATTTCATATAATTCGGTTCCCGGCAATGGCGCCGCCACGGCAAGATACGGCGTGGTGCCGTACTTTTTTTCAAAACGATGGGCAACATCAATTGTTTGTTGCATCGTGGCCAATGTTTCTCCCGGAATACCAATCATATAAAAAGCGCCCGTTTGAACGCCCTCGTCACGACAAATCCGCAACGTCCGTTCAATATCGGAAAGCTTAATACTCTTTTTAATCACTTTATCCAAAATTTCCTGCACACCCGATTCAACCGCGACGGTAATCTGGTCACAGCCGCAAGCGCGCATCTTTTTAATGATTTTTTCGGTCAAATAATCGGCGCGGATGCCGTTCGGCAAATCCCAGTGAAATTTCAGATTATTTTCCAAGATGCCGTCCAAAATTCTTTCAAAACGCTCCAGGTCGAACGAGACATTGTCATCCTCAAAATGCAGGTAATTAATCTTAAACCGCTCGCAGAGATACTTAAGGTGGCCTATAACATACTCGGCGGAATGGCCGCGCCAGCCGCGGCCAAATTGATAACGAATGGAGCAAAAAACGCATCCGAACGGACAGCCCCGCGAAGTAAAAATCGTCAAATCACGGACATCTTTAAAACGATCGCCGAAAAATATCTTCTTGATTATTTTTACGAGTCCGCTCTCCGGAGAAACTACCAGCCATTTTTTAAGCAACGAGGAGCGGCGATGAAAATATAATTTCATATCAACCAAATCGTAAGCCGGATAAGGCAGTTCGTCCAGATTTTCAATCAATTTTATCGGCGATGAGTTTATCGCGCCATCCCGGTGGTAGGTTAAATTATCCACGCCTTCAACCGAAGCTCCGTTTTCCAGGGCGCCAACCAATTTACAAAAAGCGGTTTCTCCTTCACCGCGGATAATATAATCAATTTCCGGATATTGTTCCATAATCCGATCCGCCTCTACGGTGGCATGGCATCCGCCGATAACCATTATCGTCTTCGGAAAACGACCCTTAACCGCCCTTACCAAATTCAAGGCCGGCGTGGCTTGAGAAGTAAAATTCACGGTTACTCCGATGATATCGGGCGAAAATTTTTCAATTCTTTCATTTAAACTATCTTCCCGGAGTCCGTGAAAAATTTGCGTTCCCCTTTCTTCAATCATCGTTTCTTTATCAACCAGACAATCAATGATTTTAATTTCAATCTGCGGCCGGCGCTCGCGCAAAAATGCCGCCACCGACAAAAGACCGATGGGGACGCTGCTGCGCTGGATGGTCATATCCAGCCCAAGCGTGTTCTTAAAATATCTGCGATTTGAATTAATTAACAAAACTTTCATAAATCGTTTATTAAAGACAATTTTATCCGTCCCGACCCGCCCATATCAGCCAATTTGGAAATGAAAAATTCAAGGCGCCCCAAATCCTCGCCCACCCAATCTTCGGGATGAGTAAAATAATTAAAATTCCTGCCGGCAATCTTATCCATATTCTTTACGCAATAGGATACGGTTTTTGGTCCGACATACTGCGAGGTTCCAAAAACGCGAAATTGGCCAAAGTCCAAAGTTTTTGGCAAATAATACTGTCCGACATATCCCCGCAAATTTTTAAATCCGGCGGCGACAATCTCTTCAATATGCGCCAGGCCGTTATACGGAAGAACAAAAGTTTCCAATTTAAGATTATGAGCGGCTCTGATTTTTTTTGCCCAGTTCAAATCTTCCAATACCGTCTCGCGGCCGGCATTAAGATAATTGAAGTGCCCGAACGAATGATAGCCGATTTCAAAAAGTCCGTCATTCTTCAAATCCGAAATAATCCGCGACATATACCAGCCGTCATTACTTTTTCCGCAAGGATCATATTTAAACCAATCGCCGTACCAATCGTGCTCATTAAATTCCGGATGCCCATTACAGCCTTCCAGAAATAAATGGCCGCAAACGGCCCAAGTGGCCGGAATTGAATATTTTTTCAGCAATTCGCGGATGCGGTACGCCGTTTCTTCGCTCGCCCATCTTGAGCGCAAATTTTTCCAATTTTTTTTATACGCGTGCGCGAGGCCGACGCCGCCCTCAAGGTCAAGGGAAAAAGTTACCCGCTTTTCCGGCAAATCGGCGCCGGTCAAAATTCCGTCTTTCAAAATAATCGTATCTTGATTAATCTGTAAATTTTTTCCTTCCGTCTCGTTATCCAAAAGCAAGGAGGCCGGCGCATTAATTTTTAAACCATCAATTTTTGCGCCCCGATTTAGCTGAATCCATGCCGGCTCAAAAACCCTAACCCGCCCGCGAATATCGGCGCCCTTATTGATTTTCGCGCCAAAAATTCGGAAGGCTGTCTTTTTCGACGGCGAGAGGGCAATAAAAAAATTATATAAATTAAAATACGGCCTTAGCCTGTCAAAAATATTATATTTTATATAAAGCAGAATTTTTCTCATCTATATAGTTTCCACAGGATTGGAAATTTATTCATCAAGATAAAGATGCCGGATTTTATAAATAATTTTATTTTACCGCAGGGGGTAAACATTTTTATTGCCCTGACGCGCCCTACCGGTTCGCCGCCAAAGCCGCGCTTAATTTCCGCTTCTTTGGCATACGGAAGAGAAGCGCCCCAATCTATATATTTAAAATTATTTTCTTTCGCCCAACGGATGATTTCACCGTATAAGCCGTTATTTATACTTGTATTCCTGAATTCCGGCAAGGAAACTATAAACCATGGCGTTACCGTATCATTAAAAACAAGATTGATGGCCCCACCAATAAACTTACCATCCAATTCGGCCAGGAATAATACCAAATTATCTTTAAATCTGTCAAAAATATTCAAGAAGACCTCTATCGGAAAGACTTGATTTTCTTTTTTATGTTTTAAAGTTTCCTGATAAAAAGAATGAATTTTTTGGATAACCTCTCTGCTTGTTTCGTGTTTTTTTATTAAAATTTTCTGCAGGGCAACGCGGTAGCTTCTTCTCCTCCTCGGCCCGATTTTATTCATCAGAATATCATCAAAATTTTTATATGACGAAATATCAAATAAAAAATCGGTGGTTAATAAATTTGTGTCATAGCCATTTTTTCTAAAATAGATATCCGACCCGCAATCGCGCGGAAGGTTAATTTCGATTCCAATGCTCTGTTTTTCCCTTGCCAAATTATCAATAAATTTCAAATAGGCATCGTATGCCGCCGCTCCGCTCACCCCTCCGATACCGCCAAACGGCTGGCTGAAAAACATCTTTGACCCCCGGTCATAAACTAAAGGAAAAATGCTCTTTATTTCTTCATTTTCCAAATCGGCAAGCGGGAATATTTCCATTCTCATCGCATTTTGCCAAACCTCCATCCATTCATAAAAATACGTAAAGCCGGGGTTCGCCCCGTTTTTGACAAAATTATTCCACTGGTCTTTATCTTTTAATATCTCTATCATTTGTTCAAAATAATATTTTTGACCCGTTGCAAAACAGATCCGGGGCTCGTAAAAATACGGAGCATCTGTTGAGCGGTAAATAACGGATGGCGAACAAACATAAAATAAAGCTTCCTCCTGTCATTTCCGTGCGGCACCAAATGATAATACTCCTTATTCATCCGAAGCAAATCGTCAAATGTCAAATCGCCAATCCTCCACTCCGGCTTTACGCCCACAGTATCCCGCAAATTTTTCCAATTGTAAATATTTTTATAAATCCAGATCAAATTATCGATGGTAAAATTTTTAATCAAACCGTTTTGCTTTAAAAATGTATGGAACGCCGTGTCGGGATACGGCACGACAATATCAAAGGACGCATCTTTGGATTTCAAATCCTCACGGATAAATCGGAAGGTTTCCAAAATTGTTTCTCTGGTATCCCCGCGCAAACCGATTAGGCAATAAGCGCGCGAATATATCTTACGCCCGTCCAAAATTCGCTGGCATTCCAGTATTTGGTTGAGAGTTAATTCCTTCAAATTCAAATCCAAAATATTTTGTACGCCGGATTCAACGCCATAACCGACCGAAAGACATCCCGCCTTAACCAAAAGACCCGCCAGCTCGTCATCTATTGTTGACGCCCGGATATTAACATCAAAAACAAAATCAATTTTTTCTTCGATTATCCGCCGCAACAATGCTTTGGCGAAATCTTTGCCCAAAGTCAATTCGTTATCCAAAATCCTAAAAAATTTATTTCCGAATTTTTTAAATTCTTTTATTTCTTGTATCGCCCGCTCTGCGCTCTTGTGTTCCCAGCCGCTAAGCGGATAACGGCCAAAATGACAAAAAAGACAATGGTGGCTGCACCCCGCGGTCATTAAAATTTGATAATGGTCGTATTTTTTTACGGGAAATAAATCAAAAGCCGGCAAGGGCGTATCCTCCAGGTGGATATGCTCGCGCGCCTCGGTTTTGATAACATTTCCGTTTTCCCAAAAATAAATCCCCTTGACTTCGCGGAGCGGCAATCCTCTTTCCACGGCCAAAAGCGCGTCGGCCACGGCATATCCCCATTCACGACGAATTAAAACATCTATCTCCGGATAACGCCGCATCGCCTCCTCCTCAAAACCAAGACAAACCAGCGCAATAATTTTGCACCCAAGTTTTTCTTTTATTTTTTTAATCCCGCAAAAATCCAAATCAATGGCCGTAATGCTGACATTAATGACAATCGCATCGGGTGCGATGCGTTCAATAGCGGCCATCGTTTCCTCAAAATTAATCTTTTCCGGCCGCGGATCTAAACCAATAACATTATGCCCCCGACCGCGCAAAACAGAGCCGACAACCGCCAAAGAATACGGGAAAACTGAATCATACTCGCTTAAGTTATGCGTGCTCTCTTCCTCCGAAACCATCAAATCATTTGGTTTATACAGTAAAATTTTCATGACCAAAATAACCGTTAATTTTTATCACTTTTCAGCGGCATATTTTGTTGCCGCGTCCGATTAAAGCGCGCGAGCCTAAAACGCAAAAAAACCAACTCGGTATATAATTTAAACGTTTCCCAAAGGCTTGTCCTTTTCTGTTCCATATGATGGAAGACATCGCCTATATTATAAATCGCCGGCGAAAACCAGCTTAACAACCTTGAATAAATTACAAATCGAAAAATTTTATAACTCAACGGCCATCTGATAAAAAAGAAAGCCAGCGCGTGAATGTTTTTAATAACATATTTATTGGGTATTTGCACCACGCTAAGGCGCTGATACGAGCCCTGCATATCTTTAAGCGAATAATCCTTTGGCAAAAAACCTTCCCCGATGCAATATTCCGCCAAATCTGTCTTTGGAAACGGCATAAAAAGATTATTCGCCGAAATTTTCACTTGAGCCTCATGGTTTAGCTCAACAGTTCTAAGCGCGTCGGGAATAGTTTCTTTCGGCAGACAGAACATATTTGATGCATGCACTTTAATTCCGTGGCGCGCGAGCGCGCGTCCGCAGGCGCGTATTTCGTCATCGGAGATTTGCTTATTGAGTAGTTTTCTCCGCAGCTCTTCATTACCCGTCTCTATCCCAAAGCTGACGCTATAACATCCCGCTTTTGCTAACGCGGCGGCCACCTCGTCAGTCATAAGATTGGCCCGGCTAAAACAAATAAACGGCAGGGTGATTTCCCGCTTGTATCTATCCAAAAAATCAAGAAGCCAGGACTTATTAAAAGTAAACAAATCATCAAAGAAAAATATTTTTTTCAAATGATATTTTTCTACCGCTGTTTTAATTTCGATAATAAAATTATCAACGGATTTTTGGCGCAAATATTTCCCGTGATCTTTAAAAATATCGTGGATTACCGCGTTATAACAGAAAGAACATCGATACGGGCAGCCGCGGCTGGAAAAAAAGCAGGTTCCCGGATAGCGGCTGACCATGCGCGGATAGGTATCATAATAAATCGAGCGGTCTTCAATAACCTGATCATTCAACTCAACGAGCCGGGCGCGCTCATTAACTTTTATGGAGCCGTCGCGCTCGCGATAAGCCAGACCCGGTATAGAACCCCAATTTTTTGTTCCCCTATCAAGTTCGCGCATTACCTCGGTAAGCACTTCCTCTCCTTCGCTATGGCAGACGAGGTCTGCCGGAGCAGACCGCAAAATATCCTCGTAGTAAACAATGCCATGAATGCCTCCGACAATAATAGGAATATCAGGTAATTCTTTTTTAATCGTGTATATCAGCTTAACCATCCAATCATGCTCCATAGACATCGCGCTGATGCCTATCAGCCGCGGATTCAATTGCTTCAACCTTTCAATGGGATGTTTTTCAAACTGATCAATGATCAGCGCCGTTTTATAACCTTCATGAGTAAGTTTGGAGTGAAGGCACATCACGCCGAAATATTCAAACGCGTATGATTGATAAAATACAATATCCGGTCGCATAAATTTTCACTTAGATTAATTATCTGGAGTAGTTTTCTTGTAAAATATACTCAAATTTTTCTGTAATTTTAATTCCGCTAAAATTATTTTTAAACGTTTCCAAACAATTTTTTCCGACCGCTTCCTTCAAAGAACGGTCGTCTTTTAATTTTTTGACCGCCCAAATAATTGACTCCGGGTCTTTTTTTTCTATATAGAAGCCATTGATGCCGTCTTGAATATAATCCAACGCGCCGCTTGTTCTTGTGATAATCACCGGTAAAGAAGCGGACATCGCCTCAATCATTGTCATGCTCAATCCTTCATTAAGCGATGGCATCAGTAAAGCGTCAGCGGCGCACATAATCTCGTAGAGAGACGCAGGATCAGTTTTTCCATGCAAAATGACTCTGTTTTGAAGTTTTGCCTCATCAATCATTTTTTGATAAAAATCCTTAAGTGATCCGCCGCCATATACGTGCATTTTATACCCCTCCAGATTTTTCATCGATTCAATTGCATAACTTAAACCTTTCGTCTCCACGCCCCGCTCCAAATCCAGCCTTCCAACAAACAAAACGTGGAAGCTCTCATTATCCAGGTTAAATTTTTGCCTCAAATCAAAACGGTTTTGGCCAACTTCCGGCGGAAAATACGCGTTGGGCAAAACAGCGACCCGCGCGCCTTTTTTCAGCCAATTATTTTTTTGGAGAATATCTATGTAATCGGTATTCGTCGCCAGAACAAGTTTGTTATTTTTATACGCCCATCTCGCCAAAAAATGAATCCGATTCGCGAAATACGGATGGCCATGGGTCTGAACAACGGAAATTGCCCCAAACAGTTTGCCGGCAATGGCGGAAATTACTCCACCCTCCCAGGCGGTCTGCGCAAAAACAATTTGCGGTTTTTCTTTCCAGATTATGTAAAGAGATTTTATTAAAAATTCCAAATATACCGCGAAACGGAAAAAATTCTGTAAATTCTTGCCGTTGCCGGCGCGCCAAATTTTTATTCCGTTCCAAACTTCAAATTTTTGATGCGCCCCGTTATATCTTGGCGTTATGACGCCGGTCTCAAATCTTCCGCTTTCCCGGAGCGCGCGGCACAAATTAAAGGTTGCGTTGCCCACGCCTTCCGATAACGGAAAAAAATGCGCGACGATAAAAATAATTTTTTGCTTTTTATCGGCCATAATCTACTTTTTATAAAATTTCGGGACAAATTTATCAACTCCAAAAACTTCCGTTAGTGTGAGCGGCACGCATAGCTTGCAGCACTCATAGGGCCTTTCGCCTCTTTTAAGCAACCGCCGAAAATTTTGAAATTTATCATTATTAAACATCCGCGTAAAGTCCTCTTGATAAATATTGCCGAAATAGACGCCGGAATTCGGACCGCCGAAAGAACAGCATGGCTGGACATTGCCGTCCAGATTTACCATCAGCGTATACCAGGGATAAAAACAGGGATAAAATTTCTTAACATTTTCTTTATGATAATATTGCTCAAATTTTTTTAAAATAACGTCCAAATTGGTGGCAACACCGAGTGATTTTGCCGCTTCTCTCGCCGCCATAATCTTTTCCTTAACCAAATCCGGCGTAAGCGCTGAAGCTAAATTGTCCCTGCGGTTATCCAGTCCCATCATATTCATCACCTGAAAATAGGCCGCGTCGATTTCCAAACTCTTTGCCAAACGGACAAAATCCTCAAGTTCATTGATATTATCCTGCTGAATAACCATCTGAATCCGCGTACCCGGCAATGATAATCCTCTTTCTTTTTTATACCCTTGCAGAGATTTTATACCCTCAATAATCTGGGGAAAAGCGTCAACGCCGCGAATTTTTTTATACGAATCCGGATTAGCCGCGTCCAAAGAGATAGAGAGCGTATCAATACCCAAATCCGCTATCCATTTGTAATTTTTTACGAGCAAAACCGCGTTACTCGTAAAATTAACGGAAATCCCTTTATTTTTCATGTACGCGAACATCTTTTCCGCTTCCGGATGGAGCAGGGTCTCGCCAAAACCGCAGATGGTGACAAAAACCGGATCGGTCACGTCTATAATCTTTTTGAAATTTTCAAAACTTATATTTTCCGGATTCTTTATAATTTCGGACCGCAAACATGTTTGGCAATTGCAATTACAGCTGTTGTTTGTTTCTATCTGAACATGGAGCGGACGCACGGAAATAACCAATGGCTTTCGTATGGCGTTCCAGCCGGTTTGCATCAGACGAATAATTTTTTTAATTTGCCGCATAAATACATTAAATAAAGCAAGAAAGCAATAAAACAAGAAAGCAAGAAAGCATCAAAGCATCGAAACATCAAAGCATCGAAACATCGAAGCAAAGTTGTTTTTATGCTTAGGCCGCAAGGCCGTATGCTTATATGTTTCGTGGTTTAGGCGCAAAGCGCCGTATGCTTAGATGTTTCGTTATTTAGGCCGAAGGCCGTATGTTTTCTTGCCTTTTTTCGTTAGGTTTTCTTAAAAATGCCCAGATAATTTAGGGCGAAAACCTTGTTTTTATCAAACTTTTTATCCGCGAACAAAACCAACTTTGATAAATAATAATTGATTATATAAACAATCCGGCCGATAACCGGTATTGTCCCGAATACCGACAACATCAAAATTGAGCATGGAGTAAAAATAAAACTCAAAAGCCCGCCGAGGGGTATAATTTTTAAATCCGTGAGCCCCGCCTCCGCGCATAATTCTTTAAGGCCGTATTTGGTATAACGAAAAAAATCTTCCGGCTCGCCGTGAAGATACGATAAATGCGGAACCGTAATAATGGCAATGCCGTCTTTTTTTAATACCCGGCTGATTTCCTTCAAAACCGCCATTGGCCGGGGTGAATGTTCCAAGACCTGCGAACAAAATACGGTATCAAAACTTTCGTCCTGAAGCGGCATCGCGCCGGCATCGGCAATGATGTCCAAGTCGGGATGCGCCGGATATTTATCTATTGTTATATATTCTCTCGCCAAGGGCTTAATCAAAAAACGATAAGTCATCTCCCCCGCCCCCACATCAAGAACACGCCTGTCTTTACAGTATAAATCAAAATAATCTTCCAACGCTTCAAAAATCAGATGCGAGGGGGATAATTTAAAATACTCGCGGGTGCCTATGAATCGGCGATAATAATTTTGCCAATTTGTTTTTAAAGTCATATTAAATAAAGCAAAAAAGCAATAAAACAAGAAAACAAGAAAGCATCGAAACATCAAAGCATCGAAACATCGAAGCAAAGTTGTTTTTATGCTTAGGCCGCAAGGCCGTATGCTTATATGTTTCGTGGTTTAGGCGCAAAGCGCCGTATGCTTTGATGTTTCGTTGTTTAGGCCGAGGCCGTATGTTTTTTTGCTTTTTTTCGTTAATCAAGATACCGCCGGGCAACGCCCTCCCAGCTATATTTCCTCGCCAATTCCAATGATTTTTTACCCAATTCCTCGGACAAATTTTTATTATTGATTAATAATTCAATTTTATCGGCCAGGGCGCTCGCGTCTTTTGGCGGCACAAGATATCCGTTTTCCCCGTCCTTAACCAATTCTTCATTGCCGGAAATTCTGGTCGCAATAACCGGCAATCCCGAGGCCATTGCCTCCAAAATTACATTCGGCATCCCTTCGTCGGCCGAGGGCAGAACAAAGACATCAGCCGAACGATATTCTTCAGGCAATTTATTTCTATCCAACCACCCTGAAAAAGTAACTACGGAGCCAATCCCCAAATCCTTTGCCAACGCTTCTAATTCTCCGCAGAGCGGCCCATCACCAACTATCTCGCACTCTATTTTATCGCCAAAACCGCGGTTAATCAACTCTCCAATTGAGCGAAGCAGAGTATCCGCGCCTTTTTGCGAAGTCAGCCGGCCAACGAACAAAATTTTAAATTTTCCCATTTTTTCCTTTTCCGCCGCGGACCAAAAAAAATTAACGTTCACGCCGTTCGGGATTATTCCGACCTTAACGCCTATTTTCTCCGCCGTTTTTTGCGCCAGCTCCATAAGCCCCCGGCTATTGGCAACAACCGCCTTGGCATTTTTCCAAACAATTTTTGTGAGCCACAGGGTTAAAGAATGATATTTGCCATACATCACCGGCATAAAACCGGGAACATCGGCGCCGCGGAGAGATACGATGTATGGAGCGCCAAAAGCTTTTTTAAACCGCCAAGCGATAAATCCGGCCGGCAGACCAAAAAAAGCGATAATCATATCCGAATTAAAATCCACTACCGAATTTTTGCGCCATATCGACCAAAAAATAAATTTGAACATCTCCCAAAAGCCGGCGCCGTCAATTCTTTTTCTTTTGGAAACCCGCAAAATTTTGAAACCATTTTGCTGCTCTTCCCCCGCCCGAGCCCCCGCGGTCATCACCAAAACCTTATGCCCCAATTTTACAAATTCGCGGGCGAGATTGGCCGCGGCATTAGCCGCGCCGCCGCCGAATGGCGGAAATTCATGATTTATAAGCAAGATATTCATATCGGTTTTTTGGCGATCATCGTCCAACCGCAATTGGTTGGCGGCCGGACGATTTTAATGTCTTCCAGCCCCAAATTTAAAACGAGCCCCGCGACTTCTTCTTTTGTCCAATAATTGGCTATCTTGGGGATTAATTGATCAAAAACAATACTGTGAATATGCCAAAATTTGAATCCCGCGAGCTCCCTAAAATACGGCGACGGTCCACGAAAAATTTTTACGCGCATCCAAAGAGGAACGGAAAAAAAATACGCGAGAAGATGCGTAACCTCAACGGGTATTTTTGAGGTGATATATCTTCTGATTGGATTAATATATTTTACTATCCACTCATTTCCCTCATAACTATAAACCCAAATCAAAATAATTCCTCCCGGCTTTACAGCCTGAACTAATTTGACAATCGCCAACCGGGGATTTTTGAGATGGTGAATCACGCCGATACTAAAAGCGATATCAAACTGATTTTGCCAATCAATTTCGTAGATATTTTTAAACAGCGCTTCGGCGTTGGGAAATTCTGACAAATTTTTTTTGGCGCGCGCCACCGAACGCTCATCAAAATCAAAAGCAACTAATTTTTTAGCCCCCCATTTTAAACTCCAAAAACTATTCCGACCCATTCCGCAACCGGCATCCAATACTTCCTTATCTTTAAAATCGCTCTCCGTTAGCGGATGCACCCATGACTGAAATTGTTTTTCGTAATTCGGATCCAGCTCGGAATATTTATTCCACTCAAATCCGAACCTTTCGGCGGAAGCCATATTTTCATTTAATACAGGTGAAATTAAATTCTATTTCTTCAAATCCGCCAACCCAAAAACACCATATGCGGCTGCAAAAGCCGGGGCTAAGATTCGCCAGAAATGAAAAAATCTTATCCAATACCATTAGCGCCGCAACCGTTAGCCGGCCGTATCCCGCGCGTTTTAACAAATGGGGGAAGGCGTGCCACCGCAAGCGCATTTTATCGAGTCGGAATTCACTTCGCTCGCCCGCCTCAAATCCCTCCTTGGCGAAATTTTTATTAAAATAAAGCGGGAAAGTTACATCAAAGCCATGCAGGTGTTCGGCGTGGGTAAAGCCGCGGCTAAAATGAGGAACCTTGATCTTTAAGCCGCTCCCCGCTTTTAATATCCGGTGCAACTCTTGCATGATAAAAAACGGCCTGTCCAAGTGCTCTAAGAGATGATCCGCTTCAATTAAATCGGCGGAGCTGTCCGGAAAAGGATAGGGAGCGGCATTCAGGTTATGAACAACTTCCGGGACAAGTCCCGATTTCCAATCAACATTTATGTATCCTTCTTTTTTCCTTTCCCCGCACCCCAAGTTTAATTTTACCGGATGGCTTATAATTTCCATGAATTTATATTTATTGGTTAATTTTGACTGGAAGCGTTCTGCGCGGCTTTTTCTACATCATCAATTTTTAAATCCGGCAGACCCGGCGTTGATTGATTGTACAAAGGATGGGCTTCTATCGGTATTGGAACGTGCGGAAAATTAAAAATCGGGTCCATATAATTACAAATAAATTCCCTACTGACTCCCGCGTAACACATTTTATGCCGACGCTTGAATAACGGGCTTTGACAGGCCTTTTGCCATGCCTCTTTCAGAGTTATCTGATTAACACTGCCAAGCGATATCGGGATAAAAAAGCACGGAAAAATTTCTCCCGTGGCATTAATGCCGAGATAGGCGTTTCCAGCCGGACAACCGAAACCAAAAAAATTATTAGTCAGATGGGTAGAAACATAGTCGCTGTGAATGGACGCCTCATTTAATCTCTTAACGTCTTCAAACGTCAATAAATTTTCTTTCTGCGCCGTAGCATAGCCGGTGGGTATCAGCGGATTAATACTTAAACGTATTTTATTTTCTTCCGCGAATTTTATTTGTTTCTCAAAGGTGCCATCCGTAAAATCACGATGCCCCGCAACGCAGGCGAGCTGAAAGCTGATGCCGTATTTTTCACAATATTCCTTGGCCTTAAAAACATGACCGTAAGCATCCGGCAGGCCGATAATCGCATTGTGCGCGGCTTCGTCCATCGAATGGAGCGAGATGGTAACATTGGTCAACCCGCATTTTGCCAGCTCTTTTGTTTTTTCCTCGGTCAAGAGATAGCCGTTTGTGGCAAGCATGGAACTGATACCGTGAAAGTTGATGCGTTCAATTAATTTATTCAGATGCGGATACAAAAGCGGTTCGCCGCCGATAAGGCAGATTACCGGCACATTCAGCTCGGCGCACTCGTCAATTAATGACAAGTATTTTTCGAGCGGCAAACTGCCAAGCTGTTCGGTAAATTTTCCATTGGAACAAAAAGGACATCGGCCGTTGCAGGCCAAGGTTACAAAAATTTCAACGAACCTGATTTGCTCTTTCTTAAAAACGTTTACTCTGATATAACCTTTTACAAAACGCCAAAATACGCGCCAGTTGGGTATAAACTTTAGAACAAAAATAAAAGTATGGAATTTGATTTTAAAATTTTCCCAAAAACTATTTTTTTGCTTCGACGCGGAAGTACAATTTTGACATTGATCCATAAAAATTTACTTTAACCGTCTTTCCCGCCACATTTTAAAACAAAGCAGCGTCCGAAGATTTGATTATAAATTGAACTTTTCTTTAATTAAATAAATTGGCTTATCTTGCGCTTCATGATAAGCGCGGATCATAATCTCGCCCAGCAACCCCATTAAAATAAACTGAATTCCAATAACGCCTAAAATTGCGGAGAGGAGCGGAAGCGGCGTGGAAATCAATGACCGATGGCCGAAAAATTTCAAACAGAGGGCGGCAATACCGCTTATGAATCCCATTAACAGGGAAAAAATCCCGGCGCCGCCGAAAAAATGAATCGGTTTGGTCAGATAATTTGATAAAAATTTTACAACCAATAAATCCAAAACGACGCGAAAGGTGCGTGAAATTCCGTATTTTGATTGGCCGAACTGGCGGGCGCGATGCGTTGTCGGCATTTCCGTAATTCGCGCGCCGTACCAAACGGTGTAAGCCGGCAAAAAACGGTGCATCTCGCCATAAAGCGGAATATCTTTTATTACCTCGGCGCGATAGGCCTTGAGCGTACAACCATAATCGTGTAATTTTACTTTGGTAATCTTAGAAATTAAACAATTAGCAAACCAGGAGGGCAATTTACGGGAAAAAAACGCATCTTTCCTGTCCTGCCGCCAACCGGAAACAACATCATACCCTTCATCAAGCTTCCGGACGAGCTTCGGAATATCCGCAGGGTCATTCTGCAAATCGGCGTCAATCGGAACAATTACGTCGCCACTCGCAAATTTAATGCCGGCGGCGATGGCGGCTGTCTGGCCAAAATTCTTACGGAATCTGACGAGTTTTACTTTTGTATCCTGGCGCGCCAAGTCAGTTACGATTTTTGAACTTTTATCGGATGAGCCGTCGTCAATAAAAATCATCTCGTATTCAAAACCGGCCGGGCCCAACGCCTCAACTATTTTTTTATACAAGATCCCGAGATTATCCTCTTCGTTTAAAAACGGTATAATAACGGATAATTGATGCATATAGAAAAAAATTTAGACTTTCTTATATCTCTCGGCCAAAGAACCAATCCCAATAATAAAAAAAATAAAATAATACGGATAAATCGGCAGGGCGTAGCGCGAGATGGCGTCAAAAAACATATAGGCGCTGCAAAAATAAACAATCGGAATGAGTAAAAAAATTATCTGCCGATAATTTTTCAAACTCCGGATGATTCCATACGCGACGAGCGCGAAAAAAATTATCCATATCAGGCGCATTCCAAAAATTATCGCCGCCTTGGCCGCGGAAAGCGGCTGATTAGAAAACATTCCGTCAACGCCAAAATCCGGTGAAAGGGGCGAAGGCAATACGTTTAATTTAACTATCTC
>Ga0265296_1003312_pt1 | contig 15132 bp, 14 predicted proteins | sample MunlanPumphouse1_FD_189073 | JGI IMG/M metagenome (GOLD analysis project Ga0265296, IMG submission 189073) | Groundwater microbial communities from a municipal landfill in Southern Ontario, Canada - Pumphouse #1 | ecosystem: Environmental > Aquatic > Deep subsurface > Groundwater | place... | reverse complement strand
GATATGACTGGGAAAGCCGGTGCGACCCCGACGATATTTTAATCGTTGACCGACCTTGTATGTCAAAGGCTACACCATCGCCAAGCAAAGGCAATATGACAGCGCGCACAGGCGGCATTTTTTCGTGCGCCGCACCAAGGGGCAAAAATGAACGAGACCAAGAGCATGGCCGAAGCCGCGAAGCGCGGCATGACCGGCACCAACCGCGCGATCCTGATCGCCGCCTTTGTGCTGCTCGCCGCGGCGATCGGCTATGCGATCTGGCGCGATTCGGCTTCTGCGGGGGCCGGTCCGGCGGCATCGAGCGGTGCGGCGCCGTCCGACCAACTCGCGGCTTTGGAGGCGCGCACCAAGAGCGAGCCGAACAGCGCGGAGGCGTGGACAGCGCTGGGCGCGGCGCGATTCGACCTTAGCGATTTTGCCGGCGCGGCGGCAGCGTATGAAAAAGCGACCGCGCTGTCGCCCGAATCGGCGGGGCTGTGGTCGGCGCTGGGTGAGGCGCGGGTGATGGGCAGCGACAGCGACCCGATGCCCGCCGCTGCTCTTGCCGCCTTCGACAAGGCGATCGCGCTCGATGCCAAAGACCCGCGCGCGCGCTATTTCCTTGCGGTCAAGAAAGACATCGGCGGCGATCATCAGGGCGCGATCAACGACTGGTTCGCGCTACTCGCCGACACGCCGCAGGGGGCGCCGTGGGAAGCGGACCTGCGCCGCACGATCGAACAGGTCGGCGCGATCCACAAAATCGACGTCGCCAGCCGCCTCGCGAGCACGCAGCCGCGCCCGCTGACCGTCGACGAAATGCCCGTCGCGGCGCGCGCCATCCCTGGGCCGAGCCGGTCCGACATGGAGGCCGCGTCGCAGCTACCCAAAGGGCAGCAGGATCAAATGATCCAGGGCATGGTTGACGGGCTGGAGGCCAAGCTGAAGGCCAATCCCGCGGACCTCGACCGCTGGATCATGCTGATGCGCAGCCGGATGACGCTGGGCGAAACCGCGAAAGCAGCGCAGGCGCTGAAGGACGGCATTGCCGCGAACCCCGGCGCGGCGGGGCGGTTGAAGGCGCAGGCGCAGTTGCTCGGGGTGCCGGGGGCGTGATTTTGGTTCACGCGGAGCCGCGGAGGCGCGGAGAATATACACTCACCGTTTGTCCTCAGCTTGTCGAAGGACTGTTCTTTCTTTCAACGGCGAAGAGAAAAACGGTGCTTCGACAAGCTCAGCACAAACGGGGCTGAGATATCCTCTCCGCACCTCCGCGTGAACCCAATTACCCCGCCATCAGCGCCGCATTGCCGCCCGCCGCGGTGATGTCGGTGCTGATCGTCTTTTCCTCGGCAAAACGGTGCAGATAATGCGGCCCACCGGCTTTCGGGCCGGTCCCCGACAGACCGCGCCCGCCGAACGGCTGCGAGCCGACGATCGCGCCGATCTGGTTGCGGTTGACGTACACATTGCCGACCTGCGCCCGTGCCGCGATATGCGCCGCAACCCCGTCGATGCGGGTGTGGACGCCGAGCGTCAGGCCGTAACCCGAGGCATTGATCGCATCGATCAGCGCGTCGAGCTCGCCGCCCTTCCACGTCGCCACGTGCAGCACCGGGCCGAATATCTCGCGCTTCAGCTCGGTGACTTGGTCGAGGCGGATTACGACGGGTGGCACGAAATGGCCTCCCGTCGGCAGATCGACGCGCTGGGCTTCGGCTATCACGCGCCCCGCGGCGCGCGCCTCGGCGATATACGCGGCGATGTTCGCCTGCGCCTCGTCGTCGATGATCGGGCCGACGTCGGTCGATAGCAGCGCGGGGTCGCCGATATTCAGCTCGGCCATCGCGCCCGCGACCATCGCGATCATCGTATCGGCGACATCCTCCTGCACGCAGAGCAGGCGCAAGGCCGAACAGCGCTGACCCGCCGACTGGAACGCGCTGGCCACGGCGTCGCGCGCGACCTGTTCGGGGAGCGCGGTCGAATCGACGATCATCGCATTGGCGCCGCCGGTCTCCGCAATCAACGTCGCGATCGGGCCGTCGCGCATCGCCAGGCCGCGATTGATCGCGCGCGCCACTTCGGTCGACCCGGTGAAGGCGACGCCGATGATGTCGGGGTTGCCGGTCAGCGCCGCGCCGACGGTCTCGCCGCGGCCGGGGAGATAGTGGAGCACATCGCCGGGGATCCCGGCTTCAAGCAGCAACTCCACCGCGGCATGCGCGATCAGCGGCGTCTGTTCGGCGGGCTTGGCGAGCACGCTGTTCCCCGCAGCGAGCGCCGCCGCGACCTGGCCGAGGAAGATTGCGAGCGGGAAGTTCCACGGGCTGATGCACACGAACACGCCCTTGCCCTCGAGCATCAGTTCGTTGCGCTCGCCCGTCGGGCCGGGCAGCGCGACGGGGTAGGTGAAGTCGGCGCGCGCCTGCCCCGCATAATAGCGCAGGAAATCGACCGCCTCGCGCACCTCGGCGATCGCATCGACGAGCGTCTTGCCGGCCTCGTCGATCGCGAGGCCCAGGAACAGCGCGTCATGTTCCTCAAGCAAATCGGCAGCGCGTTCGAGCCGTTCTGCGCGGAAAGCGCCCCCGGCGAGGCTCCAATTGCTGTGCGCGGCACGCGCCGCGGCGACGGCATCGGCAACGGTGGCCGCATCGGCCTCGATCACCTGACCGACAATAGCGCCCGTCGCGGGGTTGTGCACCGCCGCTCCCGCGCCGCCGCGCGCGACGCCGCCGACGATCGGCGCCGCCACCCGGTCGCTGCGCCGCGCTGCGCCGATCGCTGCGACCAGCGCCTCGGGCACGCCGGGTTCGCCAAGGTCATAGCCACGCGAATTGCGCCGCGCCGGATCAAACAGCCCCATCCCGGGCGCGATGTTCGACGTCGCGGCGCTGGCGACGCTGCGCGGATCGACCGCGAGCTGTTCTGCGCTGACATCGGGGTCCGAAAACTGGTGCACGAAGCTGGAGTTGGCGCCATTTTCGAGCAGACGTCGGACGAGATAAGCGAGCAGATCACGATGCGTTCCGACGGGGGCATAAACGCGCACCGGCCGCGGCGGCGGGAACAGGGCGACGAGCGCATCATGCGCGCCCTCGCCCATGCCGTGGAGCCGCTGCAGCTCATAGTCAGCCCCCGCGAACAATTCGGCGACATACGCCAGCGTCATCGCATTGTGGCTGGCGAACGCCGGGTAAATGCAATCCTGCGCGTTCCGCAGCAGCTGGGCGCAGCGCATATAGTTGAGGTCGGTGTGCAGTTTCGCGGTGAACACCGGAAAATCCCCGAGCCCCAGCGTCTGCGCGCGCTTGATCTCGGTGTCCCAATAGGCGCCCTTGACCAGCCGCATCGACAGTTTGACCCCGCGCGCGCGGGCGCGCTCGGCCAGCCAGTCGATCACCGCGGGGGCGCGCTTCTGATACGCCTGGATGACGATGCCCAGCCCGGTCCAGCCGTCGGCTATCCCCGCGTCGATCAGCGCCGCAAACACATCCATATGCGGTTCGAGCCGGTCGCTTTCCTCGGCATCGATCATCAGCGGGATGTTCACCGCTCGCGCCGCTTGCGCGAGTTCGATCACGCGCGGCACCAGTTCGCCGATCACCCGCGACCGCTGCAGATATTCGTAGCGCGGGTGGAGCGCCGACAGCTTGATCGAAATGCCATGGTTGGCGTGCGGATCGCCGGGCTTCGCATCGCGGCCGATGCGGGTAATCGCGTCGGCATAGCTTTCATAATAGCGCGCCGCGTCCTCGGCGGTGCGCGCCGCCTCGCCGAGCATATCAAAGCTGGCAAGCTCCGCCTTCTGCTTGTCGGCGCGCTTGACCGCGGCGTCGATCGTCTCGCCCATCACGAACTGCTGGCCGAGCAGCTTCATCGCCGCGAGCGCCGCCTGACGAATCACCGGCTCGCCGGAACGGCGGACCATTGATTTAAGCAGGGTCAGCGGGTTCGCCTTGCTGCCCATCGCGTCGAGCATCAAGGTCGCCGACCCCAGCGACAGGCCGCGCGCCGACAGTGCGACGATCAGCGGGTTGTCCTCGTCTTCGCCTTCCTTCCAATGGCGCCCAGCGATCTTGTCGCGGATCAGCGCGTTGGCGGTCGCGCTGTCGGGGACGCGCAGCAGCGCCTCGGCGAGGCACATCAGCACGACGCCCTCCTCGGTCGAGAGGCGGTAGCGGTTCATCAGCTGCGCGACGAGCGTCTCGCGATCACCCTCGGCCTTTGCCTTGCGGATCAGGTCGAGCCCGCGGTGGGTCACCGCTTCGACGCTGGCGGTCGAGGTGGCAAGGGCGGCGCGCAGCTCGGCGACGATGTCGGTTTCGCTACGGCGGGCGAGAGCGCGGAGGGCGGCGCGGTCGTTGGGCTGGATCATGCGGGGAGCATATCGCAGCACAGCGCGGCAATCCGACCAATTATGAGCATTCGGATTTATCTTTTGACCTATTTTTGGATCAGTTTTAGGCCAATGTGATGAATGAAACGCCCCTCGCAGTCGATCTGGACGATTTCGACCGGAAAATCCTGGCCGTCCTGCGCCAGGACGGCCGCATCACCTTCACCGATCTGGCGCAGCGCGTCGGGCTGTCCAAGACGCCCTGCCAGCAACGCGTCCGGCGGCTGGTCGACAAGGGCGTGATCACCGGCTTCGCGGCGATCGTCGACCCGGCGAAAGTCGGCCTCGATCATGTCGCCTTTGCCGAGGTGAAACTGTCCGACACGCGCGAGGAGGCACTGAAGCAATTCAACGCCGCGGTGCGCGCGATTCCCGAGGTCGAGGAGTGCCATATGATTGCGAGCAGCTTCGACTATTTGCTCAAGGTCCGCACCGTCGACATCCGCCGCTATCGCATCGTGCTGGGCGAAAAAATCTCCAGCCTGCCACACGTTGCGAGCACCTCGACCTTCGTCGCGATGGAAACGATCAGCGAAACGACGCGCTGACACGAATATTGACCGCCGCGCGCACCTGTGCCAATCGCGCAGCCCCGGGCGGGTGTAGCTCAATGGTAGAGCTTTTGCTTCCCAAGCAAGTGACGAGGGTTCGATTCCCTTCACCCGCTCCAACTTTCGCAGCGATTTAGCGGAGCTAAATCGCGATCAGCGAAAGTCCGGCCAGCCCGCACAGCGGGACTGACGGCGCGGCTTTGCCGCGCCAAACCATCTTATGCCACCGCTTCCACCGTCACCCGCTGGTTCAGCATCGATATCTCGCCATAGGCGGTGAGGAAGCTGATGTCGGCGGCGTCGCGGCCGACGGCGATCTTGGCCATTTCGCCCGCTTTCGCCATCCCGGTGGCATCGACCAGATGCCAGGCGCCGCCGAGGAACACTTCGGCCACTGCGTGGAAATCCTGCGGTTCGACGCCGAGCGCATAGACGCTGACGATACGCGCCGGGATCGCCGCGGCGCGCGCCAGGCTGACCATCACATGCGCATAGTCGCGGCACACGCCTTGGCGTTCGACAAAGCTGTCGAGCGCGCCCGTTTCGGCGTCGCTCGACCCCGATACATAGGTGAAATGCGTCTCGATCCAGTCGCGCATCCGGCCGATCTTGGCGCCGCCCTCGACATCGCCGAACTCGTCCTGGACGAAATGGATGAACTTGTTGGCGGGGCAATAGCGCGATTCGTTGAGATACTGGACCGTCTCGCCGGGCAGCCGGTGCATCGGCACCTTGTCCAGCGTCCGGTAGTCGGTGAGGTCGCGCTGGATTTCGACCGTCGTTCGATAGCGGACATTCAACTCGCCGCCGCGGCGCAGCCAGATGCGGTCACCGATCATGTCCTGCGCCGGAACGCGCGCAAAATATTCGCAATTGCCAACGTCGAGCGTCGCGTTGAGGATCAATTGCTCAGGGATTGCCGCCGCCTCAATGTGCAGCATCAGGTCGACCGGATCGCCGAGGCGATAGTCGAGCGCGGCGGTGATTTCGAGTTTCATCGGCTGCTAACGCTCCAAAGCGGGATCGGTGCCGCTAGGGCGATAAAAACCGCTGCACAATCGAAAAGCATGGGCGAAAAGCATTGGCGCGATTCGGCGGCAGCGCGCTATGGGCCGCCAACCCATTCTTCGTCGGGGAATTTTGTGACCGCATCGCGTACCATCCCCTTCATCGTTGCGACGATCTTTATCGACGCGGTGGGTTTCGGGATCATCATGCCTGTGCTGCCCCAACTGGTGATGGAGGTCGGGCGCATCGACCTGCCGCACGCGATCGAGGTTGGCGCGTGGATCGGGCTGGTGATGGCAGTCGCGACCTTCCTTGCTTCGCCCGTGCTCGGCAATCTGTCCGACCGCTTCGGTCGGCGGCGCGTGCTGCTGCTGTCGCTCGCTGGGCTGACGATCGACTATGCGCTGCTCACGATCGTCGGCACGCTGCCGTGGCTGTTCGTCGCGCGGGCTTTGTCGGGGGTGTTCGGCGGCAGCTATGCGGCGGCGCAGGCCGCAATCGCCGACATCACCCAGCCCGCAGAGCGCGCGCGCAATTTCGGCTTCGTCGGTGCCGCCTTCGGGGTCGGCTTTGTCGCCGGCCCCGCAATCGGCGGCTTTCTGGGCGAGATCGGCCCGCGCGCGCCGTTCGTCGCCGCCGCAATCCTCGCCGCCGCCAACATGCTCTATGGCCTGTTTATCTTCCCCGAGACGCTGCCGCCCGAGCGCCGCCGCGCGTTCGACTGGCGCCGCGCCAATCCGCTCGGCGCGCTCCAGACGATGCGCGGCCTTCCGGGCATGGGCGGGGTCGCGAGCGTGCTGACTTTGTGGCAGATCGCCAGCCTCGTCTATCCGATGACGTGGAGCTTTTACTGCATCGCGCAGCTCGGCTGGACCCCGGGGATGATCGGCGCCAGCCTGGCCGCGGTCGGGGTGATGATCGCGCTGGGGCAGGCGTTTGTCGTCGGGCCGATGGTCGCACGCTTCGGCGAGCGCGACGCGGCGACGATCGGCATCTTCGTCGCGGTCGCCAATTATGTCGGCTTTGCCTTTGTCACCTCGACCTGGGGCGCGTTTCTGCTGTTGCTGCCGATCGCATTGCAGGCGCCGGTGCAGCCATCGCTGAACGCGCTGATGTCGCGGCGGGCAACCGCCGACACGCAGGGCGAGGTACAAGGGATTTCGGCGATGGCGATGGGGCTGGGCCAGCTGGTCGCGCCGATCGTGCTGACCGGTACGATGGCCTATTTCACCGCCGCCAAGGCGCCGGTGCATTTTCCGGGCGCCGCGTTCATTGTGTCGGCGCTGTTCGGCCTGCTTGCGATCCTGATGCTGCGCCGTCTGCCGCGGATGACGCGGACCAGCGACGACGCGCCCGATCAGATGCCGCCGTCGGTCACCGCATAGCCCGCGGCCTCAAGTCCTGCGGTCAGCATCGCGACGCAGGCGGCGACATCGGCGGCCGACGTCGAGCGGACGACAAAATTGGCGCCGACCTTGCCGTCGCGAAAAAAGGGATAGCTGCCGATCACCACCCCCGGATGGTCCTTTTCGCCCTGCCGCAGCAGGTCGGCGACTTCGCTTTCAGGCGACCAGGCGCCGATCGTGTGCGCGATCAGCGGCGCGCCGCCTTCCAACTCGCCGGTCAGCGCGTCGAGCATCCCCGCGGTGATATGCGGCACCCCCGCCATCACGAACAGATTGCCGATGCGGATGCCCGGCGCGCCCGACATCCGGTTGGGGATCAGGTCGGCGCCGTCGGGGGTGCGCGCCATGCGCAGCCGCGCCTCGGTCAGTTCGATGCCGCGGCCGCTGTAATAGCGTTCGAGGATCGCGCGCGCATCGGGATGGATGATGACCCCGACCCCCAGCGCCTTGGCCACCGCATCGACGGTGATGTCGTCGTGCGTCGGGCCGATGCCGCCGGTGGTAAAGACATAGTCGTAGCGCGCGCGCACCGCGTTCAACGCATCGACGATCTCATCCTCGACATCGGGGACGACACGCACTTCGCGGAGGCGGATGCCCTGCGCGTCGAGCCAGGTCGCGATCTGCGCAATATTCTTGTCCTGGGTGCGGCCCGAGAGAATCTCATCGCCGATCACCAGCAGGGTGGCTGTCCAGATGCGTTCGTCGCTCATCACCTTGCCTTAGCCGGACGTGGTGACAAAACAAGTCCGGTGGACTGGCATATTTGTTCTTATTATGTTCAAATTCGACTCGCAATGCACAAGGGAGAGCCGCGATGGCTGATGAGCTGATTTTCTATACCAACCCGATGTCGCGCGGCCAGATTGTCCGCTGGATGCTCGAAGAGGTCGGCGCGCCCTATGAGCCGCGCATCCTGGATTATGGCACGACGATGAAGGACGCCGCCTATCTGGCGGTCAATCCGATGGGCAAGGTTCCGGCGATCGTCCATGACGGCAAGGTCGTGACCGAGTGCGCGGCGATCTGCGCCTATCTGGCCGATGCCTTCCCAGACGCGGGGTTGGCGCCCACGCCCGCCGACCGCGCCGATTATTACCGCTGGCTGTTTTTTACCTCCGGACCGGTCGAACAGGCAATCACCGTCAAGCATTTGGGCGTCGAGCCCGATGCCGACCAGCAGCGGTCGGCGGGCTTCGGCTCGCTGCCTGCCGCGCTCGACGCGCTCGAAACGGCGGTTGCGGGCAAGGCGTTTGTTGCGGGCGACCGCTTCAGCGCTGCCGATGTCTATGTCGGCAGCCAGATCGACTGGGGCTTGCAGTTCGGCACCATCGCAACGCGTCCGGCATTTGAAGCCTATGTCGCGCCCCTGCGCGAACGCGCGGCGTACAAGCGCGCCAAGGAGATCGATAACGCGTTGATTGCCGAGATGCACGCGGCCACCCCCAGCTAATCGCTTGGTCCAAATTCCGTTCGTGCTGAGCTTGTCGAAGCACCGTCCTTTCTTTTTGCCGTCACCAGAAGAAAGAACGGCCCTTCGACAAGCTCAGGGCGAACGGTTTTTGTTAAGGCAGTGCCTTGAGCAATCCAGCCGCGAGCGGGGCGAGCCGCCGGACTTGTGGATCCTGCGATTCGCTGGCGGCGACATAGACGGCGTCGCCAAAGGCGCTGCTGTTGTGGACCGCTGCCAGCCCTTCGGCGCTGGCATAGGGCGCTTTCCAACGCGGGGTATCGCCCGGATGCAGCGACTGAAACCACGCCGCCCACGCCGCATCGTCGATGTCGGTGCGTTTCGCCAGGAACAATAGCGGTCGCGCCAGCCGCCGTGCCTCGCCATGGACATAGGCGTGCGAACCTGTCGGCGCGACCTGCGCCGCGATCGCCGCAAGCAACAGGTCGGCGTCGGCGCGCACCAGCCGCGGGTTGAGCGCGAGCTGCATCAGAAGGTCGGCGCCATGCGCGACGCCATGGCGCCAGCCCTCGCCCGCGACGAAACCGCGATAATCGCGCACACCGCGCAGATAGGTCGCGCCGGTGGTAGCCAGATCATGCAGTTCAGCGTCGGTCAGAAAGGGCTCGACCCGGTCGGCGCGGGCGACTTCGGACAGCGCCAGCGCGGCGAAGGGGCGGTGAAAACCCGCCTTGTCCTCGGGCGCAGCGAGGATTGTGGCCAGCCGCTCGTCCGCATGGCGGAGGCCGTCCGGCTTCAGATGCTTGCCGCGCAGTCCTTGTGTCCATAGTGCAAAAGCGAAATCGTCGCGAACGGCAGGGTCGGGGTCGCCCAAGCACGCGATCAACGCGTCGATCGCGGTATCGTCTGTCGCGGAAAAATAAGTCGCAGCATAGGCTTTAAGATCTCCATCGGCGGGCTGCTCGACCGCGCAGTTCGCGCTTTCCTGTGCCGCGACCGGCACCCCCACCAGCATCGCCGCCGCACTCACCGCGCTCCATATGGCCTTCATCGCCGTCCCTCCCCCAAAGAAAGAGCCCGGCGAATCGCTTCGCCGGGCTCCCGTGTTTCGTGTCTGTCCGTTCCGCTTATTCGCGGCTGCCCAGCAGATTGAGCAGGAAGGTGAACATGTTGACGAAGTCGAGATAGAGCGTCAGCGCGCCCATCACCACCGACTTGCCGACAAAGTCGGTCCCGCGGACATAGAAATACATGCTCTTGATTTTCTGCGTGTCATAGGCGGTCAGACCCGCAAAGATCAGTACGCCGATAACGCTGATCGCCATCGCCATCGCGCCCGACTGGAACACGAAGGCATTCAGCAGCATCGCGACAAGCAGCCCGACCACGCCCATGATCAGGAAGGTGCCGAAGCCCGACAGATCTTTCTTGGTCGTGTAGCCATAGAGGCTGAGGCCGAGGAACGCCGCGGCGGTCGCGAAGAAGGTCTGCGCGATCGAGGTGCTGGTAAAGGCCAGGAAGATCGTCGACATCGACAGGCCCATCACCGCAGCATAGACCCAGAACAGGACTTGCGCGGCGGCCGTCGACAGCTTGTTGATGCCAAAGCTGAGCACCAGCACGAATGCCAGCGGCGCCAGCATCACCACCCACATCAGGGGGGTGCCGACCATCGAGGCGGTAAAGCCCGACTGGAACGCCAGCATCGCGACGATGCCGGTCAGCAGCACGCCCGAGCCCATATAATTGTAAACCGACAGCATGTACGACCGCAGGCCGGCATCGACGGCCTGGTCCATTGCATTCGCGCCGGCCCCAAAACCGGAAGCCGCCATATTGGGGTCGTTCCAATTCGCCATTGTAATTACTCCATCACCGGTCAGCCCATACCGACCGTAGGCGCCAATATCGTGATTTTCTCTCCGGCTTTCAAGCGAAACCGGAAATCGGGCAAGTTTCGGTGGTGGCATGGGTCCGAGCAGTTATGCTGAGTGCATTATGTCGAGCCACCGCCTGTTCGTCGCGCTGGGTCCGCCGCGCCCCGTTCGTGACCTCCTGCGCTCCGCGATGCACGGCATTTCCGCGGCGCGCTGGCAGGATGACGACCAGCTCCACCTGACGCTGCGCTTCATCGGCGAAGTCGACCGTCACCGCGCCGAGGATATTGCCGCGGCGCTGGGCGCACTCCACGCGCCCGCGATCACCGCGCGGATCGCCGGGGTCGGGCTGTTCGACCGCCGGGGGGCGCCGCATATGATCTGGGCGGGAGTCGAGCCGCTGGCGCCGCTCGCGACGCTTCAACGCAAGATCGACCAACTGCTCGCGCGCGTCGGGGTTGAAGCCGAAACGCGCGCCTTCGTACCGCATATCACGCTGGCGCGGCTCAACCGGTCGGCGGGACCGGTCGCGGCCTTCCTGAAGCTGCACAGCGATTTGGCGAGCGCGTCCTTCCTCTTCGGTCATGTCATCCTGTACGAAAGCGAGATGGGGCATGGCGGCTCGCGCTATCATCCCGTGGCGCGCTATCCGCTTGACGTTTCGGCGACGAGCGCCACGGCGACCGCACTGACATCGGCCCAGGTTTCGGCAAAGCCGTCGTCGGCGCCATAATAGGGATCGGTCACGCTCTCGCCCTGCCGTCCGGGCACCAGATCGAGCATCAGCCGCAAACGCGCCGTCGCATCGGGCGGTGCGAGAGCGCGGGCGTCGCGCAGATTGTTCGCATCGGCGGCGAGGATCAGGTCGAAGCGGTAGAAATCTTCGCGCGCCAGTTGCCGACCGCGCAGGCCCGAAATGTCCGTGCCGCGGCGCCGGGCCTCCGCCTGCGCCCGCTTGTCGGGCGGATGGCCGATGTGCCAGTCGCCGGTCCCCGCCGAATCGAGCGTGGCTGCGATTCCCGCTTCCGCGAAGGCCACCCGCGCGGCGCCCTCGGCGAGCGGCGAGCGGCAGATGTTGCCGAGGCACAGGAACAGGATCGCCGGCCCGTCATCGCGATCATTGCCCACACCCACATCTCCTCCACAAAGTTGAACCGACTTTCAACTTGCGCCATTTTCCGGCTCTGCTAGCCATGAGCGATAACAGATAATGGGTCAGGGAGAGGGTTGCCAGATGGCCGAGACCGCCAGCGAAACGAATGTGGCCGCCGCGCCGGAATTTCAGGCGCCCAAGGCGACCGGCTATAGCTGGTACGTGCTGTCGGTGCTGGTCGTCGTCTATATCCTGAATTTCATCGACCGGCAGATCCTGAGCATCCTGGCGGTCGATATCAAGGCCGACCTCGGGCTGACCGATGCCGATATGGGCTTTCTGGGCGGCGCCGCCTTTGCCGTGTTTTACGCGCTGTTCGGTATCCCGCTTGGCCGGCTGGCGGACAATTGGAGCCGGGTGAAACTGCTGTCGATCGGGCTTGCCCTCTGGTCGACGATGACCGCCCTGTCGGGCTTTGCGCGCGATCAGGTGACGCTGACCTTTGCCCGCATGGGGGTCGGCGTCGGCGAAGCGACCGCGAGCCCGACCGCCTACTCATTGATTTCGGACTATTTCCCCAAGAAGCAGCGCGCGACCGCGCTCGCGATCTATTCGTCGGGGCTGTACCTCGGCGGCGGCGTGTCGCTGTTCATCGGCGCGTTGATCGTCAAGGCGTGGAACGACGCTTATCCGGGCGGCGGCCCGCTGGACCTCGTCGGCTGGCAGGCGGCGTTTCTGGCAGTCGGCATCCCCGGGCTGATCGTGGCGCTGTGGGTGGCGACGCTGCGCGAACCCGTGCGCGGCGCGATGGATGGCGTCACGAGCCCGAGTTCGCCCGCGCCGTTCCGCCAGTTCGCGCAGGATCTGTCGACGATCGTGCCGCCGTTCACCTTGATCGGCGCCTGGCAGCGCGGCCCCGCCGCGCTCGCGATCAATATCGGCTTTGCGGCCGCGATCGCTGCCTTTGCCTGGTGGATGATCGAATTGACCGGCAATTTCCCGCAATGGTCGGCGGTCGGACTGGGTTATTATGCGGTTTTTTCCTGGGCCTGCACACTGCGCGCGCGCGATACCGCAACGTTCCGCCTGATCTGGGGCACGCCGGCGTTTATCTGTACGACATTGGGTTATGGCATGGTGTCGCTCGCCGCCTATGCGCTCGCCTTCTGGTCGGCGCCCTATGCCGAAATCGTGTTGGGGCTGCCCAAGCAGGAGCTGGCGTTCTGGCTCGGCGCCAACGGCGCGGTCAGCGGTTTTGTCGGCGTGATTCTGGGCGGGCGGCTCGCCGATGCACTGCGTGCGAAGAACCCGGCGGGGCGGATCCTGATGATCATCTTTGGCGTCGTCGCGCCGATCGTGCCGATCTGGATCGGCTATACCACCAACGATGCGACGCTGTTTTATGTGATGAATTTCCTGGCGGGGATGTTTGGCGCGACCGCGCTTGGCGCCGCCGCGGCAACGACGCAGGATCTGGTGCTGCCGCGGATGCGCGGGACGGCGACCGCCGCCTTCTTCCTCGGCACCACCCTGGTCGGGCTGTCGTTCGGCCCCTATATGGTGGGGCAGATTTCGGACCTGGCGGGGACGATCGTCGACGGCAAGCCGGTCGGCGATTTGCGCACTGGCATATTGTCGCTGATCGGGGTGGCGCCGATCGCGCTCATCCTGCTGCTCTATGCCTATCGCGCAGTGCCAGAGGCCGAAGCCACGATCGTCGAACGCGCCGCCGCGGGCTGATCCGCAATCATGATCACGTTTGGTCCGGCGCACGCCGAACCTCGCCGCTGCGTCAGAACGAGGCGATGAGATCCCGGCTTTCGCCGGGATGACGAGACGATGACGAGACGATGAAGAGTCTGCGCGGGCAGCGTTTCAGCCCAGACCGATCGCGCTTTAGTCCGCGGGTGGGGTCATGATGACGCCGCAGGCGATGCGGTCGCCGCTGTTGCCGCTGGGGTCGGTCTTCATGTCGTCGGGACCGGCATGAATCACGAACGCCGCGCCGTCGGCGTCGAGCATCGCCCCGTCGCCGGTCAGGCGGGTGCCGACCAGTTGCAGCGTCGCGCGGCCGATGGTGTCGGGTTCGACGACAAGGTTCGGCAGATCGCCGTGGTGCGCCCCCATCGGGTTCTCGCGGCCGTGCTGGGCGCCGGTCGGGTTCCAATGCGGGCCGGCGGTGGTGAATTTGGGGGCGTCGCACAGACCTGTCGCGTGGACGTGCATGCCATAGGTGCCTGCGCCAAAACCGCGCGCGACCAGTTCGAGCCGCAGCCCGCTGCCATCCTTGAAAATGTCGACGCGGCCGCGGTCGGCGCCGCGCGCATCAACCAGATTGGCATAGGCGTCGGGGACGGGTAGCTTGGAGGTCGGCGCCTTGCCCATATTGACGCAGCCCGCGAGCGCGAGCGCGGCAACCAACGTGGCGGCCGGGATCGTCCAGCTTTTCGCATATGGTGGCTTGATCATATTCTGCTCCCCAATTGGCGGTTCGGACTTAGAACGCCGTAACGGCGTTCGCGATCCCTTCGCGGGTGACGATGCCCGGATTTGGTCCGAGTTCCAAGCTTGATGTCTGTTTTGGGGTGGGGACCGGACGTTGCCTACTATCGTCGCCCCCGCGCAGGCGGGGGCCGCCAGCGGCCTTTCCGGCGTCGCTGCGTAAACCGACAGCGGCCCCCGCCTTCGCGGGGGCGACGGCTTACTTCGGTCGTTAGCTGCCATTTCCTATTTTCGTTATCCCGGGCTTGATCCGAGATCCATGACGACAGCGCGGCTATGGATCCCAGATCAAGTCCGGGATAACGATGAGGGCACAATCCTCCCTGTGGCGCAACCATGGGGAGGATCAACAGTGACACTTGGTCGCGAACTGCCATCCCAGCGCCAGCCAAAAGAAAAAGGGCCGCGAATTGCTTCGCGGCCCCGTTCCTGTTTGCCGGACGGCTTTGATCAAAGATCAGAAGACGCGGGCATATTGTTCGTTGCCGACGAAGCCCAGCTTGCCGACGCCGCTGCGCTTGATCACCGCCATGACATTGTCGACGACGATATAGCGCGAGAACGGATCGGGCTGGACCTGCAGCTCGGGTTCGACCGGCAGCGCCTTGGTCTGTTCCAGATACTGCGCCAACTGGGCCAGATCGACCGGCGTGCCGTTCCAGGTGATCGTCCCGGCGGGATCGATCATGACCTTGTTCTTTTCGGGGTCGACATTGCTTTCCGCATCGGTCGGCACCGGCAGATCGATCTTCACCGCGTGGGTCTGGACCGGGATGGTGATAATGAACATGATGAGGAGCACGAGCATGACGTCGATCAACGGCGTCGTGTTCATGTCCATCATCGGTTCGTTTTCGTCCCGATCTCCAACTGCCATGGACATGCGATTATTCCTTCATT
>Ga0265296_1003311_pt1 | contig 15134 bp, 15 predicted proteins | sample MunlanPumphouse1_FD_189073 | JGI IMG/M metagenome (GOLD analysis project Ga0265296, IMG submission 189073) | Groundwater microbial communities from a municipal landfill in Southern Ontario, Canada - Pumphouse #1 | ecosystem: Environmental > Aquatic > Deep subsurface > Groundwater | place... | reverse complement strand
GTCCTTCCAAAATTAAATAAAACTCTTCTCCGTCGGGATGTGAATGTTGCTCAAGCTGTTTTCCCGTTTTAAGCCAGGCATAATTACAAGTTGCAAGTTTTCCTTTATTTTCTTCTGTTGTAATTAGACGTTTTCTAAAAGTTGTGGCATTGTGAGTTTTTTCTGTTTTAATATCTTTGAGGTTTTTCTTCATATTTTATTACTAAATGAAATTATATCACTAATTAGAATTTTCTCTGCTCCGCGGGATGAAGTTTACCCTGAGAATACCGAAGGGTTAGAACACATTTTCTTTTTGAACGTTAAATATATTTAAATTATTTACCAGCTTGGGTAAAAACCTTTCAGAAAGTCCGATATTCCAGAAAACGCTTCTTCTGTATCCTGTTGCTTACCCGGGACGCTTATCTTACCACCAAAGAACTCTTTTTCATCATCTCTACCTCTAACTATCGAAACTAATTCAATTGCCCCGTCATCGATATAATCATTTTTTTCCCTTTTTGAAAGTCTTTGTAAATTTAATTTAAGCGTTCGCCTATCTTTTGCAGATTCTAAACCTCCTAAGTCATTATTGAACTCAAATCTTGCAACATATTCGTAGCTAACGTCACCAGTTCTGAACCTTGGGGCAAATCTAATGCCTTTTGTGTCATTATCTGCTGAGGTATCAAAAAATTGTTTTGCAGCATTTCTTGCAAAATATGGATGGTCAACAAGAGCTTCCGCAATATTTACCATAGAATCATAAGCTCTTTTTCCAAGCTCTGTTGGAGCTAAAGTTTCTGTAGTTGTTACACGTTCTCCTGCCATAGAAATAGCTTATATCACTAAGTGGTATCCTTTGTCAAATCAATCTAATCACTAGCTCCGCGAGTCTAGAATTAATATAACTAAAGATTTTGTGTCAATTATCGAAGCGTTTCAGAATTTAAGCTATATTGGAGAGTTAAGACAAAGGTGGGAAGAAATTAAAAGGCTTCGTACACCCTTTGTTATGGGGCAGCAACTGCGCTAGCGGCGTTGACACGGCCGGAAGACCAATAAGTTCCAGTTCCTGTAATTTTATCTGCTGTTGATTCAAGCCTTGTTCGAACTTGAGAAGCAGAAGCCCCATACGGCGTTGACCAAATAAGGGCGGCGACTGCGGAAGTCATTGGCGTTGCCATAGATGTTCCTGAACCAAAATCATAGCCTAGTGATTTATTTATCTTATATGGGTGGTTAGGAAACGTAGAAAAGATATCAACGCCAGGAGCTGCTACATCAACCCATCTAGCACTATAGCTTGAGAATGAGGCTTTTTGGTCTTTGTTGTTAGTAGCGGCCACAGCAATCGCATTAGTATAAGCGGCAGGGTACGTTTTTGAAGGATTGCCCGAGTTGCCGGCGGCGGCTACCACCACAACACCTTTATTCCAAGCATAATTCACGGCATTTTCTAATGTGGCAGATTTTACGGAACCCCCTAAGCTCATATTTATAACTTTTGCGTTGTTGTCTGCCGCCCAGATAATACCGCCAGCTATCCAGGAATAAGCACCTGAACCGCTGTCATTTAACACTTTCCCATTCATTAACTGACAATTAGGACAACCCCCAGCAACGCCTGTATTGTTGTTAGTTATAGCGGCCACTATCCCTCCGACATGAGTCCCATGTCCATAAAAGTCATCGATGGTAGGAGAATCTGTGAAATTTCTTTGTAGAATAATCTTTGAAGATAAATCCTCATGGTCCTGGTCAATGCCGGTGTCAAGAATAGCCACTTTCACTCCGCCTTGAGTTGTATCCCATGCGGTAGGCCCATCAATATCTGCATCAACTACCCCAGTGACACTTTTAATAATTTGCCCTGTATTTTCTAATCCCCACTGATTATCGGCAAAGAATGTATCATTTGGGACAAAAAACGCCTCGGCAATATAGTCTAATTCTGCATACTCCACATGAGGGTTCTTGGATAGTGCGGTAACTACTTTTTCTTCTGCTATCTGAGGCACTTGCAACACTAAAACTCCAAGAGCATCTAATTTATTAACTACCTGCGCTCGATTATTTCTTAATAAATTATCTTTCTCCACTTGTGAAACCCCATTCTTAAACTTTATAAGGACTTGACCGGGTACATGATTGTTATTGTCTTGAGCTTTTGTTATGGGAGAAAAAAGGTTAAAAAAACTTAAAAGAAGAATTGTAAATGAGACAATTAAGAGAATAGGTAATTTTTTCATATTTTCAACTTATATTATACACTAATCTTTCAGATGCTTTTAGAATATCACAAGGTTCTAAAATTAACAACTCGGCTCCGCGGCTAGGATTCGAACCTAGAACCTTGAAATTACACTTATCCCCGACTTTCATCGAAGCGTGGACTATCTCTTGACCATCTCTTGCGAATTAGGTCCTGGGTGTATAGTCTCTACACATTTACTCTTGCGAGATTTAGCTCGGGATTACCCCTAAGGGTTTCCCCGAATTAGCCCAGTTATCCTCCTCAACATTTCCATTGAGGGCTGCATTACTTTACAGTTTCCTGCTCTACCGTTGAGCTACCGCGGAATACAGTTAGAATTTTACCATTAAATAATGCGTAAATCCAGCCCATGATTCGTCTATGAGTAGCGGAATCACTTAAACGTATGGAAAAAACGCCATATTCATGTATGTTTTTCTTAAATTTATTTCCTTTTTTATTTTTAACAATATAAACTTTATGAAATTGATTTAAAGGAATTTTTGTTAAATTCGACCAGAATTTTTTTGATGCCGTTTCATCTAGGTTTTCATGTAAATATAATCCTCCACGCATTCTATTTAGGGGAGTATAAGCAAATTCAATAAACCACTCCATCATAAATTTAATTAAATTAGGATCTGAATTAGAAAAACCTACTCTTCTATCGGTTTTATCTCCTTCAGCTGCGTAGAGTGCAATTCCTGCAATAAACCTATCCCTATTGCTTAGTTGTCCGACATCTACTTTTCCTTCCTCTATTAATTTTTCCGTTTTTGCAATTCTTTCTGTACGCTTATTTTCAGCAGCAACCAAAGAACCTTTTCTTTGCCCGAACTTTTTATTATTCATAAGTCTTAATTTTTGTTCTTCAGTTAATTCTATATCCCTGCACCAGCGACTTAGCGTATCTTTTGATACTGAAACTTGCTGTAGGATTTCTTTATATGATAACCCTTGTTTTCTTAATTGTTGAGCTAAGAATTTATCTTCAAGTTTTCCAAAATATCCCATCCTATTGTTAACATAACTTACGAACTAAGAATAGTCAAGCGAGTAAAGTAATAATGAGAGTTCGAACTTAAATCCAGGCAGCGCGAAGATCCTGCATTACGGGGCTAGCCGCAAAGCCATGCACCGAATGGTGCGTGGCTTTGCCATAAACCGAAGGAAAGTGAGGGATGTACCGCATGGTACGTCCCCATTTTTTATTGTAGACTTTAAATATAATGAAATTCTAATATGTCTATGTGCTTAGGAGTCAAATTAAAAATTTCATTTATGTTGGATATTCGATTGACCTAAAGAAACGTCTCCAACAGCATAATAATAAAGAAGAAATCTCTACAAAACCATATGTCCCATTTGATATTATTCACTACGAAGCATACATAAATATAAAAGATGCTAAAAGAAGAGAAAAATATTTTAAAACCACAAAAGGTAAAACAACTCTAAGAACTATGCTGAAGGAATATTTTTCAAAGGATACCTAGTCACGGAGCAATTTCTACGGATTTCTTCGGATTTTGTTAAACCTCTGATATAATTCATTTATATGGTTTTAAATTCAGAAGAAGGTTCACCTCAGATAGGCCTAACTGAAGTTATCGGAGATTACCAGTCATTTGTTTCAGATACCTTAAAAAGTGCTATTTATGCAGGAATTGATCTGAGAGATTATCCGATTGACCATTTATGCTTCAGAACGCAAACAGTGGAAGATTATCAAAGGACAAAGCCTTTAATACAAAACTTTAGTAAAGGAATTTTAGAAAATCTGCATCACGGACGACCAGTGACAAAATTTTTATTATCTCAACCAATTATAATTGGAGAATATGAAATCCCAGTAATTGAGATGCCAGTTCCTAGACCAGGACAAGTTATACAAACTGGACTAGAACATCTAGAAATGGTAGTAGGAGACGATTACGAAATTATAAAAGAGAGATATAACGGTTTATGGTCAGGTGCAGATGATAGTGGAGAGTTTAATCAACCAATGTTTATAACTTTTGAAAATGGACATTCTATTAAGTTCCATAAGCTACCAATCTCGGAGGTTATACGTCTAGAAGGAAATAGTTTTCAAGAAGTAAAATAATTTCTATTCTGTTCGCTAGGGTTGGAGTGTCAAGTTGTTGTTTATTTTCAATCTTTTTATTTCCTCCCACCTCTGCCTTAGTTCTCCAACATAAGCTACGTTCTCAAATGTTTTTGAAAATAGGAATGAAGTTTTCTGGTATAAAGATTCTAGACTTAGGGAGCAAGCTAGTGCATGATTAATTAACCGTATATCATTAGGTTAATTAGCGCTTGACATATGTATATTTTTGTAATATACTTTTATTGTGATTAAGGTTTTGCCTAAAGTAGTTGCATTCGAATGGGATAAGGGAAATATTGATAAAAATCTTAAAAAACATAATGTTTTCAATCAGGAAGTGGAAGAAGTATTTTTTAATAAATCAATTGTTTTTTCAGAAGACAAAAAACATTCGACAACGGAAAAAAGATATATGCTTTGGGGAAAAACAAATACAAATAGAAAGTTAACGATTTTTTTTACGATTAGGAATAATAGAATTAGAGTAATTTCAGCAAGAGACATGCATAAAAAGGAAAGAGGTGAATATGAAAAAACTTAAACAAATTCCAAATTTTAACAATGAAGACGAAGAAAGAGAATTTTGGGCAAAATCCGATTCGTCTGAATATTTTGATTGGTCTAAAAGTGAGGAGATGATTTTCCCCAATCTAAAACCATCAACAGAATCAATCTCATTAAGACTACCGTCTTATTTACTAGCTCGTATTAAAGAAATTGCAAACAAAAAAGATATTCCCTATCAGTCTTTAATGAAAATCTTTCTAAGCGAGAAAATGAATCAAGAATTAAAAATGTAACAGATTCTTGCATTTCTTTCGGTGTTGTGATGTATTTACATGATTTAATTGTAATTTCTTTACTTCTTCCCACCTCTGCCTTAATTCCCCGATATAACTTAGATTCTGGAATGATTCTATTGCTTTTGCAGTTATAATAATCTCAGGGCTGGGGAGCACAAATTATATTTTATCATTTTCATCTGCCTGTGCTTCCGCTTTGGTTTTATGAACAGTTCCGTCTTTGTGATTTGCCGGACTGTAAATTGTATAAAGTTTAAGCTTTTTATCTGCTGATGTATTTATTACATTATGCGTTGTTCCGGCCGGAACAACAATTGCAAAACCGTCTGAAAAAACATGTTCTTCTCCATTTAAAATTACTTTTCCATTTCCCTGTTCAATTCTAAAAAACTGGTCAACATTTGTATGTGTTTCAACGCCAATTTCTTCTTTTGGATTTAAACTCATTAAAACAAGTTGGGAATGGGGTGCTGTATAAATTACCCGGCGGAAATAATCATTGGCAAGAGTTAGTTCTTCTATTTTTCCAACATATCCTATCATTTTATTCACCTCCTTATTGAATTATCCTAAATAATCTTTGAGCTTATTGCCTCTTGAAGGGTGACGGAGTTTTCTTAAAGATTTTGCTTCGATTTGTCTTATTCTTTCACGGGTAACCGCAAACATTTTTCCAACCTCTTCCAGTGTTTTTGGTCTTCCGTCTTTAAGGCCAAATCTTTCTTCCAAAACTCTTTTTTCTCTATCTGATAATGTTGAGAGAACCTGTTCGACCTGCTCTTTTAATAATTCGCGGGAGGCCGTGTCAAAAAGAGTCGGAGCAGACGTATCATGAATAAAATCTCCTAAGCGCGAGTCTTCTTCGTCTCCAACAGGCGATTCTAAGCTTGCCGGTTCTTGGGAAATTTTAATTATCTCCAAAGCTTTTTCTGGGTCAATATCCAAAGCTTTGGCAACTTCTTCGGGAGTTGGCTCACGGCCTAATTCCTGCATTAACTTTCTTGAAGCTCTTAAAAATCGATTGATATTTTCAACCATATGAACGGGGATTCTAATGGTTCTTGCCTGATCTGCAATGGCACGTGTAATAGACTGCCTAATCCACCAAGTTGCATAAGTTGAAAATTTATAGCCTCTTCTCCAGTCGTATTTTTCAACCGCTCTTATTAAACCCTGATTTCCTTCCTGGATTAAATCCAAAAGCGTTAAGCCGCGGCCCACATATTTCTTGGCAATAGACACAACCAGTCTTAAATTTGAGTTCACAAGAATTTTTTTTGCTTCGTGGTCTGCTTTTTCAACTCTTTTTGCCAAAGAAATTTCCTGGTCAAAAGTTAAAAGAGGAATTCTGCCGATTTCCTTAAGATACATTCTTACAGGATCGGAAACAGTGCCTTCGGTTAAAACAGTTAAGGCTTCCAGTTCTTTTTCCAAATCTTCTATTGGCTTCTCATTTCCCTGATCGGCTGCAACAGATTCAAAAACATCAATATCCGAATGCATTAATTTGTCGTAAAGCTGGTCTAACTCCACAATGTGGTCTTCCGGATGGGGGAAAATAGATAAAATTTCGTCTTGGGTAATATACCCGCGTTTTTTTGCAGACGTAACGATATCCAATAAAATATTTGGCATTTTTTGCTTCATAGCGTTCGGCTCCTCTATTTTAACACGAAATGTGGATAAAATAAACCTAGAGTTTAGGATTTTGGCAAAAGTGAAGTAAGACGCAAATATTCTTTGTTTAATTCTCCAATCATCTCTTCATTCCCCTCATTTTCTTTAATTTTTTGAGAAATCTCTTTCTGTTTGTCTTTTATATCTATTTCAAAAAGTTCATTTGCCTTTTTTTCCAGTTCATCAAAATATTTTTCCTCATTGCTAAATCCCGGCAAAGGATAAAGGTAGCAGCTGTCAAAAGATTTCAGAAGTTCGCCGGGAAGCCCATTTGATATTTTTTTGCCGTCTACTTTACCCATCTTTTTTAAAGCCTGTGTCATAAACTCCATAATTTTTTGAAAAGAAGGAATGTTGAATTTATAATCCAACAAAATTTTATTGGCTTTTTCTAAGGCTAGATTTATATCTTGGCTTTGAACAATAAGTGCGATTAGGTATTCTTCCACAACTTCGCGTCTTTTTCTTTTATCTTGAGTTCCAACCGGAATTTTTTCAGTTTTTTGAACTTCATTATATTTATCAATTTCTTTCGTGACGCTTTCCAAGGATGTATCTATTTCTTTACTTAATTTTTTAACATAGTGCTCTTTTACTACTTCGTTTCCAATCGCACCAAGAAGCGGTTTCATTTCTTCTACTATTTTTCCTTTACCAACAGAGGTTTTTCTATCATAAATTGATAAGAATTTCGCAATTAAAAAATCGTAAACTCCAATATCTTCTTTTAACGCTTTTTTAAATACACCGGGATTATCTTTAATAGCCTCGTCGGGGTCTTTGCCATTTTGCATAACAACAATTGTCGTTGTTAAACTTTTTTTTTCAATTATCGGCAGACTTCTTTTTGTAGCTTCAAAACCGGCTTCATCCATATCAAGACAAAGAGTAATTTTAGGAGTAAAGCGGGAAAGAAGCGCAACCTGATTTTCCGTTAAAGCCGTTCCTTTTATTGCCACCACATTTTTTATTCCTTCTTTAAAACAAGTAATAACGTCAAATTCTCCTTCGACTAAAATCGCCTGTTGTTTTATTTTTATCTCGTCTTTTGCATTATCTAATCCAAAAAAAAGGCTTCCTTTGTGATAAACGCTTGTTTCTTTTGTGTTGATATATTTCGGACTGTCGGAATTTTCATCCAATATTCTGGCTGAAAATCCAACTATGTTTCCCCTATGATCCGACAAAGGAAACATCAGCCTTCCTCTAAAAAAATCTACTGTTCTTCCGTTATTTTCAAAAGCAAGACCTGCAAGATACAAGTCCTGCTTTTTATAGCCTTTTTTATCAATAAGATAATTAGACAAAGCGCTTCCTGAATTTGGGGAAACACCAAGCGAAAAAGTTTCGATTAATTTATCCGACAGATTTCTTTTTTCTTTAAGATATGTAAGGGCTTTTTTGCCAAGCGGATGCTTTAATAAAATGTACTGATAAAATTTTAAAGCGTGCCTATTGAGAGTGTAAATTTTCTCTTTTTCCGAAAGCAATTGATTATCGAAACTAAAACTTTTAAGTTCAACCCCGGCTTTTTTTGCCAACGCTCTTAGAGCTTCGGGAAACTCCATATTTTCGTATTCCATTAAAAATGTAAAAGCATCTCCGCCTTTTTGGCAACCAAAACAATGCCAAATTTGCCGTTCCGGAGAAACCATAAACGAGGGAGATTTTTCATTGTGGAAAGGACAATTTGCCTTAAAATTTCTGCCTGCTTTTTTTAACGGCAAATATTCGGAAATAAACGAAACTATATCTATTTTTTCTCTAACGTCTGAAGCTTGATCCATTTCGTGTATTGTACCACGTGCTTATTGCTTTTACTAATAATATTAGCTACAATTCCAAAGGTTTATGGCAGTAACTTTAATCATCGGTTCCCAATGGGGCGACGAGGGCAAGGGCAAAATCATAGACAACTTCTCGGAAAAATCCGATTTTGTAGTCAGATTTAACGGAGGAAACAATGCGGGACACACAATAATTAATAACTACGGAAAATTTGCAATGCACCTAATCCCTTCCGGGGTTTTTAATAAAAAAACAAAAGGAGTTATCGCAAATGGCGTAGTTTTAGATTTAGAAGTTTTGATTTCCGAAATTGAAACTATAAAAAAAACAGGAATTAATCTTAAAGGTAGACTTTTTATTTCTCCAAGATGCCATTTAATAATGCCTTACCACAAACTCTTAGATAGACTTTACGAAGAAACAAAAGGTAAAGCAAAAACAGGAACAACAGGGAGAGGAATAGGTCCTGTTTATGCGGATAAGGTGAGCTATAACGGAATAAGATTGGCAGATTTGGCGGATAAAAAAACTTTTTCCGGAAAACTGGAAACTCAACTTCTTATAAAAAACAAGATTTTAAAAGCTCTCGGAGAAAAACCTCTTTTGCAGAAAGATATTGAAAAAGAATATTTCAAATTATTTAAGAAAATTAAGCCTTTTGTAGTTGAGGCATACCCCATTTTAAAAAAAGCCGTTGATTCAAAAAAAAATATTCTTCTTGAAGGGGCCCAGGGTGTATTTTTAGATAACGACTGGGGCACTTATCCTTTTGCAACCGCTTCTACTGTTTTATCGGGCGGGGTAACCGCAGGCGCAGGTATTTCTCCTAAAAAAATTGATAATATTATTGGAATTGCCAAAGCCTATACAACAAGAGTTGGAGCCGGGCCTTTTCCAACCGAACTTTTTGATAAAGATGGCGACAAGCTTACAGAGCTCGGAAAAGAATATGGAGCAACAACAGGAAGAAGAAGAAGATGCGGTTGGTTCGATGCGGAATTAATAAGATTTGCCGCAGAAATAAATGGGTTTACCGGAATTGCTATTACAAAACTTGATATTTTAGATAGTTTCTCAACGATTAAAATTTGTACTCATTATTTGCTAAACGGCAAGAGGGTAGGCTATGAAGATGGAGACGCAAACTTTTTAGGAAAAGTTAAACCTGTATATAAAACCATGCCCGGCTGGATGAAGCCGACCAAAGGAACAAAAAGATACGAGGATTTGCCTGTTAACGCCAAAAAATACATAATGGAATTAGAAAAACTGGTAAAGGCTAAAATTAAATATATTTCTACCGGTGAAAAAAGAGATGAAATTATCAGCCTCTAAATCTTCGACAAAAAAAAGATATAGGGCTTTAATGCTTGACGTTGACGGAACAACCGTTGTCTTTAGAAAAGGAACAATGCCAAGCCCTAAAGTTAGACAAACAATAATTAAAGCACACAAGAAAATAAAAGTCGGTCTTGCAACCGCCAGGCCTCTTTGGGATGTAATCTACATAATCAGAGATTTAGAAATTGATATGCCTTGTATTGTTGCAGGAGGTACGCAAATTTATGACCCTTTAAAAGAAAAAATTGTTTGGGAAAAAAGAATTGAATACAAAGACGCTTTAAAAATTTTAAAAATTGCCAAACAATTTAAACTTGAAATTATCGATGGGGCCGATGAAAAACCAACTAGTAAAAATAGTTCTAAAAATTATCAAAAAAGAAAACCTTTGCAATTTTGGGTTGAAAGTAATGATAAAAAATTAATGGCAAATTTTATTTCGGAGGTTTCAAGAATTTCCACCATTTCTATAATCCAAGTTCCTTCCTGGAATTCGCAAAATACCGGAGCTTTAATTTCCCATGCGCAAGCTACAAAACAACACGGAATCCTTGAAATTGCCAAGCTTCTAAATATCTCAACAAAAGATATAATTGGCGTTGGCGACGGCTACAATGACTTTCCCCTTCTTATGGCCTGCGGATTAAAAATAGCAATGGGTAATGCGAATGAAGAATTGAAAAAAATTGCAGACTTTGTTGCGCCAAGCGTTGAAGAAGACGGAGTTGCAACAGTAATTGAAAAGTTCATTTTATGAAGAATAATTTGTTAGCTATTAATCCTTTGGATGGAAGATATGCCGGTAAAATTTTGGAGTTATCCGAATTTGTTTCGGAATATGCCTTAATTAAATATCGAATTGAGGTCGAAATAAAATATTTATTGGCTCTTTCTAAAATTGGCGTTGTTAGAAAAATAAACAATTCCGAACAAAAAATATTAAATAAAATCTTAGACAATTTTGATATAGAAGAAGCATTAAAAGTAAAAGAAATTGAAAATGAAACCAGACACGATATTAAAGCAGTCGAAAAATATTTAAGGTATACGTTTGCAAAAAATTCTTTAAAAGATATTTCGGAGATGATTCATTTTGGACTTACTTCCGAAGATATTAATAATATTGCGTATCGGCTGATGCTAAAGAATGCTGTTGAAAGTGTTATTTTGCCTAATTTAACAAAAATTAACAAAGAACTTTCAGTAAAAGCAAAAAAATACAAAAAGGTTGTAATTTTGGGCAGAACCCACGGACAGCCGGCTGTTCCGACAACTTTTGGCAAAGAATTTGCTGTTTTTGCAACAAGACTTGAAAAAGAAATAAGAATTTTGGAAAAACAAAAACTAACCGGAAAATTAAATGGCGCTGTTGGAAATTTTAACGCTTTGTGTTTTGTTAATCCCGATGTTAATTGGCTAAAGTTTTCTAAAGATTTTGTTTCTTCTTTTAATCTAAAACCTAATCCTATTACAACCCAGATTAATCCTTTTGAAGATGTAATTTCTCTTTTTCATTCCTTAGAAAGGATAAATGGAATCTTGCTGGATTTTGATAATGATATGTGGCGCTATATAAGCGACGGCTGGTTGAAATTGGCTGTAAAAGAAAAAGAGGTCGGCTCATCAACCATGCCGCAAAAAGTAAACCCGATTGATTTTGAAAATTCCGAAGGCAATTTAACTCTGGCAAACGGACTAATGCAAACAATGAATAATAAATTATATATTTCGCGTTTACAGCGGGACTTATCAAACAGCACAATTATTAGGAATATCGGAACTGTTTTGGGATATTGTTTATTAGGTTACAAAAGTGTTTTAATAGGAGTTTTGCGAATTGATGTAAATTTGGAACAAATTGATAAGGATTTGCATGAAGATTGGTCAATTCTTTCCGAAGGATTACAAACTTATTTAAGAAAAGAAAACTTTAAAGATGCCTATCTCTACGTCGCACAATATACAAAAGGTAAAAAATTTAATAAAGACTCCTGGCAAAAATTAATAAAAGACTTGCCAATCGATAAAAAACACAAAGAGAAGCTATTAAACCTCGCTCCCAATACTTACATTGGATTGACCTCAAAAATTACTAATGTGGCTTAAAATTTGACTTATAAAAGACGATGAGGTTTAATTAAGAGTAGTTATGTCTGAACAACCGCGAATACCCGATAATCAACCACGAAGGCTCGGAGGCATTAGGGGGAGATTGGCTGCCTTCGGCTTAGGGGGATTAGCAACTCTCTCTGCTGGAGGAGCAGCAGGTTGCGAGCCGTCACCACAACCCGTTATTCCAACAAGCCAGCCGGCCGCTACCGAAGTTTTACCCTCGGCTTCACAATCTCCGGTGCCAGAACAAACTGGAGGGGCAACCTCTGCTACCGCAACGCCCAATCCGGAACTTCCTATAAAAACTCAGGAACCGGCTCCAACTTGGACACCAGAAGGAGGGGCAACCTCTGCTACCGCAACGCCCAATCCGGAACTTCCTATAAAAACCAACCCTCCTTTACCAACCGAGTCGCCGACCCCAAATACAACATCCACCCCTCCTCCTACAAAATAACTCTCATACAATTTACAGATATAGATAAAACTTGACAAGAAAACAATAATCGATATATTCTAAGTTAAATGACAAAGATTTTAACCTTTGGCAATTCAAACGAAAAAGAAGGTAAATATAAGGAAAATTTATTCCAATCTTTATGGACTTACTACAAATCTTTGGATCGATTTTTAAGACTTCAGGTTTTAGCTCTACTTTTAATAGTTGCTGTTACTCCTGCAATTACTGCTTCTTATCTAATTTTTGGCTCACACGCAGCTACAAATTATGTCGTTGATTCTGTAATAATAAGCGAGTTAAACCAAATCAATTCATACAGAAAAAGCAAGGGGATCCCTACTCTAACCCCCGTATACACTTTAACACAAGCTGCAAAGTGGAAAGCGCAGGATATGGCCGCGAAAACCTATATGGATCATTATGATTCAACTTGTCAATCAACAAGCTGTTCTACCAAATATGATTCCAAATGTCAGGGAATTCCAACATGCGGTAGATGGTTTGAAAAACTACAGCGGGCTTATGGATATACTTTTAATACTTGGCGGGCAGAAAATTTAGGGTGGTCCAATTATCCCTCCGATTCGGATGATAGCAATTATATATTACAGACATGGCAAGGGTCTTCTACGCATAACGAGGTTCTTCTTGGAAATGCTTATAATGCTATCGGCATATACAGGGCGTATAGCTCAAATACAAGACGCTGGTATTGGGCAGCAGAATTTGGAAGCTATATAGATTCCCCCGTAACTTACGTTACGTCTTCTACTTCTACTCCTGTTCCAACCCCGACTAAAACTCCTGCTCCTACGCCAGCACCAACAACTGCTCCTACTCCAACTCCTACTCCAACCGGCACAACCTGTATCGGTTCGCCTAACTGGACTTGTCCTAAATCAAGTTGCAACGGATGTTATTTTCGAACCGGCTCATACTGCGGAACACAAGGTCAATGCTTATGGAGCACATATTACCTTAGTAACATCTGCGGAGCAGGATGTGTGCCAACGCCTACGCCAGCAATTGCACCAACGCCTACGCCAACAGCAGCACCAATTGCTACACCCGTATCCTGCATTAATGCAACTACTGGTGTATCATATACGTGTTCTGCGTCAAAATGCGTTGCCGCTAAATGCAGCACCAACGCTACCGGCGGCAACTCTACCTGTACTTCCGGCACCTGGTATGCAACCGGTGGATGCGGGACAAGCGGCTGTTGGTATTATCCGCAATACCAAAGTGCAAACTGCCCTTAGTAACACCTGTATCTACGCCACCCCTACTCCGGCAACTCGAAAAATGATAATATATTTTAATGCTCGTTAAAGTACTGTCCGGAGCTGTTATTGGACTGGACGGAGTTCCAATAGAAGTTGAGGTTGATATTGCCTCTCAAGGGCTTCCCTCCTTTACGATTGTCGGCCTTCCCGATAAGGCGGTTGAAGAATCAAAAGAAAGAGTAAGAAGCGCAATTAAAAATTCCAACTTTGACTTCCCTGCTAAAAGAATCACCGTTAACCTTGCCCCTGCCGATCTTCCAAAGGAAGGGCCTTCGTACGATTTACCGATTGCTTTAGGAATAATGTTGGCTTCGGAACAAATAAAGGCGGACATTTCCGATACTCTTTTTACAGGCGAACTCTCACTGGATGGAAAATTAAGACACACTAACGGAATTTTGCCTCAAGTTCTTATGGCAAAAGAAAATAAAATAAAAAAAATTGTTATTCCCGAGGAAAATGCCCTTGAAGCCTCAATCATCAAAGAAGTTGACGTTTATACTCCTAAAAACCTGCTGGCTTTGGCAAAACATTTAACAGGAGAGGTATTAATTACCCCCTTAAAACACACGTATTTAAAACAATATTTAAAAAGTGAGATTTTTGATTCCGATATGCAGGATATCCAAGGACAAGAACAGGCAAAAAGAGCTATGGAAATAGCCGCAGCCGGAGGACATAATATCTTATTAAAAGGCCCGCCCGGGGCTGGCAAAACTTTAATAGCCAGAACTCTTCCTTCGATTTTACCCAATCTTAGTCTTGACGAAGCTTTGGAAGTTACAAAGATTTACAGCATCTCGGGACTTTTAAACAAAGACACTATTATTACCAAACGGCCTTTCAGGGCTCCCCATCATACAACCTCCTATATCGGTTTAATTGGCGGAAGCGCGATGCCAAAACCCGGAGAAATTTCTCTTGCCCACCGCGGAGTTTTGTTTTTAGATGAATTCCCCGAATTTCCAAGACAGGTTTTGGAAGCTTTAAGGCAACCCATGGAAGACGGTTTCGTGACTATTTCCAGAGCCCAAGGCAGAATAACTTTTCCCTCCAAGTTTATGCTGGTTACGGCACAAAATCCGTGTCCATGCGGTTTTTTGGGGGATAAAACCCACGCTTGTCACTGCACTGCTTCGCAAATTTTGCGCTATCAAAAACGGGTTTCCGGTCCAATGTTAGATAGAATTGATATTCACTTAGAAGTTCCTGCCGTAAAGGTTGAAAAACTAACTGCCGGGGATAATGTTAAGAGAGAAACTTCCGCTCAAATTAGAAAAAGGGTGCAAAAAGCACGGGATATTCAACTCAAGCGATT
>Ga0265296_1003309_pt1 | contig 15139 bp, 10 predicted proteins | sample MunlanPumphouse1_FD_189073 | JGI IMG/M metagenome (GOLD analysis project Ga0265296, IMG submission 189073) | Groundwater microbial communities from a municipal landfill in Southern Ontario, Canada - Pumphouse #1 | ecosystem: Environmental > Aquatic > Deep subsurface > Groundwater | place... | reverse complement strand
AGAAGCCAAGGCCTGGGGCATTGTCGACCATGTCTATGACAAGCGCACGCAGGCTGACGACGACGGCGTGAAAACGGTCTGATCCGAGCAGGCTTCTAGCTGCGAAGATTTGCGAGGCGGGATCCGGAAACGGATCTCGCCTCGAATCGTTTCTGGTGTCTGAAAGCGAGGCGCTTGCCTACGGGTCTGGGCCAGCGCGCGCTTTGTGCTATCAGGCGGCCATGCAGTACACACGCGATGCCAGCGGGACCGTCGAAGTCGACGGCGAGATCTATGAGTGGGAAATCCGCCGTCAGCCGCAGCCCAAGGGCGGCGGTAAGTGGGAGGGCCTGGGCATCAGCCTGCGCCTGACGGATTTCAAGCGCGAGGCGATCATCCAGTTCCCCATGCCCATGCGTCCGAACGGGCGGCCGGACCTGGAGAAGCAGCGCGTCAACGTGGACGCCGTGCGCAACGCCGTGACTTCGGCCATGGAAGCGGGCTGGAACCCGACCTCGCGCGGCAAGGCCATGGTCTTTGACGTGGACGCCGACGGCCACTGATCCTCGGGGCTGGGACTCAGGGTCGGCCGGTGAAGACGCGGAAGCCCTTTTCCTTGGCGATGGCGATCATCTCGGTGTCGCCCGAGGTGTCGCCATAGGCGGCGGCCAGCGTCATGTCGTCGCCATAGGCGGCGCGCAGACGGCGCACCTTTTCCTCACCCCGGCAGTTTTCGCCTGCAAAGGCGCCGGTGACGCGGTCCCGAGAGTCGAAGGCAAGCTGGGTGCCCAGCAGGCCCTCGGCGCCCAGTCGGCGCGCGAAGGGGGCCACCGTGGTTTCGGGCGAAGCGGTGACGATGACGCGGTGCGCGCCCGTGTCGCCCCAGGCATTCCAGCAGGCGAGGGCGTCGGGGCGCATGAAGCGCTCCCAAATGTCGGCGCAGAAGGCTTCGGCCTCCGTTTCGAGCGTTGGCCGTTCCACTCCGCCGAGAAATTCACGCACCGAGGCCGCCTTGATCCGCCCCCGGTCACGGTCGCCGACATAGGCCGCCAGCGCCGGCGCCATCCTTGCCAGACCGATCGCCCAGCGGCCAACGCCTGCCCGCTGACGCAGGAAGGCGGTGAAGCTGTCGCGAATCGTCAGCGTGCCGTCAAAATCGAAAGCGACTATGGGACGGTTCCCGATAGGGGACTGGCGAAACGATTGTGCGGCGCCCATGTCTGACATTAGCCGTGATCCCCATACAAACTACATTTTCCCTCCCTGTTAGCGACATTGTCGTGTCGCAACAGGGTTGTGGCGGAACGTGTGATGGGTGATTGTCTTTTTTTGAAGACCTTCGTGCATAGATTCACGGATCAACCACGAAGGTAAGCGCCTTCCGTCCCATGTCGGGCCGGATCGCGGGAGTGAGAAGGGTCTATGACCAAAGCCGCCGGCACAGACGCAAAAAGCACGCTCTACTGCTCATTCTGCGGAAAGAGCCAGCACGAGGTGCGCAAGCTCATCGCCGGACCGACGGTGTTCATCTGTGATGAATGCGTCGAGCTGTGCATGGACATCATCCGTGAAGAGCACAAGATCGCCTTCAAGACGACCAAGGACGGCGTGCCGACTCCGAAGGAGATCCGCGACGTCCTGGACGACTATGTGATCGGGCAGAGCCACGCCAAGAAGGTGCTGAGCGTCGCCGTTCACAACCATTACAAGCGCCTGAACCACGCGACGAAGAACAACGACGTCGAGTTGGCAAAGTCGAACATCATGCTGATCGGGCCCACCGGCTCGGGCAAGACTTTGCTGGCCCAGACGCTGGCTCGTATCATCGACGTGCCGTTTACGATGGCCGACGCCACGACCCTGACCGAAGCCGGCTATGTGGGCGAGGATGTCGAGAACATCATCCTGAAGTTGCTTCAGGCATCGGACTACAATGTCGAGCGAGCCCAGCGCGGCATCGTCTATATCGATGAAATCGACAAGATCAGCCGCAAGTCGGACAATCCGTCGATTACCCGCGACGTGTCGGGCGAAGGCGTGCAGCAGGCCCTGCTGAAGATCATGGAAGGCACCGTCGCCTCCGTGCCTCCGCAAGGCGGGCGCAAGCATCCGCAGCAGGAATTCCTGCAGGTCGACACCGCCAACATCCTGTTCATCGTCGGCGGCGCCTTCGCCGGCCTGGAGAAGGTGATCGCGGCGCGCGGGGCAGGGGCCTCAATCGGCTTCGGCGCCAAGGTCAAGGAAATCGACGAGCGCCGCACGGGCGATATCCTCAAGGGTGTCGAGCCGGATGATCTGATGCGCTTCGGCCTGATTCCGGAGTTCATCGGTCGCCTGCCGGTTCTGGCGACGCTGGAGGATCTGGACGAGACGGCGCTGGTCACCATCCTGACCGAGCCCAAGAACGCCCTGGTCAAGCAGTACAAGCGTCTGTTCGAGATGGAGAACGTGTCGCTGACCTTTACCGACGACGCGCTGAACGCCGTCGCCAAGAAGGCCATCACCCGCAAGACCGGCGCCCGCGGCCTGCGCTCCATCCTCGAAGGCATCCTGCTGGAGACCATGTTCGAACTGCCGACCTATGAAGGCGTCGAGGAAGTTGTGGTCAACGCCGAGGTGATCGAGGGTCGCGCCCAGCCGCTGCTGATCTATTCGGAAAGCTCCAAGAAGAAGGCCGACGGCGCCGCCTGATCGGGCGATGTCCAGTCGTAAGGGGGCGGCGCCGGCGACGGACCGCCCCCTTTTCCATTCTGACGGCCTCCGTGTGCGCCCTCGGCGCCACAGACCGTCCGGGACAGGATCTCTTTGCAAAGCAGGCGCAAGGCATGATTCAGCCCCGGGTCGGGCCAGATCCGAATAGGACATCCACCGTGGCCGCCGAAACACGCTTCTGTGGGCCATCCGCCGGCCACGCTTGAACCCGGCGTCGCGCAAACCACATACTCACACGAAAGCCGCCGGAATCGGCGGGTCGTTCGGAAGGGCCTCGGCATTCACGCCGAAGCGTTTCAGGGCGGCGGGCCGGAGATCTCCGATGGCCCAGGAAAGTAAGCATCATGACCGAGAGCAAAATCCTCCCCGTCCTGCCGCTGAGAGACATCGTCGTCTTTCCGCACATGGTCGTGCCGCTGTTCGTAGGACGCGAGAAGTCCGTTCGGGCGCTGGACGAGATCATGAAGGGCGACAAGCAGATCCTGCTCGCCACGCAAAAGAACTCCGTCGACGACGATCCGGCGGCGGACGCCATCTATCAGACCGGCGTCCTGGCGACTGTTCTGCAACTGCTGAAGCTGCCTGACGGCACCGTGAAGGTGCTGGTCGAGGGCAAGAGCCGCGCGCGCCTGATCCGCTTCACCGACCGCGAGGACTACTACGAGGCCGAGGCCGTCGCGATCGCCGATGAAGAAGGCGACGCCTCGCAGAGCGAAGCCCTGCTGCGCGCGGTGATCGAGCAGTTCGAAAACTATGTGAAGCTGAACAAGAAGGTCCCGCCCGAGGCCCTCAGCTCCATCCCCCAGATCAGCGACCCGTCCAAGCTGGCGGACAGCGTGGCCGCCCATCTGTCGGTGAAGATCGCCGACAAGCAGGGCCTGCTGGAAACCATCGACGTGCCGGCGCGCCTGGAGAAGGTCTATGGCCTGATGGAGGGCGAGATCAGCGTCCTTCAGGTCGAGAAGAAGATCCGCTCGCGCGTGAAGCGCCAGATGGAGAAGACCCAGCGCGAATATTATCTGAACGAGCAGATGAAGGCGATCCAGCGCGAGCTGGGTGAGACCGACGATTCGCGTGACGAACTGCTGGAACTCGAAAAGCGTATCCGCAAGACTAAGCTGTCCAAGGAAGCGCGCGCCAAGGCCGATGCGGAGCTGAAGAAGCTGCGCAACATGTCGCCGATGTCGGCGGAATCGACCGTGGTGCGCAACTACCTCGACTGGCTGCTGTCTGTGCCCTGGGGCAAGGCCAAGACCAAGCCCATCGACCTGCAGAAGGCCGAGGACATCCTCGAGGAGGACCATTACGGCCTCGAGAAGGTCAAGGAACGGATCATCGAGTATCTGGCCGTGCAGGCGCGCACGGGCAATCTGAAGGGGCCGATCCTCTGCCTGGTCGGACCTCCTGGCGTCGGCAAGACCTCGCTGGCCCAGTCCATCGCCAAGGCGACGGGGCGTGAATACGTCCGCATGTCGCTGGGCGGCGTGCGCGACGAAAGCGAGATCCGCGGCCACCGCCGGACCTACATCGGCTCCATGCCCGGCAAGATCATCCAGTCGATGAAGAAGGCGAAGACGACCAACGCCTTCGTCTTGCTGGACGAAATCGACAAGCTGGGGTCCGACTGGCGCGGCGACCCGTCCTCGGCCCTGCTCGAGGTGCTGGACCCGGCGCAGAACTCGACCTTTGGCGACCACTATCTGGAGGTCGACTACGACCTGTCGCAGGTCATGTTCGTGACGACGGCCAACAGCCTGAACATGCCTCAGCCCCTGATGGACCGGATGGAGATCATTCGCGTCAGCGGCTACACCGAGGACGAGAAGGTCGAGATCGCCAAGCGTCACGTCTTGCCGAAACAGCTCAAGGATCACGGCCTGAAGGACGGCGAGTTGATCGTCCCGGAAGAGACGATCCGCGACCTGATCCGGTACTATACCCGTGAAGCCGGCGTGCGTTCGCTGGAACGCGCTCTGGGTGGGCTGGCCCGTAAGGCGGTGCGCGAAATGGCCAAGACCAAGGCCGTCTCCATCACCGTCGATGCGGCCAAGTTGGCCGAATACGCCGGCGTGAAGAAGTTCCGCTATGGCGAGACGGACTCTGAAGATCAGGTCGGCATCGTCACTGGCCTGGCCTGGACCGAGTTCGGCGGCGACATCCTGACTATCGAGGCGATCAAGATGCCGGGCCGCGGTCGCATGACCGTGACCGGCAACCTGAAGGAGGTGATGAAGGAGTCGATCTCCGCCGCCGCCTCCTACGTCCGTAGCCGTTCGCTGGCGTTCGGCGTCAAGCCGCCGATGTTCGAGAAGACCGACATCCACGTCCACGTGCCGGATGGCGCCACGCCCAAGGACGGCCCCTCGGCCGGCGCCGCCATGACGGTGGCCATGGTTTCGGTCCTGACCGGCATCCCGATCCGCAAGGACATCGCCATGACCGGCGAGATCACCCTGCGGGGCCGGGTCACAGCCATCGGCGGCCTGAAGGAGAAGCTGCTGGCCGCCTTGCGCTCTGGTGTGAAGACGGTGCTGATCCCTCAGGAGAACGAGAAGGATCTGGAGGAGGTGCCCGAAAACGTGAAGTCGGCGCTGGAGATCATTCCAATCTCGACCGCTGACGAGGCGCTGAAATGGGCGCTGACCGGCACGCTGACGCCGGTGGAGTGGGATGAGGCGGCCGAGCCTCTGTTGCCAGCGCCGCAGGCGCCGCCGGCGCAGGACGGAACCGCCGTCAGCCACTAGGCGGGTCGACAGGCAAGACGACCAAGCGCGGCCCGGGGAAACCCGGGCCGCGTTGCTTTTGACGTCAGCGTCAGGAAGGCTTTAAGTGCGCCGGGGATAATGCTGGGGAGCAGAAGAAATGAACAAGACCGAATTGATTGGCGTCATGGCCGAGGCCGCCGGGATCAGCCGGGACCAGGCCAAGCTTGCGCTGGAAGCCTTCACTGACAACGTGACTGCGGCTCTGACGCGAGGGCGCGACGTCCGCCTGGTCGGCTTCGGCAGCTTCATCGCTGTTGATCGCAAGGCGGGTACGGCCCGCAATCCACAGACCGGTCAGACCATCGCTCGCCCCGCGTCGCGCACTGCGCGCTTCCGGGTTGGGGAAGGATTGAAAAGCGCCTTGAACGGCTGAGCGGACGCAGGCATTAAGCGCGTCTGACGTACACGTCACGGGCGGCTAGCTCAGCTGGTCAGAGCATCTCGTTTACACCGAGAGGGTCGGCGGTTCGAACCCGTCGCCGCCTACCAAATTTTCTTGGTAAAATCAGTAGATTGTACCGACTTTTCGGGAGTCATTTGTTCCATAGTCGGAGCAATTTGGCTCAAGGGGGGCGGTTTCTGCGGATTTCGTTGAAACGTTCTGAAAAGCCGTGAGCCCGCCGACGATGTGAGCGGCGTCCATGGACCCGTCTCTCTTTTCTAGCGAAAAGCCGGCGCGGGACGATCTCCTCCGTAAGGCTATGCAGCGCCCCAATCACAAAGAAGGGTGAGTAGCCGGTCTCTTAATCAGAGGGTCCTCGGTTCGAGCCCGAGGGGTGTGCCATTTTCCCCCTTTATATCCGTCGTTTATTTGTGAAGCCGTCGGCCTGATTTTGATCGACTCCCTTTTGGGGCACATATGGGGCACAGCGAGACTTCGCTCGTGAGGCGTTTCAGGACGTTTCAGCGGGGATCGGTTTTCTGTTTTTTGAGCGTCTTTGCGTCAGGCGGCGTCCGATAGACGACGCCCGCTCTTTCGATCTTGGCGGCAGTGCGGAAACTATGAACCGCATCTCACTCAACGCAGCGGTGGGGAAGGTCCGGATTCGGACCTATGCGATCGTCAGCAGGCTCTATCGCCGATAGCGGGGTGGGAATCGTCAGGTCTGGTCAGGCGGACATCGCCGTTGGTCTCGGCCTGCATGAGATGTGTCTGATGCTGGCCGCATCGCTGGCTGCGCCGAAGGCGGGCAGGGCGCCGATGGCCTGAATGACGGCGTCAGCGACGCCGGTCCATGTGAACCAATCGACTTTGGCTTCTAGCCGATCAAGCTTTACCTTAAGGCGAGGATATGGAGGCGACCGACCTCGCCTTCATAGACAGTTCGGTTCGTCTCTCGCCGAGCGGGCCGAACTGTCGCCTTGTGCCGTATGGCTGACCGGGTTCACTAGCCGTCAGGTCGCTTGCTGGAACCAAGGGTTCACTGATTTTGAGGGCAGGGGTGCTTGGCCGATGCCTGCCGACACAGTCGCTCGCGGGTCAGGGGCGACGGTGACCCCTGCAAGCGGTCCGCTCTCGCACCACTTCGGCTTCTTCCAAGGAACGAGACCGGAATGGCGCGAAACCTTCGCTCCGTTCGCGTCCCCATAGGACCAAGGGACTCTGTCGATCTAACCCAGTTGCAGGAAGATGATCGCCGGCCGCATTCTCTCTTGACGGCGATGTTACGTAATAACATACCGATCCCGTCTTCCTCGGGGAACATCCATGTCACGCTTCTGCCGCCCGGCAACCGCTTCGGTCGCCGCAACCACGCTCACCCTCGTTTTCGCTGCTTCGGCCTCCGCCCAGACGCCCGGGCCTGCGCTCGATCCAACCGAACTGGACGACGTGGTTGTGACGGCCACCGCGACACGGCGGACCCTGCAGGACGTGCCGGCGACCATGTCTGTCGTCACGCGGGATGACCTTCTCCGCCGTCCGGTTCAGGATCTGACAGACGTGCTGCGCGACGTCCCCGGTGTGACCATCAACGGCGCCGGCCTGACTCGGCGTGGCGTCTCGATCCGCGGCATGCCGAGCGAGCACACCCTCTTCCTGGTGGACGGCCGGCGGGTCAATGCAGCGGCCAGCGCCATCGCCCACGCCGACTTCGACCTCGGCTGGGTCCCGATCGAGGCTATAGAACGGGTCGAGATCGTGCGGGGGCCGATGTCCTCGCTTTATGGCTCCGAGGCCTTGGGCGGCGTGGTCAATGTCATCACCCGCAAGGCGACCGACGAATGGATCGGCAGCATGACCGGCATGGTAGGGCAACAGACCGAGGGGGAGGGCGGGGACACCTGGCAGATCGGGGCCTACGCCGGCGGTCCCTTGGTGCGCGACCGCCTCGGCCTCAGTCTGCAGGCCGAAACCCGGGCGCGGGGCGAGATGCCGGAGCAGAGCAATCCCCGGATCTCGGCCCTGGAGCAACGCGAGGCGTTGAATGGATCGGCGACCCTGACCTGGACGCCGGACGAGGCCCAGAGGATTGACTTCACCGTTCTCGGCGGCCGTGATGAGCGCTATCGCAACACCGTCACGACCGGCGCCACGCCGGTCTACTACCGCACTTCGGACACCGTTGACCGCATCCAGTATGCCCTGTCGCACACGGGCGCCTGGACCTGGGGCGAGACGGCGGTGCGCGCCTACAGCTCGCAACTGGAGCGGTCCAACGCCGTCACGGCCGGACAGACGCCCTCCCGCGCCGTGACGCTCGGGGAGGATATCATCGACGCCCGCATCACCCTCAATCCCGCCAGCGGCCACCGGCTGAGCGTGGGCGGTGAATATCGCCACGAGGATCTCGAGGATCCGGTGGCGGCGCTCAGCGGACACCTCGACACCGACCGCTACGCGGTCTTTGTCCAGGACGAATGGACCCTGACCTCTGGGCTGTCGCTGACCGGCGGGGCGCGGTTCGATCACCATGAGAAATACGGCTGGCAAACCAGTCCCAGGCTGTATGCCGTTTGGAGCCCGGTTGCGGGCTTGACCCTTAAAGGCGGCGGCGGTCGGGGCTTCAAGTCGCCCAGTCTGAAACAGCTGTCGCCTGAGTTCGCGACCGTGGCGGCCGCAGGCCGGTTCACTGTCTACGGCAACCCGGACCTGGAGCCGGAGATCGGGACCTCCTTCGAGGTTTCGGCGGAGTATCGCCGGGATGGCTGGATGGTGCGCGGCGGCGTATTCAACAATGATATCGAGGACCTGATCGAGACCCGCTGCACCCAGTTCTGCGGCATCCGCGGGCGGGAGATACGGCTCTATCAGAACATCGCCGAGGCCCGTATTCGCGGGGCCGAGATCGGCGGCGAGGCGGTCCTGCCTGCGGGCCTCACCATACGGTCCGACTATACCTGGCTCGACAGCGAGGACCGCACCGCGGGGCTGGAGCTGTCGGAGCGGCCCCAGCACAGCGGGCACGCCACTCTGAGATGGGAGCCCGGCCAGCGCGTCTGGGCCCAGCTCCGGGCGGAGTACGTCGGCGACCAGTTGATGCTGGCCAACAGCATTCAGCAGCCGGTGTCGGACTACACCTTGGTGTCGCTGGAAGGCGGCTATCGACTGACGCCCCGGCTCGCCCTGCGGGCCGGCGTCCAGAACCTCGGCGATGAACGGCTCGCAGACGACCCGTCCTATTCCTTCGCGGAACCCGGGCGGTTCGTCTACGCCGGCTTCACCGCGAGCTTCTGACGAATGGCGCGCGTGGCCCGTCTCCTCGCAGTGATGATGGCGGCCTGGATCGGCCTGTGTGCTCCGACCGCCGCCCAAGTGATCGGGGATCCGAGCGTCCGGGTCCGCGTCATCGGTAGCGATTTCGTCCTGGCTGGGAAATACGCCCGGCTGGCGGAGCATGGCCGCGGCCAGGGCGTCGCGGTGACGGGAACCGGGCTCAGGGACCTCCGGACGGACGACGATCTCCAGGGCGTCGATCTGATCATCCTCGACACGCCCCGCCCCAGCGACGCCGAGGTGGTGATGGCGGGCGTGGGCGACCGGCTCGCGCAGGGATCGGTTCCATGGGTGAGGGTCGGCGGCGGCCCCCCGGCGTCGGGCGGCCTTCCGCCGGAAACAGCCCGGCGCATCGCCGCTTGGTACGGCGAGGGCGGGCGCACGAATTTCGAGCGGCTGTTCGCCTGGATCCAGCTGTGGAAGAGGGGCGGCGACGCGACGGCCGTGCCGGAGCCTGCGCGGTTCGGCAGCGCCGGCTATTACCACCCGGCCGCCGCGTCGACCGATCCAGTGGAGTTCGCGACCTGGCTGGAGGCCCGGCCGGAACGACCCCGCGCGGCCATCCTGATGTCCCTGTCCACCCTGTCGGACGAGGAAACGACGACCGTCGACGCCTTGATCGCAGCGATGGACCGCCACGGCGTGGACGGTGTGGGCGTCTGGTTCGACCAGACCAGGGCGCGGACCCTGGTGGAGGCGGTGCGGCCTCTCAACCCGGAGGTGCTGGTCAACACCCAGCATCTGATCAACGGTCCGGCTATCCGGACCCAACTGGTCGAAATCGACCGGCCCGCGCTGCAGACCTTCGCTTTCCGGGAGGGCGACGCGGAGGCTTTTCGTCGGGCCGACAGCGGCATTGCCTTCCGGTCGGCGGCGGCCCTGCTGTCGCCGCCGGAAAGCTGGGGCATGAGTGATCCGATGGTCCTGTCCGCCGTCGAGGATGGCGTGCTTCTGCCGATCCTGGAGCAGGTCGAAGCGGTCGCCGCCAAGATCGCCGGACTCATCGCCCTCGGCCGCAAACCGAACGCGGACAAGCGCATCGCCCTGATGTTCTGGAACCACCCCGGCGGCCCCGACAACATCTCCGCCTCCAACCTCAATGTGCCGCGCAGCCTCGAGGCGATCAGCGCCGATCTCGAGGCGGCCGGCTATGACGTTCCGCGTCTCGACGAACGCTCGGTGATCGCCGCCGGACAGGCCATGCTGGGCGTCTTCTACGATCATGCGCAACTGGACGCCCTGCGCGACCGCGGCCTCGCCGTCACCCTGCCGGTCGCGGACTATGAGACCTGGCTGGCCAACATCCCGTCCGAACGGCGCGAGGCGATGACCTCACGGTGGGGCGCTCCGGGCGACCATTGGGCCGTCCGCCGCATCGACGGGCAGCAGGCCTTCGTCATCCCGGCCTGGCGCAACGACGGCCTGACGATCCTGCCGCAGCCGCCCCGGGCGGGCCGGGTCGGGGAGGGGTATCACGATACCGCCCTGCCGCCTGATCTCCTCTACACGGCCGCCTATCTCTGGGTGCGGCAGGGGCTGGAGGCGGACGCCCTGGTGCATCTGGGGACCCACGGCACCCTGGAGTTCCTGCCGGGCAAGGATCGAGGACTGGCGGTCGGCGACGACCCCTTCCTGGCGCTGGGTGACCTGCCGGTGATCTATCCCTACATCCAGGATAATATCGGCGAGGCGATCCAGGCGAAACGCCGTGGGCGGGCGGTGACCGTCAGCCACCAGACCCCTCCCTTCGCGCCCGCAGGACTCCAGGACGAGTTGCGCGACATCCATCAGGTCGTCCACGAGTATCAGCAGTTGGACGACGGTCCGATCCGTGACGCCACCGCCCGGCGCTTGCTCGACCTGGCCGAGGCCAATCATCTCGACGCGGACATCGGCTGGACCCGCGCGACCGCTGAAGCCGACTTTCCCGCCTTCTTCGCCGCCCTCCACGACAATCTCCACGTCGTCGCCGCGACCGTCGCCCCGATGGGGCTGCATGTGTTTGGACGGCCGGCGGCTCCGGAACATCGGCTGACGACGGTGATGCAGCAGCTGGGCCAGGATTTCTATGTGGCGCTCGGCCTCGACCCCGCCGAGGTGTTTGCCGGCGACGAGGCGGCGGTCGAGGCTTCCGCCCCCTACAGTCTGCTCGTCCGTCACCTGCGCGATGGCGCTTCGGTTGAGGAGATCAGCGATCCCGTCCTGCGCGAATATCTGCAGCGCGCGGCGGAACTGGATCGGCGACTGGCGGACACCGGCGAGAGCGAAGCCCTGCTGGCAGCCCTAGCAGGACGGTTCGTCCGGCCCGGCGAGGGCGGCGACCCGGTGCGCAATCCCGAGGCGGTCGGCGGGCGCAACCTCTATGCTTTCGAGCCCGACAAGATTCCTACCGAAGCGGCTTATGATGCTGGCGGCGTCGCTTTCGAAAGCCTGGCCGCCGCCTATGCGGCCGAACATGACGGCCGGGCCTTGGGCAAGTTCGCGGTGACGCTCTGGTCGTCCGAAACCATCCGCACCCTCGGCGTCATGGAAGCCCAGGCGCTGCAGGCCCTCGGCCTCGAACCGGTCTGGGACCGGGCCGGACGTCTGACCGCTCTGGAGATCATACCTGCGGCTGAGCTGGGCCGACCGCGCGTCGATGTGGTGGTGCATGCGACCGGCGTCTATCGCGACCAGTTCGACGGCTTCATGCGGCTGCTGTCGGGGGCGATCGACCGTCTGGCTATGCTGGATGAGCCCGACAACATGATCGCGGCCAACAGCCGACGGGCGACTCTGCGACTACGAAGCGAGGGCATGCCAGCGGCCGAGGCCGAGGCGCTGGGTCGGGCGCGGATCTTCAGCAATGCGCCGGGCGACTACGGCAGCGGCCTGCCCGACGCCGTCGGCGACGGCGAGGCTTGGGAAGATCCGGTTGAACTGGCGGACGCATTCATGGATCGGCTCGGCCATGTCTATGGCGGTGGCCGCTGGGGCGATCGTCCGGCCGGGGCCAATGTGTTCGCCGCCCAGCTGGAAGGGGTCGAGGCGGCGGCCCTGTCCCGCTCCTCCAACGTGCACGGCCTTTTGTCGACCGATCATCCGTTCGAATATCTCGGTGGCCTGTCGCTGGCGGTGAAGCGCGTCAACGGCGCCGCCCCGTCGCTCTACATCACAGATGTCCGGGCCGGAGCCCCGCGAGCTATGGCGGCTCGCGACATGCTCGCGACCGAGATGCGCGCCCGCTACACCAACCGGAAATGGATCGCGGCCATGCAGGCCGAGGGCTATGCCGGGACCCTGGCCGTGGTCGATCTGGCCAACAATCTGTTCGGCTGGCAGGCGACCGATCCCTCCATGGTCCGCGCCGATCAGTGGCAGGCGATTCACGACGTCTATGTACGCGACAGCCGCGACATGGGCATGGAGGCCTGGTTCCGGGACAGCAATCCGGCGGCGCGTCGGCAACTGGTCGACAAGCTTCGCGAGGCGATCTCCAAAGGATTCTGGACGCCGGACGACCGCACACGACGCGAACTGGCCGATCTCACAGGGGAAGCCTCGTCCGCCTCAGCCGTGTCCGGTGCGGGATACGGTGTTTCGGATGTCGCAGCGGCCCCCACGGCTCCGGCTCCGGCTCCGCAGTCCGACGCCCCGTCCCCGCAAAGCCCGCCGCCGGTCCGGGGCAATGAGATGCGGGTGATCCCGCCGGAGGCTCCACGGCCACCGACCCCGCTGACAGCCTGGCTCGGCCTGCTGGCCATTGTCCTCATCGTGTCCGCCGGCGGACTGAGCCGTCTCCGGCCGCCGTCCTCCTCCCGCTTGAAAGTCCTCTGATGTTCGCCCTTGAATCCATACTCTACGATATCGCCAGTCTGTTCCTCCTGCCGGCGCTCGCCCTGATCCTCGCCTCGGTCGTCTATGCGTTGTTCGCCCTCGGCGCCTTCCTGGTCGAGGCGATCCAGAGACGACGGCCGGGCTGGCGTTCGAGCTTGGCCGACCATCAGGCCCGGACGGGCGCCGCTAGCGACGATCTCGAACTCCTGATCCTGAAGAAGCTTGAGGGCCTGCGGATCGTGTCGCGAAGCGCCCCGATGCTGGGCCTTGTGGCGACGATGATTCCGATGGGGCCGGCGCTTCTGGCGCTGGGGCGGGGCGACGGAGCCTCCATTGGCGAGGATCTGGTGGTGGCCTTTTCAGGCGTGACCCTCGCCCTGATCGCCGCCAGCATCGCCCACTATGTGCTGACCGTGAAACGCCGCTGGCTGCTGCAGGACCTCCGAGCGGTCGAACGCAGCCTGGCCGGGGCGGACTGATGCGCTTTCTGGACGAGGACGATGACGACCCGATCCTCTCGGTCGTGAACATGGTCGATCTTTTCGTGGTCATCATCGCCATCCTGCTGATGATCCTGGTCAAGAACCCGCTCAACCCCTTCAACCAGGACGACGTCGTCGTGGTCGAGAACCCTGGCGAGGCGGACATGCGGATCACGATCAAGGAAGGCGAGGAACTGACGCGCTACGAGTCCACGGGTGAGATCGGTGAAGGGCAGGGGGCACGGGTCGGCGCCACCTACCGGCTGCCGGATGGCCGCATGGTCTATGTACCGGAGTAGCCGCTCCGGAACGCCGGCCACCGGCTCCTGACCGCAGCCACGAATGTCGCCTTTCGGGACCGGCGCCAGAGACTGCGGCTGGCGGATACTGTTGAAAAAGTCCGCGAGCCTGCCGGGATCGGCCTTTTCGGCTCGATCTGGCGTCGTTGCGGAAATCTAAGCGATTGATTTCATTGGAGCGGAATTCCGGGACCTGCCCGTGGGTTGCGCCGTTTCAGCGGTCTCCGGACTTTTTCAACGGTATCGGCGTGTTTCTGACATCACCAAATCACTGCATCTGACACCAAGCAGAGGTTTGGAACGTCAGCTTTTGGGGTATGTCTTCAAGCCTAATGAGGCCAGCGTTCGGTCAGTAACTTGGCCTCGCCGCCTGTAAAACGGATCTCGGCCGAGGGTTCCGCCGGCTGCCCGGGCGCAAACAGTTCGAATATGGCGATCCCGTCTTTCTGAACGCTCTCGATGATGCGCTCGGGGCGGACTTGTCCCAAGGCGGTGGCGGTCAGGGCACGGACGGGTTCGGGCATTTCGTCAAAAGTCAGGTCGCGCTGGATCTCGACGATGTCAAAGCGGTCGTCGATCTGCTGGACATCAAATTCGATCTCCGCGCCGTCAGGCCGCTGGCCGGCTACGTCGAAATAGACGCGGTCCTCGCGTTGCTTGCGCTCCGCGCCGGTGATGGTCAGGCCAGGCGACGCCGCCAGCACTTGGGCAGTCAGGGCGGGCGGCAGTTCGGCCGGGCTCAGAGGCGTGATGATGGTGTTCGGCCCCTGAGGCAGGGCGATCTGGAGGAGGGCGGCAAGAACGGGGAGGGCGAACATCGTCTGGCTCCTTAGGCTGCGCTGTAGCTGGTCTTGACCTGGGTATAGAACTCGACGGCGGCGAAGCCCTGCTCGCGGGCGCCGTAGCTGGACTTCTTCGAGCCGCCGAAGGGGACGTGATAATCCACCCCGGCGGTGGCCAGGTTGACCATGGTCATGCCCGCCTTGGCGTTCCTCTGGAAGTCGCGGGCGTGTTTCAGCGACTGGGTGACGATGCCCGCCGACAGGCCGAACTCGACGCCGTTGGCGACAGCGAGCGCCTCTTCGTAGCTGGCGACGCGGATGGTCGAGGCGACGGGGCCGAAGACCTCCTCGGTGTTGATGCGCGCGTCCGGCAGAGTGTCGGCGATCAGGGTCGGCTGGACGTACCAGCCCGGCTTGTCGAGGTTCAGGCGCTCGCCGCCGGTGACGATCCGGCCCCCGGCCTCCTTCGCGATGTCGATGTATTTGTAGCTGGTCTCGCGCTGGGCCTCGGTCACCGCCGGGCCCATCTGGGTGTCAGGGTCGAGCGCGTCGCCGACGCGAAGGGCCGCGACCTTCTCGGCCAGCAGGG
>Ga0265296_1003307_pt1 | contig 15145 bp, 17 predicted proteins | sample MunlanPumphouse1_FD_189073 | JGI IMG/M metagenome (GOLD analysis project Ga0265296, IMG submission 189073) | Groundwater microbial communities from a municipal landfill in Southern Ontario, Canada - Pumphouse #1 | ecosystem: Environmental > Aquatic > Deep subsurface > Groundwater | place... | reverse complement strand
AACCAGCAACTGTGCGCCAAGCGCCTTTGCCTCATTGTCCTTCAAATCGCAGGCGCCATAGCACGGCTCAACAAAGGAAATGGTTTTCGCACCCGTCTTTTCCTCAATCTGCGCGGAGATTTCCTCAAGCCTTTGCAGCAGGCCCTCCGGCAATTGCACCGCGACAAGCTTTGCCCCTTTTTTCCTGATTTCCAGCAGCGCCTTTTCCAAATCAAGCGGCATCATAAAAAATGGTTTCAGCAAACGCTTTTTTAATATAGGGCTATTCTTCTTTTGCCTGCCCGAGAATGAGCTTTTTTTCTTCTTCAAGCACTATTGCCCTTACCTTTTCCACCGCATCAATGTTTGCCGAAATGCTGTCAATGCCGAATTTCACAAGATGCCTCACCATTTCACTATCGCTTCCGGCCTGCCCGCAGATGCTTGTCGCAACTTTCTTCTTTTTGCATTTCCTTATCACGTACTTTAAGCTTCTCAAAATTGCCGGGTGCAGTTCCGTGAATTGCCTCTGGATTTTCTCGTTGTTCCTGTCAATTCCAAGGGTCAGCTGTGTCAGGTCGTTTGTGCCGAAGGAAATAAAATCAATGCCCTCCGCCAAAATCTCGTCAATGCTCCACACGGCGGCAGGCGTCTCAATCATTACGCCGAACTGCGTTTCCTTTCCGGGCTCAAGCCCGGCCTGCTTTGCAATCTCCTTTGCCCTTCTGACCTCTTCCGCGCTTTGCACAAATGCAAGCATTACGCCAATGTTGTTCAGGCCCTCATCGTGCAGCTGCCTGATTGCGTCAAACTGTGCCTTAAGCATTTCAGGCACATCCAAATCGCGCCTGATCCCGTGCCATCCTATCATCGGATTGTCTTCCTTTGGCTCCTTTTCCCCGCCCTTGAGTTCGCGGTATTCATCAGTTCTTGCATCAAACGTTCGGTACCACACAGGCTTGCCCCTGAAAAGCGATGCAACCGTTTTTACGCCTGCCTTGACAACAGCCGTGAGCTCCTCGCTTTTTCCCTCCCTTATGAACTCAGCAGGGTGCATTCCGGACGATGTAATCATGTGCTCAGCCCTCAGGAGGCCAACGCCATCGGCATTCGTTTTCGCCGCCTGTTCAGCCGCATCAGGCAACGCCACATTCACCTTTACTTTTGGCGCTATTTTGCGCAGCAATCCCTCGATTTTTCCCTCTTCTTCTTTCTGGCTTTCTTCCGGCATCTCCTCCGCTTTCCTGCCGCCGAACTCTTTTATTATTTCTTTTGCCTCTCCGAACGCCTTTTCCGCGATTTCTTCGCGCTCTTCTTCAACGCGCTCTTCAAGCTCTTCCTGCTCGATTTGCCCTGGCGTTTCCTCCTGCCTTTTCACGGCTTTTTTCGCGCCTGCCCTTATTTCCTTTTCAAGCACTTGTTCAACCTCGTCAACGTCAGTCAGTTTTATAACCTGGATTTTTTCTTCTGCGGGCTTTTCTATTTCCACAAAGCCCTTGTATACAATTCCCTCATAGCCGTTTACCGTTACCTCATCCCCGTCCTCAAGAATGTCAGTGGCCTTTTCGGTTCCGACAACGCAAGGTATCCCAAGCTCCCTGCTTACTATTGCCGCATGGCAGGTTACCCCGCCCTCGTCCGTTATGATTGCAAGGCTTTTTTTCATTGTTGGCACCCAGTCAGGGCTTGTCATCTGCGTCACAAGAATGTCACCCTTTTTGACATTTGCAATCTGCGCAACATTCCTCACAACCCTTGCCCTTCCCCTCGCAACGCCTGGCGAAGCCGCAAGCCCTTCAAGCACAATCTTGTCCTTCAATGCTTCCAGCTTTTTGTCCCTTTCCGCGCTGCTCTTCCCTTCCCTGATGCCAAGCGTGGTAATCGGCCTGCTTTGCACTATAAACAGCTCTTTTTTCTCCATTGCCCACTCAATGTCCTGTGGCTTGCCGTAATGATTTTCAATCTGCTTTCCAAGCTTTGCAAGTTCCACGATTGCCTTGTCATCAAGCTTCTGCTTTTTTGCCACAGCCGGCGCAAGCTTTTCTTTGATGTTTTCCCTGCCAGCCCTCACAATCCTGAAAGTCTGGCTGTGCACCTTTTTTTCAAGCAGCCTGAACGAGCCCTTGTCAACTGTGTATGTGTCCGGCGTGACGCTGCCTGAAACAATGGCTTCGCCCAGGCCAAAGCCGGCTTCTATTATGATTTTGCTTTCGTCTCCTGTTGGTTCCGCTGTGAACATTATTCCCGAAACCTGGCCGTTCACCATTTTTTGCACAACAACTGCAATGCCGACCTGTTCGGTGGAAAAATTGTTCTTTTTCCGGTAATATACCGCTCTTGCGGTGAAAAGCGAGGCCCAGCATTTCAGCACTGCCCTGAGAAGGCTTTCCCTGCCCTTTATGTTCAAAAATGTTTCCTGCTGCCCTGCAAAGCTCGCCTCGGGCAAATCCTCCGCAGTTGCGGAACTCCTTACGGCAACATATTCCTCATCGCAGCTTGTCAGCCATGCGATTTGTTTTTCGCACAGTTTGCCATAGGCTTTCCTGATTTCGTTTGCAAGCTGTTCGGACATCGGTGTCTTGAGAATGAGGTTTCGCACTTCCTCGCTTACCCTTCCAAGCTGTTCCGTGTTCTCAACGTCAATTGCGTCGATTTTGGAGACAATTTCGCGCTTTATGCCTGTTTCCTGGATGTAGCGGAAATAAGCCTGTGCCGTTACCACAAAGCCAGGGGGCACGGGAAAATTGTTGTTTGCCATTTCGCCCAAAGAGGCGCCCTTGCCGCCCACGCTTGGGATGTCCTTTATCCTTATGTCCCTGAACCAGAGGATTCCCGGCGATTCAATTCTATAATTATCCATAATCCTATTACAAAACTGCATTTTTGCTTAATAAGGTTTCTGCTGTGGAATTGCGGCATAAAACGCAATGAATAAATAAGGATTAAGACATTAATCCTTGTCATGAGAAAGTTCAAGGCAACCCCGCAGAAAAAACTAATCGGAATGGCAATTCTTTTCGTGCTCGTTCCCCTGTTCCTTTTATGGTACTGGGTTTTTTTCCTTGGCCACAAGCCAGGCACCGACACAATGGCCATAATTGCCTGCGTTGCTGTCCTTGCGGCTTTCCTTTACTTAAGGTACAAAAAGCAACTGGCAAAAGCCCAATCCATGCCTGCTGAAGGCGAAAGCCTGCCGGAAGATGATGAAACCGAATCGGAAGAAAAAGGCGGGAAAGAAGCGGAATTTGAAGAAGGCGGGGAAGAGGGCGCAGAAGAAGATGAAATTGAAGAGGCTGAATCCGAAGAAGCGCCGGAAGAAGAAGTCGAAAAGAAATACAAGGAAGAGGAAAAGCTGGTGAAAGCCGCGGCAAAGAAGCGCAAGGGCGAAAAGCGGTAAGCGCAAAAAACGGTTTTGTATTTAAAGAAGGGGCTCCCGAGGGAGCCCAAAAAAGAAAGCTATAAGAACAAGTTCAAGTGAATGCCTGTTCTTACTTCTTTTTCTTATTTTTATTTGCTGCCATTAAACTGTCCTCCACAAAAAATAAGGCGAGTGCAGCGATTGCCGGCAGACAAAACCGCTACAGCAAAACACTGAATAGCCCAAAGTAATAGGCGTCCATAGTATTTAATCCTGCCCTTTTCAAATTTCCGGCGCTTGCGCCTACTCTTGTCTTCAAAGCTGGGCCTGCAAACAGACCGTCTACTAATGCAATTTTTAAATTATTCACCGGCGCCTCAGCGAATTAGGCCAATTTTTGCCAAGCTACCGTCAACAGGAGTCAATTCAAAAAACAAGGACTCAAAAGAAAAGCGAGGGGAGGGAATTAAACTCTGAGTATAGAGCGCACACCAGTTTTTGCACCCGAATTTAAATCTATTGTGCCGGGAAGTTGATTTAAGCATAAGCAATGGGTGGCTTCGCCCATCTCTCACCAGCCTCGCGGTCAGGGTCATAGTCAGTTCTTCATCGAGGCAATAAAAATTGTGCCTGAAAGGATTTTTAAGGCGAAAGTTAAGCAGAACTGAAAGCAATGCCTCTTAATTTTACAGTGTAATACACTTCAATAATTCCGTTCTGGTTTTTCTTTAATTCAAAGCAGTATTCCACAGAAACATCAGTGCACATTGGGCTGACAGGGCTGCATGTTCCGTCATTAATAATTATTTTTCTTGGGTTTGTTTGTGGAATTATTTCTCCATTCATCATTTGTTCTGCCGTAATTGACAGTGCGCTTGAATTTTCATCAAAATAATCCAATCTGAATCTAATTTTTGGTGCGCATTCGCCAGAATCTATGTTTGAAGGGTCTATTGCAAATTCCTCGTTCAATTTTATAACCTGGTCATTATATCCGGTAATTATGCGGTCTGAAAATTGATTTGCAGGATTTTCCAGTTTTGTTATCGGCACTTTTAGAATAATTGAATCTGCAGTGCTTGTTCCGTTGGTGCTGTTGTCAGGAAAAATGCAACCGCTGAACAAAACAGCAATCAGGATTATTCCAGCCAGGAATATTTTTGTTTTCATTTTTATTCACAAGAAGCTGACATTGTTACATCGAATTCCTGGGTTGGGAACGGCTCCTCTACATCGGGAATTTTCTCAACCATCCTTAATCCGCTGAGTTCTTCTGCCGGGCAATCTGGTTTGTTTCTTTGGAAGTAGTCGCCTCCGATTGCAGCATAGGTAAAGGTTACCTCGTTTATTGGCGTATCCACTGGTGCATAATATTCGTCAAAGTCATCGCCTGTTGAACTGGTTTGGCTGTTTTCAACGTATAATTTCAGGGTTTTGTCTGTTGAGAATGTCAATCCATGAAAGTCGAATGTTGCTGTTCCCCTGCATACATAGCTTCCGTCCCAGGGCATGTCAGGGCTCCATAATGACTCTGTTCTATAGAATGTACATACAATTGTTGGCTCTGAAACAAGAGTAATGTCAGGTTCTGTAGGCGTATCGGGCGTTACAGTGCCTGAACCTGAGCAGCTTCCTCCAAGGCAGCATTCTTTCCCTTCTCCAATGCAAAACATTCCGCAGAATACCTGTCCCTGAGGGCAGACCGGGCAGGTTCCGCCGGCATCACAGCTGCTTGTGGGCTGAAGGCAATAACTATTGATTATTCCGTCATCGCAGCAAATTGCGTTTTGCGGAATGCATCCTGCCCCGCATTGCTGAAGGCTTGCAGGGCATTGGGCCGTGTTTATTATATCTTCATCAGTTTCAATGTATCCGCTGAACAAAAAATATCCGCTGAACAAAAAAGTCAAAATAATTATTCCAACCAGAACTATTTTTGTTTTCATGTTTATTACATCCTTTGGACTCTTTTGTGGAATTCTTCTGTCGTTATTTCCCCTTTTGCAAGCTTCCTTTTTAGGACTTCCATTGGTTTTTCTTCTGGCTTTTCTTCAATAATGATTTTTTGTGCAGTAACCACTTCTTTTTCTTTTATTTCAGCTCTTTGTTCCAATATATTGCCTCGGAAAGACTGCAGCTCTTTTTCTTTGCCATAAAAGGTAAAATCCTGCATTTTTTCGCCTCTCTCAACACTCACAACCATATGTTTCATGAGCGCTCCGCCAGTTGTAATGTTTACTACGCTTTTTAATGCCAGTGAAAAGAGCGGGGATAATTCATTCGACCAAAAGCCGCCTGTTTTAAGGAAAACCAACCGGTTACTTGTTAAAACCAGAGCACCGTTCTTGCTTTCGAAAGCCTCAGGCGGACCTGTTTCCACCCAGTCTGCTCGGCAAGAAAGATTTGCAACAAATTCTTCGCCCTTATCCAAAACCAGACTTTCCCTTGCTTTATTCAAATCCACAATCAAGCACCTTGTTATCCACAGTATGCATTCCCTGAATAAAAGACTTTTGTTTTCTCCAGTTATCCACAGCAACTCTGCGGCTCTAAGGAATCAACTTTCGCAAAAATCTTTTATTTAACAAAGGGCGCCCACGGGCACGAATCCAATAGCTTTTTCAAGTAGCAATTAAATTCTGCCTCTACAGAACCACACCTACTACCAACCACAAACAAGTCCTTTAAGCGAGGAGAGGGAATTAAACTCAGAGTATAGAGCGTACACCGGTTTTTGCGTCCCGAATTCAAAAATATTATGTTGGGAAGTGAATTTAAAGCCTGAGTAATGGGCAGTTTCGCCCATCTCTCATTAACCTCGCGGTCAGAGTTATCGTCAGTTGAACATTTATGCCCCTTATTGATGTTACTGCAATCCTTGGACAAACTTAAGCCAATACACGAATGCTTATGCGGCAAAGTGGCTAAATTTTGGTCTCTTTGGGAATGGAATTTGGCCAACCTATTTTTTTTAGGATGTGCAACTATTGTTTATAAACGGCCCGAATTGGTTCTATTGTATCAAATTTTTTCCAAAAAATCCGTTAGCTTGTCTTGCCCGATTTTTAGCATTGTGGCTGATGCTGCTATTGTGCCGTCTATTTTGAATCTTTCAAGCTTTTCCTTGAATCCTTTGGCAAGTTTTTTGTTCAAACCCTTTGTTTTTGTTCTCTGGCCATTTTTCACAATCCATAGGCTTGGACTGTTTTCCAGCAAAGCGTAAAGGTCGGCAATGTCTTTTGTTCTTTTGAAGGAATCGCTTCTTCCTGGAATGGATTTCAGCTTCATTTCAATCAGTATTTTTGAGGAAGGAACCATTACTTGAATGTCCTTGATTTTTATGTGCTCTTTTTCTTTCTTGAAAACCTTTTTGAGCAACGGTTCCGGCATTGAATGCCCGATTTTTACTGGCGTGGCGATGTCAAAGTAAATATATGAAAGATTGTGGATTGGATGTTTTTTGCTTTCTTCCAGGTCAAGTTCTTTTTCCGTGTCGCTGTGAAAAATCTTTACCCAGCGAAATGTTGAGTGAGGATGAAATCCCATTCTCGTGAGTTTTTCCTCAACTGCCTTGGGCTTTATTTTTGCGGGGTCAAAGAAAATGTCAATGTCCCTTGAACCAATATGCAACACGTCTTTGTTTTTGAGAGTGTAATGCACTGCCCAGCCGCCCATGAGGCCAATTTCATCAACTTCCTTTTTTCCAAGATTCTTGAAAAAATCATACAAAAATTCGTCGGACTTTTCCATCATCAGCTTTTCCATTCAATAATCACGCCTTGTTGTTCAGCCATTGTTCCATCAGAAAATTTGCCTGTTCTTCAGCCAAGCCGCCAAAACTAAAGAGGTCGCTCAAAAGTATTGGCATGGGTGCTACTGAAAAACCCTTTATTTTTGCTGCGTCCTTGAAAAAAGCTTCTTGTTCTGTTGGGGCAATGAAGAGATTTGCCTGGCTCTTTTGTGCTTTTAGGCAGTTTTTTGAAAGCAAGTATTTGCTCCACTTTTCTTCTTCTCCTTTTCTAACATAAACGTGCACTTGGTCTGTTTTCACATATGGTCTATAAAGTTCGCTTCCAGCAAAAACACTGAAAGCATGCGGCAGTTTTGACTCCAGAACCATTTTCAGCGTTCCAGAAAATCCAATTGGCGAATGGTAATTGATTGTTTTTAGGCTTGCGAATGGCCTTGCAAGCGAAATCATTTTTATGATGTCTCCCGCCCTTGCAACCCCATACTCGGCGGTTTTTGTGTCCTTCGCGATGAGCCCGCTTTTTTCGAGTTCTTTTACAAAGGTGAATGTCGGGCCGTAAGTAAGAGCCAAATCCAAAATCGGAAACCGCGTATTCTTCTTGTAAACCGCGTCGTCTTTTCCAAGCATTTCGGCAGCGCCTTTCCTCAACTCGTAAATACTCCACTTTCTCCCCCTGTTTTTCAGCATCCACAAAATGGAAACAAGCCTCTTCTCGGTCAACTTAAGCATGACTATATTCGTTTTACGAATAGTATATAAATATAACGAATAGGTGCATTTGGAGTTAAAAATCACCCAAGCTCCGCTGTTGCTGGTCTTTGTCCGTTTGATTCTTTGCCTTTTGGTATTGGTATGCCAGGGCAATATTCGTCTTTTCATCTGTTGCCTTTCGTGAGGCTACAAAGCCAAAAAGCGGTTTGAGGTAAGCCCAATCCTGCTTGAATTCAACTTTTTCCTCAAGGCCAAGTTCTTGCATTATTTCATTATCGGTTTTTCCAGTTGCGCGAAGTTGCCTTGTTCTTGCAACAATCTCGTTTTGGCTGTATTTTGCTTTTTTGTACAAGTCAACAACGCCCTGCAATACACAACCCATCCCCGCGTGCTCGATGAGGTTGCACATTTGGCAGACAACCATTAGATTGGATTGGCAGTTGTTGTTTGGGTTTCCGTCAAGGTGGTGCACGATTTGCCATTTGTCAGATTTGAAGCCGCAATATTGGCATGCATAATCATCGCGTTCAAGGATTTTTTGTCGAATTTGCTTCCAATCCCCTTTGCCAGTTTTATCCGCCGTAATTGTCCGCCAAGTGTTCGGGTTTGCGTATGATGGAAACAACTGTTTCATTTTCTCACTTTTTTTGGGTCTATAACCCAACCACGCTTTTGCCTCTGTTTTTTGCTTCTTTTCCCAGCAAGTTTTTCGTTCACTTGGGCCATGTCAAAATATTCCGGGTCAAACCGATATCCGAGCCAGCCCAACAGCTCTTTATGGCGCGGATGCTTTTTGTCCGCCATTGCCTCTGCAAGTTCATAATAACCAGGAATGCTTCCACAGTCTTCTGGCGGGCATGCTCTTTTTCCGTCTAAACAAAGAGGCATGCAATTCGGCAAATCTTTTTCAAGAATTTTCTCAATAACCATCTTATGGTTCCAGTCGTCTCCAAAATCATAAGTATAGCTGAATTTCTGGCTTTCATTTTCCAGAAACCCGTTCAATTGAACTTTTTTGGCATTTGTCACTTCGGTGTCGTATTTATCCTCAGGAATGCCAAAACGAAACTGTTTGACGCGGAATTCATATAAGTGGCAATTTTCCCACCCCATTACCGCTTGGATAATTTCGTGCAGCTTATGGAATGTGATGTTATCCGCCGCTATAAATCTTCGCCAAATTTGCGGCTTTATTTCATCCAGCGAAATTTTGAACTGATAAGCTCTGCCCATTTTTCCAACCTCCGTTAGCCAAGTTTTGAAAGTTTGTATGCATAATGCTTTTCATTGAATTCTTCTTTATTCAAGCCGAACACGCCCTTTGCAGTTTTCGATAAAAATAATTGTTTGCCTCAGTCCGTCCATCATCATCTTTCTTTCGAAATCTGAGTCATCGTCAGTTCATTATTGTCAAATAATTATGGTGACATGATTTTTTAAATTTATTAACGAAAAACAAATGCGGGTTTTGATATGCCGTATGCTTTTTTCCCAAAAGAATAAAACGAAAAATCAGCAAAAGCAAGGGCTGTTATTCGGGGTGAATTTAGCCCATCTAAGCTAAAAATGTTTCTCAAGCGAGGGGAGGGAGTCGAAAGCCGCCACTGCCGGCTGGTCAGAGTGCCATCTTCGCAACCTTCGGTTGCTCGATGCCACAAGCGAGGGGAGGGAGTCGAACCCTCTTACTCGGCTGGCCGCAGCCGTCACGTCCGGCTGGTACGAGCACAACCTCCTTCGGAGGTTGAGCAGGCTCGCTGTTGCTCGCCCTATGCCTTCTGTGGGGCTTGTCTGGCTGCTTTGCAGCCAGTTCTTTTCGCAAGCCTTTTCTTTGTTAAAGAAAAGGCTTCTGCAGGCCGGTCCATGACCGTTCTGGCACCCCCGCACACCTTTTCTTTTTTTTCCAAAAAGAAAAGCTGTACCAAAAGAAAAAATTGGCCTGCTTTTCTTTCTTAAAAGGAAAGGTTGCTCCAAATAAAATTTGGTAACTATTTTTTGATTGAAAATGCTTTTTATAGCTTTGTAATGCAGTTTATTTCATGCCTGGACTGGATTGCCTGCTTGTAAAGACTGCTTCGGAGATTTACCTCAAAAGCGATTTTGTGAGGCGTTTTTTCACAAAAAAGCTTGTGGAAAGCATGAAGTTTGCCCTGAAAAGAAACGGTGTTGCTTTTTCCGCAATTGAAAGGGGCGGAGGCAGGCTCTATGTTTTCTGTGAAAATCCAAAAAAGGCGCAGGATGTTTTGTCAACTATTTCAGGCATTCACGCAACCGCAATTGCGCGGCGCTTCAGGCCGGCCGAGTATGCTTTGCTTGAAAAGCAAATAGTTTCCTTTGCAAAGGGGCTTCTCAAAAAAGGCGATTCCTTTGCCTTGGATGCAAGGGTTGCGAACAACAAGGCTTTTTCTGCAAAGGAATTGGAGAACAGGCTTGGCGCAGCGGTGATGAAGGCAATTCCCGGCCTCAAGGTGAATCTTTCAAACCCGGAAAAAGAAATTTTTATTGAAGTTGGGCCAAAAAGCTTTTTTGTTTTCTCTTCGGAGCCAAGGGGGCTTGGCGGCCTGCCCTTGGGCGTTGAGGGAAGCGTTGCAATGTTTTTCTCGGGAAAAAAAGAAGAGCTTGCCGCAGCCTTTTTGCTGATGCACAGGGGCTGCAGCATTTTTCCTGTTGTGAAAAAGAAATCAGGGGCACTTGAAATGCATTTGCAGTGGCTTGTGCCGTTCAATGGCTATCGCGAATTTGTTTTCACTGAAAAAAACTACTTGCCGGCACTGGTTGAAGGGCGGAACATTAAGGCAATTGCCACTGCCGATTCAAAGCTTGACGAAAAAAGCCTTGCGTCTTACAAAAAATTTGACGCCTTGCAATCCCTTGTTGTGCTCAGGCCGCTTCTTTTGTACCCCAAAGAAGCGGGCGCAGGATTAAAGGGGCTTTTTGCAAAGGAAAAATTAAATAAGGGCTTGGGCTTATTCTAATGCATGAAAAAATTGTTTGTTATCGCTTTTGCGCTTGCAGCGCTTGCATTAAGCGGCTGTATTCAGCCTGTTCCAGACTCTTCAGGGCAGCAGCCGCCAATAAACACCGGCATTGAAAGCTGCGGTTCCATGGACATAACGCGCCTTGCAACGGCAATTGACCTGACGAAAGAGGAGATGGATGCGCTTGCGTGCTTTAACCGGAAAATGGTTGATTGTGCTGAAGCAAGTTTTGGGCTTACCGGCCAGCTTGGCGGCCTTTTTTCCGTTGTGGGAGCACAGAAAAGCAATTGCCTGATTTCGTATTATGACAACACTGACGAAACGCAGAAAACGTGCATTTTTACAAAGAGCTTTCTTTCGGCAACGGCTTTGTCCGCAGAGCAGATGGAACAGCCCAAGTTTTTGATTATGGCCGTTGCTGCCGGAATGAAGGGCATGCAGTACGCCAATCCGGTGACAGGCGAAACAAATACGATTGAATGCACAGCTAGCTAGCCTTGCATCTAAAACAACAAATAGGCGGATTCTTTCATGGATTTGGTTGTATTGGGCTATTTGTTGCACGATGTTCTTGATGTGGATGGGCAAATAAAACATTGCCTGGGTGGTGTTTCTGCCTACGCCTCTTTGGCTGCGTTAAAGCTCGGCTTGAGTGTTGGAATTGTTTCAAAAGTTGGCGGGGATTTCAAGTACTTTAATGAACTCAAAGGAATTGATTTAAGCGGTGTTTCAAAACAGGAGCTTACAACAGTTTTTTTTAATACTTATAGAAAAGGAATCAGGACACAGAAGGTTGCCAACATAGGGGAAAGTATTTGCCCCAAAGGCATTCCTGCGGATTATTTGAAGGCAAAGGCAATTCATTTGGGGCCTGTTTTCAACGAAATTTCCCCGGAAACAATGCGCTTCCTGAGGGAAAACACAAATGCCTTTATAACCCTGGACCCGCAGGGCTTTCTGCGCAGTTCTCAAAACGGCCTCGTACTTTCAAAAAAGCTTGACTTCAGCCTTTTGGGCTTCGTGGACCTTGTCAAGGTTTCCGAAAAGGACTGTTCCAGGGAAGAGATTGAGGCAATGAAGCAAAAGTGCCCCCTGGTCGTTGTGACGCGCGGCAAGAATGGCTCAACAGTTTTCTCCAAAGGCAAGGCATTCAGCATTCCGTTCTTCAGGGCCAAGCGGCTCGTGGACGAGACAGGTGCGGGAGATGTTTTCATGGCGGGCTTCATAAAGGAATGGCTTTCCTCCCAGGATGCGGAAAAGGCAGCCCTGTTTGGTTCCGCTGCGGCAAGCTTTGCGGTAGAAGACTTTGGCGTGAACGGCATCGGAAGCCTGGAAGAGATTAACGGGAGAATAATGTCATGCCTTACCGGCTTTTAATCCAGCCAATGGCCTCTTTCAGGTTCCTGCAAATTTTGTCCGCCTTTTCAAAGCTTTGCCTGGCTGACCATTCATCCGGAATTGCGGCACAAGCCATTCCGGCTGACTTTGCCGATTTGACGCCGTATTCACTGTCTTCAATTGCAACGCAGTCAAACGGCCTTAAGCCCAGCGATTCCGCTGTTTTTAGGTAAATATCAGGCGCCGGCTTGCCTTTTGCCACCATTTCTATAGTAACTATGGTTTCAAAATATTTTTTGATTCCTGTTTTTTCAAGTTTAAGCAGGCTTTGCTCTCTTGGGCCTGTTGTGCAGACAGCTATCTTAAGGCCTGATGCCAATGCTTCCCTGATTGCTTTTTCAGCGAACGGCCTTGTTTTCAACGGCTTTTCCTTAAACCATTTCATCAGGAGCTTTTCCTTCTCTGCAACAAGCGTTCCTTTTCCGGCGGGAATTTTGAATCTTTCAATAAGCTGCGCGTCAATGTCCGAACCTGTTTTTCCCGCATAGTCAAAATACTGTTCCTTGCTAAGCTCAACGCCAAACCTTTTCAGGGGTGGCAGCCAGCCCTGCCACTGGAATCCTTCTGTGTCAACCAGAACCCCATCCAAGTCAAATATCACTGCCTTAAATTTCATTGAATTGCCCCTTATTTTGCCCTGGCAAACCGTCTGGCAATTAGGATTCTTTGCAGTGCGCTTATGTTTGTGAGCACTGCAAGCAATGCCACAACGCATGTGAGGTAAAAGGGGTTGAATGCCCCTGCAATGATTCCAATGAACAGGATAATGAGCCTTTCAGCCCTTTCCATAATGCCGCCTTTCAATTCAGAGCCCTCCGGCATTATTTCTTTTTCTTTTGCGGCTGCTTTTGCATATGTTGTCATCATGCTTCCGAAAAGGTAGAGGAAAATCCAGGCGTATGCCGGCAGGTAAAGCCCGGGCAGGCCTGTGAACAGCAGGCCGAACACTATGATTGCCTCAATGTACCTGTCAACTATTGTGTCAAGGTAGGCGCCGAACTTGCTCACAGTCCTTGTGACCCTGGCAACAGCCCCGTCAACCATGTCAAGGAAGCCTGCAAGGATGAAGAATGAGCCTGCGAGCAAAAAGTCCTTTTGGATGAGAAAATAAAGGGCTGCAAGCGCCGGAATTAGCGAAACAATCGTCCACTGGTTTGCGCTCAAAGGGATTTTGCTGAACGCAATGCCGATTTTTATGGACAGCTTGCTGAACCGCTCCCTGTTTTTGTAAAGCATTGTTATATTGCCTCCTTTCCCCTTAATATATTTTTATAAAATAAAAAAGGAAGGGAAGGAATCATCTTTCCCTTGCCCCTTTGATGAAGTCTTCCACCATTTCCCTTGCTATCGGGTCAGGCAACTGGTGCGGCGGATGCTTCATTATGTACGAGCTTATGCTGTCAAGCTTTCCTGCTATGCCCCTGTCCAAAGCAAGTTTCAGGCACCTTATTCCGTCAATTGTGCATCCAGCGCTGTTCGGGCTGTCTTCAACCTGCAGCCTTACCTCAATGTTTACCGGCGCGCCGCCGAATTTTTCGCCTTCAATGCGGCAAAAGCAAACCTTCTGGTCCTTGAGCCATGGCACGTAGTCGCTTGGGCCAATGTGAACCTTGTCGGCTGCAAGCGGAACCATGAGGTTGCTTTGCACTGACTCTGTTTTTGAAATCCTCTTGGTCGCAAGCCTGGTGTGCCTTGCCATGTTCAAAAAGTCCGTGTTTCCGCCGACGTTCAGCTGGTAGGTTCCCGTTATCTTTACGCCCCTGTCATCGAACAGCTTTGCAAGCGTCCTGTGCATGATGGTTGCGCCGACCTGCGCCTTGATGTCGTCGCCTTCACAAGGCAGCCCTTTTTCCGCGAATTTTTTCTCCCAGCTAGGCTCCGACACTATGAAAATCGGCATGCAGTTCAGGAAAGCGCATCCAGCGTCAAGCGCAGCCTGCGCGTAGTATTCGGTCGCCTTTTGCGAGCCCACAGGCATGTAGTTCATCAAAATTTCTGCACCGCTTTCTTTCAGGGCTTTTGTAACATCAATGGGCTTCTGCTTTTCGTCAACCCTGAAGGAAACATCCTCCGGGTATTCAATCATGTGCTCCGCAATGCCGTCAAGCACAGGGCCTTTTTGCACAATGACCTTGCCCCATTTTGGAACCTTTTCAACAATCTGGTATGTGTTGTTTGGCTTTGCGTAAATTGCCTCGTTCAGCGGCTTGCCCACTTTTCTCTTGTCAACGTCAAATGCGGCGACGAATTCAATGTCCGAAATGTTGTAGCCGCCAAGCACGTTGTGCATCAGGCCGGGCACCCTTGCGTCCTTTGCCCCGACATTCTTGTAATATTCGCACCCCTGAATCAGCGAGGAAGCGCAGTTGCCAACACCCGCAATCGCAACCTTTATTTTTCCCATAGTTCCAAAACCTCCTAATTGTTTTACAAGCATAAGCTATTTTACAACTGTAAAATAGCTGGTATTACCATGGCATTTTATATATTTAAAGCTTTCGCCGCCCTTATTTGGCAATGGCCGCTGAGAAAAGCAGGGAAATCGAGCGCTTAAAGAGAAAGCTTGGCATTGAGCTTTTGTGGATTTACCTTTTGAGCATGCTCAAAAAAAAGCCCTCCCATGCCTATGTCCTTAGGGTGCAGGTTGAGGAAAAATTCGGCTTCCTGCCCGGCAATGTGTCAGTTTACGTTGTCCTTTACAAGCTGGAAAAGCACGGCTTTGTCAGCGTGAAGCACGAGGGCAACAAAAGCGTTTACAGCATCACTTCGGAGGGAAAGGCCCTGCTCAAGGTTGCAAAAAAGGAACTGCAGAACACCCTGGAAATGGTGGGCTAAATCGCGTGCTTTGCATGCTGCCCTTTTTATTTCCAAGGGCTTTTGCATGACCTAAAATTAGTGCTGAAGGAGATATAATAATTTGGCTTTTTCCTTTTTTAACAAATTGGCTTTTTTATTTACATTGGCGGGCGCCCT
>Ga0265296_1003305_pt1 | contig 15156 bp, 14 predicted proteins | sample MunlanPumphouse1_FD_189073 | JGI IMG/M metagenome (GOLD analysis project Ga0265296, IMG submission 189073) | Groundwater microbial communities from a municipal landfill in Southern Ontario, Canada - Pumphouse #1 | ecosystem: Environmental > Aquatic > Deep subsurface > Groundwater | place... | reverse complement strand
TTTCCTGCGCCAAATCAGCAACATTTGGACTTAGGCCATGGCTCTCGCTCCCTAAAACCAGGCAAATTTTCGCATTCGGCTTAAAACTGCTCGGCGCTTTGCCCTGATTTGAATCAGCCGCAACTATGCAATATTCTTGCTTGTTTACTGCAAGCCAGGAAGAATCCAAATCATCAAAAATATTCAATTTAAAAATCGCGTCTTTGGCGGCGCTTATGGTTTTAGGATTATAAATATCAGCACAGCCGCCGTCAATAATAATATTTAAAAAATCAAAAGCCAGCGCCGTGCGTAATATCGTGCCAAGATTACCCGGATCGCTTATGCCGTTTAAATACAATGCGGAATTATTCGGATTAATCGGATTCTCTTTTCGCGCATAAATCGCAGTAATGCCGGAAGGGCAATCTAAATTCGAAAAACTCTTATTCAATTTTTCGCTGATAAGATATTTTTCCTTGGCCTGGGAATTTTTTATAAGAAAATCGGCTTTTTCCGGATATTTATTAAAAAAATCTTCTACAACAAAAAGAGCCTGAAAATCAAAACCGCTTGCTAGAGCATCATGAATAATCGCATAATTTTCAACCGTGAAACAATCATGTTCTTTCCGATATTTTTTTTGCCTAAGTTTTTTCAAAAACTTTATCCGCTCATTATCAGCACTTGTAATTACTTTATAATCCCCGTATTGCATAACTTTTAAAGCTTGCCTAAATCAAGATATTCATCGATTTTTATCGCCTTTACAAATTCTTCCATATGGCTTACCAAAATAAGCGCGCCTTCGAATTCATTAATGGCTTCAGCGATTACCGGAATATGCCGGAAATTAATATGGTTGGTAGGCTCATCCAAGATCAAAAGCCCGGGACGCATCAAAACCAAGCGCGCAAAAGACAAAAGTCCTTTCTGACCCTCGGACAGGCTGGCGATATTGTTTCCCATTAGCTCGCCGGTAATCAGAAAACTGGCCGCTACGGCACGCATCTCTTGGGTGTCTATGCCATCCGCCAATACGCTTTCCAGCGAATCAAAAACAGTCGAACCATAATCCAAAGTGGCAAAATCTTGGCTATAGTAACCGACGCGCGTCCCCTGTAATATTTTGACGCCATCGTCACTTCCTCCCACTAAATTGCGAAGCAAGGTGCTTTTGCCGATTCCATTCGGGCCGGAAACAAAAAGCCGCGTTTTCTTGCGCAAGACGATGTCAACGCTGACAACGGAAGGCTCATGATTCTTTACAATCTTGACCGAACTGATTTTAACGATCTCGCCAAACAGATCCTGCGCCGGTATCGTAAACTTTTTAATTGTCTTGTCTTCTTTCCGAACATCAACGATGTTTTCTTCCAGATCTTCGGTTTCCTCACGCATCTTTTGCGCCAACTTGCGCATCTTGCCACCTTTATAAGAGAAAAAATTGGCCTTTTCCTTACGGTCCCTGATCTGTTTCTCTAACTGGGCATTCTTTTTGCGCTCGCGTTCGATGCGGTTATTGATCTCTTCGACTACCGAATAATAGTCTCCGACATACATTTCAAGCTTTTTCGTATAAATGTCTAGATAGATAACGCCTTCGGTAAAACAATTCAAAAAATCGGCATCATGAGAAATCACGATTACGGTTTTTTCATACATTATCAAAAACTGAATCAAATGATCTATGCCTTCCTGGTCAAGATTATTCGTCGGCTCATCCAAAAGCAATATATCAGGATTTTGCAATAGAGCAAAAGACAAAAGAAGGCGCGCCTGTTGTCCGCCGGACAAATCGCCCACTCGCCTGTCGATCGGCACGTCAAAATTAACTGCTTCCATGGCCTTGCTAATGCGACTTTTCAGGTTCGGTGGAACAATTTCGAATGCCTTGGCAAAATACGCTTCAATGCTCAAATCAAAGTCAGCCCGAGCAATCGCTTGCCGCGCCGTTCCGATGCTCGCATTGTTCGTAATCGATATTTTGCCTTTTTTCGGCTGTATGTCGCCCTTGATCAGGGAAAAAAGCGTGCTTTTGCCGGCGCCATTCTGGCCCATCAAAGTAATCTTGCTCCCCTTGCGCACGCTAAAACTCGCTTCATCAATGACCGGTTTTTTATGCGCATATTCAAAAGAAACTTCATCAAATCTTAATATCACTTCTTCTGGCATATTCTTTTTATTGATTTTTTATTTATAGACAAGAGATATAATACTAGGCCCGAAAAAATCCCCCTAAGGCTAAGGCACTGTAGTAAAATGCACTTTTTCTACAACTTAATATTCGGCTCGCGGTTGTAAAGCGGATGGACGATAGATTCACCCGGCTTGCCGCCATTAACCGGAATGTTCAAGGCATAGCCCAAGGCGTTTGCAGTTAAAACGCCGATGCGCAAAGCCGTAAAACCTTCGCCTTTGCTCGCAACGTTTATCCCTGTTATTTCTCGCAATTTCACTCCGGCTTTCCCAAGCATCTTATCAATTGTCGGCAATAATAATTCGGCTTGGGCATATTTTGCCGCGACTTCAGCGCCGATAACAGCCTTACCGTTCTTTTCAAGCCCCAAACGGATAATATCATTTTGTCCAGTATTTATCAAGAGGATCATATTTCTTTATAATAGCAAATAATCGCTGGAAAAGCCAGCGAACAATCGCTCGGATATCTGCTCAAACAAAAAACCGCTAAAACGGTTTTATCGATTCAAATCAAGCAAATAATTATTTTTTTCCGGAAATAGCCGATTGATACAAATTCAATACGGCTAAAGTGATTTTATCCCAATTATAATTTTCATCAACATGCTTCACCAGCAAAGCCGATCTTTCGGATAATAATACGCCATTTGCAAGCAGATAATCCAACTGTTTTTTCAAATCAGCAACATCGCCGCACTGAAAAGTGAATCCGATTTCGCCGATTGCCTCTTTATTTTCCGGAATATCGCTCACCAAAACATTGGTTCCATAAGACATGGCCTCCAATAAGGCGATTGAAAGACCCTCTGATTCGGAAGGCTGGATAAATAAATATGCATTTGAAAATAATTCGGACAAGACCGATCCGGACTGGCGGCCTGTAAAAATAATGCGATTATCGTCTTTGGCCAGCTCATGCAATTCTTTAACATAAGAATCCGTAAAAAATCCATCACCGACAATTACCAATTTTTTATCGGTTCTTATCTCTTTGAATGCTTTAATAGCATAGTGGATACCCTTATGCTCAATCAAGCGAGACACGATGACGACATAAGAATCCTTGCTTAAAGACCATTTTTCAGAAATAAAATTTGCTGGCAGAGACTTGCCAATATTGACGCCGTTAGGAATATATTCTGTTTTTCTGCCATACTTTTGCAAGGCATATGCTTGCAAGCCCCTGGAAATAGTAATTACACGGTCAGACAGCTTACAGCACATTCTCTCTCCCATTTTCAAGCTGAAACGCGCAAAAAAACCCCATTTCTTATGCAGATAACACAAAGTATGAAAAGTCGCTACTACCGGAGTCTTGGGTTTTAGGATTTTTACAAGCCATATCAATATCGAGGGACCGATTGAATGAAAATGCACGACATCAACTTTGCGCCGAGCCACATCCAAACAAGCCATAAACGTATGACTGATCGCGTCAAGATGCTTTGTGGGAATGCAAGGCAGGCTGATCAGATGCGCTCCGCGATATTCCCTAAGATTCTTGTCCGTATAATTAGGCCGAGTATAAACAAATACTTCATGTCCGCGGGCAGACATCTGTGCCGCCAGTTCTTCAACATGAGTCTCTACTCCTCCGGAAATAGCCGGAATGCCTTTTTGTCCAATTATTGCGATTTTCATTTGATTATCGAATGATAATTTATTCTAGTATAAAAACAATCAAGCGTCAAGGATATTTTGTGGCTAGTATTGCGATATTTATCCTTTTCTCATAACTCCTTCTTTAATAATAAAAATAAAATGAAGGAAAAAATTGAAAATAGATTAAATAATAGTTAATATTAAATTAAAATATCTATTCCTTGGTTACTAAAACCGGGTTTTCGTCAATAAATGCCTTGTCAACCACAGCAATTATGAAAAAATTACTGCGATAATGCGTTGCAGCCTCATGACCGCCGATATACACTTTGCCTTTAGAACCGAAATTATATCCGCTGATATATAGCACACCCATAACCCGGTTCTCGCTTTTTACATATTCGACACGCCGCGAAATACTGCTTGCCAAGGTATCACCGAAAGCAACTTCATTACTCACATATTCGCCGACTTGAACGCTTACAAAGCCATAACGGTAATTATCCAAAATTTGGATCCTGATTTCCTGACCTTCTTCTGTCGGATAAACACCCAGCATCCTTACACTTGGCTTGATTACGGTTTTTGCTTCATCGTTATACTTATAGGTTACAATGTTTTCTTTGGGATTAATGGAAAAGCCGTAGCCCTTGATCGAGATCACTTTATTTTCAATATTCATGCTTGCGTTGTCGATATGCGGGCGAACGTTCAAAACAGATGTGCCATCTTCACTCCAGCGGTCGTATTGCAATATAATCTTTGTATTATTGCTCGCAATCGCCAAAGGCGCTTTTACATAAACCACCCCCTGATCGCCGCTTAAATCGATCGCATGCGGAATAACACTCACTTCATTGGTCGGGCTTAGCTTGAAATTCACTTTGCATAAATTAACATTGCCCCCAATACCGTTTGCCGTTATCCGCATTTCTTCTCCGGGCACGACCGGATCAGGCGAAACCGCGGTGATAGTCGGAATTATTTCCAAAGCTTTATAGTTTGAATCCTGCCCATTAATCTTTACTTTCACGTATCCGCTCTGCGCGCCGGTTGGAACTGCCATTTTCAAGACTGCTCCATCATTTATAATATTTTCTTTGGCCATTTTCACACTGATCCTTTTGCCATTGCCCTGGAATTCAGCTTCAATCTGGCCGTCGGCTGATTTGAAACCTTCGCCGCTCACGACTATTTCCTCTCCAATTTTAGCGGCCTGAATCTTTTCTGATCCGGCATATACAACACGACTATAGCGGCTGTTGATGCCAACAATCTTCGGTTTAGCCACATAGCTCAAATATTCAGAACGGTCCGATTCGATGCCGTTCGATATAATGGTAATATCAAAGCTGTTGTTTTTTTTAGTAGTCGGCACCTCGATTTTTTCCTGCTCGCCAATGCTGATTAGCACGGCCTTAGTTGTTTCCAACTTGTTGCCTGACCGATCATAAAAATTCACGCTCGGCGCAGTGCCAAAACCTTTGCCGTAAATCGAAAGCTTATCGCCGACATGTTCGTAGCCGCGTCTGCTCCATTCGGTCGATGTGATAACCGGCTTAACTTTATAAGCCACAACGTTCGACTTGTTGATCTTTTCCATTCCGCCGGAATTAAAAAACGAAGACTGGACATACATATTTCCGGAAACGGTCCCAACTGGAAGCTTAAAAGACATTTTTTTCAGATTCGAATCCATTGTTTCCGGCTTTACCCATTTTTGGCCAAGCTTGCCCTCGCTATCAATTGCGCTTACAACCAAATATGTGCCATCGCTTTCCAGCGGCATAAAGCCGCTACCGCTTATTACAGCATCTTCGCTAACGCGGATCAGTTCAGGATGAATGGAATCCATTTTAGTCTGGACATTATAATCAAAACTGCCAACATAAGCTCCGTTTATATATGCTCTTCCAAGCCCGGAATAAGTCCCTTCTTCCATACGAAAAGAAACAGCGGAAGTGCTAATGCTTGCCGGCTTTATTTTCTTGACTGACATGCTTTTTGTCAAATTATCATAATATGGCAATTCAATATCAATATCATCTTTAGAATAATTTTCAAGATTACTGATAGTAACGCTCTTCATTTCCCCGATATATCCTTTTATTTCGCTTGCAGAAACCGTATTATCAGCTTCGATCAATTGGATACCGTCAATATAAAGAGTGGCTCCTTCCGGCATATTGCCATAAACAAAAGCGAGCAAAGCGTCGGAAACCGCGGTTGGCACGACATTAACAATATATTTTTCCCATTTTTCAGAAATTTTTATCGGATAAAATCCGGAAATCGCTTCGTAAGTATCGGCTTTTTGCAAATAGCTAATTGCCTCCATATTAACGGTTGACCGCGCATGAAAGATTAATAAATATTTTTTTGCAGAATTAACGGCAACTCTATTCGTTTTATTATTAGAAGACATAACTGCCGTAAAAGCATCTTGTGGCGAACCTTTGGCATCAATCGCCGCGCAATACGAACCGTATCCGAATGGCGCGTCATAAGCCCGGTAAAATTCATAAGTGCGTCCAGAAGCCTGATCGCCCCATGAACTCCAATGCGTATTGATATCATTTTCAAAACTGCCCTCTTTTATCAAATTTCCTGCCGCTAAAACCGCGTTATTCACAAACGCAAACGTTAAAAAATTTGCCAAAATTGAAAAAATAATCGTTAAACTAAAGATTTTCTTAAGCGCAGATTTTGGATACATGAGATAGTTCTTCATATTTTTTGCTTAAATTAGTTAAATGTATTACAGACAAATATTTCTTCCGTAAAACAATAAACCTTAGCACAGTTTTTTACATATGTCAAGAAATAAAACCCAACATTAATAGCACGATATTACACAATGTATCAAAAATAAAAAAAGACAGAAACAAAAAACTCTCCAACAGTGTCAGAGAGTCCTTTGTTATATAAAAAAGAAGGAGGTATATTAGCGCTTTGACCATTGCGGTGCGCGTCTTGCTTTTTTCAATCCCGGTTTCTTTCTTTCTTTGATGCGCGCATCGCGCGTAAGCCAATCTTTTGGTTTCATTACCGGTTTCAGATTTTCATCCATCTCAACCAGTGCCCTGGCAATTCCGTGGCGTATTGCATCGGCTTGGCCTTTTTTGCCGCCGCCGGAAACAACTACCGAAATCCCGACATCCTTAACATGTCCTGTCAATTTTAAAGGCTGTTTTATCAAAGAAGCGGCATCTGCATCGAAATATTTGACAACATTCATGTTGTTGACGACAAATTCACCCGCGCCTTTTTTATAAAGCCTTATCCTGGCAACCGATCTTTTTCTGCGGCCGACAGTGCTGATGTATTTGCCTTTCAGACTGGCGCTTTCTTCCGCAGTTTCCACTTTTGGCTTTTTTTCTTGCATAATATTAATTATTTAATTATCAGCCTTTTCAGCATTTCCACGCGGAAACGAAGCGGAGGCAACATTTCACGAACGGCTTTTTTTAATATTTCACCCGGATTTTTTTCCATTAATTCCGATATTTTTTTAGTCTTCATTCCGCCCGGATAACCTGAATAATGATAATATTTCTTCTGCTCCATTTTCTTACCACTGAACTTCAATTTGGCGATATTCGAAACCTCGACAATATCGCCGCCATCGATATGCGGTTGAAATTCCGGCTTGTTTTTTCCGCGAAGCAATATTGCTATTTCACTAGCGATACGTCCGACCGCTTTTCCTTCTGCATCTATTTTATGTAATTTTCTTTCCATATTTTCTTTATCGCCTGCATTTCATGCCTTTCCTTATTTGAGACAAGCAAAGCGCAAGCTGTGGATTTTAAACTAATTCGATAACGGCCATTTCCGCACCGTCTCCTTGACGTGCCGGCAATTTTATTATCCTGGTATATCCGCCAACGCGATCTTTGTAGCGCTCACCCAGCACATCCATTGATTTCTTTACCGCCATTTTCTGAGGCAGAATCTGAATCAATTTACGGCGAGCGTTTAAGTCAGCTCTTTTTGCAACTGTTATCGCGTTTTCAACCAAAGGCTTGACTGCCTTAGCTTTCGCCTGCGTTGTTGTAACTTTTTCGAATATCAAAACGCTGGCGGTCAGATTTCTAAGCATCATCTCGCGCGGAGCCTTGGTTCTTCCTAGTGTTGTCTTTTTGACTCGGTGTCGCATATTTACAGATTACGCCTTGCGGCAATATGAATATTTCTTAAATAAATTCGTTTAGCTGTTTTTCGGTCTTCCTCGTTTTTTCTTTTCTACCGTTTCTTCTTCTTTTTCTTCCGCTTCCGCCGGCACAACTTCTGACTCAATATCTTCTTTTACCTTTTCAGGCTCGCCGTCTTCCGCCGGATTCAGGGCCTTGAACTGACTGATCAAAATCTGTACGGCTTCATTGAATGCTGATTGCGGATCTATGGTTCCGTCGGTTTTTATATCCAAAACAATCTTGTCCCAATTCGTCATCTTGCCTACACGAACATTTTCAATCTTAATGCCGACTGAAATAACCGGCGTAAAGATCGAATCCATTTCAATATAATTTACGATATTCTGTTTGATTTCGCGGCTCTCTATCGTAACATAACCCATTCCTTTTTCAACATAGATCTGAGCTTTCAGTTTTCCGGCCATATCAGTGATATTGCCTAGCTCCAAATCAGGATTCATAATTTCAACTAAAGGATTTTTTTCAATATCCGATGCTTTTACCGTCTTTTTGCCATGTGCTTCCAAATTCAGTATTACCGACTCATCAGCAAACATTTTCAAACGCAATTGTTTGACATTCAAAATAAATTCCAAAATATCTTCTTTTAAATGCGTCAAGGCCATAAATTCATGACTAGCGCCTTCAATCACTATTCCGACCGGAGCTGCGCCCGGCAAGCTGGAAAGCAGAACCCGACGCAAAGAATTGCTTAGGGTTATGCCATAACCGGGAAAACACGGCTCAATTATGATTTCACCGCGGTTTGCTTCTTCGCTCGGCTGATATGAAATTTTTTTTGCTAATGCAATGTTTCCCATAGTTATGAGCTTAATCCAGGCAAAAAATAAATTTTTACCCGAAAAAATATATTATGATTATTTTGAATAAAATTCAATAATCTGCTGGATTTGAAAATTCGGATTGATCATTGCCATACTCGGCTTATGCAATATTTTGATTGTATTTTCATTTTTATCAAAATTCATCCATCCGGGAAAATCTTTCTTCTTCGCCATTTCTTCCAATTTTGTTTTATGCAATTTGCTCGTAAGCTTTATCTTTTTGATTTTCACAAGATCTCCAGCCGCAACAATATACGAAGGGATCTTGACATTCTTATTGTTTACTGTGAAATGACCATGACTTACCAGCTGTCTAGCTTCTGAGCGCGAAATTGCGAAACCCGCTCGATACGCAATATTATCCAAGCGCATCTCCAGATTCTGTAAAAAATTTTCTCCGGCATCTCCGCTTTTCTTCTTCGCTTTTTCAAAAGTCAGACGGAATTGCTTTTCCAGCAAATTATATTGGATTTTTGCTTTCTGTTTTTCAGTAAGCTGTAGTCCGTATCCTGTCGCGCGCGGACGGCCTTTTTGACCATGAAAGCCGGGCGGATAATTTCTTTTTACCATCGCGCATTTTGCGCTATTGCAACGCTCGCCTTTCAATAAAAGCTTTTCACCGACCCTTCGGCACTTCTTGCATTTTGATGTTAAATCTTTAGCCATCCTGGAATTTACGATTTACGATTTCCGATTCAAGGATAATCGTTCTCGGTATTATATGTTTATCAAAATTATTAATTCAAGTGAATCCGCATTCTAGACTCTTCGCGGTTTTCTTGCACGGCAACCATTGTGGGGAATCGGGGTTACATCCTTGATTAAATTCACTATCAATCCATTGCTGTTAAGCGATCTAATCGCCGACTCTCGGCCCGTTCCTACGCCTCTTACATATACGCTTACCTCTGATAAGCCATATTCTTCCTTTGCTCTTCCGACTGCCAAGCGCGTAATAATCGAAGCCGCATAAGGAGTGGACTTTTTCGGCCCCTTAAATCCAGCAATCCCGGCACTTGCCCAGGATATTACCCCACCCTGAAGATCCGTAATCGTAACAATCGTATTGTTATAAGTTGCGCTAATAAACGCTTTCCCGACCGGAACTGACTTTTGCGCTCTTTTTTTCTTTTTTCTGGTTTTTTTTGTTTTCAGCTTTTGATCACGTTCAGCCTTTTTCTTTTCCATCTTTTTCCTGATTTCTTCCGGAAGCTCTTCAAGTCCAAGCTCAGCCTCCGTTAAAGGCGCTTTACTGGCAGTAACTTTCTTTTTAGTATCGCCTTTTTTGGCATCAGAAACAGCTTGATTCTCGGAATCAGCCGCATTTTCTTCTTTTTCCACAATTGTATCCTGTTTTTCTTCTGACATATTTAACACTTTTTCAAAATAATTATACAAATTTTTTAGGTTTTTTGACCGGCCGCCTTACTGCGTCCTGATCCGCTCGTAACTCGCTTATTACCGCGCAAAGTCCTGTTATTGGTTTTTGTTCTTTGTCCACGGCAAGGCAATCCTTTAGCATGCCTGGTTCCGCGGTAGCAGTTAATTTCCCTCAAACGCTTGACATTTCCCAATACATCACGCCGTAAATCCCCTTCAACCTTGTATTGCTTTTCGATTATAGTCCGCAAGATATTCGCTTCTTCATCGCTTAAATCCTTTACGCGCTTATCCGGATTGATCTTGGCAATTGCAAGAATTTCCCGTGACTTTGCCGGACCGACTCCGTATATATACGTCAAAGATATTTCAACTCTTTTTTCATTTGGAATTGTTACGCCTGCTATTCTTACTGCCATACTTAATTTATGATTTATGGTTGAGGAATTTCAATATCCCTCACCACTGCTAGATCCCTTCGGGACTAACTTGTGATTTATGATTTTCTTAATCCTGGACCTTAAATCTAAAAAATTATTTATCCTTGTCTTTGTTTGTGTTTCGGATTTGCACAAAGAACAATAACTCGGCCCTTGCGTCGAATCGTTTTACAGTCTTTACAAATTTTTTTTACTGATGATCTTACTTTCATATTATATGTGGCCTGAAAATATTTTCTAATCCGCTTTATTATTTACATTCTGTAGGTAATCCGTCCCTTTGTCAAATCATAGGGACTCATCTGAACTTTTACGCGATCACCAGGCAAAAGCCTTATCCTATTCATACGCATCTTGCCTGATAAATGAGCCAATATTTCATGGCCGCTTTCCAGCAATACCTTGAACGTGGTAGCCGGCATTAACTCCAATACTTCACCTTTTACCTCTAAAAATTCTTTTGAATCCAGTGTGTTTTGCTCTTTTTTATTACTCATTAATTATTTTTCAAAAAAATTAGGATAATGCTAAACGCAAAAAAATTGGCAAAATTTAAAAATTTTACCAAATGCCTTGGTAATATTTTAATATTTTTCCTTAAATAATCGTAAAATTATTATATAGCGATTTTTTTTTATTGTCAAGGGTTATAAATAAAAAATATTTTTTGGCAAAAATCATTAAATATTAAACAAAAAAATAAACAGGATTACTGATTAAACATTATTCTTTTTTCAGTCTATTAATACGAATAGTGGAAAAAAATCAAAAAAATAATACACACCACATAAGATTTTCCCGAAACCAATCTAAAACTTAATGGCCTGCCCTTCTTTTAATTCCGCGCCCTTGTTTTGGATTTGTTTATTCTTATTCGCATCACCCTGGCCTGTTTTAAACTTTACAGGAGCCTGACCGATCGCTTCGCTTAAAGAAATTTCCTGAATCTCTGCTGATTTTATTAATCTCACCTGAGTGGACAAATCAGGGCTTGACGCCTGCAAAACGCTTAGTTCCTTCTGTTTCGCATTTCTGCGTATTTCAATTTCTTTTTTCTTATCTTCCCTAATAAGCGCTAAACACTCCTTGCAATAAACCGGACGGATGCCATCCGGCTTAAACGAAGTTTTTGTATTTTTGGCACAACGACTGCATTTTGCCTCAAACATAGATGATGATGTTTGATTGGCCGCTTTTTCTTGCGGCAAACTTTTTTCGATTAAAGCCTGGGTTGCAGACGCCGGATTCTTCTGATTCTGTCCATTTCCGGGATAGTGTGGTTTTTCATCTTTATTGTCTCTAATTTTAACTGCCGGACTAAACTTCTCTTCTTTTTCTTCTCCACCATCATCTTCGTGCCAGCGAGCGATCTTTTCTTCAACGACTTCCCTTGCTTTTGCAAAGCGCTCTCGGCTCATAACTATCACCTTTTCAGTGTTGCCGGTTTTTTCTTTTACCGGCAAGGGCGGAAGGCCGCGAGCGGAAAAAGGTTCGCTGGCAATGCCGTCTATCATTAATTTGAGATACATCTCGTATTTCGGCAGATTCACAATATCTTCTTCCGTAAAAACAGGAGTAAATTCCGGCACCAACCATTCAGCATCGGCCGCCCCGACCCTGTAAACGATTAAAGTACCGACATTGCCAAAAATCGCATTACGAACTTTTTCTTCCACCTGCTCCACATACTGATGCGCCAGGACAAGATTTAAATGATATTTTCTGGCTTCGGACAATATATTAGCGAAGCTGTCTGTTGCGAAATTTTGGAATTCATCGACATACAGATAAAAATCACGGCGCTGATCCTCCGGGATATTAACGCGGCTCATAGCGGCCAGCTGAATCTTGGTAATCAACATTGCGCCCAAAAGCTTGGAATTGTCTTCGCCGATGCGCCCTTTGCTCAAATTCATGATAACAATCTTGCCTTCATCCATCATCTTACGCATATCGATTGAAGATTTAACCTGGCCGACGATATTGCGGATCAATGAGCTGGAAAGAAACTGTCCAACTTTATTCTGAATCGGCGAAACTGCTTCTGCTGCGAATTTATCATTATAACCCGCGAACTCGTTCACCCAAAAAGCTTTTACTACCGGATCCTGGATCTTGTCTATAACTTTTTTGCGGAACTTTTTATCAGACAACATGCGAATAACCGCCAACAAGGTTGAACCGGGATAATCTAAAACAGCCAAGATCGAATTTCTTAAAATATATTCCAGGCGCGGGCCCCAGGAATCGGCCCATAATTTTTGAAACACTCCCAAAAGCCCGGACGCGACCAAATGGCGCAAATGCGGCTCAACATGCTCGACAACATTGAATGCAATCGGGTAGTCGATATCAGCCGGATTAATATATACCACGTCCTTGATACGATTATTCGGAATATATTCTATGACTTTCTCAGCCAAGTCGCCATGCGGATCTACGACCGCCACTCCGCGTCCGGCGCGAATATCGCCGATAATCATATTCTCTAGAAGTGTTGACTTGCCCATACCGGTCTTTCCAATGGCGTACATATGTCGCCGCCGGTCATCCGTCTTGATGCCGAATCTGATATTTTTGTTGCGAAACGTCGTTTCGGCAAATAATGTGATTTCGTCGTTGAACATAATAGTAAGGTTTAAAAAGGCAAATTGACCGGTGGCTTGCCTTTATTTTCCGGCGACTCGGTTTTGATAATTTTTTTTCCTCCACCGCCATCTTCAATCCGAAAAATTTCATCCGCTTCGGAGCTTATGCTATTTCTTGCTCCGGTCTTTTCCTTTTCGGAAATATCGCCGAACAGATCATCCATGAATACAGACGATTTGTCTGAACCAAAATCCCCCAAAGGCAAGCTCATCGGCGGCTCGGCTTTGCGGCCCGGCGCTTTTTGAATTAAAGGCGCCTTCACCACCGCCTCGATCGGGAAATGCCACAAAGTAGCCAGTTCCTCAACATTCATAATTTTCGGATTGCGTCCATTGAACATGCTCCGCGCCCTGTAATTTGAAACTATTTTCCTTTTTCTGGTATTCAGGCGCATATCCTTAAAAAAATAGGCGGTTGATGTCTGCGTTGCGTCTGAATCTGGCCTAAGATTATTGGTGTCCAAATCCGCAAACTGCTTGAGATAGCCGACAAAACCATTGACCACCTTGGGATTATTCTTCACTTCTTTACGCGCTACGTAAACCATGCGATTTTTTGCGATAAACCCAATCTTGGATATTTTATTTTGAATCGCTTCGATTTTCTTTTTTTCCTGCGGCTTCAAGTTCATCATTTTTAGTCCGTCATCTTTGGCATCCGCCTGCTCAAATGAACCAATGCTGAAGCTGAATAATTGCTCTGTCATTTCATCGAACCAACTCTTCACTTCGGAAAAAAACTGACCGATAGGACCTTGTTTAACAGCTACCTTTTCTTTTAAAATCTTTTTTACTTCTTTATTCATATCATCCATCCAGTCAGTCATTTTTTCAGGATTAATCAATATTTGATACCACAACTGTTCGCCCGGAATCAAAGTGGCGCACAAATCCATGAGCGAAGCCATCGGATCCTTAAAAAGATGCTCCGGCCTGGCCGCTGCCTTATCTTCAAAATCCTTGTATGTCCGAATCGGATACGCCTCATTTTTTGCGTAAATAAACTCCGTTCCCCAAACATCATACTCGCTGTCCGGATATTTAGTCGGTATTCCCGTCGTATAATCGTCAACTTCTGTTATCTCCGCGTCAGGATACTGCGAATAAACTGCTGTTTCTACAAGATTGCGAAAAGCATCCGACGTCCTAATCATAAACTGCGTATAACCGTCAATGCCGACTATTTCAAAGCTAAAGCCCAGCTGAACTTTTCCCTCCCACCATTTTTCTATCAAATTCGGATTGCCATGCGCTCCGGAAAAATACACAAACATATTTTCTACGGCCTTGATCGAGGTTTCGTTACCACGCGGAATATCAACCGCCAAAAGAATAAATTTTTGTTTAGAAACGAATTGGCCCTGGACGTAATCCAGCCATATTTCCTTGGCACCGTAGATAAAAACAACAGCGATCGGAATCCAGCCGAAATACAGGAGAAAGCGATATAGCTGTTCATCCATCGGCAAGGCGAAGAATGCGTAAATCTGAGTTAAATCAAGAGTGATATTCATGAAATGAAAATAAAAATCAATAGTTGTGCAACTATTGATATTATACCATATATTTCCTGTCTATCGCAAATATTTAGCTTTATTGCGCAAATGTTCTTCGTAAGTTTTCGAGAAAACCGTTTCATTATTATCTGAACGGCTCAAAAAATAATTAAAATCAGTATACTCAGGAAAGATTGCCGCTTTAATGGCGTTTAATCCTGGATTGCAAATCGGACCGGGCGGCAAGCCAGGATTGCGGTAAGTATTATAAGGCGAATTAATTTTAGTGTCTTCGAACGAATACTGTGCCTTATCAACCCCCAATATGTACGCCAGCGTAGCACAGGATTCAAGAGCTTGGCCGTTTT
>Ga0265296_1003304_pt1 | contig 15157 bp, 15 predicted proteins | sample MunlanPumphouse1_FD_189073 | JGI IMG/M metagenome (GOLD analysis project Ga0265296, IMG submission 189073) | Groundwater microbial communities from a municipal landfill in Southern Ontario, Canada - Pumphouse #1 | ecosystem: Environmental > Aquatic > Deep subsurface > Groundwater | place... | reverse complement strand
GTCGAAGTGTGCATTCCAACAGATTAAGGATTGAAACTGTCCTTCTGCGGGAGTCTGCGGATAAAAAATTATCGTCGAAGTGTGCATTCCAACAGATTAAGGATTGAAACCAATACAACGCTCTCAAATTTCGTACCGACGTCCGCCGTCGAAGTGTGCATTCCAACAGATTAAGGATTGAAACCGCCAATTATTTGTCATTTTATTTTTAGGTGTAAAGTTGCGAAATTTTCGTTCCAACCGAATGAGGATTAGGAATCGTGACAACACATACTTGAATGGCATTCAAGAGGTCGTCAAGATGCACATTCCTACAGATGAAAGATTGTGTCTGTTTATTCCGTTTCGTCAAGTCCTAAGTCCTGACGACAAGAGCAAAGCCTAACAATCGTCTAATACTTACTTTTTCAACAAGATTCATTGCCACGACTTTTAAGTCGTGGAAGCAGTAAAACGCGATATACCCAGACTTTAGTCCGTCATTATTGGGCTAAAGCCCAGTTTGTTTTTCTAATTTTTTCCACGATTAAAAGTCGTGGCAATAGCGTCTTTATCAAACGGCAGACAAACCCGGAATTCGCCTTTGGCGAACAGGCTTTGAATACGGAACTAGAAACCCGGAACCCGGAACATTTTTACCGCTGGAGGCGGACAAACCTAATCAACCGAACCAAATGCATCAACACGGTTGATGCACTCCATAATCAACCCAATCAACCTATTCCAACCTAATCTACCCTCTCCGGCACCGCATAGATCAGCGGCAGGCTGACGAACGTCGTGGCGAATTTGACGATGACGTTGGACAGGACGATGCTCCAGACGACAGCCAGCGGCATTTGTCCCGCAAAGGCGATGAAAGCGAACAGGATGGAATCGATCGGAATGCTAACGCCGTTGCTGGCAAGCACGCGCGACCACTGCTTTCTGGTCGTCACTTTTTTCATCCATAACCGATAGACTTCCGTGTCGATCAGTTCGGAGATCACTTCCGCGAAAATCGAAGCCAGCACGATTCGCCAGACCGGCGACAGCACTTTGGCAAATTCTGTCTGCGCGCCAACGGACGGATCAGCTGGCAGAATCGACACAAACCAGAAGAAAAGCGCCATGAACAGATTGATGACTGCGCAGGCGAGAATCAGAATTCGCGCGGCTTTGATTCCCATCAGTTTATGAACCAGATCGCGAAGCGTGAATGTGATCGGATAGATGAACGTCCCGGCGTCCATCGACAATCCAAAAAAGAGAATGATACGAAGACTGGAAATGTCGGACAATATCTGAGCGGCGACATAAGCCGTGATGACGATCAGCGCCGGGATATAGTTTGAGCGGTTTTCAGGAAGAATGGTGTTTGGTTTCATGGTTGCTTTCAGGCTTTGTGCGCTTGCCCCCAACTTAATTTTCTCTCCTGTCTCTGGAGAAGAAGTGCGAAGAAGAATCCGAAGAATCCCAGCGTGCTGAAAATCCACATGCCGAGCCGGTAGCCGCCCGGATTCGCGACGCTCGCGAGCGAATAGTCGTTCGACCAGCCGACGAGCAAATTGAATCCAGCCAGCCCGATGTTTTGGATCATCGTCATCAGGCCGTACGCGGTGCCGAGTTTATGCGAATCGACAAAAAGTGCGACGGACGGCCACATCACAGCGGGAATCAGCGAAAATGCGAATCCCATCAGGCTCATCGGAATCAGCAGATTGGTGGGGATGATGTAATGGATATTCAAAAAACCGACATTGACTGCGATCGTTTCGCTGAGGCCGAGAAAACCGGCAATGTCGATTTTGTAGCCCATGCAAAGATAAACCGGAATGATCGCCAGCGAGCCGATCATCATCAGCAACGAGCGTTTGCCGATCTTGTCGGCGAGAAGCCCGAACAGCGGCGTGAAAATCATCGCGGCGAATGTCAACATGCTGGAAAGAAAACCGCCGACTTCGCGCGTCGTGCCGTGAACTTCCTGGAAAAATTTGACAGCGAACGTCTGAAATGGAAACATTGCGGAATAGAACGTGACGCAGAGAAGTGTGATCAGCCAGAACGACTTCCCGAAATTGAAAATGTCTTTGAAAACGACCTTGTCGGTGGAACCTTCCTTGTTCAGAGCGTAGTTCCGTTCGGCGTAGCGATCGAGGAAAAAATAGATGGCTAAGCAGATCACGGAAGTCGCGCCGGCGAATATGGAAATGATCAGCGGCGACTGCCAATTAGTATAAAAACTTTTCCCCCACGTCGGCGAGTTTAGAGCGAGAAACGAGCCGAGCCGCGCGATGGTTAGGTTCAATCCGAATGCGAATGACAGTTCTTTACCTTTGAACCATCTGGCAATGACCGTTGTGATGGCTACGATCATGGACTCCGCGCCCAGCCCGAAAATCAATCTGCCGGTCGCCATGACGACAATATCGCCTTTCAGTGTCGTGATCAGTCCGCCGAGAAAGACGAGCGTGGAAAACATCAGAGCGGATTTTTTCGTGCCGATCCGGTCGATGATGAAGCCGCCGATCAACACCATGAAGACGTTCGGGATGCTGTAAATCGCGTTCAGCGTTCCGATGTTGCTGTCCGAGAAGCCGAGTTGCGCTTTCAGGAGATCAGCCAGCGGACTGATGCTGTCGTAGATATAATAATTTCCAAACATCGCCAGGCTGATGAAGGTCAGCACGATCCAGCGGAAGATAGGTGATGGGTCGGGAAGTAATTTTTCCTGAGTCAAATCGGAGTTCATGCAAACCTGCTCTTTCTATCGGTCGGTTTAATTCGTTTCGGCGCGTTCGAGTCCAGTGTCAAATTTCAAAAGCGCCCGTAATGTAAGAAAATCGTGGAAAAAAGGAAAAACGTTCCATCCGGCATGTTGTCTTGAGGAAAAGGATTGATTAAATTCCGGCTGATTTTTGGTAGAAATATTGTTTAATCATAAAAGGAGAAAAATCATGGCACATATCATTTCGGATGAATGCATCAGCTGTGGCGCCTGCGTGTCCGAATGTCCGTCGGACGCGATCAGTGAGGGTGATAATAAATACGTCATCGATGCCGGAAAATGCACCGATTGCGACGCCTGCACGCCCGTTTGTCCGACTGGCGCTATTTCCGCTGAATAACAATATCGCCGTTTACGGATACGCAAAATCTGTTTCTCAGAAAATATTTCCGGAAAGCCGGTTGGCGGTTCGGAAATATTTTCATTTCCAGACCATTTAAGCGAGGAGAAAAGATATGAAAGCAACTCTGACCTGGCGCGCGCTGATCATGTGGCTCCTTATTTCCGGATTCGGCTGGATTCCGGTTGCGGCTTCCGGCCAAACGTATCCGGTCAAAACCGGATTGGATGTCGTCGCAGAATCGAACTTTGAGATGTTCAAAGGAAAAAAGGTTGGCATTATCTGCAATCACACTGCGCGGGACAAGAATGGGAATCATATCGTTGATCTCTTTTATCACAGCGGTGTTTGCGCGGTCTCGGCGATTTTCGGGCCCGAACACGGCTTTCGCGGGCTGGCGGCGGACGGCAGAGAGATCGGCAACGAAATCGATTCTCTGACTGGCGCGAATATCTTCAGCCTGTACGGCGACGTGAATAAACCGACGAAAGAAATGCTGAAAAATGTCAATGTGCTGGTTTACGACATTCAGGACGTCGGCGTTCGTTTTTATACATACACCGCAACAATGACGAAATGTATGGAAGCCGCCGCGGAAACCGGAATCCCGTTTTATGTTCTGGACAGACCGAATCCGATTCGCGGCGACCGCATCGAAGGACCGATGCTCGATCCTAAATTCAAATCGTTCGTCGGCCCGCATCCGACGCCGATCCGGTACGGATTATCGATCGGCGAATTCGGCCAACTCATCAACGGTGAATCGTATTTAGAAAACGGCGTGAAAGCTGATCTGAGAGTCGTTACGATGAAAGGCTGGAAACGGAATCTGTGGTACGATCAAACGGATCTTCCGTGGATCGCTCCGTCGCCGAATATGAAGTTTCTGACAACGGCAACCGCCTATCCGGGATTTTGTTTGCTGGAAGGAACGAACTTGTCGGAAGGGCGCGGTACGGACTCGCCGTTTTTAAAATTCGGAGCGCCGTATATCGACGCCAAAGCCTACGCCGATTCGTTGAACGCGCTGAACTGCAAAGGCATTCGCTTCGAACCGATTACGTTCACGCCTGTCAGCATACCGGATGTTGCCGCGAAGCCGAAATATGAAAATCAGCTTTGCAATGGCGTTTTATTTATCATCTCCGACCGCGATCGGTTCGAGCCGATTCCCGCGATAGCACAGATTCTCGAGAAGACGAAACAAATGTATCCGAAGGATTTTGCGTGGCGTGGAAGCATCGAACGGCTTTACGGAAGCGATGAACTCAAACTTGCCATAGACAGCGGCAGGCCGGTTATCGAATTAATTGCAAAATGGAAGTCGGAAAACAAGAAATTCCGGGCGACGATCGAGAAATATCTTTTGTATAAATAAATACGGCTATTTCAGCGCGTCCCAGAATTCAAAGGCGCGCCGGATATGCGGAATCGTGATCGAGCCGCCGACGATCAGGCCGATGGAAATGGCTTCGGCGAGTTCGGCATCGGAGACGCCTGCGTCTTTGCATTGCGACAGATGATATTTGATGCAATCGTCACAGCGGAGAACAAGCGAGGCAACCAACCCAAGCAATTCTTTTGTTTTTGCAGGTAGAGCGCCGTCCTGATAAACCTGCGTGTCCAAACTGAAGAATCGTTTCGTGGACTTGTCGGCGTATTTAAGTACCAGTTCGTTGAGATATTTGCGGGTTTCCTGAAAAGATTCCGGTGAGTTGTTTTCCATCTTTGCCTCCTCAAAATAAAAACAGTAATCCCGCAACTTTTAAGGGTCAGTGGGTCAAACCCTTTCTGAAATTGCGGGATACGATTAGTCTAAAAGAATGCTGACGGTCTTTTTCACGCGACTTTTTTGCTCGAACTTGACGTGTCCGTCTTTCAGGGCAAACAGCGTGTCGTCGCTACCGATACCAACGTTGTCGCCGGGATAAATTTTACTGCCGCGCTGGCGAAGAATGATCGTTCCGGCAGTGACGAATTCGCCGCCGAATCTCTTGACGCCAAGTCGTTGAGAATTACTGTCGCGACCGTTTCTGGAACTTCCAACACCTTTTTTATGTGCCATGAGTATAGCTCCTAATTTTCAGTAGGTTTTTCGTTTGTGGTTTCCGCAACCGGATTCGGATCTGCCGTAGGTGCAGCTTCCGGTTGACCGGCGAATTTGGAGACCTGAAGAACCGTGTAGGGTTGACGATGTCCGTTCTTGACCTTGTAGCCTTTTCTGCGTTTTTTCTTGAAGACGATCACTTTCGGAAGTCTTTTCTGCTCCAGAACCGTCGTCTCGATTTCCGCGTCTTTGACGAAAGGCATTCCGATCTGAATGTCTTCGCCTTTGCGCAGGTATAGAATCTTGTTGGCAACGAACGTCGCGCCGACCTCTAATTCGAGTTTCGGCACCGATAGTTTTTTCCCGGGCTCGAGGATAACCTGATCACCGGAAATTTCTGCAATAGCGTAATAGTTTGTTCTCATATTTCTCTCTCAGTTTCCTTATCAAAAAGGCGGGCAAATTTAGGGAATTCCTTTAAACAAGGCAAGTTAATATTCGTCGGTAACGTCTTTTCCCGTCTTGGTCAGAAAGACGCGGAAGTCGTCGATATTGACGGATGAATCTTCGACCAGTTTGATGATGATGAAATTCCGCCACTGAATTTTTCTCAGCACCTTGTTAGTCGATTCGCGAAGGTAAGTCGCCATATCGGGATGAACGTGAAGCTGGAGCCGTTTTTCCTTGGCCTTGACTTTGAAGCGCCGGAACCAGCCTTCGATTTTCGTGACGACCGATTCCTTGGATGTCACGCGCCCGGAGCCGTGGCAAAGCGGGCACTCTTCACTGACGGTGTACAGGAGATTGACGCGCGTCCGCTGGCGGGTCATTTCCAGCAGTCCAAAGTCGGAAATGTTGGTCAAAGAAACCTTCGCGCGGTCGCGTTGAAGTTCGCGACGAAGTTCCAGAAAAATCTTTTTCTTGTTATCTTCTTCTTCCATGTCGATGAAGTCGATGACGATCAAGCCGCCGATGTCGCGCAGACGCAGTTGCCGGGCGATCTCTTTCGCCGCCTGCATATTGATCTTGAACGAGTTGTTCTCGTGGTCTTTTTTCCCGATATATTTGCCGCTATTGACATCGATCGTCGTCATCGCTTCCGTATGTTCGATCACGATGAAGCCGCCGCTTTTCAGCCAGACTTTTTTGTTGAGTGATTTAGTGAATTCGCTCTCGACATTGTATTGTTCGAAGAGCGGGTTGCGTCCCTGATAATGTTCGAGTTTCTTGACAAATTCCGGCGAGACGGATTTGATGTAAGTTTGTAGTTGTTTGTTCAGGTTTTTCGTATCCACTAAAATCTTATCGACGTCCATCGTAAGCAGATCGCGAATGACCGACGATGCGATTTCCATGTCGGCGTACACGCAGACGGGCGCAGGTTCGCGCTTGGCGGTCTCTTCCAGCAGACGCCATTTTTTCAACAGGCTGTCCAGATCGGCTTTCAGGTTTTTTTCATCCTGATCCTGAGCGACTGTCCGGATAATCAATCCGAATTTGGGCGGTTTGATGACGCGGGCGATGCCTCTCAAGCGCCGCTTTTCGTTCCGGTTGAAAATTTTCTTGGAAATGCCGGTGAACTCGACATTCGGAACCAGTACGAGAAATCTGCCGGGAATCGAGATGTCAGTCGTGACGCGCGGGCCTTTTTTGGCGAACGGCTCTTTGATGACCTGAACGAGGATTTCCTGGCCTTTCGTAACGGTGATATCGCTGGATTTGATATACTTTTTCTTACCGGTTTTCGGTTTGGGTGTTTCCTCTTCTTCTTCGTCCTCTTCTTCGTCGCGGCTGATGCTTTCCAGCATCGTCACGGCGGAGTCGGCGTTATTCATTTCGGAAAAGGGAAGAAAGGCGTTGAGTCCGTGTCCAATATCAACGAATGCGGCTTGAATGCCTTCGAGAACGTTTTCGACTTTGCCTTTGTAAATATTCCCGACCATTCGGGATTTTTCGGGTTTTTCGACAAAGAGTTCGACGAGTTCGCCGTTCTCTAAAATCGCAATGCGAACTTCCTTGGAAGTTTCGCTCATTAAAATTGTTTTTTCCATTATCTATCCATTTTATAGGTGATCGGTTGTTAAATAAGTTTTTCTGCGGCTGACGGAGCAGGAAGCGTTGTCCAATCCCAGGACGGGAAGAAGTTCACGGATTTTAACCGTTCTTCCGTCGATGATTTTGGTTTCCGCTTTCAAAATGCCAGCCTCTGTTTGAATCGTTTTGAGAAATTGCCGGATGTCTATTTGGGTCGTCGCATTTTCTCCGGCTCGGTGGATAATATATTCCTTTTTTCCCAGCAAATTACGGACGTTTTTTTCGACGACGGCGTTCATCTCTGCCGGGAAGCGGATTTCATAGAGAAAGCCGGCGACGTCCGAAAAAGCGGATTTTGCGTCAGCCGCCAGAGGTTCTGCCGATACGATTTCAAACCAGCCAGCCAGCGCCGCGTTGAGTCTCGCGCGCAGATCGGTCATCTCGGATTTAAGCGTAACGTCCATGAATTCTTCGTCCGAAGTGTAACCCAGCGGAAGCGGAAATCCCGCGGAAATCTTCGGCCGCTGATTGAAGCCTTCGGTATAAACCAAATCCAGATTTGCCCGTCTCAGCGCCTGTTGAAAAATGCGCAGAACGTCGAGGTGTGAAGTGAAGCGAACGGCGTCCAATTTCCGGTATTTTAAACGGTATTTGACTGGACTTCCAACAGGTTCGTCAGCGAGCGCGGGCGTTGCCGGTAGGTCGAAAACGACAATGTCCGGTGCAATAAGCGCCATTTGGAGTTCCGGTGGTTGGCAGACACCGCAATCGTTACAGCCGTTTCGGCAATCCGGAGTTATCTCACAGTTCAGTGCGCGGTTGAACTCGGAGATCAGGAAATCTTTGGAAACCAGCGAATCGATATGATCCCACGCCAGCGGTTCGTCGGGATTTCGAGTCGACGTAAATTCTGTCGGTTCGATGTTCGATTCGGTGAATGCGGATTCCCAGATTTCAGCGGAAAAATGCTCTTTCCACGCGTCGAGTTTCGCGCCGTTTTTCCATGCCCGGAAAATCACGTCGGCGATTTGGCGGTCGCCCCGCGCAATGACGCCTTCCAGCCGGGAGAATCGCGGATCGCGTGCCATCACTTTCACCTGTCTCATCGCCGACAGGCGCGGTTTGATGAAATCGAGTTTCTGCTGAATGACTTCCGGAGAATCCTGCACCAACCATTGGAACGGTGTGAACGGTTTGGGAATGAATGTCGAAAGCGTTACGTTTAAATTCAGTCGCCCGTTTCCGACCTGAATCACTTTTCGGGTCAGATCGGCGATGGCGGCAAGGTCTTCGTCGGTTTCGGTTGGCAATCCCAGCATGAAATAGAGTTTGATGACGCGCCAGCCATTTCTGATGGCGATTTCGGCGGAACTCAGCAATTCTTCTTCCGTAATGCGCTTGTTGATGACATTTCTCAGGCGTTGCGAACCGGCTTCGGGAGCGAAGGTCAGCCCGGACTTCCGCGTTTGGCGGGCGATTTCGGCGATATTTTCCCGGAAGCTGTCCAACCTGAGCGATGGAAAAGAGACGGAATGGCGGCGATCGATCCGGTGTGCGACGATTCCTTCCGCGAGCCGATCCAAGCCGGAATAATCGGAACTCGAAAGCGAGAGCAGGGAAACGTCGTCATATCCGGTGGCGGCGAAGGAATTTTCGATCTGTTTCAAAATGTCGTCGGGACGTCTTTCGCGGACGGGACGATTCAGCATGCCCGCCTGACAAAACCGGCAACCTTGCGTACAACCGCGCATCAATTCAGCCACTAACCGATCCTGCGTGATTTCGACAAGCGGCATGATCGGACATTCGGGGTAGAAATCGTTCGTCAATTCCCGAACCCGCAAAGCGTGGATGATTTTCGGAGCCGTGGAAACGTTCGGAGCGGGAACGATTCTTCCGGTTTGAGGATCGACGTCGTAGAGACTCGGAATGTAAAGTCCGGGAAAGCGCGCGGATAAGCGGAGAAGGATTTCTTTCCGCGGCGTTCCTTGCCTTTTCATCGAAGCGATTTCTTTGACCAGCGGGACAACGATTTCCTCGCCATCACCGACGACAAAGCAATCAAAGAACAGTGCAAGTGGTTCCGGATTGTAGGCGCCGCTTCCGCCGCCGATAACGATCGGATCGCTCTCGCTTCGGTCTTTGGCAAAAACCGGAATGTCGGCGAGATCGAGCATGTTCAAAATGTTGGTGGCGGTCAGTTCGTACGGGAGCGTAAATCCGACGACGTCGAAATGTTTAAGCGGCGTACGCGATTCCAAACCAAAAAGAGGAATGGAATGCGTTCGCAGTTTTTCCTCGAAATCGGGCCAGGGCGCATAGACGCGTTCGGCGGCGATTTCTTCATCGCGATTCAGAATGTGATAGAGAATCTGAAATCCGTAATAGGACATGCCGATGTTATATAAATCGGGATACGCCAGCGCAATTGTCGCCAGCGGTTTCGATTTATCTTTGATTCGGGTTCCAAATTCCCCGCCTGCGTATCGGCCGGGTTTTTCAACTTCACAAAGGAAGTTATCTATCAAACGGTCATTCTTAATCGGCATTACTCAATTGTTTCAAAAGTCAGGCGGAAGGTAAGCAAACGGGCATGGATAAACAAGGTATTTTACTTGCCGTCAGAAGCGGCGCCGGGAGTCGAATCGTGAGAATTACCGACAGTGACGAGAGATTGTTGACCTGCTAGACCGAGTTCGGGAGCGATGCTTTTCAATGCGTCGATCACGTGCTGAATATGCTCCGTTTCATCGACGCCGAGTTCGGCGATTCCCTGCCGGATTTCCTCGCGGTTGACTTTGGCGGCGAAGGCGGGCGTTTTGAGTTTTTTCCTGACGGATGACGGCTCGACTTCGAGAATGTTTTTCGAGGGACGAACCAAAGCGACGGCGATGACGAATCCCGCCAGTTCATCGACGGCGAAAAGCGTTTTTGCCAATAACGTTTCGCGCTTGACGCCGGTGTAGGCGGCGTGTCCCATGATCGCGTCGCGCATCTCTTTCGGATAGCCTTCTTTTTCGAGAATTTCGTTTCCGCGGTACGGATGATTCTCGGCGTCGGGATATTTTTCGTAATCGAAATCGTGGAGCAAGCCGACGATTTCCCAGTAATTCTCGTCCTGATGAAACCACTTCGCATATTCCCGCATCGCGGCGGAAACGGCCAGCGCGTGTTTGATCAGGCTGTCGGTTTTTGTATATTCGGTCAACAGATTCCAGGCATTTTCACGATTCATGATTTTCCTTTCAGACGCCGATCGCCGTGTCGTCGTAGAGCGGAAGCGCGAATCCCCGGCGGATCAATACGCGGCGAAACCGGCGTTCGTAGATCAATTGATATTCATCTTCACAGGTTGGAAACCGTTCGAGAATTTTCCGCTTCGCCTCCGTGAGCAATTCCCACGCGTCGTCTTCGGCCAAATCGGCGCGGTCGAGTTTTTCCACGACGGAATCGGAATAAACTCTGAGCCAGTTCAGGCGGCGTTGTTCTTCCAGCAAATTCATCGGTTATTTTTTCTTCGGACAACAGTTGGTCCGGATCCAGCCCCAGTTCAAAACAACGTGCGCAATCAACAGCAAAACGAGGATCGGCGCGTTGATTTCATGCACTTCTCCGACGAAGGCGGTGGGAAGTTTCTCGATCATGAAACCCAAAACCGCCTGAAGAATGACGGAAACCGCCAACAGCGGATTGACGATTTTCAGCCAGTAATTTTTGTTCATAAAAGTCCTTTCAAATTTTAACGTGTTGTCTCTTTCGATCAGAGCCGGTACAATTCCGGTTTTCTGTCGTTGAATAAATGATTCATCGGATTGAAGTTTTTGTCGAGCGCTTCGCTGGGATCGATCTCGACGATTGCGATCTTTTCCGAATCCGATGGAAGAGAAACCAGCCGCCTGCCTATCGGATCGACAATCTGGCTTTTGCCCGTAAAAGTCAACGTTTTGTGCGGGCGTCGTTCTGTGCCGAAGCGGTTGGCGGTCACGGCGAAGATGCCGTTTTCGAGGCTTCGCGTCACCATTGCATCCTGGCAAAAAGGAAGAACGAGGTTCGCAGGATGAGCGATGATTTGCGCGCCGCCGAGCGCCAGCGTCCGCGCCGTTTCCGGGAAAATCCAGTCGAAGCAGATCATGACACCGACTTTGACGTCGCCGATTGAGAAGATTTTCGGCGGTTCAAAACCTGGTGTGAACCAGCGCTTTTCATCGAAGAATAAATGAATTTTCCGGTAAACGCCGATGAAGCCGCCTTTGTTGAAAACGACAGCAGAATTGTACACCGCATCGCGGAGTTTTTCGGCTACACCTAAAACAATCGCCGTGTCGGAATCCGCGGATAAATCGGCGATGCGATGGGCTGTTCTTCCCGCCGGGAATTCTTCGGCAAGCGATAAGGCTTCCTCGGCGGAAGCGAACAGGTAGCCGGTCGTGCAAAGTTCCGGAAGAATCCAAAAATCGACGCCGGATTCAGAGGAAATCATTCGTTCGATCAGATCGAGATTTTGATCGACTTCACCGAAAACGGGTGCGAATTGACAGATGCCGATTTTCATAGAAGACTTCAAAATCTCAACCGACCCGCTTTTTAACGCCAAAGGCGGCATAGATTTCCTTCAAACCCTGAAGCGTGAACTGAACATCGGGATGATTTGGCGGAAGATGTTTCTTGAGAATTCGGAGCGAGCGCGAGTAATAGAATTCCGATTTTTGGAAATCCTCCAGTTTTTGGAACAGCGCGCCGAGTTTGCCGAATGTCCGGCCGATGTTCGGATGATCGTACGGATAGTTTGCCTCCAGAAAACCGATCGCTTGCTGATAAAACCATTCGGCGCGATTGGCTACGCCCTCGGATTCCTCGATCTCGGCGAGATTGCACAGATAGACGCTCTTCCGCATTTTATAAGGATCGTTCAGCGTTTCGACGACGGCGATGAGTTTGTTCAGAAAGGTTTTCGCTTTCCCATTTTCTTTCTGACTGATGTAAAGCGTCACGAGATTTTCGAGCGTCGGAATAAGGTCGGCAGAATATGCGCCCTCGGCTTGAATCTTGATCTCCAGCGCCTTGAGATAATTTTCTTCTGCCTCCTTCGCGTGTCCCATCAGGTCGTGAATCCAGCCGAGATTGTTGTGGACTTTGGCGGTTTCGGTATTTTTAATTCCGAAACGTTCGTATGCGAGATGCAGTTCCTCATCGGCGATCCAGAGCGCTTCTGAATAGCGTGCGGCGGCGATGGCCGAGAAGATTTTGTTGTCGTATTCGATCAGCGGGTTCGTTCTCATCGTTTCTTTTCCTTTCGTGACGCGATTAAATTTAATAACGCAGAAGGCAAGCGCCATCAATTTTTTCAAATAGTGATTTCTTCCCATTATGCCGAATATTGTGATGATTTAAGAAACCCGAAGATTTTTTTCGCGAATGAGAAATCAATGGTTAAATTTTCTTCGTCGTTGAAAACAGCCGGAGTGAAAATGAAGACGCATCTAACAAAACAATTGGCTATTGAATTGATCACCCATTGGAGTGAAATCCACGCCGAAGTTGACGCTTTTTTACATTGGCGCGATTGCCCTGACTGTCGGGCGGTGCTTGTCGGCGCGATGGATCAGGCAGGATTTGCATTCGATTCGGGTGAAAAAATTGAAACCGTTTCCGTCGCCGAAAGCCGCGGAACGATGGATATTCAGGTCATCGCCGCTGAGCGTCGCGTCGTTGCGGTCTGCCTGTCTGAAGACGAATGGATGGAAACCGAAGAAAAATTGACGCGACTCGGTGTAAAAATTCGTCAGGCCTCATCTTTAGATTTTTCCGGACAAATCGCGGATGAAGTTCGGTGTTCGTTTGCCGATGGAAAGCCTTATCCGGCTCCGAAAATTCATCCGTTGTTGATCCGTTCGGCATTCTCGCTCAAGGTTCTGTTTTGGACATGGATGATTCCTTTCGGGAAGACGGCGACGTACGGCGAGATCGCATTCTGGATGAATCAGCCGCAGGCTTCACGTGCCGTCGGCGGCGCATTGCACCACAACCCGATTCCGTTGATCGTTCCTTGCCATCGCGTCATCGGAGCGAATGGTAATTTGACCGGTTTTGGCGGCGGATTGCCGATGAAGCGGAAGTTGCTTGAACTTGAGAGAAGCATTTAGCAAATTTACCTTCGTTTCTACGAATAAAAGTTCGTTGAATTTTAATTGTTCATCTTTAATGGCTGTCGATTTTGCCGATAACAGCGATCATCTCGTTTCATGAAAATTCTTAGAATTACCGGTTGCCTCATTCTCTGTTGTTCGGTTGCATTTAGCGATGTATCGCTCATGGGAAAATGGCTTTTCCGAACCGGCAATGACAGCAGTTGGGCAAATCCGGAACTGAACGATTCGCTCTGGCAGGGAATCCTCGTCCCGTCCTATTGGGAGGCGCAGGGTTATAAGAATTACGACGGCTTCGGCTGGTACCGTTACCATTTTTCGCTGGATTCGGCGACCTGTCGGATCGATTCGGCGGTTTTGATTCTGGGAAGAATCGATGACGTGGACGAGACGTTTTTGAATGGCCAGAAGATCGGCGCCAGCGGCTCGTTTCCGCCCGACTATGCCACCGGCAGGGATAAAATCCGAAAATATATCATCCCGGGACGACTATTTCGCCGCGAAAATGTGCTTGCTGTCCGCGTGTTCGATTCCGGGAAAGACGGCGGCATCTATCGCGCGCCGCAGAAAATCCTGATCCCGGAGATAAAGGCTGCACGCGAGATTAAAAAGCCCAAACTTAACAGCAGTTGGTTCCAAATTCCGTTCACCAACGGAATATCGACGGCGATTTATGACGTTCAGAATTGCGCCTTCAACAGTTTTTACCCGCATGTTTATCGGAAATTCGATGAAAAAACGCCGACCAAACAGGTGATCTCCTCGGCGCGGGCGATCCTTTTTCGCGGTGAAGAGGAAATTCCGTTGAAATCGCTGACTCAGACCGACGCCGGTTATATCGAAAACACCGGCATCGTAAAGCACGAAATTGTCGGTGAAAATTTCACGCTCACGCAGTATGCGTTTTGTCCGTTTTCGGTCGATAAGCCGTTTTGGATTTTTTTCATTGTTCTCGAAGGCAAAGACATCGGAAACCTGTCGCTGAATTTCGAGGTCAACACACAAAACCTGCAGGTGAATATTGGCAAGTGGGCCTATCAAGCGAACGGAACCAAATGGCTGACCGCGCTGGTTTCATTCGATTCGGACAAACGCGCGGACAGCTATAATTTTCTGACGAAATTTAAGAACGAGCATCCTGGATTTTCGGCGTTGTTCGAGGAAATCAGTTGGTGGAAAAAATGGCATCAGGCGACAGTTCTGCCGAACAACATCACGGCGAGTGAAAAACGGCTCTATTATCAATCGCTGTGCCTTATCAAAATGGCGCAATGTCGCGATGAATTTCCAGCGCGCGGGCAGATCGTCTCTTCGTTGCCGCCATCCAATCTGAATTATACGTGGGTGCGGGATCAGGCATATTCGATCAGCGCTTTGTTGAAGGCCGGACATTCCGAGGAAGCCTTGTCCGCGCTCCAGTTCATCATGAACGGCCGATGTGGAAAATACAAGCGGTTCAACTGGCAGGGAAACCCGACCGGCGTCGGGCAGGATTATGCCGTATCGGTTTTTCGCTATTTTGGAAACGGCGTCGAGGAATCCGAGCAAACCGACAATGGTGTTATCGTCGAGATCGAAGGGCTGGGACTCACACTCTGGAATCTTCGCCAATACGTCGAGAAGACCGAGGACATCAAATTTTTAAATTATTACTGGCGGAAAATCTCGAATCAGATCGCCGATGTCCTGAAAAACGCCATCGACGCCACCGGCCTGATTCGCGCCGACATCGGTCCCTGGAGACGGGAATCGACGGAAAAACATTACCTGTATTCGTCGGCATGTGCATATAACGGGCTGGTAAGCGCTTCGCTCATGGCGCG
>Ga0265296_1003303_pt1 | contig 15162 bp, 15 predicted proteins | sample MunlanPumphouse1_FD_189073 | JGI IMG/M metagenome (GOLD analysis project Ga0265296, IMG submission 189073) | Groundwater microbial communities from a municipal landfill in Southern Ontario, Canada - Pumphouse #1 | ecosystem: Environmental > Aquatic > Deep subsurface > Groundwater | place... | reverse complement strand
ATATTTTTCTTTTCGTACGCGATTTTGAAAAGTTTTATAAGCGGCTTTAACGCTTGGTATCGCCTTACTCTTTCCTCCAAATCCCGAATATCGCCTTTTTCCTCTTCGGTCAGTTCTAAAGACGGAAGTAACGCTTTTGATTTTATTAAAAGCAATCGCGCCGCCACCACTATAAAATCGGACAAAATTCTTACCCCTTCATCAGTTCTTGCCCCGCCCTCGGTCTTTAACCCTTCAAGATACTTCAAAAAATCATCGGTCACTTCCGCCAAGCTTAATTCTGTGACTTCCATTTTCTTGCTTTCGATAAGCTCTAATAATTTTTCGATAGGACCAGTAAATTGTTCTGATCTCAATTCGTATGTCATACACACCAATATTCACTAATATTACCACTAATTTCACGAATATTATTTGTGTTATTCGTGCCCAAATTTGTGTAAATTAGTGATTCTAATGATTTTATTTTTTGACGTATATCCCGCTTTTATTTCCACCATTGATTTCGCTACCTTGAAATACTTTGCCAAAATTTTAACAACCGCCGCATTCGCCCTTCCCTTTTCCGGCGCTTCTTTCACAGTCACCTCGTAATGATTTTTATCAACTTTCTTAATCTTCTCTATCTTCGCGCCTGTTTTAACTTTAACAAAAATTTTCATTTTATTATTTAAATTATACCTCATACAAGCTTGTCGCGTCATCCCGAGCGAAGCGAGGGATCTCGTTTGACATTATTATAGTCAATGCTACACTAACACAATAAATAAAAATCAGTATTCAAATGCGTGCAAATGCCACAATTTAAGTACGGCTTCGGAAAAATTTTATACTATTCGTATTATTAGCATGCATTCGTCCTTCGGTCTGCTCAGGACGACCCTGAGTCGGTCGAATGGGTCGTATATTGGTATCGCATTGGCGAAGCCAAATGAAAAAAGACATACATCCAAAATATTTCTCAAACGCTAAGGTCCGCTGCGCCTGCGGCAACGCTTTTACGGTCGGCTCAACAAAGCCCGAAATTAACGTGGAGGTCTGTTACAATTGCCATCCGTTTTACACCGGCAAGGGCAAACTGCTTGATGTTGCCGGCAGAGTTGAAAAATTCAAGGCCAGAAAAGCTAAGGCATCAACCAAAAAACCAAAAAAGAAAGTCAGAGCTAAAAAGAACAAAACGACCAAATAACAAAACCGCCCCGAATTTATTGAGGGGCGGTTTTGTTATTATTCCTTAAAATCATTCGGCACGAGCATTGTTGTGTAAAGAAAATAAAAATGGCCCGGCAGTTTAAAACTACCGGGCCCATTCGGAGCCTTGATCCTAGTCATCGGGATCGCTTCCGGTATCAGAACCGGTTGTCCAGCTTCTCCCCATGCCATTGGGAGGATCAACAGCCTCCACCAAACAAAGAACCGCGAAAACTTCGGCGTCCATCTCTATCACCTCCTTTCTTTACGATCACCGGCACTTATTAACGCATTGGCAATCGCATCGGATACTCCAATTCCACACAAATGCTCTAACCAATACCACTGACCGTTGGGGTTGATTTCCAAGAAGAAATAACGCCCTTTTTTATTCACCACCAAGTCAATTGCCCCAAAATAAAGTCCTAGCCGCTCCATCAGCAAGAAACAAAACGAAGATATGTTATCGGGGAGACAAACGGGGACATATTTTATTTTATCAATAACCTCAGGACGTCTCCAGTCAACAACTGTGAGTGAATTGTTTTGAGAGTCGATAAGGACAGGAAAAATCTCATTCCCTACAATCGTAATTCGAAGCTCATACTGTTTATCGATATATTCTTGGAAAAGAGACGGGAGGCCTTCAATTAAATTAAGTTTGTTGAAATGATGTCCATTCAAAAGCGTTGTTGGAATATTAAAACCTTTTCCGCTCTTTTTTATAAAACTCTGCTTAAGGGTTTTAAAGATAACCCCATCATCACACTCAGCAAATAATTCCCTGACCGCCATGGGATCATTTGTCACAATGGTTCGGGGGATATTAAAACCTATTTCTCTCGCAATTTTTAATTGCAGGATTTTACTCCTGGCAATTTCAAGATTGCGAAAATCGTTCAACCAAAACGCGCCTTCCGCACTAAGCCATAAACCATCCAAGAAAGCGGATAATTCCTTTTCTGCAAATTGCCTTTGAATCGGATCGGTAATTTCAAAATCGAATTTATTCGGCCGCCGGTACCAAACACTCTTAACATTTTGGAAGTTTAATTTTCGTCCGGAACACTCTATTACAAAATTAAACTGAGTTGGGTCCGCGGAAAAATAGATTTTTGCTTCTTTTCTTGTAATTTTATCAACATCAAACCTAAAAACTTCTTCTCCCTTTTTCTCAAGTTTTTCAATGACGATACTGCTGTGTTCTCCATCTTCAGAATTAGTTAGTACAAGAATTACATTCTTCATATAACACCCCCCTGAATATCTATCAATTTTTAATTTTCAAAAATTACTGACTCTGTGAATAGTATACAAATTAATATAAATTAAGTCAAATTATATCAAATTATTTCGTGACCTCTCTTTATTCAAGTCCTTTGCAATCTTTAATGATATTTTAAGCGGCTCAACATTAAATTTAGCCCTTTCTTTATCAGTAGTAGAAATATCTATTTTATATAACGACCATTTCCCGTTTTTGTTTATAAATTGAGTCCCATATTTTTGTTTTTTGCCTTGTTTCATAAGAAACCTATCTACTGCGGCGGCATATAACCATTTTGATTTTTTATAACCCAACTCCATACTCTTTCTAGCAAATAAAATGGCTTTTTTAGAATCGGTTAAACTAGGTCCGTGTTGATAAATCATAGCCGCCATATAATAATCTTGAGCGGTAAAATTTTTTTTATTTTTCGTTATAATCTCTCTGATTGCTTTGCGTCTTTGATTATCATTTTTAGAAATTTTAACCCAGTTATTTTTTTGAACATTGTTTTTTCTATCAGATTGATCTTCAATAAAAAGTTTTTTGATTGCTTTATTAAATTTACTTTGTGACATATTTTTATTTAACTGCCCGTAATGACACATAAAACCTCGCGCCCTTGCCCTCGCCCGGCGACTCCGCCCAAATCTTTCCGTTATGCGCTTCAACTATTTCCTTACAGATATAAAGTCCCAATCCGGTTCCTAAAATAAGATTTTCCTCCACTCCTCTTGAAAACTTCTGGAATAATTTATTGCCCAATTCCTGCGTAAATCCCCTGCCCGTATCGCTGATACACACCAACACCGAACCGTCTTTTTCTTCTCCGCCAGAAGCGGATCCGCCTTGGGCGGAAACTTCAATTTTTATCCAGCCCTGCTCCGTGTATTTTAAAGAATTATCAATCAAATTCTGAAAAATTTGCGACAATTTATATGGGTCTCCATTCACAAAAACATCTCCCTTGACTGGCGTGAAAGAAAGTTTTATCCCTTTTTGATTAGCAACAATCTGAAAATCATCAACCATTTCTTTAAGCATTTTATTCAATTCCAGTTTTTGAAATTCATAATGCATCTTCCCTTCTTCGATGTGGTGAAGGTCTAAAATATTATTTAAAGTGCCTATCAATTTATTGGCGGAGGACTTTATTTTTTTGAAAACCTCCTTGTACATTTTCATTCCCTTCACCGTCCCGTCCTGCACTAAAGACGAGTATCCTTTTATAACCACCAGCGGGTTTTTTAATTGATGCGCCACTATGGACATCAGTTCGGTTTTATACGCGCTCAAACTTTTAACCTCTTCGTACAATTCGGAATTAATCAAAACTATCCCGATTTCGTTGGCAAGCGTCTTTAAAACATCCAATTCTTCTTCGTTTATTTCCGATTGTTCTTTTTGCATAAAAACATCCAACACTCCAATCATTTTGTCTTCGCTGGCAATGGGAATGGCAACAATTGTTTTTATGCCGGCGATTTGCTGGACTTTTGTTAAAACCTCGCCAGGAAAAGTTATGAAAAATTTTGAAAGCTCTCCGCCTATCTGAATTTTATTTGTCTTGAGCGCCACGGCGGTCAAACCGGCATTGTCTTGGAAAGGAGTCATTATTTTATCAAGAGGTACAGGCAAAACAGAAAGCGCCTTATCAATATCAGTATTGTGGGAAACCGCCGCCGGGTAAATTTTATCCCCGTCTTTAGTAATTAAATTCAAAAGCGCGCCGACATAACCGAACCGTTCGCTGATGCTGTTCACGATATTTTGAATTGTCTGCTTAAAATCCAAAGTGCCGATGATAGAAGTCGAAAAATCCCTAAGAGTGGTAAGGTATTTGGTCTTAACAGCCAATTTCTCTCGCTGTTCAACTTCCTGCCTTGTGCTTCGTATAAGCAAATAACCAAAAATACTTACTAAAATTAATATAAATGCCTCTATTAATCTATCTTTTAAAGTGGTTGCTAATAATAATCTAACCAAAACAGTTATCCAAATTAGATATGCAAAAAATTCTGTGGCAATTACTTTTGAATTAAAAAGTTGGTATTTTGTTGCAGCATAACCAAAAAGTAACAAACCGATGGAGACAAAAAAATTAACATAGGGGGGAATAAAAACGTTATACCACAAGAAAAAATTTGTGGCTCCGCCTCCAAACCCTATAAGCGATCCCCAAAAAATATATTGAGCCTGAGATTTTCTTTTTTCATCAAGGTTATAAATATAGCTTTTTATCAAAATACCCAATGCCCAAGAAATTAAACCAGAATATAAAAATATAATATAAGGCAAATATAAAATTCCGGGAATGGGCCAAAATGGAAATTCAAGCTTTGAGCCAACTTCTTTCACAACCAAATTAGTAGTTAAAAGCATTACTGATAATGCAACTGTTATAAAAAATAAAACAAAAATTATTTTTTCATATTTTTTATTAGCGTCAATCAAAGAAATTATCCAGTAAAAGAAAAAGAAAGGAATAAATGTTGAACCTACGGTTAAAAGCTTAACCCAAAATAAAGCCGAAACATGAGAATTAGATACGAGCCACTGCCAATAACCAAAGCCCCATAAAGAAATTGAAAGCGCCAGCATACCAAATGCTCGATTCGCGACGCTCTTACTATTTCTAACAAGAACTAAAAAACCGATTGAAACAGCTACAATACCATTAATAAACCCTGAATTTGAGAAAAGTTCTATCATTTTCTAAGTAAAGCCAAAATATGAACCTTCAATGGCTCAAGTATTACATTTAAATCAGAAAAACCAATTCCCTCTAAAATATTAATAAACCTTTTTTCATCTCTGTAATGCATTTTTGGCCATCCTACATTCTCTACGAAAGGCATTTCACTGTTCGGATAAACATTAGCAACAATAAATAAACCGTCTTTTTTTAAAATATTATGTATATTTTTAAATATTTCGCGTGCTCTATCATCAGAAAAATAATCTAATAAACCCACCATCTCCACAATATCCATAGATTCTTTTTCTATGTGAGAATTTATTCTTTTAGCATCGTCATTTATCCATCTAAAAGAATTAAATAATCCAAACCCCTCGGCTATTTCTTTGCCCAATTCTATAGCAGTAGCATCTTTATCAACATTAACTACGTCTACTTCAAATTCTAATCCTCCTTTTTTTACCCTATCTATTGTATGAATTAATGCCCTGCAAGACCCTCCTCCGATGCTTAGTATATTAATTTTATTAAATTTTTTACCCGCCTCTCTGTTTTTAATAATTTTCCTCGTAATTTCTCCCTCCATAGCTTTTTCTACTAATTTCAATCGATTCCTTATGGCCTTTGGCTGGGAAATTATATTATGCCAAAAAGAATCCGCCAAAGCATTTAAAATGCCTTTATAAAAAGGCGGTTTTTGGTGCTTAGTATACATAGCTTCCAAAGAGTGTGTGGTACCCGCCTTTTTTATAACGACCCCCCCATACTGACTGGATTTTTTAATAACCCTCTGAAGCGTAGCGGCTGGTATCCTATTTAATATCGGCACCACAAAAATCCTCAAAAACTTTGTAATCAATCTGTGTTTCTCCAAATCCTTATGCTCCGCAATTGAGACTTTATGTGAATTAGACATACTTGAAGAATTTTTTAACAGAAGAAAAATTCATATTATATTAAAATTCTACCATCTTTCCTCTGAAAATTGAAGGAATCTATGCACAACAAAAAATTACAATAAAATAGTCAAAATAAAGGTAATCTGATAAAATAAACCAAAATATGAATAAACAAATTCCCCCCCCGTTCCACCTTGTAAAAAAATTCTTACCTAAAATTAAAATAGGCGTTGCTTTGGATATTGGCACCGGCAATGGCAGAAACAGCTTTTTTCTTGCACAAAATAGTTTTGGAGTGGAAGCATTTGATATTGATAAGCAAAACGTCAAAAATTTAAAGAATTTAGCTAAGCAACTAAATTTAAAAATAAAGGCGAAAAAATCAGACGTAAAAAAATTTAAATTTCAATCAAAAAAATACGATTTAATATTAGCAATTCAATCGTTAATCTGGATGAAAAAAACGGAATTTATAAAAATAATAAAAAAAATTAAGACAAGTTTGAAACCGGGGGGCATAACGATTATCAGCGGATTCACCACCAAAGACCAGTCATATTTGAATCTTAAATCAGTCAGAGTTCCCAAAGGAAAAAATACTTTTTATAGCAAATCGGGGAAAAAATATTGGCAATTTTTGGATAAACAAGAATTAAAAAGGTATTTTGATAAAGATTTCAAAATTTTATATTATAAAGAAAAATTAATAAGAGAAAAGGGTCACGACGGGCTTTCCAAATATCACAATCACGGCATAGCGGAGATTGTTGCAAAAAGATAGCGGAATATCAAACCGTATCCGAAATCGCCGAAGCATTAAAATCTGCTTTCCCTAAAATAAAACAACCGGTTAAAGAAGTAATCACTATTATAGCCCAACTACAAAAAGCTGGATATCTATGAACTTTTCATGGCGGCTAAAAACGAGAAATTGTTTTTAGCCGCATTTTATTTTACAATAACCTTATGAAAATTAAATTTCTGGCCTCAAAAAATAAAGAGGTGGAAAGATTGATCAATCTTTATGAAGATTATAAATGGTTTATTGATAATGCTTTTCCTATTATTTTACCTAAATTTTTTAAATCCCATTATAGAAAATTTGGTGTTAAAAAATACAACAAAAAACTGCTGAAAAATATTTTCCAAAATAAAATTAAATTAATTTATTCTCAAAAAAAATACGAGAAAATAATTAATGATATAAAAAAAGAATGGTTAAAAGTTGAAGAAGATTTTTGGGACGCGCTTGAAAGATTAGGATTTAAGTCAAAAAAAGCATTCCTCTGTTATATCTCTTTATATGGCCCAGGAGGACAGTTTAAATATCCGAACTCAATTACGATTCGCGCCGTGAATAAAATGGATTTGAAAGAGGCAAATACGAATATTGCCCATGAAATTATGCATCTTTTACTTTACAAAAAATTTGAAAAATTAAATCTGAAATACGCACAGATAGAAGGAATTGTGGATCTTTTCTTTATCAAAACCGAGATAAAAAACATTTTTCCGAACTATAAAAAACAAACGATAGCAAAACATAACGAAAAATTATTCGAAAGAATTATCAACCTCCACAATCCAAAAAAGACGCACAAATGGCGCCATTATTTTTCTTAATATCGCATAACCCCATTTTGCCAACAGGGTTTCTTCATACTCAATAACCTCTTCAACTTTTTTCTCCTCTTTCCTGAAGAATTTTCTGATCGAAGAAAAATTCATATTATATAAATTCTATCATTTTTCTTTTGATTTTAATACCCTAAAATCCATAATTTCTATCGGTTTAACAAAATTATTTTATCTTATGAATCGCGGTTTGGAGTTCCCAAAAATTTCTGTAAATTCCTTCGGGGTTTTGCATTAATTGATGGTGAGTTCCTATTTCCGCGACCTTCCCTTTTTCTAAAACTATAATTTTATCCGCATGTTGGATGGTACTTAACCGATGGGCAATTATAAAGGTAGTTCTTCCTTTGATAAGCCGCGCTAACGCTTCCTGAACCAATTTTTCCGACGCGGAATCCAGAGCCGAAGTGGCTTCATCCAAAATCAAAATTTTCGGTTTTCTCAATACTGCCCGGGCAATGGCGACTCTTTGTTTTTGTCCGGTGGATAATTTTATCCCCCGTTCCCCTACTAATTGCTCGTATTTTTTAGGAAATGACTCGATAAACTGGTGCGCGTTGGCGGCTTTAGCGGCCTCAATAATTTCTTTTTCTGTCGCATCAGGCCGGCTGTATTTAATGTTATTCTTAATCGTGTCGTTAAAAAGCAGAACCTCTTGTGGCACAACCGCCATATTTTTTCTTAATGAATGCAATTTTATTTTTTTGATATCAATTCCATCAATTAAAATTCTGCCCTTTTGCGGAAGGTAATATCTGCCAATGAGATTCATAAGAGTGGTTTTGCCAACTCCGCTTTCTCCTACCAAAGCCACCTTCTCTCCGCTATTAACGCTAAACGAAATATTTTTCAAAGTGTGCTTACCGGTTTTATACCCGAACAAAACACCTTCAAAAACAACCTCTCCTTTGATTTCTTTAATCTCTTTTGCTCCGCTAAAATCTTTTTCCGGCTCAATATTGTAATACGTAAGCGCTCTTTTTAAACTCAGTAGTCCGGTTTTTGCGCCACGATATTGATCAGCAAGTTGGGACAAAGGAGTAGCTAATAAACCAGCGTAGCCTAAAAACATAATAAATTTACCCGGGGTCAAATTGCCAGACCTTAGCATAAAAATACCAGCTCCAAAAACAGAAACAAAACTTAAAGCTAAAACAACCCCTTGCCAAAAAGACATTCTTACCCAAATCCCGCGCCACTCTCTAGAAATTTTTCTGATAAGGGAAAAATTTCTAATGCTCTTTTCTTTTTCAAAATCTTCATTAGACGTTGCTTTTACCGCTTCAACATTAAGGACTGAATCCCAAGTTTCCCCCTCTGCCTTATCCCAGCCGCGCCACATTCTTTTCTGCTTTCTCATTATTTCATTTGTATAAGAAAAAGTTATCAAGGCGTAAAAAATGCACGTAATTATTAAAATTAGCGATAAACGCCATTCAACAAAAGGCAGAATCAAAAGAGCCATGATAAGAGAAATAACCGTCGGCAGGAAAGAAAATACGGTTCTTTCTACCAGGTCAAACACTTCTTCAAGCCCTCGAACAATTCGTGACATAACCTTGCCCATTTTTTTCTCTTTATGAAATTTTAACGGCAAGCTGATCAAGTGCTGAAAAATATCAATATATAAATTATTATAAATGTCAGTACTGATTTCGTAGGCGCGTCTAACGCTGTAACGAATTAAACCTTCGTTTAATACGGATAAAATCAGCCATAACAAAATTATTCCTAAAATTATTTTAATTTCAGAATTCGGTTTTAAAGCAACGTCAACCAAGCGACCATAGATGTAGGGAATGATTACCGTTACCGCGCTTGACGCTAAGGCTGCAAAAATTCCTAAATAAAACCGTTTCTTATTTTCAATTTTTGACCAAACTAAAGAAAGTTCTTTCGGGATAGTCATTATGAATTTAATTATAAAGCAAGGAGGTGTGGTTAGCAAAAAAATTAATGAACGTTTGACAAATCTAAACAAAGACTTACTCTTACAATAGACAACTTTCACAAAAGGAGGGGTTTATGAAACCCAATTTCAGGTTGGCAATACTGGTGGCGACTTCTCTGTTGTTCGCTGGTTGCGCGGCGCCTTTGGCAATGGCCATCGCTCCTCTTCTTCCCGCGCTGCAAACAATCGGCATCTTGGGGATGGGCGCGGATCTTCACAACGAAATAACCAAAGCGGACATGAAAACCAGCGTGGCGGTAAGTTTCGAAAAGGCCTACGAATCAACGATGTTAGCGCTAAAAAATCTCGACATTGAAATCAAAGAGAGTAAACAAAACGAGAAGAAAGACGGAGCGGTAATCACCGGCAAAACTTCAAAACACAATATAAAGGTCATCTTAGCCAAGGTCACGAAAACCACCACCGATATCGGAATTTGGGCGTCAAATGATATAAATTTCGCCAATCTCATCGCTGCCGAAATAAACAACTCAGTAGCGCTGGCAAAAAAATAACCCCCAATCGCCTTGCATTTTCCTTGCGCGGACGCGTCTGTTCCGCGCAATTTTTTATATTAAATTTTAATTTCCTTCGATAATCTACTCGATTTCGTCGCCATTATAGAGTAAGAAAGCGAGGTTGACAAAGAAAATAAAAACCCCGGAGGACCGAAATTCTCTGTGAGCAAACCCCATTAGAAGTAGGGCGCGGATGATGCGTCCGCGACTTCTAACAGGGCGCGCCCGACAATGTTAGAATTTCTTCGCCTTCGCCCCATAAACATTATCCAGATAACTTGCCATGGCAAGTTATCTGGATAAGATTAGTAGAACTTCGCTTCATTCTTCATTACAGGATTCGGCTCTGAATGACATCTCTTTACAAAAGTTTCCCTATCTCCTCCATCACTTTTTCCACGCCTTTTTCTTCGTCATCGCCCAAAGAATAAATCGGTTTACCAAATTTCACTTTTATTTTTTTAAGGCCCAATAATCCCTTTATCAGGTTTTGCGGATACAATCCTTTATATGTGCCAGAAAGCCCCACGGGGATAATGGGCGCTTTTGTTTTCTGATGAAGATAAAAGACGCCCGGACGGCCAGGCCCAGTATTGCCATCAAGAGTTACTCTGCCTTCGGGATAAATCCAAAGTTTTGACTCTTCTTCCAACGCGCTTACGGCGTTTTCTAAATTCTTTTCCAAGCCCGCGCCTTTGGTAACATAAATTGATCCGGCCATTTTAACGAAAAGATCGGAAAAAAAAGAAATCGGCAGCCAAAATATTGAAAGGAAAAATGGAAGTCGCGATCGCCAGTTCGCCAAAACATCTTTTTTGGCGATAAACCGCACAGGGAAAAAATCTTTGGGATAAAAACCGTTCCTCGGAAGAGAAATCGGGCAAAGCGGCGGGTCAATAGCGCCGCTGGCATGATTAGAAGCAAAAATAATAGGCCCTTTTTCAAGTCCTTTTAGATTTTCTTGGCCTTGAATTTCAAAACGATAAACCGCTCTAAGCAATAAATACGCCGGCCAATAATGGAGCGCTTGGAAAAATTTTGGAACCCGGGGATTCATTTGCTCTCACAAAACTATTTTTAAAGCGACCCCTTAAGTATTTTTACTAGTTCGTCCAAATCTACTTCTTTTCTGATAAAATCAACGGCGCCGCTCTCAAGCGCAAATTTTTTGTTAACGTCAACGATGTCCGGCCGCGGATCGCCTTTACCGGTAAATAAAAATACTTTTATGTTTTTTGTTTTTTCGTCCTCCTTCAATTTGAACAAAGCCGAAACCCCGTCCATTTTAGGCATCACCACGTCTAAAATTATAAGATCAGGAACAAGCTCTTTCGCTTTTTGAACCGCTTCTTCTCCGTCCGCGGCTTCTTCAACCTTAAATCCGCTTGCTTCAAGCTTCATTTTTACGACATCACGGATATCCGTCTCGTCATCCGCTATTAAAACAAATGGTTTTTCACTCATTATATTAATTATAAACCAATTGAAATTTCAAGTCAATAATACTAAAATGGGCTTGGTTGATATTTGTCATCCCGAGCTACGCGAGGGATCTCATTCATATTTATAAATACGAGATTCTTCGTCGCCTAAGGCGACTCAGAATGACTCACGAAGAGCTCACGGGATGACAATATCAAAATCGATTAAATATCATATGACCAATAAAATCATTCTCGAAATTAGAGCCGGAGCCGGCGGAAATGAAGCCGCGATTTTTGCCGGCGACCTCGCCCGAATGTACCAAAAATACGCCGAAAAAAACGGCTGGAAGTTTGTCGCGCTCGACTATAATCAAACGTCTCTGGAAGGTTATAAAACTTTAATCGCCGAAATAAGTAATCCTTCGACAAGCTCAGGACAAGTTCCTTCGGCAGGCCCCTCGGCCGTGAGCTCGGGGCCGAACGGCTCAGGACAAAATCTCTACGAGATTTTGAAGCAAGAGTCCGGCGTGCACCGCGTACAACGAATACCAAAAACCGAAAAATCCGGCCGAGTCCATACTTCCACCGCGTCAGTGGCGATTCTTCCATTCGTGGAGCCACAAGAAATACAAATAAACCAAGGGGATTTGGAAGTTTCTTTTTTCCGTTCTTCCGGACCCGGCGGACAAAACGTAAACAAAGTTGAAACAGCGGTGAGAGTCGTCCACAAACCAACCGGCATTGTTGTGTCTTCGCAAGCCGGCCGCTCGCAACACGCCAACCGCGAACAGGCAATGGAAGTTCTACGCGCCAAACTTTTTGAACAAAAACAAATTGAGGAACAATCCAAAATGGGCACGGCCAGAAAAGAACAAATCGGCACCGCCGACCGTTCGGAAAAAATCAGAACTTACAATTTCCCCGATGACCGCATCACCGACCACCGCATAAATAAAAAGTTTCATAATATAGAAAAAATACTTGATGGAGATTTAGACCCGATAATGAAAGCGTTTGTTAAAAATCAATAATTACTACTCTTTGTCTTCTTTTCTCTTTTTTTCCAGCGCGGTTAACGCTTTTTCAACCACGCCCATATATTTTTCAGGGTGGAGAAAAATTTCGTGATGGCCTCCTTTAACAGAATAAAATCCGTCGGTATGTTGTTTGCTTATATTCTTTTGAACCTTTTCCATCGGGAAAATTTTATCATCAACCCCGTGAATAACAGAAATTCCTATTCCCATTTTCTTTAAATCTTCCATCATTTGAAGAATATCCGCTTGAGATATTGCAATAGCCTCTCTGACAGACAAAGGTACATTCTTTATATATTTTAAAAGCTCTGTTAATTGAACCAAAACTGGTTTACGAGTTTCTGGTTTTGTTATTGCCCCAAGCGCGGTCTTTATTGATTCCGCGTTAAATCTGCCTAAAAGCTTTGGGAATGAATCCTTACCCATTATCCCCGCTGGCGCAAAATAAACTATATTTCTAAATTTTTCAGGGAATTCCGAAGCCGCAATTGAAACATTAATTCCACCTTCCGAATACGCGACCGCATCAACTTTTTCGATGCCTTCTTTTTCAAGATTTTCAATAATAGAAAGAAGGGCAAATGCTTTCTGTAATTCTACTAAATGATGCCCCCTTTGGGATTTATCCAAAATACTTTCACGGGAGTGTGCGAGAGAGAGGACACGTCTTCCTTTAGAAGCTAATCCTTCAAGAGATTTCCCCAGTATTTTTGGTGTCATAGCCCACCCCGGAGCAAACAAAACAGGAACGGGCGATTTCTCTTTTTCGGGTTTAATATCTATACTCTCAAACGGTATTCTAACTAAATCAATTTGTTTTTCCGGGCCAAATCTTTCCATTTTAATTATTAAAATGTCTTAAGCTCTATGAATTCAAAACATCGATATCCTGCTGGAACTTTTGCGCCCTACTAACAACTCTCTCTCCGTAAGTGAACAAATATCTGTCCCAGCGACTTCCAGCGTAATATTTAGCGGCCGCTTTTCTTTCTCCGCTAACAGACGCGCCAGCGGCTCCGGCGTCTTTCAAATACAGCGCCGTGGCCATAAAAGCGTCTCCGTTTCTCCAAGGTGATGGCGGGTTACTGCCGGTAAGCGCCGCTACCTGGTCTTTATACATCATCCAAGTTGAAGGTATAAATTGCGACGGTCCCATTGCGCCGCCATAAGCGCCATCGCTAGAAATCGCGCATGACACTTTTACGATATCAGGATTCATTTTCAACTCTTCCATCAAATCTAAAAATACCGGAATGTCGCGCGTCGGGTGCATCGCTTCTTTGTAAGAGCATCTTCCGACGTTTTTACCCAAAGCCGACTCTCTGTCCAATACCGCTAAAATTAAAGCCGCCCGCACTCCGGTAACGTTTTCCGCAGTTTTAGCGAGTTTATACGCGTCGCCGAAAGAAATCTCGCCGCCGCCGATAAACTCAAACAATCTGCTTCTTATTTGCGCCGCCGTTTTCTGCGTCTCCGCCAAAATTTTCTTATATTCCGATTCCTTTCCTTTTGTAACTTTTAAAAGATTGTTCTTTTCCTCTTTGGTTGATTGTATATTTTTCATCTGGCTGGCCTGATAATCTTTCAACTGCATTGCGTCGTCTTTGGCCAGCGCCAGTATTTCTTTTTGGTCAATTAATTTTTTATTCAAACCCAAAAGTTCTTCCACATTTGCCCGCAAGCTATCCTGTATGTTGATTAAGCTGTTCACCTGGTTGAAAAAATCGGATATTTGGGGGTGCGCCAAAAGAACAATCAGCATTCCGCCGCGATCATTCGCGTTAAGCTCTCTTAATGTGTCTAAAATCGCGGATTTTTTAACGCTGATTTTCCCTTGCGTTTCGTTAATTTGATTTTGGGCAATGCCCATTTCATTGTTGAGTTTTTGCAAAGTCAAAGTAACTGCTTTTATCTGGAGATTGATTTTATAAACCTGGTTGTTGAGTCGGGTTATTTCCGACTGCAAAGTTGTGCCTTGTTTTTTATATTCGGTGATTTTGCTTTCATACTGGTCCATTTGTTTTTCCAAGTCGGCAAGCTGCGCCTCTAATGCCTTTCTTTCCGCCTCGGAAGCGACAACTTTTGTCGTTTGGGCGGAGGCGGTCTCCCCATTGGAAGGCGCCGCTACAAAGTTTAAAACAAAAGAAGCGGTGAAAAACACCGCCGCCAAAATGCTAAAAATAGGCCTTAAGGGAATTTTAATAACTATTCGCTTACGGCTAAGATCAACTCGCGCCGAACCCTGATAAGTGGCTAAAAATCTCTCGTTTTTTTTTATATCCACCAAAAGACGCGGTTTTCTCATAATTCACTAATATTTATAATTGAACGCGAGTCCCACAAATTTATTCGTGTCATTTACGGTTATATTTGTGCAAATTCGCGATTACTCTTTTTCGTCTTCGTCCTTCTTTTCCTTCTTCTCCTCTGCCTCTGTCTTTATTTCTTCAACGCTTGAGACCGGCGCGACAACTTCTTCTTCGACTGCCTGCTCAACGGCGCTGGCTACGACAGTTTCACCGTCAACTAAAATTTTTACTTT
>Ga0265296_1003301_pt1 | contig 15165 bp, 12 predicted proteins | sample MunlanPumphouse1_FD_189073 | JGI IMG/M metagenome (GOLD analysis project Ga0265296, IMG submission 189073) | Groundwater microbial communities from a municipal landfill in Southern Ontario, Canada - Pumphouse #1 | ecosystem: Environmental > Aquatic > Deep subsurface > Groundwater | place... | reverse complement strand
CACGCCAGAAGACGCGCACCGCGCAAAGCACTTCGTTAACGTCCTTGATATAAAAGATGTTGGCGCGGCCGTCTGTGAGAAGTACGCCGCTCTCACCGTTGCCCTGCTTTTCCATTAGCGCGTACATGTGTGACAGTCTGGTTTCCGCTTTCTCGCCGAGCTCGGCCAGAATCGGTCCGTCGACGGATGTCTTTATGAGCTTCGCGTAACAAAGCTCGGTTTCCGTCATAGCCTCTTCAACCTTACCGAGAAACCACTCAGTAAAATTGTTTCCAACATAGGAAATCTTCACCGGCGCGTTTCGCTTCGTGTTGACTACAAACCGATCTCTGACGACGAACTTTCCTGTGGTCGCGAGAATGGTGATGGTACCGACCAACTCAAGCAAGGATTCGGTCTTTTTCTTCTCGACGGGAACAATAACGCTACGACTCTCAATAATGTCCAGGACTTGTCCGAGAGTATTTCCTTCCGAGAGCTTTTTGATCGCGCCGTTGGTCCACTTTGACCCGTCGCTTCCGCGTGTACGGCGAAACGCCGCTTTCAATTCTCCTGCCTGGTCAACATCGAGCATCAGATTCTCGCTCATCGTTAGCTCCTCCTTTTTGCAACAGTGTTCTTGCGAACGCGTTGCGGTTTAGGGTTCACTCCATTACAACTCTTAAAGGACACTTTCTGTTGTCCCCTAAAAGCTGTAATGGAATTTCCCGCAAGTTTTAATTTTAAAAGGGCTATTTTTTAACGTTATAATTATAGCACGATTAGTGTTGTTTTGTCAAGACCATATATGGCACATACTAAAATCCTCTTCAAAAGTCGTCAGATAAAAACAGGTCATCCCGAGCGAAGAGAGGGATCTCGGGATTCTTCGTCCGCCTTAGGAGGACTCTGAATGACTAAGATTAAGCCCGAACGAGGCGGTAGCGGCCGTCCGGAGTTTTTTGAAAATATTTTTTGTTCTGAAGATTAAGAAGAATAGTATTGGATTTTAAAATCCTTTGTTTTGAAATATTATCCAATATCTCGTCTTTGGTCAAAGATCCCTTGTCTTTTAAAATCCTGACAATAATTTCCTGGCAAGTGCCGGGCATAAATCCGCGCTCCTTCAAAGCATAAATACCACGACCGACCAAAACCACCCGCGGATCTTTTATAAGCTCGTTATGAACGGTTTGAGCGTAGGCCTGTTTTCTTGAATTGCTAGTTTGATTGATTAGGTCGGAAAGATCTCTAAAATGAAGCGGAGTGTCGTGTTTTTTCAAAACCAAATAAGCCCTGCTTCTTATTGTTTTGGGGTTAATTTCCTCCCAATGGCTCAAACCGAAATCGTTGTAAGCGTTGACGCCAAATTTTTTGGAAGCAATTAAATAATTTAAAGCCACGAATTCGCTAAGCTTATGATTTCCGGCTAGCTCTTCCATAAGATGGCTAAATTTATTTTGAAAAATAAGATGTTCTTTTTTATCCGCTAAAAATTTTCCGGCAACGGCAATAAATTCTTCGACTTGGTCTAAAACCGATTCGTCGGCATACCAAAAATCAAAATAATTATCGTCGTCTTCGTAAAGATAGGGAGCGCCGGAAACCGTAAATAAAAATCGCGCCTGATTCAGCCCCAAAGAATCATCGTCAAACAAAAATCGAAGATCGTGAATAAAATAATCTTCTCTTTTTAAACCGCCAACCGACTTAAGATGATTTAGAGATTTTTCTATAAGACCGCAGATATCTGAATTGGAATTGATTTTCTCGGCTAAAAGAGTCAAAGCGTCGGCTTCAATTTGCCGGACTCTTTCCCGAGTAATCCCGTACTCTTCGCCTAAATCCGCCAAAGTTCTTGTTTCATTGTCTTTAGAAAGCCCAAACCTGCCAATCAAAATGTCCCGTTGGCGACTCGGAATATCTTTGATCAAACTGTCAATAATTTTAGAAGCATTTACCATAATCAAACTCTACTAAATTTACTTTGGGTTGTCAATCCCGTTAGAAGTAGGGCGCGTATGATGCGTCCGCGACTTCTAACGGGATCAATCCCTGACTATCCTCGGGATTTCAATCCTTCCAATATTCTCAGGATTGATACTGAGTATTACCGAAGTATCAATTCTTCGGCTGGCTCAAGACAAGCAATGGGCTGGCAACAAATATGGAAGAATATGTTCCGAAAACCGTTCCCACTAAAATCGTTATTATAAAAAACTTTAAAGAAAGCGGGCCAAAAATAATCAAAGCAACCAATACTAAAATCAGCGTTAAAGAAGTGTTGATTGAACGCGCCATTGTCTGGTTAACGCTTTTATTGACTATCTCGTCAAATTCAATCTTGCCTCTGTTAAGAGTCAGATTTTCCCTTATGCGATCAAAAACAACGATAGTATCGTGGACAGAAAACCCCATAACGACCAAAAGCGCGACGATAAAATTAGTGTCAACTTCAATGCCGAATTTTTTGCCAAAAACCGCCAGCATGCCGGCCGGAACAATAACATCGTGGAAAAGAGTCAAAAGAGTTATTATTCCGTATTTCCAGGACTTGACCGGAAAAGAAACTTTTCTAAAAGCGTAGGCCACATAAAAAGAAACTCCCAAAAGCACTAAACCGATTGCCCAGTAGGCCTTATTTTTAAGTTCGCTTCCGACTGTCGGCCCGATTGATTCAAAGCGAAGTTCTTCTATATTTTTAAAATTGGATTTTAGCGCGCTTAAATATTCTTGATGTTTTTGTTCGCTAATGTCGCTGGAGCGCAAAAGAAAACTCTGTGTCGCCGGCTCGGGATAAACCGTTACGTTTTTAATGTTCAAATTATTTTCCACAAACGACTGAAGCTGATTTTCATTTATTTCTCCTTTTATCTGCCAAAGCGTCCCGCCCTCAAAATCAATTCCGGTCTTAAATCCGAAAATTGCCACCGTGGCGATACTTAAAACAACAATTGCTCCGGAAAATCCGAGAAAATATTTTTTGTTTTTAATTATATTCATACGCTTACGCTAACACGATACTAATATACTAATTTTACTAATGATACGAATAGATACTAATTTTTATTACATTCGTATTTATTAGTATCATTCGAATGCATTCGTCCTTCGGTCTGCTCAGGACGACCCTGAGCTTGCCGAATGGGTCGTATATTGGTATCGCGGTTATCTTTTAACGAATGCCCTTAAAAATGTTTTAGTGATTGTTATCGCTGAAAACATGCTAACCAAAACGCCGATTAAAAGCGTCAGGGCAAAGCCCTTAACAAAACTGGATGTGAACTCATAAAGAATTACGGAAGTGATGATTGTGGAAATATTCGAATCGCGAATGGAAGCCCAAGCGCGTTTAAATCCTTCTTCAATGGCTTGCGCTTCTTTTAACCCTTTTTTTATTTCTTCCTTTACCCTTTCAAAGACCAAAATGTTGGCGTCAACCGCCATGCCGATAGAAAGAATAAATCCGGCAATGCCCGCCAGAGACATCACGACGAATAATTTGAAAATAGCGGCTGTTAAAACAATATAAATTAAAAGCGCGACAGAAGCGAAAATCCCGTATTTTTTATAATAAAACAGCAGGAAAACAATTATTAAAATTGTGCCTATAAGACCGGCGTAAAGAGCCCTTTTTAAAGAATCCTGGCCCAAACTGGCGCCGATTGTCTGCTGGCTGACGAGATTTATCGGGGCCGGCAAAGCGCCCGCGTTAAATCTTTGAACCAATTGCCTGGCTTCATCCAAAGAGAAATTACCGGAAATCACCGCTTTACCGCCGGAAATCTTTTCTTTGACTGTTGGCGCGCTGATTAAATTATTATCAAGGAAAATCGCCAAGGGTTTGGTGATGTTTTTGGCAGTTAAATCCTCAAAAATTTTCGCGCCTTCGTCGTTAAACTTGATAGCCACTTGAGTGGCGCCGGTGATCTGATCAATATCGAGTTGGGCGCTTTCAACATAGCGACCGGTTAAAGCCGTTGGCGCAAAATCAATGTTTTCATCTTTCAACATGGTTGAGGTGGGGCTTTGAGATGGCTTTTGGATAACTTCTCTAAAATCCAGAAGCGGAGTAAGTCCTATTTGTTGGACTGCCTGCGCCACATCTTTTATGCCTGCTAACTCCACAATCAAACGATAAGAGCCGCTTTCCTTGGCAGAAGTGATTCTCGGTTCGCTGACGCCGAACAAATTAATTCTTTTTTCAATAACATCTCTTAGACCGCTTAATACCGAATCGCGGTCTTTTGAATCAACCTTGGACACGTCAACGTCATAAATCAAATGGCTTCCGCCCACGAGATCTAAACCCAACCGCCACGGCCGGTATTTTGCCCCAAGCCATTTAGGAAAAACAAAAATTCCGCTTATAACGGCTAAGATTAAAATAATAATCAATAAGAAAACTATTCGTTGGCGATTTACTGACATAATTATTATTACTACGATAACGAGATTCTTCGCTTCGCCCCGCTATGAGCGGGGCTTTGTTCCAAATGACGGAAGCAGCCCTTAGTCATGTAGTCATTCCGAGCCCTTCGAAAACTCAGGATAAACTTTGCGAGGAATCTTGTTTGAATAAAAATTTAAAATTATACAAACTGTTTAAAAATAACAAAATGGAAATCGTGGCAGAAATAAGACAATACAAGCAAAATTGGTTTAATAAAAATGCCTGAACGTACAACAAATACAATGAAAAAATAAATCCGAAGGCGGTTAAAAAGAAAATGGCTTTTATAACCCGCCCCTTTTTAACATCCACCCGTTCGACAAGTCCTTCAACCCTGAGTTCAGGACCGAAGGGCTCAGGCCTTCGACTCCCTCGGGACTGAGTCCTCGGGACGAACGTCCGAGACTCAGACTCAAGGAGATAGATGTTTCGCCGAGCCGAAACATCTAAATAATAAACCGAGAGCAAAAGGATTGTCAAATAAAAAACAGCGCCGTACAAACTCAGCGGAATGCTAAAAATTTGGGCGTAAGAAGAATTTATAACGGCGCTGCAGTTTTCAAAAATCAGGCAGTTTAAAGGACTGCGCAGATAAAATTTGACAGTAACGTAAGCGGCGTCTATAAAACCAATTAAACTTAACGATATATACAGCCACAATGACCATTTGGGGATTTTCAAGCCGTTCATAATTACTTGTTCAATTCTTTTTCAATTAACGCCTTAAATTCGGCGTAAGTTTGAGGATTGGAAATTTGTTTTCCGTTTAAGAAAAAAGTTGGCGTGCCCGGGATGTTTGATTTTTCGCCTCCAATATAATCGTTTTCAATTTTATCGGCGATTTCTTTGGAATTCAAATCGGTCTTAAGCTTGTCAACATTCAAACCGAGCGTTTGCGCGTATTTCAAAAAATAATCCGGTTCCGCTTTGTCGGCTGACGCCTTTTCCCATTGACTCTGGCCGTCAAAAATAATTTCCGCCATTTGCCAAAACTTTCCCTGTTTTCCGGCGGCTTCGGCATATCTGGCGGTGAGTTTGGCGTACTGATGTTGAGGCAAAGGAAAATGCCTGTAAACGATTTTTATTTTGTCCCCGAAATCTTTCGCAAGTTGATTAATTATCGGCGAATAATATTCGCAAGCGGGGCACTGAAAATCGCTGTATTCCACCAAAACAACTTTTGCGTCTTTGCCGCCCAAATACCAATCGCTGTCATTTATGGGTACGGCTAAATCGCCTGAAGAAATTTTGGCGGGCCGGCTGGCAATGCCGACAATCGCCAAAACAACGGCGAATAATCCTAAAACTATTAAAATCCAGACTAAAATACGGTATTTCATAGAACATGTATCACGTAACTTATAACATAAAATTCATTGCAATCTTTTTAAATCGCTCATATTTTCAATTCAAAATTACGCAGTTAATGTTACAAGTTGCGTGTTACGTGTTACGTGTTTATGAGCACAATCCCCATTCGCAGCTCGGACACTTACGACAGCCCTCTTGAACAACCAATTTTGTTTTGCAAGAAGGACAATGAGTCAGTTGTTTGGGGGCTGAAAATCCGTTTTCTTCACTATTTTTATCCGGAGCCGGCGAAAGCCCCAATCCGTCCAATCCAACTTTTGTCCCGGCTTCATGATAAATAGAAAGTCCCTTTACTTTTTCGTCTCTAAGAGGAATTAATTTAGCGTCCTTGTCTTTCGGTTCATGCTTTTTATCTCCTTTCTTGCTGCCGGCGATAAGCACCTGCGACTGCAATGATTTATCCCGGTAAATGGCAACGCCCTTGCAACCGAGTTTGTAAGCCAGCAAATAAATTTCTTTGACATCGTCAACGGTGGCGTCGGAAGGCATATTATTTGTTTTGGAAATGGAAGCGTCCACCCATTTCTGCAAAACTGCCAAGGCCTTAACGTGGTCTCGGGGAGAAATATCCATCGCTGTCACAAATATTTTTTTAAGTTTCGGCGGAATATAATTGACCGCTTGGACACTGCCGCCGTAAGTGGCGATATCTTTTATCAGCGCTTCGTCCATTAAACCCTCTTTATACATTTTTTCTTCAAAAACCGGATCAACATAATAGAAATTTCCAACAGCAACGCTTTTTTCAAAAACCAAACTGTAAATCGGCTCTATGCCCGAAGAGCACCCGGCGAGCATTGAAAGAGATCCGGTTGGCGCGACAACCGTTGTAAAACCGTTTCTGATGCCGTTTTTTTTGATTTTTTTCGCCAAGGCCAGCCAATCAAAATGCCAGCTCTTTTTATCTTTAAACCCGGCAAAAGGCAATTTGCCTTCTTTATAAAATGATTTGTCAAAATAAGGCATCTTGCCACGCTCTTTTGCCAATTCCATTGAGGCGACTTTGGTGTGGTAATTGACAAACTCCATTATCTTTTCCATAAAATCAAACCCTGCTTGGTTGTTGTATGGGATTTCCAAATCAATCATAAGATCAGCCAAGCCCATAATTCCAAATCCCAATTTTCTGGTGTTTAAAGTCATTTCTTCTATTTCGGGCATCGGATATTTATTGGCGTCAATCACGCCGTCGAGAAACCGAGTGGCGATTTTTATATCTTCTTCGAATTTTTGCCAGTCAAAATACGCTTTTTTGCCGTTGTTCTTTTTAATATACGCCCAGACGTTTATGGAGCCCAAATTGCAGCTTTCATAAGGATAGAGCAAAACCTCGGAGCACGGATTAGTGCTGTCAATCGGGCCAAGATGCTTTAAAAAAGGATTAAATTCGTTTATGCGGTCGTGGAATAAAACTCCGGGCTCAGCCGATTCCCACGCTTGATAAACGATAAGATCAAAAAGTTTTTGAGCGTCTATTTGGGCAATTTCTTTCCCGTTTTTGGGACTGACCAAATTATAGGGCTTGCCGTCTTTGTAGGCCTCCCAAAAATCGGGCATCAGCATTACCGAGATATTGAAATTTTTAAGCCCTTTGTTCCCTTCTTTGGCGTGAACGAATTTTTCAATATCGGGATGGTTTGAATTCAAAATCCCCATGTTCGCTCCGCGCCTGATTCCTCCCTGCTTAATGACCGCGGTCATATTGTCAAACATGGACATAAAGCTTATTGGCCCCGAAGCCACTCCTCCGGTTGTTTTGACAAAGTCGCCCTCGGGCCTAAGTTTGGAAAAATTATAGCCGCAGCCGCCGCCGGACTTAAAAATCACCGCCGCCGCTTTTAAGGTGTCCATTATGGAATCAATTGAATCTTCTATGCCCAAAGTAAAACAGGCCGAACCTTGCCCCAGATAATTTCCGAAGTTGGCGATAGCCGGAGTGTTGGGGAAAAATTTCCGGCTGACCATTAAATCAAAGTAAGTGTTTATTTCGGACTCGTATTTGTCAAAATAACCTTTTTTTAACAAGCCCAAAAAACCAGAAAAAGAAATTTTTATCTGGCGATTTTGAGAAAATCTTTTGTAAATTCTGTGAATCGCCTCTAAATGAAATTGATTAAGTTTATATTTGCCGATTGAGTATTTATTTTCATTTTTAATATAATCAAAATCTTCCAGCTTGTGTTCTTTAGAACCGCCTCTTTTTTGATAAACCCCGTTAGAAATCGCGGACGCTTGCGTCTGCGTCCTATTTCTAACGGGGTAAATTTTAGAATCGTAAAAAAGCGAAGGGATAGCCACATGCGTGGCGACTCGGCTAAAAAGTTCTTTGGGGGACTCTATTATCGATCCGTCTTCGGCCTTTTTAAGATACCGAGCCGCCATTACCCGCAGAGCGTTTAAATCAAATTTTTTATCAACCTCGTCTATTTCGCTTTTGTTTAAAACCTGCTGCTTCTCCAAACGGATTTCCGCGCGGTGCTGACGGTACAATATGTACGCTTTGGCGATTTTCGCGTGCGCCGTGTCGATTAAAACCTGTTCAACAACGTCCTGAATTTCTTCAACCGCCGGAATACCCCCTTTTTTTAATTTCTTCGCTAATCGACTGGCGACTTCTTTGGATAAAGTTTCGGCCAAATGCCAGTCGGCTTCACCGACAGCCAAAGACGCTTTGTAAATGGCGTTTATAATTTTTTCCGCCTTGAAAGGAACAATCTGACCGTTTCTTTTTTGAATTTTTTTAAACATACCCGGTAGTAGAACAACGATTTTAAATTAAATATTTTTCAAATATTTAATTTATTTCGCTTTCCCAATTTATGTTAGTTTATTATAAAATTTTTGACCTACTGCCCAATAATTTTCTTTATAGTTTAACAAAGAAATTAATCGTTGTTTCACTAACCGGGCATAAATAAAAGAGTACTCACTAATAATGCGGATTGTTTCCAAATAATGCCAATTTATTATTCGCATTATTATATATTAAAATTCGCGTTATTAGCGATTACTCTATCTTTTTTTTCTTCTTAAAAATGACGGGATTTCTAATTTTATCTCATCATCATCTTTCTTTTTTTTGTCCGGATTTTTTAAAATTATTTTCTCTTCTTTTGTTTCTTGATTTTGATTGTCCGAGCCGGCGGCAAACGGCAAATGAGTTGATTGTGAAACAAATTCAGACGGCGAAATAAACAGAGACGACGCAAAACGATTTTCTTTTGTAAGTATATTACTAAAACCGGTTGCAATCAACGTCACTTTTACCTGTCCTTTGGCGAGTTTGCGGTCGTGATAGGCGCCGAAAATTATTTTGGCGGAAGTGTCGGCGTTTTCGGCGACTGTTTTGGCGATTTCATTGACTTCAGACATTTTTAAATCCCTTTGGCCGGAAATGCTAAATAGAATTCCCTTGGCGCCGTCAATTGATATTTCCAAAAGCGGCGAATTTATGGCTATATCTACGGCTTTTTTCGCTCTTTCAACTCCTGAAGCGATTCCAATACCAATCATGGCTGTGCCGGCATCACGAGTAATGGCCTTAATATCGGCGAAATCCACATTTATAATACCCGGACTTAGAATAAGCTCGGCAATGCCGCTAACTGACTCCTTTAAAACTCGGTCAATTTCTTCAAAAGCCCGAATTAAAGTCGTGTCTTTGCCGATAACCGAGAAAATTTTGTCATTAGGCACTGTTATAAGAGTGTCAACGCGGTCTCTTAATTTTATCAGGCCTTCTTCAGCAATGCGGCTTCTTTGTCCTCCTTCAAAACCGAAAGGTTTGGTAACGACGGCAATGGTCAAAATATCCATTTCTCGGGCTATTTCCGCGATAACCGGTATGGCGCCAGTGCCTGTTCCACCGCCCAAGCCGGCTGTTAAAAAAACCATGTCCGTATCTCTTAAAATTTCGGCGATTTCAGAGCGGCTCTCTTCGGCGGCCTGGCGGCCCAAATCCGGGTTCATGCCCGTACCGAGTCCTTTGGTCAAATTTTTGCCAATGCAAATTTTCTTTTTGGCCTCGCAGTACTCAAGGTCCTGAATATCAGTATTGATGGCGATAAGTTCAATACTTCGGGGAAAATTATCGTGCATTCTAGTCAGGGCGTTGGAACCGCCGCCGCCGATGCCTAAAACTTTTATTCTGGCTAAATGGGATTTTTTTGATTTGGCCATATTCTAGGGTAAAAAATACTTTAAAATTTTAAAAATTTTTCCTTTTTTAATTTCCTCTTTAGCAACTTGATCATAGCCCCACAAAAGTAATCCCGCCGCATTAGAAAATTCCAGATCTTCAGCTTTTGAAATCAAATCGGCGCTGGCGGCGTTAAAATTACTTTGATCCAAAACTCCGAAATGCACCGGCAACTTTAATTCTTGTCTGGCCAAATCGATAATTCCCGGTATTTTGGATCCACCACCGCAAAGGATGATTCCGGCCGGCAATTTTGTTTTACCTATTAATTTCAACTCGGCGTTAATCATTTCAAAAATTTCGGATAATCGTGATTCGATTATTTCGGAAATATATTTTCTGGAAATTTCGGATTTTAAACTCGGGTCGAGTTCGGACAAATCCACTTTGTCCTTGGCCGAAACCTCGCTGGCGTCGGCATAACCGTACAAAATTTTTATTTTCTCGGCAACTTCTATTGAGGACTTTAGCGTGATCGCTAAATCGTTTGTAACATTTCCGGAGCCAACAGGAAGAATTTTTGCTTGAATAAGCTTATCTTCCTCAAAAACCGCCAGACCGGTTGTCCCAAACCCTATATCAACCATTGCCACGCCCAATTCCCTGTGGATCTTGTTTAAAACACAGCGACTGGAAGCGAGAGGATTGAAAATTGTTTCGTTTACTTTGCCGCCCGCGCTTTCAACACAATTTTTCACATCACTGACAACGGGCGCGAAAGCATCGACAATTAAACTGTTGACCTCCAAGCGATTACCGATCATTCCAATCGGATTTTGAATTTGCTCCATTCCATTAACGATAAATTCCTGAACAATGGTATGAAGTATTGTCCGGTTGTCGGAAAGATTAATGGCCTGAGACGCTTTAATGACTCTGTCAATATCTTCTTGATATATTTCGTTATCGGCGCGAGATACCGCCACAATGCCACGCGATCCTTGGAGCCGGATATTTTTCCCGCCGACATTTACAAAAATATTCTTTAGCGCGTTTTTATGGATTTTCCTGATATCCAAAAAAAGCGCGCCGATGCTTTTTAAAACATCGCTAAAATCAACAATTTCGCCTTTGCGCATTCCTTTCGAAGGCGCCTTAAAAGCATCGACTAAAGTAAGCCGATTTTCGTTGTCCAATTCGGCAACTATTGCCTTTATTTGAGATGAGCCTATATCAAGCGCGGTTAAATACATAAATCGCTAATTTACCCGAATTTGGTCACAAATACTGCTAATATTTATTCGTGGAATTCGCGCTCAAATTCGTGGTTATTCGTAAAAGAACGCTACGTTCTTTTTTTTCCATTTTTATTCTATCACTTTTTTTGTTGTGGACATAGCCCGCCAAATGAAGCAAACCATGAATCAATAGGCCGTCCAATTTTAGATGCTCTTTTGAGCCAGTGAAATCGTTAACTTTATTGGTATTTAAATAAATCTCCCCAATAAAATTTTTCCCGGAGTTTTTTCTGCCTTTAAGCTCCGGATGCGGAAATTTTTTGGGCTCCACAAAACTTAAAACATTGGTTTGTTTGTTTTTGCCACGGAATTTTTTATTGATCAAACGCATTTGTTTGTCGCCGATTAAAAAAATATCAATTGCCGAGTTTTTTATTTTTAAAGTTTTTATAATATCTTGAGCCCGTTTTTTAACCAGGCGCTCAAATTTTTTAAATTTTCCCCCCGCGCTAAAAATTAAAATCTTATTATTCATGCATTCTGGTAGAAAATAAATTTTATCCCGCACCTTTCCCGAATACCCCTTGGTCTTGCCACAGGGATGAAGGAATCAAATCAATCCTTCGATAAACTCAGGATTGATACTGAGCGGAGCCGAAGTATCAATCCTTTCCACGGAGTCAATACCCCGTGGAAAGGTGCGGGATTTATAAACCGCCGGCTAAAAACGCAAATATTTTTAAAATAACCGGTTGAATTAGTCGGATTCCGAAAAACACGAACAAAAGAAGCAACATAAACCCGAACTGCTCTAAAAGTATTTGCACTTTCATATACCGCCGAGGAAGAAACGCGAATAAAACTTTTGACCCGTCAAGCGGAGGAATGGGAACCAAATTAAAAATCGCCAATGAAATGTTTATTAAAATAATAATTTGAAAAAAAATTATTGCGGCTGAACTTATAATGCCGGCGATCAAAAAAATTTTCAAAATAAAGCCGAAAATAACCGCGACCAAAATATTGCTTACTGGCCCCGCAATCGCGATTAGTCCTCCGCCTTTTTGCGGATCTTTTAAATTATAAGGATTGTAGGGAACCGGTTTTGCCCAACCGAACAAAACCGGGCTTCCGAATAAAACCAAAACCAACGGGAAAAGAAACGAACCGAAAAAATCCAAATGCTTTATTGGGTTTAAAGTCAACCGGCCCATATCCTTGGCAGTGTTGTCTCCTAAGCGATGGGCGATAAGGCCATGCGAAACTTCATGAATAACAACAGAGAGTATCAGCGTTATTAATTGAAAAATAAAAATAATGGGATCGTTCATGGTTGGTTAATATTGTATTTTAATTTGTTTATAACTTCAATTCAGAATAAGGCCTGCTGGGATTCTATTTCTTCCCTTTCCTTGTCGCTGAAAATTTTTATCACTCCGTATTCGCCGTCATAACCGGGACGGATTTCAACTTTACCTTCGCGCATTTTTTTAATGCCCTCCGCGATTCTCAAATCGGTCTTTCCTTTCAAGTCGCCTTCTTCAACGTCTAAAAGAATTTTCAATTCCGAACCGAATTTTTTTATCAAATCCACATACGCTTCTTTCACTTTTTTGGAAGCTGTTCCTACGCCGAACGCTTCGGCAATAATTTCATCCAGGGATACCAAATTATAATAAGGAACGCGGTTGTCAAAATAATGATAATTGCCTTTATTTATAATTTCCGGCTTTTTGTCCGCCAGTTGCTCAACTCTATAAACAACGCCGACAGTCAAAGGCCTTTTACAGACCGGGCAAATTCCTTTGTGTTTTTTTGTTTCTTCCGGAGAAAAAACGACTTTGCAAACGCGATGACCGTCATAGTGATATTTGCCTTCTTCGGGAAAAAATTCCAAAGTCGCTATAAACGCGGAACTGCGCTGAATTGAAGAAGATTCACGCTGACTTACGCCGAAATTTCCGCGTAGTTCAGCGTTCTGTTCGGCTTTTTTCCGCGATGCGGGAATTCCATCTTTGATTGCTTCAATTATTCCCGCATAAGATAACTCTGTATCCAATATATTCGCCTCTCTGCCGATTTTCTGCAAAGAATGGGAATCAGAATTGGAAATCAAAGCAATTTTATCAAGCTTGGACAACCGCCAATTCATCGCCGGATCGCTTGAGAGTCCGGTTTCAATGGCAAAAATTTTATTCGCGTATTTACCGAAACATTCTTCAATGGAATCAAATCCGGACATTGACCCAAATATAGAAAACCACGGCGTCCAGGCGTGGCTCGGCACAATCAAAATATTTTCATCAATATTAAAAACAATTTCCGCCAGTTTTTCGCTATCAAGACCCAAAATTGGTCTGCCATCGGATTTTATATTGCCTATTGCCGAGAGCGCGCTGTTAATTTTTTCTACAACCTCAATACTCGGCGCGAAAATAATGTTGTGGACCCTTCTTGTTTTCCCTCCGCGGCTGTAAATTCCGGAAATCTCCGCGGTTAAAATAAAACGCGTATCGCTGAAAGTTCCTTTTATAGTCGGGAGTTTGAGTTCTTTTTTTAATTTATAAAGTCCCGCCTCGGCGGGCTCCAGCTTGGTTTTAATTTCATTAATCCACACTGGATGCGTAAAATCTCCGGTTCCCATAACCAAAATGCCTTTGTCATCCGCCCAACGGTCAAGCTCTTCCAAAACCATATCCTTGCTGGTGGCTCGGGAGTATTTGGAGTGAATATGAAAGTCGGCGATGAATTTCATAATAATAGTATATTCTAATTGGCTCCTTTTTCAAAAACGATTCTTTTTGCAAAAGAAACCCCTCGTTCGCGAATCGCGAACGAGGGGTTGAAGAAGTTGCAGAACCCGAAGACAAAAAATCAAAGAGTCCTGCAGGAATTGCGGGAGAACACCCGGTCGCCATCGCGCCACCCGCGCGGAAACCCGACGGAGTACGCGTACACACACCAGCCGTCTCCACCCCAGTAGACGCGTACCGCGCGAAGCATATCGTTGATGTCCTTTACATAGAAAATATTTGCGCGGTCATTGTTGAGCAGAGCTCCACTTTCGCCGTTGGACTGCGTCGCTATGAGCGCGAAGATCTCGGTAAGAGTGATTTCCGCCTTATTATCACCGCCAAGTTCGGCGATGATCGGGCCGTCAACCGATGCTTTCCGCAACGTCTGATAGCGAAGTTCGGTCTCGGAAATCGGTTCCTCAATCTTACCGAAAAACCATTTGGTGAAATTGTCCCCAACATCGGAGATCTTCACCGAGGCGTTTTGCTTCGTGTTGACTACGAACCGGTCTCGAACGACGAACTTTCCGGTGGTTGCGAGGATGGTGATGGTGCCGACCGACTCAAGCAGAAACGCGAGCTTGAGCTTTGACTCAAACTCGTTGAAAGGATTGAGACCGCACAGCCTCCGGTACTCGTCCCGATTGACCTTATTGATGTTTCCGTCGCGAAGGTCAGCGAGAAGTCCGGACCCAAGAATCGCCTGGATCTGCTCATTGGAAGTTTCTGCAAAAAGCGACAAAATCTTTGATGCCTGATTCAGGGTTGCGTCTTTCATGGCGCAAGTCCTCCTTTGCGGTCCCCGTCTTTGGGGGCGCGGTCTGGGGTTAACTCCATTACAGCTCTCAAAGGACGCTTTCTGTTATCCCCTAAAAGCCATAATGGAATTTCCCGCAAGTTTTATTTTTGAAAGAGCAATTTTCTAACGCTATAATTATAGCATACCGTTTATTTTTGTCAATCATAAGGTGGGGGTAGCTAATAATAATTTTCCCACCGTCTTTTGGGGCTAAGTGGTAATAGAAAAATCTCAATGACAATCGGTCATTTTTCATTAGAGGCGTTTCGCTGGGAAATAACCGCAAGAATTTCCTTTTTGATTTCTTCCAAAAGTTTTTTGTCTTCTTTGAGTTTTTCGCGGGACGCGTCAAAGCCAACACCCACTTTTTCTCCGTCAAATATGAGAGTGTT
>Ga0265296_1003298_pt1 | contig 15173 bp, 20 predicted proteins | sample MunlanPumphouse1_FD_189073 | JGI IMG/M metagenome (GOLD analysis project Ga0265296, IMG submission 189073) | Groundwater microbial communities from a municipal landfill in Southern Ontario, Canada - Pumphouse #1 | ecosystem: Environmental > Aquatic > Deep subsurface > Groundwater | place... | reverse complement strand
GCCATTAGCTCAGCTGGTAGAGCAGGACACTCTTAATGTCAAGGTCGTAGGTTCGACTCCTACATGGCTCACCATTTTATTTATCCTTCCTAAAAACGCAGTGAAAAACTACGAAGTATTAGAGCATACCGCAGATATCGGCATCAGGGTCAGGGCAGGCGACCTGGCGGGTTTGTTTAAGAACGCAGGCCTTGCTATAACAGATATGTCCGCCGAGAAGCAAAAAACCCAATACCCGGGAAAACATAAGTTCGTAATTACCCAGAAAGCAGATAACCTTGAAGAACTTTTTGTTAACTGGCTGAATGAGCTGTTGTCGGCATCCGCCGTAGAATCCCTGATCTTTGAAGATATCCAAATAAATCAGGTCAACGAGAAGTTTATTGACGCCATTGCCATAGGTAGTGACATAAGGAATTACAAGGTCAATACCGAGATCAAAGCCGCAACTTACCATCAGCTAAAAGTTGAAAAAACAGGTTCCCTCTGGCAGGCAGAGGTGATCTTTGATGTCTGAGGCAAAAGATGCCGGATAATATCCCGCTGGAGAAAATTGACGATTACCGCTGGCGTATCCCCCGAAGCTATAAACCGGGGATGCGCGTAGACGGATTGATCTATGCCGACGAGAAGCTGCTTAAGCATATCCGGGGGGATAAGGCCCTGGAGCAGGTAGCAAATGTAGCGTTTCTGCCGGGCATTGTGAATGCTTCCCTGGCAATGCCTGATATTCACTGGGGTTACGGATTCCCGATCGGAGGAGTGGCAGCTACCGATCCTGAGAACGGAGGGGTAGTTTCTCCTGGAGGCGTGGGATTTGATATCAATTGCGGCATAAGGCTGGTAAAAACTAATTTTCAATATGATGATATCAAGCATAAACTAAAAGAACTGGTTTGTGCCTTATTTTCAGATGTTCCTTGCGGTGTTGGCTCAAAAGGCGATATAAGAGTTACCTCCAAAGAAGAGAAGCAGATTTTGGTCAAGGGCTCTAAATGGGCGGTAGAGCAGGGTTTCGGCACCGAGGAGGACCTGGAGTGCACGGAGGAATATGGGGCGATACCGGGCGCTGACCCTGAGACGGTTTCAGAGAGGGCCTATGAAAGAGGCAGGGCGCAGGCAGGAACATTAGGTTCGGGGAATCATTTCCTGGAGGTGCAGGTGATCGACCAACTCTTTGACCGGGAAGCCTGCGACAGCTTAGGGCTTAATCTGGGCCAGGTGATGGTGATGATACATTCCGGCTCCCGCGGTTTTGGTTATCAGATCTGCGATGATTATGTCAGGAAGATGATACCGTGTTTGCAGAAATACGGTATTAATGTGCCTGACAGGCAGCTTGTTTGCGCGCCGGTTAATTCCCCCGAGGCAAAACAGTATTTGGGGGCAATGAGGTGCGCCGCTAATTACGCCTGGAATAACAGGCAGTGCCTTATGCACCTTACGCGTAAAACCTTTGAGAGAGTTTTTGGGATGAGCTGGCAGAAGATGGGGATGCATCTTATTTATGACGTGGCGCACAATATCGCAAAATTGGAAAAATACGAAATAGACGGGAAAGAGAAGACATTATGCGTGCATCGCAAAGGAGCCACCCGCGCTTTTGGCCCGGGGCATCCGGCCCTGCCTGAAAGATATAAGAAGATCGGCCAGCCGGTGATCATCCCGGGCGATATGGGCAGGAATTCATATTTACTTGTGGGCACGGAAAAGGCGATGCAGGAAACCTTTGGCAGCACCTGTCATGGCGCAGGTCGCTTAAAATCCCGCACCGCCGCGGCCAGGTCCATCAATTCAGATATGTTATTGAAAGAACTGGAATCTAAAGGTATAATAGTAAAATCCTCCGGTCGCAACACGCTAGTAGAGGAGGCGCCCGCGGCCTATAAAGACGTAAATGATGTGGTGGATGTGGTGCATAATGCCGGGATTTCCAGGCGCGTCTGCAGGATGCGCCCGATAGGCGTTATCAAAGGATAAAATGTTAGATATAAAATTCATCAGGGAAAACCAGGATTTGGTAAAGCAGTCGGTTAAAAACCGCGCTTTAAAACTTGACATCGACGGGCTTATTAAAATTGATGATGCCCGCCGCAAGGCCTTAAGCGAGTTTGAAGAACTGGCAGCGAAGCGCAATAAAGCCAATGACGAAATCAGCTTCCTGCTTAAAGAGAAAAAAGACGCCAAGTCCAAAATCTCCTCAATGAAGGAGATTTCAAGCCGTATCAATGAGCTTCAGGGGCAGCTAAAAGAGCAGGGGGCAGAATTAAATAAGCTGCTCTTGAATATCCCCAATGTTCCGCATACCTCTTTGCCTGTAGGGGATGTTTCTCAAAATAAGATCGTGCGCAGCTGGGGAGAAGAGAGGAAGTTTGATTTTAAGCCGCTTAGCCATATCGAGCTTTGCCAGAATTTAGATATTGTGGATTTTAGCCGGGCTACTAAAATTACCGGTTCGAATTTTATCCTTTTTAAAGGCTGGGGCGCAAGGCTTGAGCGGGCTTTGATCAATTTCATGCTTGATTTGCACGTTAATAAACACGGCTATACCGAGATCTTCCCGCCGTTTCTGGTTAATCGTGCTTCCATGCTCGGCACAGGGCAACTTCCAAAATTAGAAGAGGATATGTATAAGTTAAAAGACGATGATCTTTTTCTTATTCCTACCGCGGAGGTGCCGGTAACTAATATTTTCCGCGACGAGATCCTGGAAGAGGATAAACTGCCTGTTTATTACACCGCTTATACAGCTTGTTTCAGGAGGGAGGCAGGTTCATACGGTAAGGATACCAAGGGGCTTTTCCGCGTGCATGAATTCGATAAAGTGGAGATGGTGAAATTCGTCAAGCCCGAAGATTCTTATGATGAGCTGGAAAAGCTGGTAGCCGATGCCGAAGAGGTTCTGCAGCTTTTAGGGTTGCCTTATCGGGTGGTGATGCTTTCTACGCAGGATATAAGTTTTGCCGCCAGCAAATGTTATGACCTTGAGGCATATGCCGCCGGCGCGGATAAATGGCTTGAGGTATCCAGCTGCAGCAATTTTGAAAGTTTTCAGGCCCGCCGCGCGAATATAAGGATGCGCCGTGAAGAAAGCAAAAAAGTGGATTTTATACACACCCTGAACGGTTCGGGGGTGGCTTTAGCCCGTACGTTCGTGGCGATACTGGAGAATTATCAACAGGAGGACGGCTCGGTATTGATCCCTAAAGCCCTGCAGCCGTATTTAAATGGCCAAAAAAGAATTTCCTGAAAAAAAACCGCCTAAAGAAAGAAAAGACCTTTCCCCGCATGAACCGGCAAATATTGCCGGGAATTTCTCCAGCAGAGTATCCGGGCTGTTCAGCAAATCCTTCGGGGTGATTAAATTTATTTTGGGGGTGCTTTTTTTACCCTTTGTTTTTTCATCCGTGGTATCCTTCCTGAATGAATTTAACCTGGTTAACAAAGATTTGCAGGGGATCTTCTGGAACGGGGCGATCTTTTTTTTGGCGGTCTATTTATTCATCTGGGAGCCGGCGGCAATTTATAATAAAGGGCATAAGCTTTTGGAAATAATGTTTAGTTTTTTTAAGCCGATGATCAATGTAGCGTCTTTTCTCCTGCCCATATACACGATTTTGTTTTTTATTATTTACGGATTATTGTCTTTGGGGATAAAATCCGGCTGGCTGCTTGAATATACGCTTTTTTTGGTCGGCTTCAGCGTTGTCCTGCACCTGGTGTTTTCGGCAAAGACCATCCGCACTAAGAAGGGGGATTTCTTAAAAGGGAACTATATTTTCGGGTTTTCATTTATTTTCATCCTGAACCTTGCGCTGCTTGCCTTTGGTTTCAGCCTCATTTTCAAGGAGTTCTCATTTGTCAATTTCTGCAATATCTCCTTTACCATAGCTAGGAATATATTTTACGCTGCCTTTAAGCAGCTTTTTTTGTTTAAATAATAAGAATATTTGCACCAAGCTTTTGAGTTATTAAGATATAACTTAAAGATTTGGAGAGGTCGCATAGCCTGGTTGATTGCACCGGTCTTGAAAACCGGAAGGGGACTTGTTTCCCTCGCGAGTTCGAATCTCGCCCTCTCCGATTTTGTTAATTTCTGTTATAATATAAATTAATGTGAATATTCCGGGAAGGATGGGAGAGTGGTTGAATCCAGACGTCTCGAAAGCGTCCAGGCCGCAAGGCCTCGCAGGTTCGAATCCTGCTCCTTCCGCCAGTTAAAAAATAGATTTGGAGAGGTGGCAGAGTGGTCGATCGCGCGCGCTTGGAGAGCGCGTGAGCCGCAAGGCTTCCAGGGTTCGAATCCCTGCCTCTCCGATATACCTTTTACGGTAACCCATACCACTGCAATAACAACCTACCGAAAACATCGTATCCTCTAGTAAAATCAAGTAGTTACATTGTAAGAAAAGCAAAGCCATTTCAAGATATGACAATATCCGAGAAGTGGCTTTTTTTACTTTCTGGTGGTGTTTTGGTGGTGTTTTTTTGTGGTGGAAGGCTATGAAAAGAATGACTCCAGCTGCAAACTTACTTCTGCGAGTATTAACAGGCAAGTATAAACATTTTGCTCGAAAAGGAATGTTAGCAGCAAACGGCTCATTTTATTGTCATGATAAGTATCTAATGGAGAAATTATATATCAGTGATAATACAATCAAAAGAGCGCGTATTTTTCTAAAAGAAGCCGGGGAAATTGACTATGTTATTGGCAAGCATAAGGGCGTACCTACCCAATATTGGATCCTCTCAAAGGGAGCCAAAATGGAACCCTTTGAGCAGTCTACAGAGGGAGCCAAAATGTCTGCAAAGGGAGCCAATTTGGTTGTCAGAGGGAGCCAAAATGGCACCCTCTATAATAAAGAATTAAAGAAAGAAAGTAATAAGAATATTCCCGATACCTTTTCTTTTTCCGAAGAAGAAAAGGACGGAATACGGGCTTTTGCTAAATCATATGGCGTCTCGCGTGTAAGTGCGTTGTTACTTGATAAAGGATGTGATCAGGAGTCAATAAAACAGATGTTTGAGGGCATTGCGCTATGCAAGTAATAAAGGCAAAGCAATATATTCATAGGCAAAATAATGCACATTTTTTTGATATTAAATTCCAAATAATGGTTACTTGGCTGCGCACTCTTTATATTTACTAATGAGCATTAATTTAAACTTAATTTTGTTTAAGATGTTTATTATCCCCAAGCACTTAAAGCTATTTGCCTGCGGTAGCCTTCGCGCAATCCTTCCAACAAGCCTTGCGAAGGCAACCGCATGTCAGGCACAAAAAAATCACTCAAAACCACTAAGGGAGGCTAAAGCCTAAAGAAGATGAGAAAAGGAAGGATTAATAAAGAAGAGCAGAAGCGTAGGATTAAGCTGTTACTAAGGTTTATATTTACTTTCAAATATGCCACTAGAAAGCAGCTGGATATGTTTATTCAAACGATAATGAATATGACATATACTCGTAGGCTTATTGCCTATTGTTTAAAAGAGGGTTATCTCAAATCGTGCCGGGAGCGCTGGTCTAAAGCCAAGATCTATTACTTAACCAAAAAAGGTACGGATTTTATTAATGAAGAAGAATGTTTCGCTACAGACTACCGCTTTGAAAAAAGCTGCCTCGGAGTAAACACGTTTAACCTGCATAATATAGCAGTCGAAGTTTATTTCAAGCTAAATAAGCTCCTGATCATCAAAGAATGGTTCTGCGCGTGGGTTTTGAGGATAGGCGAGCATAAAAGGGCTCTAATTCCTGATAGTGTTATAGCACTTCAGTCCGGAACGGTTATTGCCCTGGAAATCGAAACTCAATCTAAGAAGCTTTCTGAGTTGAAGAGGATGGTTGACATATACCGTTATGATATTGACAAAAAGTCTAAGTATCAAGGCGTTTTAATGATAGTTGAATATAAGTTTGACTATGAAGGCATTAAAAAGAGGCTGCTTCATCTTGCGCCGGAATTTTGTTCAAGGGCCTTTGTTTTGGCGGATTTAGATATGTTTAATCAAGGATTGTGTTTTTATGCAAATGAAGTAAGGAGTTTAGAAGAGGCGTTTAAATTATTGGCGGAGAAAAGAAAAAATGGATAAGAGATTTAGCATAAGAAAATTAGCCGTAAGATTATTATTAATACTTCCGCTTATCTACATAGGCTTTGGCTGGTATGTCGGCTTAAACTACGGAAGAAAGGGTGTTATTTTGGGGCCCTATCCGGATATTCCTGTGGTAATGAAGACTCAGCTTTTAGGCTCTTCGCTTGAGGATATCTCTGGTAGCAACGCGCTGATTATGGTTATGCCGCCAGGAGAGGCGGCTAAATCTGATCAAGACTCAACCTATTTTAAGATAACCGGCTATTTTGAAATTCCCGGAACTTGGAACTTTGATTTTATGCCTTCTGATGCCGACCCTAGCTTTAAGAAGGCCTTTATTCTAACCGGAAACTATTCCCGCGCCATAGCCTATGAGCTTAAGAACCCTAAGCGTAGATTAGGAAGCCTGTCAGTAAGCCAGCTTAATGATTTTCTTAAATCAACCGGAAGAATCAATGATATGGAAAAGCTAAAGCCTTATCTTTTTCTTGCAAGGCTGGAAGAAGAATATCCTTGGCTGTATTCTGATACGGTACTTTTATCAAAGGCAATGGGAAACATCTTTAACGATAGTATGATCCCTTATGACTTCTTGGGTTTAACAGGCTTATTGGTTTTATTTATCGCTTTAAGCATAAGGAGTATTTGGCTATGGACATATTATTTATTTTGGGTATTTGCTTATTGGCTGGGCAGGATTGGCTATCACGACCCGAATCTCATCTTGAGTAATGATGGCTGGCAGGTAATCCTCTGGAGTTTTTGGAACGGTTTTATCCAGAAAGAAGGCAGGTTATTTTTGGTGATTGCTATTGGTGGTTCGCTAGTTTTCTTTGGGGCAGCTGGTCTTGTACATATAATCAGATGTATTTCTAATAAAAATAAAAAATAGGAGATTTTTAAATCTCAAAGGAAACTTAAAATATGCAAATGCAGAATTTTAGTTTAGCAGAAATAGGATTAATAATTATTATCATTTTCGGTTTGTATCTTTTACCTTCATTAATTTCCTTTCTACAGCGGAATAAAAACTGGATGGCAGTATTTTTACTTAATCTTTTTTTAGGATGGACTGGTATTGGTTGGGTAGTTGCCTTGGTTTGGTCTGTAATACGTTAATCCTTCCTTTTCTCATCTTCTTTAGGCTTTAGCCTCCCTTAGTGGTTTTGAGTGATTTTTTTGTGCCTGACATGCGGTTGCCTTCGCAAGGCTTGTTGGAAGGATTGCGCGAAGGCTACCGCAGGCAAATAGCTTTAAGTGCTTGGGGATAAAATTTATTTTACCTTATAAAAGTATTAGGAAATTGGTAAAAGTTGAGATACAATTATAACGTATATTTGCACGGGGAGATGAATGGACTGTATTAAAAAAATATATGTTAGCGGAGATACAAAGGCTTGATAAGGAATTTAAGAAGTCGCTTCGAAAGAAGGTTAAGAATAATTAATCCTCCAATTGCTGGCTGGAGAATACTGTGGAGAAAGGGTGGAATTTTTCTTGACATTCTGTCAGAAAAAGTGTATATTTTTTCTGACAGAAGAGAGGTGATATAAATGTCGCAAAGCATTGATAGTAGAATACTTAGCAGGATATATGGAAGGCATAGGGGTTGGGTCTTTACTCCAATCCACTTTCTTGATCTTGGAAGGCGTACGGCCATAGATCAGACCTTGGGACGTCTGACTAAATCAGGGACTATACGTCGTCTGTCTCGAGGATTATACGATTACCCCGCAAAACATCCAGATTTTGGCGATCTTCCGCCTAATTATGATCGTATCGCACAAGCACTGGTGGGACGAGATAACTTGAAAATTCAGCCTTCCGGCGCATATGCCGCCAATCTGTTAGGATTAACAGAGCAGGTTCCGGCAAAGATTGTTTTTTTCACGGACGGCCCTAATCGTAAAGTGCAAATTGGGAAGAGGAAGATTGTTTTAAAAAGAACAACGCCGAAAAACATGGCAACAGCCGGACGGATAAGTGGATTAGTTATTCAAGCCCTGCGTTATTTAAAGCAGGTTAATATAGATTCAACTGTAATTTCAAAACTTAAGAGACGATTGTCTAATAATGATAAAAGCACACTTATGAATGATATTCGTTATGCGCCAGCATGGATAGGAAATATCTTTAGAAAAATACAAGAGTGAGAGGTTTATGGATAATTTTTTGTTATTAAAGGATTTAGATAAAAAAGTATATTTTGATATCGTCGCGAATGAATTAAATGTCACGCCTCAACTTATAGAAAAAGATTTCTGGGTGTGCTGGATACTCAAAATACTTTTTTCATTGCCTAGATCAGGTAATCACTTGACGTTTAAAGGGGGTACGTCGCTTTCGAAATGTTATAACGTTATCAAGCGTTTTTCTGAAGATGTTGATGTTTCAATCGAAAGGTCTTTTTTAACAAGCCAAGAATCAATTGAGCCCGATAGAAAACAAAGCAGTAAAGAAAATCAGCGAAGGCTGGATCGCTTGAAGCAGGCATGCCAAGAAAAGATTGGTGATGTAATCATCCCTGAACTGAAGGATAAAATTGGCCCTGCCTTATCTGACATAGGAAGATGGGAAATAAAACTGGATCCCGATGATTCAGACAAACAAACTATTTTATTTACGTTCCCCGGCATCGTAGATAACAGCATGAATAATTATATTCAACCAGTTGTAAAGATTGAGCTCGGCGCTCGATCGGATCATTGGCCGGTTGAAATTATGCTTGTCAAGCCTTACGTTTCTAATGCATCCGGCAAGGTGGCTATTGAAGGTACATCCGTTCGTGTCTTGGGAGCTGAAAGGACCTTTTGGGAAAAAGCGACAATATTGCATGCTATAAGCTACGGCTCAAAGTTACGAACAAGGATGTCTCGTCATTATTACGACGTATTTGAAATGATTGGTTCTCCTATTTATGATAAAGCCGTTCAGAATATCGACCTATTGATAAAAGTCGCTGAGCATAAGGCCTTATTTTTTAAAGACAGTAAGGCACGGTATGATTTAGCGAAGCCCGGCAGTCTGCGTTTAATGCCTCAAAATGAGCATATTATTCAGTTAAATGAGGACTACCAGCAAATGCAGGAAATGTTTTTTGAGGACCCGCCGTCTTTTGAAAGTATTTTGGAAAAATTGAAGACGGCCGAAGAAAAGATTAACAGGATTAAATAATGAATTACTGGTGGACATCAGATTATCACTTTTCGCATTTTAATATCATTCGATATTGCAAGAGGCCGTTTGAGACGGCTGAGGAAATGAATGAAACGATCATCCGAAAGCACAATGAGCGGGTTAAGCCGGACGATACGGTTTTCTTTCTTGGTGATTTTATCTTTAAAGGCGGGAAAGAAGGTGGAGTAGAGAAATACCGGCAGTTTGAAAAGCGGCTGAATGGCAAGTTTATTTTCATCAAAGGCAACCATGACCGGCACAATAGCCTTAATACGATCATCTCGAAGATGTATATTCATTATGGCTCCAAGGATATCTGCATGACTCACCGGGCGGAGGATGCTGATCTCGGCGTGCCGTGGAATTTCTGCGGCCATGTTCATGAAAAGTATAAGGTAAAACGATTGAACGAGAATTCAATAATCGTGAATCTTTGTGTCGAGGTGTGGGATTATTATCCGGTCGCGTTTAAACAAATCAGCTCCGTGATTGCCACATTCTTGAAGGAAGAGAAGAATATCGGGATGCCGGATCAATTATAAATTGAGGTAGATTTTTTGAAATGAGGAGTATTTTTTATGCCAACGATTAAATGTACTGACGAGCAAGCTTATTTAATAGAATTATGTTTGGAAACCATGTGCAGAGCTACCATGGGTCAACTAACGCATGTTATTGAATCTATGGAGAAGATTAGAGGAAAATTATTTGAAGTAAAATGCCCGGATGGGGAAGTGAGGAGTTTTCATTCACTTGGATGTTATATAGAAGAAATGATAAAACCTATCCTTTTCCCTGAGTTAGCCTCCAATCAAAGTTATGGCGTTGGGCAGAAAGCCATTGGGAAAGGGCAAATGTTGTACGAAATGGAAAAGGTTTTGCAAAATTACCGTGCTAAAAAGGACAATCATCCTAAAAATTCAGTTACTTGGCATGAGCCTTTACACTACAGTAAAGAACCATTGATTGAGGTTATGAGCTTGCAGAACGAGATGAAGCAGGCTAAACGTCATACCATAGTCAAAGGGAAGAACAGAAAAAAATGAACGGCTTCAGGTGGCGCCATCAGCAGGGTGTTGTGGCTATCGGTGACTAATAGCGAAGAGAAGTAAAGAGAATAGGGGAATAGATGTCTATACTTATTACTGCCTGCATTCCAGAAGGCATTGTTTTAGCTGGAGACAGCAGACAAACATATTTAAATGCTAGAGGAAGTGGACGCATAGGTTCTGATTTTGGAACAAAAGTATTTCAGCTGAATCCAAGGATTGGTGTTACAACTTTTGGGTGGGCCTTTCTTCAGCCGCAAAATGCTGCTATTTTAACAAGTATTGGAACATTAGTAGAAGATTTTCGAGTAACTATTAACCCTCAAGTAACCGTTGCGGACGCAGCAAATCTCCTGGCACAACATTTTCAGCAGATATATCAATATGATATCACCACTTTAAATTGGAATCCTGCTCTTGCTGGTCAAATGGCAATAGGTTTTCAAGTAGCCGGATATAATGAAAATTCGACATTAGGTGAAGTTTACCTTTGCTCCATTCCACCGGGCAATTCACAGTTTCTTTTGAATACTCATAATCCGGGCTGTAATTGGCAAGGCCAAACGGATGTAATAACTCGTTTAGTGCTGGGTTTTGATCCCCGAATAGGAAGTTTACCCTTTGCTCAACATTTTTCAGCGAACCCTTTGCCTAATCAACCTAGTTTAATTGATCAGCTTCGGAGTCTACAGTATCAAATCCAGTGGAATGCCATGACTTTACAGGATGCGATTGATTTATCGGTTTTAATGATTAATAGCACAATAAATATGCAAAGGTTTTCGGATGGGATTGTATCAAATCCCGGAGATATACCGGGATGTGGAGGAGAAATCGATGTTGCCGTGATTACACATCGTGACGGATTTAAATGGATTCGTAAAAAAGAACTTAAAGGATAACGGTACCAAATAGAGACTGACGGCTTCAGGCGGTGCTATTAATAGGAAGTTGTGGCCACCGGGAAGCGGAATTTTTCAGCGAGTTTGACCTCAAGCGGGTTGCATAACTACTTCTGAAGCTGCTGGAAGAAGGGAAGAACAGTTCATCTTCCATGCATTGTAGCGCAGCATACGAGCTGCTGCAAGATTTTGTTTTCTTTGGTTTAAGATCACCTCCTTTTGGCCCGACAGTGCTTGAAGCGGGGTAACATAGCTTAAAGAACTGTGTGGGTCGTTGTTATAGATATTAGGGACGCGGTTGAGCCACTGAAGAATATCATCAACCAGCTTGAATGACCGCGGGGCATCCCTGTGATATTTGAGCGTCTTGATGAATGCTTCAATCCAGGCCTGGTCATCCGGCGTGTGAGGCCGTCCAAAATGAACGGACGCGCCGAGAAGCTCTTTGATAGTTTGTTTCGTAGACGATGCTTTCATCGCGGAGCCTCTGTCGGAATGAGCAAGTAGTTTTGTAGTTAAATGTTCCGGCAGTATAGCGTATGCTTCTTTAACGGATTGCGTAAGATCACCTGATGATATTCCGTTTATGGAATGCCCGATATGAAGCAGGTATCTTTGAGGCAGGATCATCACCGGAATAGCCCAGACAATGATACCTGTATCTGTCTTAAACTGCGTGCCATCGTAGCAGAGCAGCGAAAAACCTTCGTCTAAGAGCGAATGGGCGCTGACGTAAGGTGTTGTTCTATGCCAATGTTTCCTTGGCTCAACCATGTTTTTAGATTTCAATACACGATAGACCGTCGACAGCGAAGCAAAGAACTTGCCGGACTCATGCCCGTGGACAAAGATATGGCTTAGAGGTTTGCCGATAAGCTCTGGTTCCCAGGCAGCAACTTCAATTGCATCGCGTTCACGCGCAAGCGTCTTGTTCCATGCGGTCCGAGGCCTTATCGGCTTCGGGTTTGCCCATCTGCGGAGCTTCCTGGGTGCAATCCCGAATATCCGGCAGGCGCGTTTCTGGGTAAGGCCTTGAGTGACAATTTCATTTATTATATTAACCACAGCTCTTTTAACCTCAAGTTTGAAATGGCCGCTTAACGGCCCTTTAAGTTCTAACTCGTTCTTTTTTTTAACAAGGATAGCTCGTGCCCTACGGCAGCAAGCGCGTCTTTGGTTTCGTCGAGTTCTCTGGATATTCTTTGATACTGTTCTGCGGGTATGACCTGTTGCTTCCGGCCCAGTTTTCCGGGATGAGCAAGAGCTTCCATAGCCGCGGCCTTGACCTTCCTGCGTATGGCAACCAGGTCCCAAGGCCTGAGTCCGTAGCGTTCCATGATCGTTTTCACCGGAGCGCCCGGAGCGTTGCATTCCAGATATAGGTTGAAAAGCTGCTCTGGGGTGAGTTTTAAACGTTCTTTCTTTGAGTTTGTATTCATAATAGGTTCCAATGGTGGCCTCCTTTAGGTATTATACTCTCTTTAGGCACCTTACAGCCTAAAGTTAATTAATCCTTCTGTTTGAGGTCACTGTCGCTGAAAAAACGGGGATAACTAAGCAATTCGGTGGTATCGGGGAGGATATTGTTCATAAAGGAATGGATGAGCTAAGAAGGAAACAATTGATTGATGTAAGATATGATCAATTTTCCGATAAGCCATATGTCGAAAGAGCGCCGAAGATGTATAAACTTTTGAAACTTTATGATCCCAAAGAGCTGGAATTGAAGCTGAAAGCAATAGGGGATAAATACGGAGAAGTATCATATAGCAAGGCAAGAAAATACGCGGAAATGGTTTTTGAAGAAAACAATCCTGAAGTAATAGAAGATATAATTTTAAAGACAAAGCAGTATGGGGAGAAGAAAATAAAAAAGGCATTTGATTTAATTGGGCAGAAAAATATAGATAATCCTAAGAGAAGCTATGGTTATGTAGTGGGGATAATAGAGAACTTAAAAGATACCAAGCTTTAATCCCAATTCGCTCAAAATCGGCTATGTAAGCCTGATTGTTGCGCGAAAACCCGCCATTCAAACTCTGTATAAATAGTATTTTTAATTGACAAAGAGTAATTTCCAACATATTATTAGCATATGCCAATAACTAAAAGGAAAGTATATGACTAGGCCTTGTAGATGCAGAAGAATAAGATGTAGCCCTGATACAAATTACTTCAAGCCGCGCGGTATCCCTTTGGATATGCTTGAAGAGGTGAATCTTGCTCTTGATGAATTAGAGGCGGTTAGGCTTGCGGATTGGGAAGGGTTATATCAGGAAGATGCTGCCAGGAAAATGGATATTTCCCGGCAGACCTTTGGGAATATTATAAAGTCAGCCCATAAAAAAATTGCGGACGTTCTTTTAAATGCGAAAGCATTAAAAATAGAAGGCGGAACGGTTAAAAGGGTAGGCTAAATGAATAATTTAATAAAACAAGATCAGAATAGGTTAAGGCTATTCAAGAGGTATGGCTACGATATGCCAAGGGCTAGAAAATTTATTCTTACAAAAGCTAAAATTTCAGGAGGGAGAATTCTTGAGGTTGGCACAGGCCGGGGCCATATGGCGGTTGCTTTGGCAAAGAATGGTTTAAAGGTAGTTTCAATCGACCTAGATAGAAAAGCTCAAGACGTAGCCAGGCTCAAGCTTAAAAGCCTCAAGCTCGATAAATTAGTATCACTTAACCATATGAACGCCGAAAGGTTAAAATATGAAGATAACTCTTTTGATTATGTGATTTCAGTTAATTTTATTCATCATGCTAAAAATCCGGTTAAATGCTTAAAGGAAATGATAAGAGTTGCGAAAAACAAGCTTATTATTGCTGATCTGAACAAGAGGGGTGAGAAGATTATGGCAAAAGCGCATGCGTTAGATGGCCATAGACATGCGGCATCTAAGATGTCCATGTTAGGCGTAAAAGAGTTTTTAGAGATAGCAGGTTTATCTGTTAAGGTTTACAGGGATATTTGTCAGACTATTATTATAGCCAAGAAAGGAGCAGTAAAATGAAGTTATGTATTCCAACAGAAACAAATGAAGGCAAGAGCGCAAAGGTTTATGCTCACTTCGGCAGTGCGCCGTATTTTACCATCATTAATACGGAGAATGATTCCGTAGAGATTATTGATAATGCGAATCAACATCATTCGCATGGGATGTGTCAGCCGATGAATGCGCTAATGGGTAAAAAAATTGATGCTGTGGTTACTGGCGGAATGGGGAGCAGGGCGGTTCAAAAACTTAATGAGGGCGGGATCAAGGCTTATCGTGCAATTCCGGGAACGGTTGCAGATATTATTAGTCAGTTCACTAAAGGCGGACTTGAGGAAATAACCGTCCAGAATGCCTGTGCGCAACACGGTTGCCATTGACATTTGGTCAGCTATTAAAATGGAGGGCTAGTATGAAAATAGGGATTATTATTTCAAGTAACGATACAGAAACCTGTTGGAATGCTTTACGCTATGCTAATTTTGCTATCGGCCAAAAAGATGAGGTTAAGGCTTTCTTTTTGGGTAAGGGCGTAGAATATCAGAAAATTAGCACAGAGAAGTTTAATACGGTTGAACAGGCGGATAAGCTCTTAAAGTCAGGTGGTAAAATCCTTGCTTGTGGGACATGTATTAAATCTCGTAATCAAGAAGGGACTGAAATGTGTCCGGTTAATACGATGAAGGATATGTACGAGATCATAAAAGAGAGCGATAAAGTCATAACTTTTTAAGATAGATTTTTTATTTATTTACCTCTCAAATCTTAGCCTATCTGTTTATAGAGTAGTAGTCCCCTTGTGTAATATTACTGCCCGTCCTTGTAGTGAAGAGATTGCTGAAATATTAATCTTGGCGCTTCTTCTCAAAGGCAATATTTTATAGTTTTGCTCGTCGGTGAAATTGTGTTTTCCCGACGAGAAAAGACTTGCAGATGACCTCTTCTTTTGGTAAAAT
>Ga0265296_1003297_pt1 | contig 15175 bp, 14 predicted proteins | sample MunlanPumphouse1_FD_189073 | JGI IMG/M metagenome (GOLD analysis project Ga0265296, IMG submission 189073) | Groundwater microbial communities from a municipal landfill in Southern Ontario, Canada - Pumphouse #1 | ecosystem: Environmental > Aquatic > Deep subsurface > Groundwater | place... | reverse complement strand
GTTCTTCGACGGGGCCGCCGACGACGCGGTGAACTACGGCGCGATCGGCGCGGTGATCGGCCACGAGATCAGCCACGGCTTCGACAACGCCGGTGCGCTGTTCGACGAAACCGGCAAGCTGGACAACTGGTGGACTGCCGATGACCTCAAGCAGTTCAACGCCGCCGGCGACGCGTTGGCCGCGCAGTTCAGCAGCTACCAGCCCTTCCCGGGTGTGTCGGTCAACGGGCGCCTGACGCTGGGCGAAAACATCGCCGACGTGGCCGGTCTGGCCACCGCCTACGATGCCTACCAGCTCTCGCTGCAGGGCAAGCCGGCACAGACGCTGGAAGGCTTCACGCCGGACCAGCGCTTCTTCCTCGGGTTCGCCCAGGCCTGGCGCAGCAAGGCCCGCGAGCAGGCGCTGCGCAACGCGCTGCTGACCAACGTGCATGCCCCCGGCCAGTTCCGCGCGCTCACTGTGCGCAACCTGGACGCGTGGTACCCGGCGTTCGACGTCAAGGAAGGCCAGAAGCTGTACCTGGCCCCCGACAAGCGGGTCAAAGTGTGGTGATCATCGCGGTGCGATGATCGGAAAACGGGCGCTTCGGCGCCCGTTTTTTTATGCGCGCCGCTCTGTCACCACCTCGTGAGCACGCTGGCCGGCACACCGACGCGGGCGCAGGCGCGGGTGGCCACACCATCCGGCAGCGCGCGGCGGAACAGCGGCGCCATGCCACGCAACAGGCGGGCCGAGGTCTGCGCCTGCGCCCGTTGCAGCGCAGTGCGTTCCAGCATCGACACCGCCCACGGCGGCAGCAACGCGGCGCCCGCACCGAGGAACAGATCACGCGACAGCCCCGCCATCGGCACCGGCAGTCGGATGCCGGCGAGCACCGCCAGCACCTCGCGCGAGCGCGCATCGAAGCGCAACCGCGGCAGCTCCCGCACGAAGTACGCCGCCACCTCCGCTTCCGAGGCCGGCACTGCGGTCGCCCCCAATGCCTCGGCCACGCGGCGGTACTCGTCGTAATAGCGGTCGGCAACCGACGCCGGTACCTCACGGCAATAGCGGCGGCAGCCCTGCAGGAAGCCGTACGCCTCGGTGACGTGAACCCAGGTCAGCAGATCCGGATCGTCGGCGGCGTAGGCCTGCCCGTCCGGGGTATGCCCGCGCACCTGCGCATGAATGCGTTTGACCCGGGCAACCAGCGTCTCCACTTCGCCGGCGGGGGCATAGCTCGTGCCCGCCACGAAAGCGGTGGTGCGGCGCAGCCGGCCGACCAGGTCGCCGCGGAAGTTGGAGTGGTCGTACACCCCCGCCAAGGCCAACGGGTGCAGGGTCTGCAGCATCAGTGCGCACAGGCCGCCGGCGAGCATCCCGGGCAGCTCCGCATGCACGCGCCAGGTGGCGCTGTCCGGGCCAAACCAGCCCGGATCGCCCTGCGGATGGTCGTAGTCGATGTTGCTCTGGCCGCGCGGGAACGCGTCCAGGACCCAGCGTCGGATGGGCGCCGCAATGGGGCGGGAGAGACGGTTGAGCAGCGGCGGCATCGCAGGTCCGGTCGGCGGGAGAAACGACCGCTGGCTGCGCGGTCGGCCTCGATTCTGGCCGATCCCGGCCGGGGCGGCGACCCACCCCGGTCACGGCGCGTTTCATGTGCACCCGCAACATGAATCACCCTGCGACATCTTGTCGCAGGCTGCGCGCGCAATGATGCACTGCATCACGCCACCCGCATTCAGAAAAACGGTCGGCCGCCCTTCGCGTTCTCCCCATTGCACCGTCCGCTGGAAGTGCTAGAACTGAATCCGCCTCAAGTTCGTCCAATGCGCTGCCGCACGTTCCAGAAGGAGCACGTCATGATCGCTTTGTTCAAGGGTTTGGGTTTGCTGTTGCAGGACAACGAGCTGTACAACAGCCCGTTCGAAAAACAGGTCGCGCATTGGCGTAACAAGAGCGAGCAGCAGATCCGCGAGGAAGTGGCCGTGCTCGCCAAGGCCAAGGGTCAATGGCTGATGGCTTCAATCGTCGGGTGGCAGGCGTCCTCGCTGCTCATCCTCGGCCTGATCAGCAACTACCTGTGGAAGGACGACTTCCATATCACCTTCACCCGCGTGGTGATCGTGTTCGGTTCCTGGGTCTCGATCCTGTTCGTGATCTGGTTCATGGCCAACATGTTCGACCACAAGGCCGGTTTCGAGCGCTGGATGAAGGCGTTCAACAGCCGCGAGCGGATCACCGCCGATGCCGACAGCGTCGAGTGCGTGGCCGATGCGCTGGAGATGGCCCAGCACTATCCGGAAGTGCTCAACTACAAGCAGGTCGTCAGCGCGCGGCGCGAGCTGCGCCACGAAGACATCCGCATCATGCGCGAGATCGGCCGGATGCATCAGCATTCCGAGCTGGTTGGCCGCCTCAATCATGTCGGCGAGCAGGACCCCGGCAACAATCTGCACCTGCAGCCGGCCTTCTGACCGGCCCGTGAAGTGGGGGGAGCCACGATGCCACCGTGATCAGTCACGGTGGCATCGTTCTTTGCGGACCTCGCTGACGCACAGCTTGAAACCGGTCGGCAGGTCGGGCATCGCCCGGGTCTGCCCCACCGCCACCGCGAACTGCTGCAGTGGCGGCTGCGCGCACGCCGCCTCCAGCGTACAGCGCGGATCCAGCACCAGGTAGTGGCATTGCCCGCTGCGGCTGGCAATGCACGCGAAGCGCGCAACGCCATCCACGACCGTGGTGCGGCTGTACAGCGTATCCACCCCGTTGGCGCTGACGCGGGTGACGGAGGTGTTGCCGGACTGCTGGCAGGCCGCGAGGAGCAGCAGACAGGCAGCGGCAAGAGCGGGCGTACGCATACGGGACGACTCCGTGCGGGAGCGGCTTACATGCCGCGGAACAGGCTCATGAACGGTTGGCTGACGTTGAGGATCTCCGGCCGGCATTTCAGCCGCAGCTGGCCCCGTCCGGTGTCATCACGGCTCACCGCCGCCACCGCCTGCATGTTGACGATGGTGGAACGGTGGACCTGACGGAAGCGCTGCGGATCCAGCACCTCCAGCAACTCGCGCAGCGGCGTGCGCAGCAGGCTTTCGCCCTGCGCGGTGACCACCGTGGTGTATTTGCTGTCGGCGCGGAAGTACACCACGTCCTCCAGCATGATCAGGTGAGTATCGCGGCCGTTGCTGGCGGTGATCCAGGCCAGCGGCGGGGCCGTGGACCGTGCCGCCGGCTGCTGGCCCAGCCGCTGCAGCAGCTGTTCCAGCATCGCACGGTCCGGGCGCCCGGCCTGCATGCGGGTGAGGATGCGCTCGCGCGTGGCCAGCAGGCGCTCGTCGCTGACCGGCTTGAGCAGGTAGTCCACCGCGCCCTGCTCGAACGCATCGATGGCGTACTGGTCATAGGCGGTCACGAACACCACCTGGGTGCGCGGGCTGATCTCGGACAGCGCGCGCGCCACCTCGATACCGCTGATGCCGGGCATGCGGATGTCCAGCAGCGCCAGGTCCGGCTTGAGCTCCGCCAACCGCTCCAGCGCGCTGGCGCCGTCTTCGCATTCGGCCACCAGCCGCAGGTCCGGCCACAGGCGTTGCAACTGGCTGACCAATGACTGGCGCAGCAGGTCTTCGTCTTCGGCGATGAGGGCATCAAGCTGCATGGATTGCCTCGCGTGCGTCATACGGCAGGGTGATGGTGGCCGCCACGCCGCTGGGGAAGTTGGCCACGATCGCGACACCGGCGTGTTCACCGCAGGTCAGGCGCAGGCGCTCGCGCAGGTTCTTCAGCCCGATGCCGGTGCCACTGGTGGTGTGGCCGAAGCCCAATCCGTCGTCGGCCACGGTCAGGGTGACATGGTCATCGAAGGCACGCGCGATGATCCATACCGTGCCGCCGCCGGGCTTGGGTTCCAGGCCGTGCTTGATGGCGTTCTCCACCAGGGTCTGCAGCGCCATCGACGGCAGCGGCAGCACGTTCAGTGCCGGCGGCACGTCCACCTGCAGCAGCAGGCGTGCGCCCATGCGGATCTTCAGGATCTCCAGGTACGCCTGGGTACGCTCCAGTTCCACGCCCAGCGTGGACATCGACTCGTCCACGCGGGGCAGCGAGCTGCGCAGGTACTGGATCAGGTGGCCCAGCATCTGGTCCGCGCGCGGCGGATCGGTGCGGGTCAACACCTGGGCGTTGGCCAGCGTGTTGTAGAGGAAATGCGGTTCCACCTGCGCGTGCAGCAGGTTCAACCGCGCCACGCTCAGTTCCTTCTCGGTGGCGGTCTGCGCGGCGGCGGCCTGTTCGTCGCGGCGCTGCTCGGCGACGCGGCGGGTAATCGCACGCCCGACTGCTTCGGCGTTCTCGTAGTTGCTGCCTTCATCGACAGCGAGCAGGTCGGCCCACACACCGGCGTCGGGTTCGAACAGCAGGGTCACGCTGCTGGTGCCCTGCCCCGGCGTGACGGTGGCCAGTACGCTGTTGCGCTTGATCGCCAGGCGCGCTGGCAGATTCCAGCGCGACGGCGGGCGGCCGTTGTAGGGGTCGACACGGCGCACGTAGGCGCGCACCTGCAGGCTGCCGGCAGCGCTCTCCATGTCTTCCACGCGGGGCAGCTCGGCCAGCGCCGCCTCGACCAGCGCAAAGGCCGGGCCGGCATCCATCGGCAGTTCGATCTGCCGGCGCTGTCGGCTGGACAGGGTGGTGCCGTCCAGGCGTCCGGCCACCAGCCACACCCGGCGGATGTGGGTGATGCAGCTGCCCAGAGCGGTCACCATCAGGAACATCGCCAGCAGCCCGAACACCCAGCCAGGGCCGTCGCGCATGCCGCTGAAGATGCCACTCCAGACGAAGCCGGCCACGATGACCGCGGCGGTCCAGGCCAACAGAATGCGGACGATCAGAGCGAGACTGGCAAGCACGGCGGCGTTTCCGGCAAAGGGATGAAGCGAGCATAGCCCTGCCGCCCGCAAGGACAAGCCGCATGCGACGAAGCCGGGAATCGGGAGGATGAAGCGGGATCAGCCGGGTCTGGCTGTCGGAACGGTTGCCACGACAGCCGACCTGCGGCCGGCCTGCCGGGATGCCCCGCCGGCGGGACCGGCGGGGCGTGCAGCGTTACTTGCGCTCGGCCGCGCTGGCGTCACGCGGGGCGCGGAACTGCGAATCGGCGCTCCAGTTCGGCCAGGCGTTCGAGTTGGCCAACTGGTTGCCCAGCGTGTACAGCACTTCCAGATCGCGTGCCGCGCCGGCAAAGGTCCAGTCCGGCTGCCATTCGTCGCCCTGCTGGTGGTAGCGCTTGGCGGTGTAATCGTCGGAGGCCTTCTTGCCGGCCGCCACACCCCCGTCCACCCAGTCCTGGCCCGCCGAGTACGACACCGCCGGCACACCGCGCTTGGCGAACGGGAAATGATCGGAACGGAAGAACAGGCCGGCTTCCGGCTTGGGATCGGGGGTGTAGCGGATATCCCAGCCCTTGGCCACGTCCTTGAGCTGGTCCAGCAGTTCCAGCTTGGCCGAGCCGTAGATGCCGAAATCGCGCGACGGACTGAACGGCGCCATCCCGTCCATGTTGATCACCGCCACCGTCTTGGCCAGCGGGTACAGCGGATGGCTGGCGTAGTACTCCGAGCCCAGCAGGCCCTTTTCTTCGGCGGTCACCGCCAGGAACAGCACCGAGCGCTCCGGGCGCTTGCCCTTGGCGAAGCCGCGCGCCAGCTCGATCAGCGAGGCGGTGCCGCTGGCGTTGTCCAGCGCGCCGTTGAAGATGGTGTCGCCGTTGGCATCGGGCTTGCCCACACCGATGTGATCCCAGTGCGCGCTGTAGACCACGGTCTCGTCCGGGCGCGTGCTGCCTTCCAGGCGGGCGGCCACGTTGTGCGAGGTGATCACCTCGGTCTTGACCGCGTAATTTGCCGAGAAGGTATCACCCTTCAGTTCCACCGGCTTGAAGTCGCGGGTCTGCGCCTGCTTCTTGAGCGCCTCGAAATCCAGGCCGGAACGCTTGAACAGTTCGACCGCCAGATCGCGCTGGATCCAGCCTTCCAGCAGCGGATGCGCCTCGGCCGGCCTGTCGCGGACCACATCGAACATGGTGTTGGTGTTGGAGCCGGCCACGGTGGCCCAGCCGTACGACGCCGGTGCGGTCTCGTGCACGATCAGCACGCCGAGCGCGCCCTGGCGTGCGCCTTCCTCGTACTTGTAGGTCCAGCGGCCGTAATAGGTCATGCCCTTGCCGTCGAAATCGCCCTGACCGGTCTCGAAGTCGGGATCGTTGATCAGCACCACGGCGATCTTGCCCTTCAGGTCGACGCCCTTGAAGTCGTCCCAGTTGCGCTCATCGGCCTTGACGCCGTAGCCGAGGAAGACCAGCGGCGCGTTGCGGATATCCACTTCGCTGGCGCCGTTCATGGCCGCGCGCACGGCGATTTCCTTGCCCTGGCTGAGGGCCTGCGGCGTGCCCTTGCTGCTCAGCGACAGGGTCGGGGTACCCACAATATCGCCCTTGAGCAGCGGCACGGCCTGGGTCCACAGGCGCTTGCCGTCCTTGAGGTCGCCGCCCGGCTGCAGGCCGGCCGCAGCGAACTGCCTGCTCAGGAACGCGACGGTTTTTTCTTCACCGGCGGTGGCCGGCGAGCGGCCCTCATAGGCGTCCGATGCCAGTTCCTTGACGTCGGCGGAGATCCGCGCGCCATCGAATTTGGGGGTGGCCGCCATCAGGGCCGACGACACCGACAACGCCAACAGGCTGATTACCACTCGCTTCACGCTGCACCTCAGTACGGGACGACAATCGCCCGAGTGTAGGACAGCCGACGCGGTTTGCGGCAGTGCCGGTCTACAGGGCGGCCGCGCGTGCGAGCAGCAGGTCTTTTTCGCGCGCATTGGCGGTCAACGCGGCGGCTTCCTCGAACGCCGCCCGCGCTTCGGCCGGGCGCCCCAGCTGCTGCAGCACATCGCCACGCACCGCCGCCAGCGGCACGTAGCCACGCAGGCGTGGATCGTCCTGCAGCGGTTGCAGCAGCGCCCAGGCCGCCTCGGCACCGTCCGCGCGCGCCACCGCCACCACCCGGTTGAGCTCCACCACCGGAGAGGGATGATGATGGGCAAGCGTGGCGTACAACGCGGCCAGACGCGGCCAGTCGGTGTCCTGCGCGCGTCGCGCGCCGGCGTGGCACTCGGCGATGGCCGCCTGCAGCACGTACGCGTCAGTGCTGCCACCCAGTGCCTGCGCCTGCCGCAGTGCCGCCTGGCCGCGCGCGATCTGCAGCCAGTCCCAGCGCGTGCGGTCCTGGTCGGGCAGCAGGACCGGACGACCCTCGGCCGTGGTCCGTGCGGCGGTACGCGACGCCTGCAGCTCCATCAGGGCCAGCAGGCCGTGCACCTGCGGCCAGGTGGGCAGGCGATGCGCCAGCACCCGCCCCAGGCGCAGCGCTTCCTCGCACAGCGCCGGCCGCATCCAGTCATCGCCGGCGCTTGCCGTGTAACCCTCGTTGAAGATCAGATAGACCGCTTCCAGCACCGACGCCAGCCGCTCGGGCAAGGCAGCCTGCCGGGGCACTTCGAACGGCACCTGCTTCTGCGCGAGGGTGCGCTTGGCCCGCACGATGCGCTGGGCGATGGTCGGCTCGGGGGTGAGGAAGGCGCGGGCGATTTCATCGGTGGTCAGGCCACCCAGCAGGCGCAGGGTCAGCGCCACCCGTGCATCGGCGGCGAGGACCGGGTGGCAGGCCACGAACATCAGCCGCAGCAGGTCATCGCCGATGTCATCTTCCAGCGCGGCGGTGTCATCCGGTGCGGGCAGCGGCTGAGGTTCCAGCGCGCTGCCCCACTGTGCATGCTGGCCCGCCACCCGCTGGTGCTGGCGCAGGACGTCGATGGCGCGGTTGCGCGCGGTGGTCATCAGCCACGCTCCGGGGTTGTCTGGAACGCCCTGCTGCGGCCAGCGCTCCAGCGCGGCCAGCCAGGTGTCCTGGGCCAGTTCTTCGGCACGCCCCACATCGCCGCCCAGCATCCGGGTCAGGCGTGCGATCAGGGCCGGCGCTTCCATGCGCCAGAGGGTGTCCAGCCGGTGCGTCAGAGCAGTGTCCATGCCGCCGATCAGAGCATCGCCCCGCGCATCGCACAAGCCACCGGGCGGCTCATCCCGGCTGGCCCTCCATGTACGCGACCTCCCACAGGTGACCGTCGAGGTCCTGGAAGCCACGCTGGTACATGAAGCCGTAGTCACGTGCCGGTTGCGGTTCGCTGGCGCCGGCCTTGAGTGCCTTGTCCAACGTGGCGTCCACCGCCGCGCGGCTGGGTGCGGACAGCGCGGTGATCACCTCGGTCTGCGCGCGCGCGTCACTGATCGGCTTGTGGGTGAACTGGGTGAAGAACGACTCCACCAGCAGCATGACGAAGATGCTGTCGCTCACCACCATGCACGCGGCGTTGTCATCGGTGAAGGTGGGGTTGAAGGTGTAGCCCAGCGCGGCGAAGAAGGCCTTGGAGGCCTCCAGGTCGCGCACCGGCAGGTTGACGAAGATCATCTGCGGCGAATCGGTCATGGTCGGTATCCTTGGTGGGAGATCAGGGTTGTTTCATGCAGTTGACCATCCACGGCTTGCCGTAGCGGTCGATCAGGAAACCCCAGCGATGCGCCCAGAAGGTCTCGCCGATCGGCATCCTGACCTCGCCGCCCTCGGCCAGGGCCGCGAACACGCGCTCGGCTTCGTCCACCGACGCGACGTCGATGTTGATGGTCGTGCTGCCCTCACCCGCACCTGACGGACTGTCGGCGGCCATCAGGATGGCCTGGCCTACCTCGAGCTGGCTGTGCGCCACGTGGTCCAGGGTCTCCGGCGGCATCTCGCCGCAGCCGTCGGTGTTCTCCATCGGCGGCATGTCGCGGTACTTCATTTCCGAGGTGACCTTGCCGTTGAGAACCTTGGCGTAGAAGGCCATCGCCTCATGGGTCTGGCCGTTGAAGCTCAGGAACGGAATCAGTTTCATGGGAATGCTCCAGGGGATGCGGGGGGATGGTCAGCCGGCGTTGCCGATCTGGTCGCGCAGACGCTGTTCCTGCGCCTGTAATTCAGGAGTGAAGGCCGCACCGAAATCCTCGGCACTGAGAACAGGCCGCAGCTCGACGACATCGCCGGCGGCGAACGGGGCGCGGGTGAGCCATTCGGTGGCCTCGTCCAGCGAGCGTACCTGCCACAGCCAGAATCCACAGACCAGTTCGCGGGTTTCAGCGAACGGGCCGTCGATGACCCGTGGCGCATCGGTGCCAAAGGCGACGCGCCGGGCGCGCGAGGTGGGGTGCAGGCCCTCCCCGGCCAGCATGATGCCGGCCTGCACCAGCTGTTCGTTGTAAGCGCCCATCGCGCGGATCTCCTCCTCGGTCGGCATCTGACCGGCTTCGGTCGCCGCGCTCGCCTTGACCAGTACCATCACTTTCATCGGTGTCTCCTTCGGTGCGGGTCCGGTTGGCGGGCCCTTCATGGATACAACGTCGCAGCGGGGCGGAAATCGACACGTCGGCGAAAAGAAATTCGTCTTTCCTTTCCCTCCGCCTGTTCAGGCCATTGCCGACAGCGGGAGGGCGTCCTGGTCCAAGGGCCGTTGCGGATAGCGCCTGATGTCTCCGCCCGCGCTGCCGCAGCTTGCGGGGCCTCTTGGCAACCGGCGCTCGAGCGGCCGGGCGCGGCATCCGCTGCGGCGCTGCAACACGACCGTTGCGGCGTCTGGGGCATCATGGACACCCCCTGCCGACACGGACCCGGCCATGCAGTTCCTGCTGCTGATCTATATCGACGAAAGCCTGCTGCAGGCCCTGCCCGGCGAGGAGTACGATCGCCTGATGCACGACTGCCTGCGGCATGCCGATGCCCTGCAGGCCGAGGGCACGCTGGTGCTGGCACAGAAGCTCGAACCGGTTGCCAGCGCGCAGACGGTTCGCGTGCGCCAGGGCCAGTCGCGGATCACCGACGGCCCCTTCGCTGAAACCCGCGAACTGCTGGCCGGCTTCAACCTGATCAACGCCCCCGACCGCGACGCGGCGATGCGCATCGCCCAGCAGTTCCCGTGGTCACGCTTCGGCAGCATCGAAGTGCGGCCGCTGGCGGACATGGACGCCGAGCGCGAGCGCGTCGGCGCCTGAGATGCCAGCTCAGGGCAGCAGTGTGATCTTCAGGTCGCGCGGGCCGGTCGCCTCGTTGCCGCTGTAGTCGCGCGCACTGCCACGGATCACGTAGTCGCCCGCCGGCAGCGCATCGGCCTGCCAGCGTCCGGTCTCCACCAGCCCGTCGCGGACGGTATTGGTGACCAGGTAGCGGAAGCGGGTCACCGCACTGCCATGCACGGTGATGCCGCTGTCCGGTGCATAGGCCACCACGGTGGCACTGTCCTGCGGCGGCATGCGGTTGAACACGATGTTGAAGCGGGGCTGCTCGTAGCCCGGCAGGGGGTGTCCCTGCGCGTCGAGAATCTGGTAGCCGACCTGGTACAGGCCCAACCGGCGCCGTGGCAGGTTGCGGTCCACCTGATCCCACGCCTCCACCACGATCTGCACGCCCGGCCCCTGCCGTGGCACTGCCACGCGACCGTCGGCACCGGCGGCGAGCGGCTGCTCCAGATCATCCAGCAGGCTCACCGCCGTCATGCGCGGAGCCACCGTATCGGCATAGTGGACAAATCCCAGCGCCACGGCATTACGTTCGAACCCGCTGGCGCCCACGCTCAGGTGCACATGCGCCATGCGATTGATGCTGCCCAGCGGTTCGCCCGCCTGGAAGCGCGTGCCGCGCCGCACGCGGATGCGTTCCAGGTTGCCGTCCGCATCCCGCAGCTGCTGCCAGCGCGCATCCAGCGGGCGGTCGCGCGGATCGCGCCCGACCTTCATGTGGATGTATTTGAGCGTGTCCAGCGCCAGACCTTCGCCCTGCCCACCCACTGCCCAGCTTGAGGCCGGGCTGCTGACCTTGGCGTCAGCAATCGCCAGCACCGGCTGGCCCACATCGCCACGGATATCGAAACCGCCGTGCAGGTGGTGGCGGCTCTCGCCACTGAAGTTGCCGCGTACTTCGCCCAGCGTGCCCACCACTTCGTGCCAGCCATCCTGCGGGGCGAGCGGCCAGCGCCCGCCGGTGGCCGGCAACGGCGCGTCCGGCGCAGGGCCGACCAGGGCCGGTGGCGCGACCTTCCCCTCTCCTAGCGCACGCAGCCGGTGTATGCGGTAGGCGGCCGCATCGGCGAGATACAGCCCCCCCTCGGCGTCCAGCGCCAGCGCGGTCGGGCGTGCAAAGCGCGGCTGCGGCGGAACACCGGCCAGCGCAAGCTGATGGCCGTGTGCCGAGATCTGCACCACCCTGCCGTTGATGTCGCTGGCGTAGATCACCCCGTCATGGGTCACCGCCATCGACAACGGGCCACTGAGCAGGCCGCCGCTGGCGACGCGGGTGGTCAGCGTGCCATCCGGGGCAAGCTGGCGGATCGCATTGTTGAAAAGATCGGCGATCAGCAGGTTGCCCTGCCCATCCAATGTCAGCGACACCGGCGTATCCAGCCGTGCACCGATGCCGGCGCCGTCGATGTGACCGGGCACCTCGCCACCGGCCAGCGTGCGCACCTGGCCGTCGGTCTCGATCACACGGATGCGGTCGTTGTAGGTGTCGGCCACGAACACGCGGCCACCGGCATCCACCGCCACGCCCATCGGCGCATCGAAGCGGGCCTGGCCCGCCGGGCCGTCGCGGAAGCCACGCTGGCCATCGCCCGCCAATGTGCTGACCGTGCCATCGCGGCCAATGCGCCGGATCGCATGGTTGCCGGTGTCGGCCACGTACACCGTGCCAGCGGCGTCCAGCGCGATCGCCGACGGCGTGTGGAACTGTGCCTGCAGCGCCGGGCCGTCGCGCCAGCCTTCCCCCTGACCCGCCAATGTGTCCACGCGACCATCCGGATGGATGCGGCGAATGCGGTTGTTGTCACCGGCATCGGCAACGTACACCACGCCCTGCGCATCGACCGCCATCCCGTTCGGATCGGCGAAGCGGGCCTGCATGCCCGCACCTTCGCGCGCACCGGCGACACCGTCGCCGGCCAGCGCCTCGATCCGCGCCGTCCAGCCCAGCACGGTGGGCGGCGGACCCGGCGGAGGCGCGGGCGGCGCGGGCGCGTCCAGAAAGGTCCACGCCAGCAGCGCGGCCGTGACCACGGCGATTCCTGCTGCCCAGTACGCACGCGCCATGCCGCTTCCTGTCTGATGTCGGGGCCACGACGATAGTCGCTACACGCGCGCATGCAAACCCGCCGCATCGTCAGTGGCGCACACGCGCGACTTGTGCCGATCGGCCATCCCGGGTTCAATCCCTGTTGTTGCCACGGAAGGACCCCACCATGCCCCTGCGTCGTCATGCTCTTGCACTGCTGCTCGCGTTGGCGGCCAGCAGCGCTGCGTCGGCCGCCATCAGCGTTGCCTCCGACACACCGCTCAATGCGGATGCACAGCGTCTGGTCGATTCGGTAGCCGAGGCGATCATGCAGTCCGATCGCGGCGACACGCTCGGCGCAATGATCGTGTTCGAGCGCGTGCTCGCCGACCCGGCACTGTCCCAGGTGCCGGCAGATGCGCGTCAGGATGCCTGGGTGGCGGCCGGCATGACCGCGCTGAAGAGCGGGCAGCAGGCCGATGCCGAGCGCTACCTGCGCACGGCGCTGGCCGCGCGCGACGACGATCCCCGTGCCGTGTACCTGCTCGGCCGCCTGCAGGTGCAGCAGCAGAAGCCGCGCGATGCCGCCCTCAGCCTGGCCCGTTCGCTGCAGCTTACCGACCGCTTCAACGACGATATCGACGTCGATCTGATCGGCTATCTGCTGCATCAGCTGAAAGACGATCCCGCCACCCGCCGTACCCTGCTGCAGGCGCTGTTCGATCGCAAATGGCAGAACAAGGGGACGGAGCCGGCACGCCTGTGGCGCTCGCTGGCCACGCTGCAGGCCGAGGCCGGCGAGCAGGATCGGCTGGCCGACACCATCGCGCGCATCGATGACCCGGTCCAACTGATCGCGCTGCGCAGCGACAAGCGGTTCGACCGGGTCGTTGACCGCGCCAGCCCACGCTTCGATCCGGCGCTGGCGGCACGGCGCCATACCGACGCCCTGCGCGTGGCCGCACTGCTGCGGCCCGAGGAAGGTGTCCTGCCGGTGCGCATGGCCGACACCCTGCTGATGACCGGCGACAACGCTGCCGTGATCGCCATGACCGACAGCATCGCCGCATCGGTACAGGCGCAGGACCCGACGGCGCAGCGCACTTACGAAGGCGCCGACAACCTGGCGTGGCTGCTGTCCTACCGTGCAGGCGCGCAGCGGCGTCTGGGCGAGATGGACGCGGCGTTGGCCACTCAGACGCAGGCCCTGCGGTTCCACGATTCAGACGCACCCAACACGGTTCAGCACCTGCTGCTCGCTGGCTGGCAGATGTCGCTGCAGCGACCGCAGCAGGGCCTGGATACCCTGGCAGTGCTGCCGGCGGAGCTGGGCTTCTGGGAGTTCGGACGCCATTGGCTGCGCCTGATTGCGTTCCGCCAGCTGGACGACCGCACCCAGGGCGATGCCGCACGCGACTGGCTGCTGGGCCATCCCGACGACGCCGACCTGATCCTGCTCGACGTCCTGCTTGAAGAGAATCGCATGGACGAGGCGGCGGCCCGCCTGATCGCCAAGCTGCGCGCCCCGGAGGAGCGCGGCGATGCGCTGGTGTCGCTGCAGAACTACCGCACCTTGCCGTCGTTGCCCGGCGATGCCGTGCGCGACCAGCGCTGGCGCCAGCTCAAGCAGCGTGCCGACGTGCGTGCCGCGGTGCAGGCGGTTGGCCGTATCGAACGCGTTGACCTGTTTGGTTCCAACCCGACCCGCTGAGCGGTGCCGCGCGGCTCGCCAGCCTACTTCGCCGGCGTTTCCACGCGGAACCCCATTGCCTCGCGGTACCGCACATACAGCGCGCTGACCTTCTCCACGTAGGCCAGCGTCTCGGCGTAGGGCGGCACGCCCTTGTAACGCGTCACTGCACCGATGCCCGCGTTGTAGGCCGCAGCGGCCAGCACGCGGTCGCCGTTGTAGCGGCGCAGCAGCGTCTTCATGTAGCGCGCGCCGCCGTTGATCGACTGCTCGGCCGACAGTGGATCGGCCACGCCGAACTCGGTGGCCGTATCGGGCATCAGCTGCATCACGCCCTGCGCCCCCTTGGGTGATACCGCGCCGGCATCGAAACCACTCTCGGCGTGCGCGATCGCCCGCAGCCACGCATCGTCCACCCCGGTGGCTTTCGCGGCGGCCTTGAACTGCCTGGCATGCCGGTTCAACTGCGGCGCACCGACCTTGCCCAGCCCTTCATGCGCGGGCTCGCCCGGCGGCGTGGCAACGGTGAACTTCAGGAACACCCGCGAGCCGGGCAGATTGCGGGTCGAGTAGACCCGCGTGCCGTCCTGCTCGCGCTCATACAGGGTGCCGCTGAAGACCCCCATGTTTCCCCACAGGTTGGGGGTCTGCACCGCGTTGTCGTCGATCTGCCGCGGGGTGCATGTCGACCCCGGCTCGGGCGCGGTGGCCAGGCTCACCGTATTGCCCTGCACGCAGCGATACACCGTGCGCGCGCCTGCAACACCGGGCATCAGCAACAGCAGCACAACCAGCGCGGCGGGCAGGGACAGGTTCATGGGCTCGGTGCGGGGCACGTCAGTCGTGCGGCGCGATCATCCGGCCACGGCTGCGAACCGAAGGTGAATGCCGGTCCCGGCATCAGGGCAGGCCCGCGCAGCGTCACGCCGGGCGCGAAGACCGCCTCACCAAGGACAGCATCGCCGGTGATCAGGGAGACCGGCACGATGGGCGGGCCGGCCAGGCTGATGCTCCTGCCCGAGCCCCGGAACAGGCCGGTACCGATGGCGGTCGGGTGCCGATGCCGTTGGAGAGGCTGCACCGGCGGTGTTCTGACCCTCGAAGACGGCCCGCGCGGCCGCCCGCCCGGATCAGGTGCGGAGTGCCCGCGGTGGCCGCAGTGCGCGCGGCTGTCGGGTTTCACCCGCTGCTGCCGTGGCGGAGACCCGCCTGGGCCTTGTCCGACCACGAACGCGGGGTTTTCCTGTTCCTTTCCGTGCGCGCAGGTGGTGAGATAGGGCTTCCAGGCCACGGGCCGGCTGGCACGAGGTCTGCTTGAACCGC
>Ga0265296_1003296_pt1 | contig 15179 bp, 19 predicted proteins | sample MunlanPumphouse1_FD_189073 | JGI IMG/M metagenome (GOLD analysis project Ga0265296, IMG submission 189073) | Groundwater microbial communities from a municipal landfill in Southern Ontario, Canada - Pumphouse #1 | ecosystem: Environmental > Aquatic > Deep subsurface > Groundwater | place... | reverse complement strand
AGGCGAGGAAGAACGTCTTCACCCCCCAGGCGCGGAGATGGCCGTAGATCGCCTCGCGGTCGACGCCCCCCTGCCCCGTCATCCAAGCGCCGAGATGCCAGGCGCCGTCTCGCGGTTCGACCAGATAGCGGTCGATCCAGAGGACGTACGGGATGGAGGTGACGAACAGGATCGGCGCGGCATTGGTGAAACACCACATCGCGAATGCAAAATTGCCCTGCCAGTAGAAGCGCCCGGCGCCATAGATCACCGAAATCGCCGCCCAGGTCGCCCATAGCCCGGCCAGCTTGGTGAGGCTCAGGTCGAGCGTCTCGCGCCAGGGTTTGCCGGCAGACCAGTCGATCCCCGTACTCGGGTTCAGGTGGACCTTGTCGACCAGCAGCGACCAGACGATCATCGGCGCGCCGCACGCGGCGACGTTGATCAGCGCCGAATATGGCCCGTCCATGCCGAAATGCCGCGCGATGCCGATCCAGACGAGCACGCCGACGAGCCCCGCCAAGCCCGCGCCGTTACTGACCGCCGACTTGGGTCGGGGATCGCTTGTGGCAGGAACGGCAATCGCTGGGTCGTGATCCATGCCGGCGACCTAGCGCAATATGGTAATGAAGGCATGAAGCATGCTCGGGTGCGACCACACGGACGCTTGCGCCGAGCGCGTCGCGACTCTAGTTCCACCCCTCGCTCACATGCGTCGGGCGGGTATAGTACAATGGTAGTACAGCAGCCTTTCAAGCTGCGCCAGCGACGAAAAATCAATAACTTACTCGCAGTTGACCTTCCGACATTTTACAGTCGCGACCTGAATGTCGGAATGCAGTTTGCCTTTAATCATTGCCCCGTCGCGACGGCATAGGCCGAAAACAGGCCCCTCGTTTATCGGCTGAGGCTGGCAGCTCTACGGCGACCAGACCGGGCCTTGAGCCAGTTTCTAACTGGGGCATCAAACGCGTATTCTGTGGCGGTCGCCAAGCCGATTATGATGACGATGACGGCCGTCCACGCGACTAAGCTGGCGGATCCGTCCAAGGCGTAAACCGCGATCACTAATAGCGGCCAATGGATCGCGTAAAGCGGGTAGGAAATATCACCCAGCCAGGTTGCCGGACGCTCGACCCATGCCACGGACAGACGAGCGCGCGCTCCGAGCAGCACGAGCAGCGGGAACCCTACAAACAACGGGAACACAATCCGCAGTTTCCCGGCAAAGGGCGGCGCAAACAGAAATACGACGCACAGCAGGAATAGGAGGCTGACGTTAACCCGAGGAACGCGGAAGACTGGCGCCTGCAGAAACCTGAACAGCAGGACTCCCACGCCGTATCCCCACCCCACGCGAACAAAGCCGGCCGGAAAGTCGAACGCATGTGCGCCGACCCCTGCGCCGCCAAAGTATACCGAAGCCCCAATGAACAGAGCGCCGCAAACCCCTGTTACTATTGCCACCCCGAACGCAGATAGACGGAAGAACCGCCAGTGGCAGGCGTTCGCGAAGAGTTCGAAGAATAGCGACCAGAACACCGGGTTTACCGGAAATGTCTCATGCCCGGTAAGGCTCGGCAGGAGCAGGACATGAAGCAACCAACCCGAAGCATCCACCTTCGGTGCAACCGAGGGCACCGTGAACGCCACCAGAGCACTGAGGCCGATGCTCAGCGCGATCGCAGGGTAGAGCCGAGCTAGTCGTTGCCCGCCGAACCCACGTAGAGTCATGGATTCGAACCGAGCCTCATAGGCGTGGGCCATAACGAAGCCACTTATCATGAAAAACAAGTCGACCGATATTGCCCCGTGCTGAGCAAATTGCGGGAACTTCGTCAACAGACCGATATGATCAAACAGGACGCATAGGGCAGCAATGCCTCTCAGCCCGTCAAGCGCAGGTAACCGGTCCTTCGCGCCAACCGAATAATCGCCAAGGTCCGGCGCGGGGTTCATTCGTAACATTGCTGGAACCTGCCCGGCGATGCCGGGAAATTATAGCCCCAGCGCGACACGTGCGTCCGATCTCAGCGCGATTTATATCTCGCTAGACACCGCGTGGTGACGGCGATAAGGTGAGTAGCCAGATCTAGATTTGCTGCGGTGACATTACGATAGGTTATCCTGACACTGTCAGCCGCAAACGTACGCTGTGATCTGCATTCCCGCGGGGTCGAAGCTAGATAGGCCGTCAACGCTGGTGAGCGTCACGGTGACAGCATCGCCGACGAAGGACCAGGTTACTTCGACGGTGAAGCTACTCGCTGCGTCGCCCGCAGCCAAGCTTGGAGGATCGTAGCTCGCGACGGCTGCGCTGCCGGGCACGTAAACAGGCGTGAACACAAATGGCTGCGTCGCAGAAACGCTAACCATGCCCGAGGTCGGGTCAGTGAAATTGGTGGTTCCCGTTGGCGCAGTGGTGGCGAGGCCAATGCCGCGCATCGAAACCGCCCATACCTTGCCGTCCCGAAGGAACACATCACCGACAGATATGACGAGGTGGTAAAGGCAGCGCGCGCGATTATGCCGCTTTGCGTGCAGACCCAGTATTCTGGCTGACCCGGGCGGGGATTGGCTGCAAATACGCGATCGCCGCGTGCAAATTTCCAAGGGTCGAAACTGTGGCCTTTATAGTGACGGGTCAGACATTGTTCGGATCGCTGCGATCCTTCAGCACAAAGCCGTTTGAGACTTCGATGTTAGGCAACGGTGAATTGCGCACGAATGTCAAAGTCGCCTTGGTTGTAGTATATAAGCCTCATTCCAACGAGTTCACCTGCCCCCATACACGGCTTTCGCCAACCCACCGCTCGCTAATATCGTCGCGACGCCGGAACCACGCCAGCAATTCGCCAGCGATCGATGCCAGAAGGCGCTCATCGACTCCGCGCTGTCCCGCGGCCGCATCAACATGGCAGCCGCCATAATCCTCGCCTGGACGGTGGGCCAGCGGCGAGAGGATCTGCTGAAAATGTTGCGGAGACGCTGCGACGAAATCCAGCCCTACTAGGCCGATAACCCGGCCGTGTACGCCCGCCTGGCCTCGCGCGAGCACGACGGCCGCGTGATGGGCATCCGCATGCGCCAGGGAAAGACCGATCGCTGGGTCGGCGTGCCCGTCGTCGGCGAGCCCCGCGCGCAGATCGAGCCGGCGATCGCCGCGTCGCGTAAGCTGGGCCTGACGACGATCCTGCACGACGAGAAGAACGAGCGCCCCTGGACGAGCAACGACCCGGCCGAGCGCCGCGCCCCAGACACGGTGCCAGTTTCGCTTCAACCGGATCCGCCTGAAGGCCGTCGCCACCCTCACCCACGCCGGCGACACCGATCTGGCGGCCCAGAGCGCCGATATCGAGTTCCGCGATGTCCGCCGCACTTGCGTCGTGACGATGGGCCAGTGCGGGATCACCGGATCTCCGTCATCACCGGCCACCGCCTGTCGAGCGTGAAGAAGATCCTCGAAACCTACCTCCCCCGCACGACCGGGATGGCGATGCTCGCGGTCGACTCTCCCACGATCGAGCACCGCGGCCGATCGCCCGCCCGACAAAGAGCGCATGACCCCGGATCCCAGCTTTACGTTGAGGAACAGGCCGAACGCCGCGCACTGCTGAAAGTGCGCAGCTTCATCGTCAAGCACGGGAAAGCGCAGGTCGACGCCTACCGCGCGCAACGCTTGCACGATATCAGAATGGATGCGTCGCATCGCGCGAGCCTTGCACCGCGCCCCTCGCTTCAATAAGAGGCGGGTGCCCGTCCGGTCATCATGCTGGAATCCCAACGGAATCGATGTTGGAACGGAAGCGGGCACCGGTTTAGAAATCGAACGATTTCAACGGTATGCGGGTATAGTACAATGGCAGTACAGCAGCCTTCCAAGCTGAATACACGGGTTCGATTCCCGTTACCCGCTCCACTTTTATCAGGTATTTCGCCCCCGCGACCCGGGCAGTAGGGCCGGAATGATAGGCCCGGCGAAACACGTGCAGCCCGGCGACGCTCCCGGATGCCAGAACTCCCCATCTATCATGACGCCCATATCCAAGGGGTAGACAGTGCGATCTAGGCGTTGATGGGCGCGCTCGATGGCCAGATCGTCCGAAGTCGCGCTACGCCAGCGCGGCAGGCAGGATCCTCCCGAACAGCGCCATTCCGCATGGCTCCAGCCCTGATCGATCCACTGCCGGCGTTGGGCTTTGCTATGGGCGACAGCCGCTACCCAAGCCGCGACCTGACTAGCACGACCGCGGGTCAGTCTTGGCACACCCAAGCTCATCAGCTCGTTCGTCGCCGCGTGCAGATCGGCACCGTGACCAAGCAGGCCGGGCAAAGCCCGCGCGACCACCCGAGCTCCATCTGCGTCGACCCCCGCCATGTCGCTCAACTGGTCGAGCAGAACCCGATCTGCGCTACTGGGCGCCAGCACCTTGTCTCTCAGCCAATTCCAAACCACTCGAACTCCCTTTCCGCCGCCAACGGCCCCAGCTTTTGGGAGGGGTCGGGAAAAACATAACATCTATAACAATGGCGGATTTCTGCGGGTTTGAGGCATAACAAACACCATAATATTTATATAACCTGATTATACTTCCTAACCCTAATTGTGGCGGCTCAAAAAACCGTGGAAAATCAAAGACATTACGTTTTTAGAGCGAAAATGTTATTGAATATTAGGGTTCGGATATAACCTCATTTTTGGCAGTTTTCCGTAGGTTTTAGGGTCCGATTTGGAGCGGGTTAGCGATGTTATAGTTTTCCCGACCCGTCCCCATATTGTAGGCTGGCGAGTGTGCAGCGGAGCAATCCTCATGCGGGTTACCGCTGGGCCGTGATCCACCCAAAAGCGCCACCTGAACGATAAGAGTGGACTGCACGCATTACCCCCTCTGGGGTGCATCAATCCGCATGAGGGGTGGGCGCATCAAACCCGGTGAGAAGCCGCGCTTTTCCCTCGGGCTGCATCAGATCCGGATATTGCATCAAATGCGACCCAGAAAGCTCGGGGGCGAGGCGGGGGGAATAGCGCGTTGTTTGGGGTCGCAACGCCGGACGGATCGACGGTCTGAAAAAATTTCTGAAAAAATCGGTCACGTCGTTTTTGAAATTTTCTTACGCGCAACAAAGTTACGCCGCGGCGCAGGTCACCGGCGACGGGGCGGCGGGGAGAAGTAGTGGCGCCGTTCGACCAGGCGCTTTGTCTCGCGATCGTTCGCCGCCCCGGCCATCGCCTCGGCTACCAAGCGGCGCGACTCATCGTCGGGTGTCGGGTAGCGACCGGCTGCTCGCAGGTCGGCGATGATCGATTGCAGGACGGCGTCACAGCTATCGGATCGGTTGGCGTTGTGCAGCTGGCCGGCATAGGCCCAGAACTCGACCAGCAGCTGCCGATCACCGGCATGCGGTAACAGGCAGCGGAGTGCGAGCCTCACGTCCGTTGCGTCGATCCGCTCATTCTTCGCTCGCTCCACCGCGGCGCGCAGCACGCGCACGGCTAGCTCGATCAGTGTCGGTCGCACCACAGGTCGCGGATCCCCAGCTCGCGTTCGGTGAGGCCAAAAAAGTCGGCAAGGTAGCGGTGATCCTCGGCGCATAGCGCGATCGGCACGCCGCTATGGATGAAGCGGTGGAGGTACCCGTCTGCATGTCCCAGCATGCGCGAAAGCGCTGCAAGGCTGTCACGCCCGCCGGCTACCGCCTTACGCAGGGCCTCGCGCGGATCGGCGGGCGCCCTACTCATAATGGATCTGCTCTCAGCCCGTCGCGCCTCGGCGATCGATGCCGCACGCTGCCCTGCATCAGCGTCATGCCACTGGTCTCTTGCGCGAATCGTCATGGCGCTGGATAACGCATGTTCCGCATTTGTTCTACAGGTTGCATGCAGTGGAAGAGTTCAGCCTTGCCGTCGTCGGCATCAATTACCCAAACGCAGATAAGACCAACCGCCGGTTCGAACTGGCGCTATGCGCGCCGGGCGAGCCGGTGCGCCTCGTGCTCGAACCCAACAACAAGCACGATCCGGCAGCGGTCGCGGTGTTCAGCTGCCGGGACATGCAGATTGGATACCTATCGCGCGAGCGGTGCCTATGGGTCGGCTCGCGGATGCGTGCCGGTGAGGATCATCAGGTAATCTTTCAGGACGTGGACGAACACATCGCGTCCGTCCGTGTCCGGTTCGGTGGGGGTGCGCCGACCTTGCCGGTGCCGCGCCCGAAGGCATCGGCACCGGATGAGGACGATTGGCTGTGCACTGATCCCGAGGGACCGGAGTGGGGCGCCTAGCCGATGGGGACATTCGAGATGATCAGCTCGGCCGCGCGCGTGCTTGCGCCGGCGCCGATCGTGTAGGTCGTCGCAGCTTCCACGAAGTGGAACCCGGCGAACACCTCCCGAACTCCCGGCGTGTCATTGAGCGACAGCAGGAAGCGGCCCTTGATGCCGGCGAGCTGCTCGGCGAGGCGGGTGAAGTCGTCGCGACTGAACACGTCCTGGCCATAGTCGGTCTCGCAGCCCCAATAAGGCGGGTCGAGGTAGAACAGCATGCCGGCGCGGTCATAGCGCTTGATGAATGCCCCGAAGTCCAGCTGCTCGATCACGACGCCCGCGAGGCGCTCGTGGATATCGGCGAGCATGGGCTCCAGCTTCGACACGTTGAACCGGGCGCCTTGTGTCTTGTCGACGCCAAAATGCCGGCTTCGAACGTGGCCGCCGAACGACAGTCGCTGGAGATAAAGGAACCGCACGGCCCGTTCGAGGTCGGTCAGCGTGTCCGACCGCTAGGCCTTCAACCGCTCGAACTCCGAACGGCTGGTAACGCGGAAGCGCAGCATGTCGATCATGTATGCAGAATGGCGCTGCAGCACGCGGAAGAACGTGGCGACATCGCCCGACGCGTCGTTGATCACCTCGACCTTCGGCTGTGATCGCCGGCGAAGGAAGACGCCGCCCATACCGATGAAGGGTTCCGCGTAGCCGTCGTGCTCGATGCGATCGATTATGCCGACCAATCGGCCAGCAAGATTGCGCTTGCCACCGATGTAGCCCGCCGCGGGTGCGACGGGCTGAATAAGATTATGGGTGTTCATGTAGGATAATCTCGCCTTGTAGAGATCCCGCCTGCCGAATCGACAGGTGCGGGACGGCCGATGGCCGTTGGTCGTGGCGAGCTACCTCTCGTCGGTTTGCCGGGCTGCAACCCGGCTACCCCCGCCCGGCGATGCCGGACCGGAATTATGCGGCAGCGGTTGCCCGCTCCAGAAACTTGACGGCCTGCGTGCCGAGCCGATCGTTTATCTCGAGGAACGCGGTCTGCAGCGGGTAGATCTCCAGCTCGAAGAACATCGCGGTCGCGTCCTTCGGGTTGCCGAACGCCGACCCTTGCGCTGGCACGATGCCGAGCAGCTGGGGCGGCACGCGATGCGCCGCCATCACGTCGGCCTGCGTCGCGTTCTTGATCCCGAGAAACTCGTCTTTCGCACCGGCCTCGGCGATTGGCATGATCTTGATGCTGCCCTCTTTGCCGTTGGGGGCATGGACGAACAGGTTCTTGAAGTTGCCCGGCCCCTTCGACTGGCGCAGTGCCTCCTTCAGCGCGTCCGTATCGTTGCTGTCGATCTCACCGGTCGCGTAGAGAATGTAACCGGCGTGGCTGCCGTTGAGGTAATAGCGACGACGAAAAAGCGTAGCCGCCTCGTTGAGCAGCGCCGATTGCAGCGCGCTAAGATATTCGGGGACGCCGTAGATCTCTTGGTTCACGTCGGGCTGCATAACCTGCACGACGCTGGAGGGCGGGAACGGCACAGCATCCCTTAGTCCCGGCACCCACCAGAACTGGCCTTCGATGACGCCGCGACGGGTATAGCGCGCCATCGAATGCACGAGGCGAAGCGGGTCGAAGAACGTGTTGCGCTTCACCTCGACATAGGCGTTTCCGAACACGAGATAGTCCTGCACCATTTTGCCGAACTCAGCGCGGGTGATCAGCGACGTCGGGTCTAGTGAGGCGACGAGCAGGTTGCGCTTCAGCATGATCGCCGAGCTGTGATGCGGCGAAACGCGGAACGCCTTCGCCAGTCCGTCGAGCGGCAGGGGCGGCTCATACCATTGGCCGTTGTGCCAGCATTCCAGCATGTCGAGCAGCTGGCGCCCGCCGATTGCCGGCTCGGGATCGCCGAAGGTGAACGCCTGCACCGCGTCGCCGGCGCCCGCGCGCGTCGCCGAAGCACCAAAGGTTGGCAGCTGGTTCATGTCAGAAGATCTCCATCGAGCCCTTGGGCTTTTCTTGGCCGTCGAGCGGCTCGTTGATCATGATGTGCATCGTCGCCCAGGCGAGATCGGCGTGACCGGTCTCTTCGGTGCGGCTGGCCTTGAAGGTGACGGCGCGGCCGGACGTGGTGAGCGCTTTCTTGATCGATAGGAAAGCCGAGGCGAGATCCATCCACCCGCCGTCGAACTCGATCCGGCCGCGCTGGAAACTGTGCTGCGCCTTCATGACCATCGCCGTCTTGGCTTCGAGCGAATAGTCGATCTTGGTCAGCCCGCGGACCTTGCCGACGAGCAGCTGATAGACGGCATCGCCAATACCGTTCGCGTCGATCCCGAAATAGGTGCAGTTGTATCGCAACAGCCGGGCGATGATGAACTCGGCCTGTTCCTGATAGTCGCCGCGCAGCTGATGCCGTTCGAGGATCCTGAACTTGCCGCCCGGCCCGCTTGGGGGCAGCGCGATAACCAGCGCCGCATTGTCGCCATCGACGCTACCCTGCGGATCGTATCCGGCCCACACCGCTTGATTGCCGACCGGGCGAGCGGCAAGGGCGTTGAACCACTTCCACTCGATCTGGGTATCGACGGTGCAAGCGAGGATGTCGTTGAACTTGAACGCGGACAGGCTGTCGTCGACGAACTGGCATCCGTAGAGGTTTGCATATTCGTCGGGCGCGTTCTCGTCGCGGACCTCGTCGAGGTTGAACAGGTCGCAACCCTGCTTTGCCGCATCTTCCAGCGTCAGCATGTGGCGCCAGATGTTGTCCGCGCCGAGCATACCGCCCTTGAGCGCGTCATAGGTTATATCGACGCTGACCTGATCGGCCTTCTTGCGTCGCTTATTGTAGGAAGATCCGGTCCATAGCCCGTAGGCCTGATGTGCGACGGTCGACGGCGTCGACAGGTACGTCTTGCGCCAGTGCTTGTGGCTGGCCATCGCCTTCGCGACCTTGTTCAGCTCGTCGAAGCCGAACGTCCAGAAGAACTCGTCGAAATAGAAGTTGCCGGTATAGCCCTGCGCGGTGCGCGCGTTGGTACCGAGGAAGATCAGTTCGGCGGTAGGCTTGTCATCGGGCAGCAGCTCCGACGACACGACGATCGGATCGCCCTTGAGCTTGACACCGACCCGCGCGGCAAATGCCACGATATATTTCCTGAAGACGTGCGCCTGATTTTTCGACGCCGATAGGAATATCTGATTGCCGCCACCCTCAAGCGCGTCGAGTAGCGCCTCGCGGGCAAAGTAGAACGTCGCACCGATCTGGCGCGACTTGAGCAGCATGCGTGTGCGCTGATGCCGGTTCTCATACCAAAGCTCGTTGTATTCGAAATTCTCCCGGTGAAAGATTTCTTTCAGCTGGTCGATCTGCTCGGCAGTGAAATGGTTTTGCGGCGCCTTGTCCTTCTTCGGACCGCTGTTCCGGTTGGCGACCTTATCGTTGATGTCGCCCTCGTGACCGCCGGGCGCCTCGTAACGCCGGATTTTTGCGGTCGCGACGACGCCACGCAGCAGTGCGTCCAGTTCCTTGAACTCGGCGCCGCTCTTCTTGTCCTTCCAGATGAGGGTATTCAGCCGCCCCTCGATCGAGTCCTCGATCTTGTCGAGGCAGGAGGCTTCATCCCACCGGCCGCGCTGTTTCCAGCTCTCGACCGTCGCCCGCGCATAGGCCTTGCCGTTCTCGTCGTTGCCGTAGCCGAGCTGCCCGAGCTCGTCGGTGATTTGGGTGATGCCCCAGCCGCGCCAATACAGGCTGCGCGCCATCCGTTGCGCCGTCACCGGGATCGGGAACGTCGCATGTGGCAGCGGCATATCAATATCGGGCGCGAGCTTGCTCATGGAGGCAAGACCTAGCCACGGCTCCGCGTCCGCCGCCCCCCGGTCCTCGTGTAGAAAGGCTTTCTACACGAGCGGCGCCTTGAGAAGATGCCGCGCTTCGGTCCCTGTTCAGGCCTTCAACGCGGCATCGCGCCGCTCGCCAGATTTCGAACCGAGGACCGCAGCGCCATGGCCAAGACCCGCTTCTTCCGCACCGCCGTCGAGGGTGCGACAGCAACCGATGGTCGGACGATCACCCGTGAGATGATCGACCAGTCGGCCGAGGCGTACAACACGGTCACCTACACCGCGCGGATCAACTGCGAGCACTTGCGCGGGTTCAGCCCTCAGCCGCCTTTCAACAGCTACGGCTCGGTCATCGCCCTAAAGGCCGAAGATTTCGAGATCACGATCGACGGTCAGAAGCAGACCAAGCGGGCGCTATACGCACAGTTCGACGCCAACGATCAGATGGTCGCTACCATCAAGGCCGATCAGAAGATCTTCACCTCGTGCGAGTTCCAGCCAGATTTCGCCAAGACCGGCAAGTTCGGCTTGGTCGGCCTCGCGATCACCGACAACCCGGCGAGCCTCGGCACCGAGGCGCTCAAATTCTCGGCATTCAAGCCGATGTGGGACGCCCGGAAGTCCTACCCGACGAATTTCTTCACCGCTGCCGAGGAAAACGTCTTCGCGCTCGAAACCCCGGTCGCGCAGCCGGACGCCAGCGCCGGTGCGCTCGGCGCCATGAAGGCGTTCTTCGAGAAGTTCACGGCATCGCCAACGCCGCCTGCGCCGGTCGCACCTGTCGCACCGACGCCGCCCGTGCAGCCGGTGACGCCGGCGAACGACAACAATTTCGCCCAGATCGTCGAAGGCCTTGGCCTGATCGGCGCGAGCCTGTCGGCACTCAGCGCGAAGGTTGACTCTGACGTCGGTGCCATCCGCGGCGAGTTCGGCACGCTCAAGACCCGCCTCGAAACGACGGAGGCGCCGAACGGCTTCTCTCGCCAGCCGCATGGCGGTGGCAACGTCGATGCGAAGTTCGCCACCGACTGCTGATCGCGGCCCGCCAATCCCTCTCGTCCCTCGCCCAGGAACACCACCATGCAGATCGCAACCCGTCTCTTGTTCAACGGCTTTGTTGGGCAGCTCGCCCAGCTGAACGGCCTCGACCCCTCCCTGACCGTTATTCCCGGCGAGCTGAAGCAGTTCGCTGTCGCGCCGGTGATCGAACAGCGCCTGCAGGCCAAGCTGCAGCTGACCAGCGACTTCATGAGCCGCATCAACGTCATTCCCGTTGCCGCCCAGCAGGGTGCGCGCGTCGGCGTCGGCGTCGGTCGCTCGCTCGCCAGCCGCACCGACACCGCCGCGGGTCATCGCCGCAATCCCACCGATCCGACCGCCAGCGACGTCATCGATCAGTATTTCTGCAAGAAGACCGATTACGATTACGCTTGGGGCTACACGCTGCTCGACGCTTGGTCGCACCGGCCCGAGTTCCAGCAGCTCGTGCGCGACGCTGTGCTCGTCCAGAAGGCCGAGGACGTCATCACGATCGGCTTCAACGGCGTTGAGGCGGCGGTCGAAACCGACCGCGTCGAAAATCCGCTGCTGCAGGACGTCAACCTCGGTTGGTTGTTCAAGATGCGGACCTATGCGCCGGGCCGGGTGATGAGCCATGGCACCAAGGACGAGCTGAAGGTCTACGTCTCGGACGAAGGCAACGCGGACTACGTCAATCTTGACGCGCTGGTCTTCGACGCGATCGGCAACCTGATCCACGAGCGCTACCGCACCGCCACCGATCTGGTCGTGATCGTCGGCTCGGACCTCGTCCAGGAGAAGTATTTCAAGATCGTCAGCGCGGCCGGGGACAAGGCAACCGAGCAGGTCGCGCGCGACATCATCATGTCGAGCCGCCAGCTTGGCGGCAAGCCGACGATGCAGGTGCCGTTCTTCCCGGCCAACGCGATCATGATCACGAGCCTCAAGAACCTGTCCTATTACTGGCAGATCGGCTCGGCGCGCCGCGCGGTAAAGGACGAACCGGAATTCGACCGCATCGCCAACTATGAGAGCATCAACGACGCTTTCATGGTCGAGGATTACGCCAAGGCCTGCCTCATCGAGAACATCAAGCTCGGGCCGAAAGTCTAACCGACTTTCCGCCCCACCAGATGCCCGCCCTCTCGCTTTCGGACACGATCATGAGCCCTGCTCGCCTACATAGGGAACGCCTCGCCGCAGCCGCGGCCAAGCCTCGCCCCCAATCGATCGTTGCCAGCGACGGGGGCGGGCAACCCCCTCTGCCTGCCATCACCCCCGCGCTTGAGCATCGCCTATCCATGGCCATGGCTGCCAACGCGGGGGCGACTGCCGAGGACCTGCAGCTCGCGTTCGGCGTCGATCCGGCTGTCGCTCAGATCATGCTTCGCCTGACGTTCGATCTGCGCCGGCTGAAGGATATCCACTCGATCGAGGCGAAGATCGAGGCCAAGCGCGGCATGCTGCCCGACTACCGCGAATGGTGCGAACTACGTCTCGCTGCGGGCGCCGCAGCGGAGGGCAACGAGCTGCCGTCGTCGGGCGCCGACGACGTGCTGCCAACCATGATGGTTTGGGCAATCGATACCGGCAACTGGCCGGTCGCACTTGAGCTGGCCGAGCACGTTGTGCGCTTCAACGTCGCGCTGCCCGATCGCTACAAGCGCTCCGCGCCTGCGCTGATCGTGGAAGAGATTTCCCTCTACGCCCTCAAGGTGCAGTCGCGCGGTGACATTTTCCCGCTGTGGGTGCTCGAACGCGTTGCAGTGCTGACCGCGCCGCCAATCGATATGCACGACGAGATCCGCGCCAAGCTGATGAAGGCCATCGGTTTCGAGCTGGCGCGCGAGGCTGACGAAATGGAGTCCGGCACCCCGGAACATCTCGACGCCGTGCGCAAAGCCCTCGGCCCCCTCCAGCGTGCGCAGGATCTTCACGATCGCGTCGGCGCCAAGGGCCGGATCAAGCAGATGCAGAAGGTGCTCGCCACCGCCGCAATCGAACAAGCCGCGGCTGACGCGGCGAAGGAACAGGCTGGCGTCACGCCGGCCGCATAGCTCGCCCCCCGGCGCTCGGGGGCAGATCGCGCGAGACGGGAGGGCCTTCGGGCTGTGGGCCGTCGATCGACCCGATCTCCACCCCCGATAACCGGGCGGGCGGAACAGGATCACACGCATGCTGCTCGTTACCCACCTGCTTGCCACCGTCATGCTCGGCATCGGCGCCTGGGTGATGCTGTCCGCGTCGATCGTGGTCGTTTCGCCGGAAGTGCTCGCGCTGTCCGACGTCCTCGCCGGTTGCCGTTTCCTCCCGGAGATTGCGCGCCACACGCGGCCGATCGCCATCCTACTCGCACTGCTCGGCCTCCTGCTGTTCGTCGCTGGCACGATGCTCGGCGTGAGTGATCTCGCGTGACCGACATCGACCTGCCGATCGTCGAGAACGACGAGCCTACCGTCGAGCGGCCAATCACCAACGACGGGTTCTTTCCCGATATTGATCCAGCTCAATTCGCCGGCGAAATGCGGATCCGTGACGGCGTGACGCCCGAGCGCCGGCGCCGCGCACTGATCGATGCGATCATCACGGTCGGCAACCAGCTCGTGGCATGGCGCGAGACGCGTGTTCTTGGCGGACTGGCGACACTCGCCGCGGTCGCATCGCCTAAGATCGACGGCGAGAGCCGCCTCGTACAGCTCTATCGCACCGCCGTATTCAGTGAGGCCAAGGCAAAGCTGGTCGAGCGGTATCGTGATGCCGACATCACCAAGGCCGGGAAAGACCAAGTCGAGGATCTGGAACCGTCGATCGGTGAGCTGCGCCGCGATTCCGTCTACGCGGTGCGCGACATCCTCGGCGTCGGTCGCGTCGTGGTCGAGCTGATCTGATGGCCGACACCGTCACCGCACGGCAGGGCGACACGCTCGACGGCCTGATCTGGCGCGACCGCGGCCTCGGGATCGAGGATTGCTCGACCGTCCTCGCGGCCAATCCCGGCCTCGCCGCCATTGGCGCCACCCTTCCGGCCGGCATGACGGTCACCATTCCCCCGATTTCCGCACCGGCACCGCTGGTCCGCGACGTCGTCCAGCTTTGGAGCTGACCAATGGACAAGTTCGCGCACGAAGTGATCGACACGATCCTCGCCTTCCTGATGAGCCTGCTGCCCTCCGCGCTGGGCGCGACCGTCAGCATGATGGTCGATGACGGGATCACATGGAGCAAGATGCTCGCCCGGCTCTGGGTGGGCGTTGTCATGTGCTACTTCATGAGCCGCGCGCTCGAAGCACTGTTCACGCTGCACCCGTTCGTCATTCAGGCGATCAGCTTTCTGATCGGCATGGTCGCCTACAAATCCGCGCCGGGATTTATCGCCGGTTGCGCGACCGCCGCGAGCGAAGCGCCCGGCCTGCTGCGCGACCGCCTGCTCGCCCTTCTGCCGTCCAAGGAGAAAAAGTGATGCCGACGCCTGTTAAGGGTTCGGGACCGACGCCGATGAAGCGCAAGACGCTGATCGGCTCCATCGGTGTTGCCGCTGCATTGATCGTCGCGCCGTTCGTGGCCGGCTGGGAGTCGGGCGGCAAGCCGCGGCTCGTCGCATACCAGGGCAAGCACGACCCGGCCGATGTCTGGACGATCTGCGACGGTGAAACGCTCGGCGTGAAGCCGGGTATGCGCGAGACGACCGAGGGCTGCGCGGCTCGCAACGAAGCCGCGCTGATCCGACACGCAGAACCGGTGCTGGCCTGCACGCCGACGCTCCGCGGCAATCCCAACCAGCTCTCCGCGGCGATCAGCCTCGCCTACAACATCGGCACCAGTGGCTATTGTCAGTCGACTGTCGATCGTCGCTTCGACGCCGGCCAGTGGCGCGGGGCCTGCGATGCGTTCCTGATGTGGAACAAGGCGGGCGGCAAGGTCGTGACGGGCCTCGACCGCCGGCGCCGGGCGGAGCGTGACCTTTGTCTGAAGGATTTGCCCCGATGATCCGCCGCCTGCTGTCGCCCCTCTTCGCCAAGATTCGCGCGGAGGCCACCTTCCTCGTGCTGCTCGCCGTCGCGGCGGGAGGCGC
>Ga0265296_1003295_pt1 | contig 15187 bp, 8 predicted proteins | sample MunlanPumphouse1_FD_189073 | JGI IMG/M metagenome (GOLD analysis project Ga0265296, IMG submission 189073) | Groundwater microbial communities from a municipal landfill in Southern Ontario, Canada - Pumphouse #1 | ecosystem: Environmental > Aquatic > Deep subsurface > Groundwater | place: Canada... | reverse complement strand
CTATACCCTTGCGGAGCTGGTTGATTTTGCGCTGCAGAGCAGCCCGGTCACGCGCCTTGCCTGGGCGCAGGCCATGGCCTCCGCCGCACAATGGGGACAGGCGCACAGCGCGTATTATCCCACTGTGTCCGCCGAGGGACAGGGCGCAACGGGCAAGATCCCGCAGCTGCAGGGCGGAAAATCTTACGTGTCGATGAACACGACGCTGAGCTACCTGCTGCTCGACTTCGGTGCCCGCGGCGCAAAGTCCGAAGCTGCCAGGCAGGCCCTGATCGCGGCCAACTGGAACCACAACCAGGCCATACAGGATATCTTGAGGAACGTGCCACAGGCCTATTACACCTACACCGCCAACAAGGCGCAGGTCCGCGCTGACGAGCAGAGCCTCAAGGAGGCCGTGACAACAGTGCTCTCTACAGAGGAGCGCATGCGCTCAGGCGTGAGCACGATATCTGACGTGCTGCAGGCGCGCTCGAATGCGGACCAGGTACGACTCAAGCTGGCCTCTGACACGGGCCAGGTCGCGATATCAAAGGGCAACCTCGCCACGGCAATCGGCTGGCCTGCAAACAAGCAGTTCGATGTGGCAGAGGGGCCCGGCCGCCTGCCGATAAAGGAGGTCGGCCGCAATGTGGACGATCTGGTCGAGCTGGCACGCGTGAGCAGGCCGGCGCTCGGTGCTGCAGTGCACGCAGTAAGCCAGGCAGAGGCAGGGCTCAAGCAGGCAAAGGCCCTGCCGTTCCCGCAACTCACCGGCACCGGCAACTTCCAGTGGCTGGCCACAAAGGATGAGCACGGCAATTTTGAATACGGCGGGATGGGAATTTCCATCCCCATCTTCGACGGATTCAACATGCAGAACGCAGTGCGGGCCGCGCGCGCACAGCTCGAGGCGGCGCGCGCCTCATTGAAGATCCAGGAGGAGAACACGGTGTCAGAGGTCTGGGACGCGTTTCACAATTACCAGACCGCGCAAAAGCAGCTCGTGGCCAGCAATAGCCTGTTTACCAGCGCCACTGAATCTTTCAACGCCTCGTCGGCGCGCTACAAGCTGGGTGCGGCCGACATCGTGGAGCTCTTAAACGCGCAGAGCGTGCTCGCCTCCGCCCGCGCGCAGGTCATAACTTCCCGCACGAGCATCTCCACGTCCTACGCGGAGCTGCTGCATGCCGTAGGGTCTACCCTCCCGCCGGCAGCATCCGAAGGGGGAAATAATGCAGCTGAATGACGAACTATGGTGCGAGGTGCTGGAATGGCTGCACAACTTCTGGGGGCGCGTAAAGCGCATGCGCCGCTTCCTCACCTGGCGGTATCTCGCCGCGTTTGCGCTGGTGCTCGTGGCCGTGAGCTGGGGGCTGCACCGTGTGCATCGCATACTCGCACCGCATGGGCCGGCAGTGATCGTGGACCTCGCTGAACGCAAATCAGTTCCGTACACGCAGGACTTTGTCGCAAACACAGTGGCCCTCAGCATCGTCGACATCCGGGCACGCGTGGAGGGCTTTCTCACGCAGAAGGCATTTGAGGAAGGCGCTGATGTGAACGAAGGCGCTTTGATCTTTGAGATCGACGAGGCGCCATTCAAGGCAAAACTGGATCAGGCACAGGCGCAGCTCGCGCAAGACGAGGCAGCGCTGGCATTTGCCAACGAGCAGGTCAGACGCTACGCGCCGCTGGCCGACAAAGACTACGTGTCGCGCGAAGATTACGATAACTATCGCACCAAGGCAGATGAAGCAAAGGCTGCCGTAGAGGCAGATCGCGCCGCGGTGGAGCAGGCAAACCTCAACCTGGGTTACTGCAAGATGTACTCGCCGATATCCGGGCGCGTGGGCCGCATGCTGGTGAACGTGGGCAACCTCGTGGGCGCTGGGGGCCAGGACACAAAGCTCGCTGTCATCGTGCAGCTCGACCCGATGTATGTCTATTTTGCGCCCAGCTCGCGCGATGCCGCGGCGATCATCGACAAGCGCGAGAAGGGCAAGGTCGAGGTCGAGGTGCTCATGCCTGATGGCAAACCGTTTGAGCATAAGGGTGTAATCGATTTCGTGGACAACACGGTCGACCAGAAGACCAGCACTGTCTCCATGCGCGCGGTCGTACCCAACCCTGAGAAGACGCTTCTGCCCGGCCTCTACCTGCAGGCACGCGTGGAGCTCGGCGTGCATCCGGATGCGGTGCTGGTCCCGGAGCAGGCGATTGCCGAGGATCAGCAAGGTGACTACGTGATGATCGTCAAGGACGACAATACAGTGGAGCAGCGGCACATCACAGCAGGGGATCGCATTGAGGGCGCGCGCATCGTGGACAAGGGGATTGACGGCGGCGAGAGCGTTATCATCTCCGGCTTGCAGCTCGTGCGCCCTGGTTCGCAGGTGATCCCAAGGCTCGCAAAGCGAGAGCCGGGGCTGAGGGATCTGATGCTAAAGGCAGTGCTTATGCCACCACCGACGAAACAACATTGATGTCTTTGGGAGAGGTAACGTTCCTCCCCTTTGTAAGCCTGCCTGCCGGCAGGCAGGGGGAGGTTAGGAGGGGTAGATCCTGATCTACCTCCCCTATCCCCTCCTTACAAAGGAGGGGAAGATGAGGGCTGACTCAACATGTTCGTAAACTTCTTCATCCGACGGCCGGTCTTCTCTACCGTCATTGCACTCGTGATCGTGCTCGCGGGCGGCGTGTGTATCAAGCTCCTGCCCGTTGCGCAGTTTCCGGAGATCGCACCACCGGTCGTGCAGGTCTCGGCCACATACACCGGCGCCAGCGCCGCCGTGGTAGAGGACACAGTCACCCGCCCGCTTGAAGAGCAGATAAACGGCGTAGAGGGCGGGATGTACATGTACTCCACGAGCAACAACGACGGCACCTGCACGATCAATGTCACCTTCCAGATAGGCTATGACCTCGACATTGCCGCGGTGGATGTGCAGAACCGCGTGGCCATTGCTATTCCGCAACTGCCGGATGACGTCAAACGCATCGGCGTCACCACGCAGAAGCAGTCCACGGACTTTATCCAGGCGATCAGCCTCTATTCGCCGAACGAGGGCTACGACGACCTCTTTCTCTCCAACTACGCGGCGATCAACATCGTGGACGTGCTCAAGCGCCTGCCGGGCATGGGTAACGTCACGATCTTCGGCGAGCGCAAGTACTCCATGCGCTTCTGGCTCGATCCGGACAAACTCACCGGCATGAACCTCACCGCCTCGGACGTGATCAACGCGATACAGGACCAGAACATCCAGGTGGCGGCCGGCGCAATCGGCCAGCCACCGATGGGCCCTGACCAGGCATTCCAGTATACGATCTCTACAAAGGGGCGATTGCAGGACATCGAGGAGTTCGAAAATATAATCGTGCGCACCGGGCCCGACAGCTCGATAGTGCGTGTGCGCGACGTGGCGCGCGTGGAGCTGGGCGCTGAAAACTACGGTTGGTTCACATCTCTCAATGGCAAGAGCGCAATCACCATCGGCATCTACCAGCTGCCCGGCGCCAACTCCGTGCAGCTAGCAAATGAAGTGCGCGCGACAATGACAAAGCTCTCCAAGCGCTTCCCCGAGGGCCTGGAGTATAAGATCCCCTACGACACCACGGTTTTCGTGACCGAGTCGATCAAAGAGGTGCTCGTCACTTTGGCAGAGGCGATCGTGCTCGTTTTCTTAGTGATCTTCCTCTTTCTGCAGAGCGTACGCACAACGGTCATACCTGCCATTACCATCCCGGTCTCGCTCATCGGCACATTCGGGCTCATGATGGCGCTTGGGTTTTCGATCAACACGCTCACCCTCTTTGGCCTTGTGCTCGCCATAGGGCTTGTGGTGGACGACGCCATCGTGGTGGTGGAGAACGCCTCGCGCATCATGGAGGAGGAGAACCTCCCTGCACGCGAAGCCACCGAGAAGGCCATGGGTGAGGTGGTGAGCCCGATTATCGCCACAACCCTCGTGCTCTTTGCCGTGTTCATACCCGTGGCATTCATGCCCGGCATTTCGGGCCAGCTCTATAAACAGTTCGCGCTCACGATCGCATTCTCCGTCGGCATCTCTGCTATCAACGCGCTCACCCTCTCACCCGCCATGTGCGCCGCGATCCTAAAACGCAAGCAGGCAGGGCGCGAGTTTGCATTCTTCGCTCTCTTCAACCGCTTCTTCACCTGGGCCACTAAAAGCTATGTGCAAGGTGTGCGCATCTTTATCAAGCGCTGGAAGATCATCATCGGCGGGTTTGCTGTACTGCTCGTGGTCACCCTCTTTTTCTTCCGCATCGTGCCCACCGGCTTTCTCCCTGACGAGGACCAGGGCTATTTCTTCATGATCATGCAGGGCCCTGAGGGCACGGCCGTTGGCCGGACCATGCAGATCACGCAGGAGATTGAGGAGATTGCGGCGGCCACACCGGGTGTTCAGGACATCATCACCATCGGTGCATTCAACCTGATCACCGCCAATGTGGACTCCAGCTCCGCCACGCTCATTATTATCCTCAAACCCTGGCGCGAGCGCGAGACACCTGAGACTTCGCTCAAGGCGATCATGGGCAGCATCCAGGCGCAGGTGCATAACATAAGCGATGCCCTCATCTTCGCGTTCAATCCGCCGGCCATACGCGGCCTCTCCACCACCGGCGGTTTCCAGTTCATGCTGCAGGACCAGGAAGACAAGGGGATCGACCCGCTCGCGGCCGTGACCCGCAGCATCATGCAGCAGGCAATGCAGGACCCCTCGCTGGCGGGCATGTCCACGCAGTTCAAGACCAACTACCCGCAGCTCTACGTGAACCTGGACCGCGACAAGGCCAAGCAGCTGGGCATCCCGGTCTCGCAGATCTTCAACGTCCTGCAGGCGTACCTGGGCTCCTTCTATGTAAACGACTTCAATAAATTCGGCCGCGTGTATCGCGTATTTGTGCAGGCACAGGATCAGTTCCGTTCCGACCGCACCGATATCTCGCGGCTGTACGTGCGCAGCTCCGAGGGTGCGCTGGTGCCGCTATCGGCCCTTATCACCATCAACACGATCCGCGGGCCGCAGACGATCACGCACTACAACGTCTACCGCGCCGTGGAGATCGACGGCAATAACGCACCCGGCTACAGCTCGGGCCAGGCAATCAAAACCATGGAACAGATAGCAGCGAGGACATTGCCGGAGGGCTATGGCTTTGAATGGACCGGCACCGCGTTGCAGGAGATCGTGTCTGGAGGACTGGCGCCCTACATCTTCGCACTCGCAATCATCTTCGTATTCCTCTTCCTGGCAGCACAGTACGAAAGCTACAGCATGCCGCTCATGATCATGCTGGCGGTGCCGCTTGCGATGCTTGGCGCCCTGTTCGCGCAGTGGTTCCGCGGGCTGATCAACGATGTCTACTGCCAGATCGGGCTCGTGATGCTCATAGGCCTCGCCAGCAAGAACGCGATCCTCATCGTGGAGTTTGCAAAAGAAAAACACGAGCAGGGCTTGAGCATCGTTGATGCAGCACTGAGCGCGGTGCACATCAGGCTGCGGCCGATCCTCATGACCGCTCTCGCGTTCATCTTGGGCGTGGTGCCGCTGGTGATAGCAACCGGCGCAGGTTCGGCCAGCCGCCACTCGCTGGGCACTGCGGTCTTCGGCGGAATGATCGCGTCTACATTCTTGAGCCTGATACTCGTGCCCGTGCTCTATGTACTGATCGAAACCCTGCGCGAGCGCGGGGTGCATCGCGAGGATTTTGTGAAGGCAAAAGACTCGGTAATAACGTTGATCAAGAGATTGAGACATCAAAAATAACCCCCCTCCTTTGTAGGGGGTGTTTCCGAAGTCATCCTCCCCCTTTGTAAGGGGGAGTTAGAGGGGGTAGATCTTGATCTACCCTCCCTAGCCCTCCCTTACAAAGGGAGGGAACGTGTTCGGAAACACCCCCTTACAAAGGGGAGGGATTTTGAGGGAGGCACCATGATCCGCTTTATCGTCCGCACGCTGATCTTCATCGTTGAAAAACTCATGAACGAGCTCGCACTCATTGCCGCGCTGCTCACGCTGGGGCAGCAGGGCTCGGCACACGAGCGGCTCATCGGGGGCTCGCGCGCTATTGGGTTCGTGCTGCGCGATTTCGGGCTCGCAGTCTACCACAACACACCCTTCAGCCAGGTGATGGGTGGGATGCGCACAGGAATTGACAATGCGATCGACGGGATCGTGAAGAGCATTGAGGGCGACCCGCAGACAGCGCTCGTCGCCGCCATCGGCACGTTCTTCACTTACAAGCTGCTGCCGTATTTCCTGCGGATCATGCGCCGCGCGCTCAAAAAGGGGCGGCGATCGAGCGACATCGCAAAGGCGCCGAAGGCACCAAAGCACCCGCATTCCGGCAATACTTCCGCGTCGGCGGTGGCCGAGAAGAGCCCTACTTATCAAAAACTCTATCGGGATCGATAAATTGATGGATCAACGCACACGGCCGAGGCCCGGACATAAGACCTGCGCCGAAGCCTGCAACTGATCGCTGATGCCGCCTTCGGCTTCTGTTCCGTCATCTATCTGCAAAGATGCAGACTCGTCGCCGGGAGAAGAATCTACTTCACCGCTGCCCTTCTCTAGAAGCCCCTTTGTTCCATCATGCGGCGGCAATGCGCCTGCCAAAATTCCTATCGAATCATGGACGAGCGCGTACTCGGGAAGGCGCTTGCCGAGAACGTCCGCCTTGTTCGGAACAGCCCAGAGCCGCGCGTCGCGCAGGCGCACCCATTCGAGCCAGTCCTGCCTCAAGGATAGTCCTTTCCTCGCATTGAACTTGACGCCTATCTCGAACTCCAAAAACTGCAGGAATGTGAGCGGATCATCGACTCCGGTGCGACTCTGGAAGAGCGCGTGCACTGCAGAAAGTCGCGGGCAGCAGGCCACCGCATTCATCGCATCGTGCGTGCGCGGCATGTGAAAGACCGTCCCAGGAGAGAAGCTGTACACCTTCGTACTTACATCGATCGCCTGCTGTGTCATTTCGTGTGAGATCCCCGTGAGAATCCCCGGCTCGATGGCATCTCCCGCGAGTGCGAGGCGCAGCCGGTCCAGCAGCGCAGCGCGCATGCGCGGAGGTTCTTCGCCGCTCAAGTCGTCGCTCAGGCTGAGACCCACTTGTCCGCGCAGCTCTGCGCGCGCACGCTCGATATCGCGGTCGTCATGGTGCAATGCGTCCGGGATCACGGCCTCAAGCGCTCGCTTGAGTCTGTAGCCGGCGTCCGCTTCATGAATCCTTGAAATCCATTCGTTGAAAAATTTCAGCATCTGCGGCTCCGGACAACCACGCTTGATCTCCTCGATCCACGCGATCGTGCGCCTGGCCTGCCCTACCGGGTCCGGAAAGACCCGATCGAGCTCCGCATCGCCCATCGTGCCGCCGTATGCAAGGATTTGCTCCAGCGCCTCGGGCGTGACCGGAATGCGAGCGAGGACGTGGGGACCTAATTTTTCCAGTGGAGAGACATACGGCTCGAGTGGACCATGGGAACTTGCGACGATAATCGCCGGCTCCGGCGCAGACGGGAGCTCAGCGGCATTTTGAATGCGCGGCAGCGAGGTGATGTCGTCGGCGGCCTTCGAGGACGACCTGCCGACGATGGCCCGCCATGCGCCCTTCATCGCACCGAGCACTCCATTCGTCTTTCCTTCCCACTCCAGGCCGTGATCCGTCAGCCTGCCCACGAGTTCGCTGGCGCGCGATGCCCGGACGAGCGAATCGGTAGGGCCCCACATGCCGGCGGGCTTATCCGCAAACAGACGAACCACGACGCGCGTCTCCCCAGCAGCCGGATCAAAGATGATGCCTGTCCTAGCATGCCAGACGCCTGCCGGCATATTTCCCTTGAAGAGGGCCTGCGTATCGGCCGCCAGCCGCTCCCTCAGCCGCTGTGCGATCTCCGGTGCGACCTCGCGCAGCACACGCTGCATCGCCTCCAAAATGGCTGTCGGCGTGGGCTCCGAGTCCTCGACGTACTCGATGGGGGTTGTCACGTGCGCCAAACTCTTCAGTGCCAGATGCCAGGCTGCGAGGAGCTGATCCGGCCTTATGAATCCGACCTGCGGCGTATCGATCCCGGGAACATATTGTTCTCGCGCCCTCGTGTAGACGACCTCGTGCATGAGGGTCTCAGGGTCCAACCTTATGAAAAAACCCGAGGCGTTCGCAAACTCTTCGTAATGCATGTGGTCCCATACTCTACGGACGAGCTCCAGGGCGCGGCTGAATGGAAAGAGAAACGTCCTGCATATGTCCGGTACGTTTGTACCGCCGTTGACGGCCGTGAGGTGTTGAAGCGCCACAGCGATTGAAGGGTCGCTTCCCGTGAATACGATCTCGGTCGTTCCCGTCCGCATATTTTTTTGATAGCGCCAGCTTATCTTTCCCAGGGGCGTACTTGCTTCCTCGAAGCCCTCTCCGAGTTTTCCAAGCCCCCCGACGCGCGGCGGCGTTGACGGCGCAACCCCGTCTAAGAGCGGATGATCCGCGAACGGAAGCCTTCGCGCGCCCGTAACGACGTCGGAAGGCAGGTCGAGTGCCGGACGCTCCGTGCTCCCATTCCAGGTCGCTCTTCCGCCGACGTGAACTGCTGTTCCTTTATCGCGTCTGACATATGCCTCGATTGCACGAGACCATTTTGTAGGATCCACGCCCAAACGCCTGGCTATCCCCTCGCGGATTATGTCGAGCGCGGGGAGGTGTGCGTGATGTTTGAGTTCCTGGGTGAGCTCGGACGATTCAGTCCTGAGACACTCGAGAACGATCAAAAAATAGGCGAGCGCGGGTTCCGTGCCGCGGTTGATTGCGCCGATCGTGTCGAGGGACGAGGTGAAACCATTTGTGGCAGCCTCCGCTCGAGTGAGGTGCTTCACGTAGAGTGCCGAGAGGGCTGCAAGATTATCGCCGCCCGTGTGTGAGATCTCGCGTCGAGAGAGAACGAAATCAGCAAGTCCGGTCGGGCCATGAAAGGAAACGTCTGGAATTGCGTCGCCTCTCGGTTCGGGCGGAGAAAACTGGGCCCTTCCGAATACGGACGAAAGACCGCCGGCGCGCTCCGCAACCCTGATGAGCATGACGGCATCATCGATCGCGATGTCGCCCAGGGAACCATCCTGGCGGAGAAGTTTAGTGCGCCGCATGAGTTCCGTTGCGCCGTAGGGGGTAGTTGCGTCCGGATCGCCCAATAGTTGTACAAAGAAGCCCGCGATGCGTCTCGCCGCGATGGAGACGAATCCCCCTCCTCGTGCCTCAGGTTGCGCGCGGGGATGTGCTGCGCCCTCGTATGCATCCAAAGGCCGCTGCTGCGGAGCATCGGACAAGGGCACATCGGCCTGATCTGGGGACGCAAGTCGGAATCCTGGAATCGGCGGTATCTTGTTCGAGTCTGCCATGCGATAACTCCTGCCCTGACCTCCCCCAAGACCGCGTCAAATACGACACCAGGGGGCATTGTCAATTTTTTAGCTGCGTTTCAAGGCCTGAAGCTGATTTATCGCGTCCATCGGCAATTAGTTGCTCAGTTTTTTTATATACAACTCGCAGAAGAAGGCCTCAGAAAATAAGCAACTTCCGCGAATCGCCGCCGATAAGAGGGGCATGCGATCGAATTCTTCATCCGGGCGCATCGGTGCCGCCGCGCTTTTGCTCTTTTTGGCCTCGCACGCCGCGTGCGGGCTCAGCACCGATTGGGGCTGGACCGCGGTAAAGAATGCGCCCAACGGTTCCATCTCCAGCAATCCTACGGAGGGCGATTTTTTCGACGTCTGGACTTTTAAGGTGATGGCCGCCCCGCTCTCGTGCCCTGCCATACAGACCGGGCTCAGCGGGACCGTGGAGCAATACCGGATAGTCGAGACGAGCCAGGGCTGCGCCGTATCGGAGAAGGCGGCGGACGGCACGCAGCTCACGGAGAGCGGAAAACTCTTTGATCCCCTGAGCGACTGCCTGGTGGACATCGACTCGATCACGCTGGAGCGCAAATTCAAGGTCAGCACGGAGCTTGGCCTTGGCTGCACGAATTCCGCTGAGTACATAGCGAGGCTTGAAAAGGGAGTCGACTCCACGACGATCACAGGGGAGATCACGGGCTATATCACGTATTCCGGCAACTGCATTGACAACGGTCAGCCGGCAAAGGATTGCGACTTCAGGGCCCCGCTAGTAGGCACGCGAGGCCGAACGGCCCAATAGGCCACACCATCATTGGAATTCAGCTTTTAGAACCACTTCGCCTGCACCGCGTGGGGTCTATAGGCCTCGATCGAGACCTTGCTGCTCGACGAACAATATACGCAGATGGCCTTAGTCATAGGAGCCCCCTATACCTCGCCCGACATCCCGAGGCCAGCGGGTTTTTTTCATCCATCGCTGCATCAATTTCGGCAGCGCTGCACGAAATCGCTGCAGCATCAACCCGTTCTAATTAAGGAACGCCACGCCAATCCCTTGATATGACATTGCAAATTTGAGCGCTCCATCTTCGCCTCTCCGGCACGATACTTGCTTTCATTTTTCTCTGACATTCGCGTTGACAGCGCGGGTGTGCCCGCTTAGACGGAGGAGGCAGCATGAAATCCAAGAAGGGCTCGGGAAGCGATCGCGAGAAAGATCAAGGCCGCATTGACACCCCTGTTGGCGAACTGAGCGAGAAGGACACGATCATGCACTACAATGCGGTCTTACTGGAAGAACTCAAGTCCAAGATGGACTTTGTGATCGAGTTCATGCAGGCATCTGTGAGCGAACTCAATCGGAAGATCGACGCCCTCAACTATAAAGTCGACATGATGGCCATTGAATTCGACAAGAAGCTGCAGGCGTTGGAGGAGCGGCTGACCCGCAGGTTCGACGTAAAACTCGATGCCCTGGAAGAGCGGCTCACGGCCAGGATCGATAAGATAGCTGTACGCCTGGACGATCACGAAGGTCGCATCGCCACAGTGGAATCATACCATTGAGCCCGTATATGAGTCTCAGAGAATTGATCGCTGCTGATCAAGCGATCCTCGGCGTATACAATGCTCGGGAGTCATGCGGATGGTTTGGCGGTCCTATTTCCCGGCATGAGCCCGTACTTCTCGACCTTGTACTGGAGTGACGAGCGTTTGATGCCGAGGCTCTTGGCCGCCTGCGACTGGTTCCAGTTGTTCTCCTCCAGCGCGATCCTGATGATCTCCGATTCGATCGCATCCATGCGATCGATCAGGCTCTCCCCTTCGCCCAGAAAGATCGCATGCTCTATGAGGCTGCCCGCAACTGAATACGGAAGGTGCTTCAGCTCGACGTATTTCCCTTCAGCGAGGATGACCGCCTGACCGATGACGTTCTCCAGCTCCCGAACGTTGCCCGGCCATGAGTGCTGCTTCAGGATCCCCATCACCTCCGGCGAAATCTCGACGGACTTGCCGAATTCCAGGTTATACTTGTTCACGAAGTACCTCGCCAGTTCGACGATGTCGTCGCCCCTTTCTCTGAGCGGCGGGAGTGTGATGGAGACCATGTTCAGCCGGTAGAAGAGATCCTCCCGGAATCGGCCTTCCTTGATGCGCTGCTGCAGATCGCGGTTGCTCGCGGCGATGACGCGCACGTCGACCCGGATCGTCTCGTTGCCGCCGACCCGTTCGAGCTCCTTCTCCTGCAGAAACCTGAGGAGCTTGACCTGGACGGAATCGGAGGACTCGCAGATCTCGTCGAGGAAAAGGGTGCCGTTGTCGGCGATCTGCAGCTTGCCGAGATGGCGGGAGACCGCCCCGGTGAACGAACCCTTCTCGTGGCCGAAGAGCTCGCTCTCGAGCAGGTTGCTGGCGAGCGTAACGCAGTTCACGGTCACAAAGGGCTTCCTGCTCCGTTCGGAGCGGTTATGGATCTCGCGCGCTACGAGTTCCTTGCCGGTGCCGCTCTGTCCCGTGATGAGCACCGGCGCAGACGTCGACGCGACCTTGGCAATGAGGCTGTAGATCTGCTGCATCTTCTCGCAGCTCCCGATTATCGGCCCGAATCGCTCGCTGAGCTTCTCCTTTAGAAACTCATTCTCGAGGTTCATCCGCTGGCCTTCGATCACCCGCCGAACCTTGATCTCGATCTCGTCCAGCGAAAACGGCTTGATGACGTAATCGGACGCGCCGAGCCGCATCGCCTCCACAGCATTCTCGATGGTTCCGTAGGCGGTCATCATGATGATAACGGTCGTCTGGGAGTGCTCCCTCGACGCCTTCAGGATCTCCATGCCGTCCTTCTCCGGTATCCTGAGGTCGGCGAGCAGGAGGTCGAACGATTTGGACATCAGCCTTTTGATGGCCTCATTCCCGTCATATGCCAGCTCGACGCAGTGGCCAACCTTCTCCAGGGTGCTCTTGAGCGCGTTGCACAGTTCCATGTTGTCATCGGCAACGAGGATGTTGCTCATAGGACCTCCATAGGGACATTTCCTTTGCTCAGCTCTCTACCGTGAGTCTGTCCTTCGGGAAGGAGATCGTAAAGGTGGACCCGCTCTCCGGAGCGCTCTCCACGCCGATCCTGCCCTGGTGTAGATCGAGTATTCTCCTCACTATGGCCATGCCCAGACCTACGCCCTTCTCCTTGGTCGTGAAGAACGGGCTGAAGATCTGCGCCTTCACCTCAGGTTCCATCCCCTTTCCATCATCGGAGACGACCGCCGACACACCGCCGTCGCTCTCCATGCGCGTGATGACGGTGATGGTGCCCGCCGTGCCCTTCGAGTCGATGGCATCGCGGGCGTTCAGAACGATGTTCGTGAACAGCTGCTCGAGCATGTTGGCGTTGCCGGAGATCACGAGGGGGACCTGCGAGTAGTCTTCTGCCAGCCGTATCCCGTCCTTTTCCATCTGCGGCCTCAGCATCTCGATCACGTCCGCGACGACGCGGCTCAGATCCAGCGCTTCGTACTTCTCGTCGCTCTGTCTGCTGAACAAGCGCATGCGGTAGACGGCCTGCGCTATATGCCCGATGCTCTTGCCGATGCTGTCGAGCGCCTTTCCGACATCCGACGGCAGGAGCTGACCGCTGTCGATGTCGCGCCTGAGGCCGTCGATGTGGATCCTGATCGCCCCGAGGGGATTGTTGATCTCATGCGCAAGCTCCGCAGCCATCTTTCCCATCACGGAGAGCTTCCCCATCTGGATGAGCTCGGCCCGGGTCTCCTTCAAGTCGCGGTTGACGCGCTCCAGCTCCCTCACATGCAGGGCGACGGCATCCTGCGCATATTTTAGTTTCAGCGAGCGGCCGAGCCGTTCCGCAATTATCTGGATGAGGGCGCGCTCGCCCTTGAGGAACGGTCCTTCATCCTGCGCTTGCCTCTCTTCCAGGTAGCCGACCTCGATGAAGCCGGCGGGCACGCCATCCATCACGATATTCTCCCGCTGCATCCATGGCGTCTCCCTGAAGTTGTCGGTCGTAAATTCCTTGTCGCCCGCGACGACGCGTACGCAGGTGATGAAGGGATGCTGCCAGGCCGCGGGGATGCGTTCGACGGTTTTCTGTATGATCTCTTCGAAGGTGATAGCGGGTTCCTCGGCAAGCTTGGATATCTCGTAGAGGCAACTCAGCTGCCGCATGAGTTTTCCGATTTCGTCGACACGACGCCGGATCTCCATCTCCATATGGCGTCGTTCGTGCTCGTCAGTATAGACTGTCACGATTTCGCCCGAGGGAAGTTTGAAGACGTAATGGATGAGCGCGCTGCGAAGCCAGAACCTCGGAGGGAAGCTCTCCGAATTCCCCGTCGTCCACACCCGCCTGAAGACCCCGACGAGATCGAACTCAACGGCGTGCCTGAGAAGATCATTCACACTCTTTCCCAGGCTTTTCTCTTTGCTGATTTTCTCAAGCGTCTCGGCGGCGGCGTTGATGTCCGTGAGGACAAAATCCCTCCCGTCCCCGATGGCCTTAAAGATCGCCACGCCGTTGCTGATATTGCTGAAGAGCTCTAGGAAGAACTCCCTCTCCCCCCTCATGCGGGAGACGATGCGGGAAATGACAAGGCCGAAGATGAGTATGACGGCCGTTGCCGTTGCCGATAACTTCAGCCAGATCTCGTCGACATGGAACTCAGAGAATGGGAGCATAGGCACGATAGGAATCTATTCCACAGTAATGACATTTAACCAAATTCCGGCACCATTTTCATGTAAATTAATGGATTTTTGGCAACCCCTTGGACACGTTCATCTGAAACTCCTAAAAAGATAACGATATCATAGCCTTATAATACGCCCATTTTCACCTCCATGGCTTCATCCTTGCATTATTAAGAGGTGCAGGAGGTTAATATGAAACACTCAGTCGACAAGAAGATAGCTATCATATGTGCCGTCGCAATCATCGCCCTTGCTGGCTGCGGCAGCAGCACCTCAACGGACGATTCCATCAGTCAGGCTGGCGGGGCGCCAATCGTCGTGGATTCGGTAGCTTCAATGGGCGTGGCCGATATCAAGTTCGTGCAAATGGGCAATTCTCCTCTCACAATTAATTTCGAAGCCGTAGATCCAGGCGCAACATTTCTGCTCGTGGCCGGCACCAGCTCGATCAGCGACGCCATGAGCGTCTCAATAAGCGACTACCTGCAGAGCGATGTCGAAAAGCAGATCGCCCCTTCCCAAGATAAGGGCGCACAGCTTGAGACCACCGGCGAAAGCTCAGGCCCGGAGGAAATCTTCTCGGCCTCGCTCAGGGAATCCGAACGCGAGTTCGCAAAGACCATGCAAGCGCCTGAGTCGTCCGTAAAGGACGCGAGCGGCAGCGCCCGGGCTGGCTTCGGCGGTTCCGGCAGCATCCGAATCGGCGTCGGCCGTTCCGCCCTGCGCGTTGGGGATACACAGAGTTTCAGGGTGCTCGCCTCTCTGGTCTCGGTGACGGAGTACGCGAACGTCACGGCAAGCGCACGATGCACGACTTCGAATCTTGCCCTCTTCGTCGACATGAGGGTCGGAGACGACGTGCTCCCCCAGGGCAAGATCCGGGAGTTCTGTGATACGTTCGATGACATAGCGAACTGGGAGTATCAGCTCCTCGGGTCAGCATCCGACATCAACGGAGATGGAGTCGTGACGGTGCTGATCACGCCGCAGTTAAACCTCCTCGGGTCCACGCCGGGCCACATCGTCGGCGGTTACTTCTACGCAGCCGACCTTTACGCGCGCAGCGAGCAGAATCCCACTAGCAACGA
>Ga0265296_1003294_pt1 | contig 15187 bp, 17 predicted proteins | sample MunlanPumphouse1_FD_189073 | JGI IMG/M metagenome (GOLD analysis project Ga0265296, IMG submission 189073) | Groundwater microbial communities from a municipal landfill in Southern Ontario, Canada - Pumphouse #1 | ecosystem: Environmental > Aquatic > Deep subsurface > Groundwater | place... | reverse complement strand
TTTATCAATCGGTGTCTCAATTCCCTGATATCGAATAATAACATTATTTGCAAAGACCTTCTGCAGAACCTCTTTTGGTGACTCTATGCAGTAGCTGAGCAGTTTTGTTCTTTGCTCTTCAGGCTCTGTTGGAAAGTCCATTGAGGAATCGCTTTCAATATATGAGATTTTTGTTGGCATATTACCCCTCGATGTTTCTTATGTGATATTTGGCCGGGCGTTATTAGTCCGACACTATGATTCGACCACATGTCTAATTTGCTCGTGCACTCTAAAAAAAGATATTATTTTTTTGGTAATGGTTCTCCGACATACTGTTCATAAGTTCTTTGTATCAATCCCAGATCTCCCATCCCGAGATTAACTGCCCTTTTCATATAAGATTTCATCTGTTCTCTCACTCTTTTTAATTCCTGTCTTGCCCCCGTAGAGATAACCATGGCATCATCTTCATCTTCACAGATAGTTATGCTAAAACCATCTGGCGAATAAGCTCCTGATCTCACAGAGCTGTAAATTCTATTTGTTTTATCAGCACATTTCTTTTCCTGTTCGGCAGTCTCGCTTAACTTGAATAACAGATCTTTTTGTTCTTCTGTAGCAGTTTTCATAAAATCTTCAATTGTCAGCATAATAATAACCCCCAAATATTGTCTCACGCAATTTGTCTTGACGTTGATCGTGCGATAACGAGTTGCGGGAGCTTATATAAACTTTTTGGTAGTTACGAAATAAGGCAGTTTTGTTGTGGTTGGACCTGCATATCAGGCCTCGGGCTAGACCTGTAGGTTGGACATGTATAAAATTAACTTTATATGTATAAATAAAAATGGACACTTGCAGAAATTTGCATCTTAATCTTTCTCAAAACACCGGCGGCATCAAATTATATTTGTGCGTGTCATATATTATCAGCGCAGAATAATCTCTCAATACATCTGCAAACTTATTCGAAAGTTCCATCATTATAAGTCTGAATTGTTCTACATCTTCTGCTTCGATATCAACTTCCAAGTCCCATGGCCCGAGAGTCTTTATTGCAGAGATTATTCTGGGATGCAGTCTGCAGAATGCGAATATTGAGTTTTCTTTCTCACAAGTCATTGAGTGTGTATACAAAAGCACTTTGTATCTCATTTGTTTTATTTTTTCGTTGTGAAGCAGAAGTTGATATGAAACAATTACTTTGTCTTTTTCCATCTGCCGAATGCGTCGTGCAACTGAATCAGCGCTAATACCTGCTTCTTCCGCGATTTCCACAGCTGACGCTCTTGCATTGTGAGCAAGTAGTGCAAGAATTTTCAGATCATATTCATCGATGGATTTAAGCAGAGGAGCTTTCACTGAGTAAGTGGGCCACTCTTTTCCAGCGGGTCGTGGTTTATTTATCAGATAATCTCTTTCATAATATTCTCCTGATAGATTTGCACAAATGGCCTTTTTCAAGATGAATTGAGAATATTTGTTGTAAAAATTTGATAATACTTCTCCCAGCGTAAAGATGTTTTTTACCATCACAAGAAATCCCAAGTCAAATTCTCCATCTATTGAACCGACCCATGCAACATCTTTTTCGTTGACAAGATAATCAATGATTTCCTTTCGCTTCTCATTTGTTATGTTTTGCAGCTTGATTAATACTTTGTGCAGATTATATCCTAGTGAAGAAAGATTTAGCACTGTTAGATATTTCCAGATTACTTTTTCTTTCACAAGTCTATTCACTCGATACCTGACTGTTTCCTGGCTTAGTCCAACTCTCTTTGCTAGGCATGCAAGTCCTTGTCTTGAATTTAGGTCCAGTTCATACAGTATTTTCTTGTCTTTAATATCAAGTAAGATTGATTTCACCATTGTTTTAATCCTAAAGGCAATAGGACTATTTTAAATATCTACTCAAATACTTACTAATAATCTTAGTATATATATAAATATTGCGATAATCAGTAAAAAAAGCTTAAGAAGTTTTATATTTCTTCCAGAGAATATAAGGTGTAACAAAGGGGCGAGTCGTAGACAAAAATCAAAACAAACAATGGAGATGAATAATATGACCCCTACAATTGAGGACAAAGTGAATGAAAATGTAGTATATGTAACAATGGAACCCATGACCATTAAATTTCATGGTGTTGGCGGCAGTGTTCCAGCACCGAGTTCAGATCAGAGAGGTTTTTATCGCGATGCTTTTGGCTCAAACACCAGTTGCGTTGAAGTTTACAACTCTCTTGATGATAGAATAATCCTTGACGGCGGTTCTGGAATGAGAGAGCTTGGAATTGACCTAGTAAAAAATAAGGGTTATGGCCAGGGAAAGAAACAAGCTGCAATTTTATTCAGCCACACTCATTGGGATCACATTCAAGGATTTCCATTTTTTAAACCAGCATTTCAAAAGTCAAACACTTTTTACATATTTGGACTTTGCAATGTTGATAAATCTTTGGAACAAGTGCTTGAAGGCCAGATGGAGCATCAATATTTTCCTGTGAAGCTCAAGGACATGGGAGCGCTGATGACGTTTCGAAGCCTTCAAGGAGGAGAACACATCTCCTATGCACGCTTTGGAATCGATACAGTTAAGCTGAATCATCCGGGAGGAGTATTATCCTACAGAATCAACTGCATGAATAATTCAATTGTATATGCAACTGACAATGAACCAAACGAAGACAACGATGCGAAACTTGTAGAGCACGCAAAGAACGCTGACATCCTAATCTACGACAGCCAGTACACACCCCAAGAATATGAAGGAAAGGAAAGCACATATGAAGGAATACCTCCATGCCCAAGAAAAGGCTGGGGGCATTCCACATATATGCACGGAGTTGAAGTCGCTCTTCGGGCAAATGTAAGCGAACTTATCTTATTTCATCACGAGCCAGAGCATGATGACAAAAAACTTCATCAGATAGAAGAGCTGGCAAAGTCGTACATGACACAACGGCTTATTGAGGAGGGCAGAAATCCTGGTGAAATAATGGTTTACCTGGCCCGTGAAGGAATGGAAGTGTCTACGGGACCAAGAAAACACTATGAGAGTAATCAAACAATAAATGCCGGGTGAAAAAAATGACAAAACCATTGCGACTGGACGAATTGACTCAAGAGCACCTCAGCAAACAAGTTGATTCTTTTATTGTTGAAAAAAACCATGCGAGAATCAATAACTGCAAGTATCGCCTTGACGTCTATGTTGCACAGGGAACAGGAGAAGTTTATGCCTGTTTTGGAGAATTAGGAGAATTCTCCCCTGAGCAGATGACCCCTGAATACAGAGTTGCAGTCCACAAAACAGAAAATCTAATGAATCGGCTTAGCGCAGTTCCAACAAGGTATGACTTGATGCTTGGAAATGAAGCGGCCCAAGAATATCTCGCAGCAACTGGCCGAAAAATATCTTGTTTGAAAGAATCAGATATTTGGCAAAGAATTGGAGAAGTCGAGGAATTGATGCCTAGGTTCGGTGATGTGGTGGAGCATTATTTGAAGACAGAATGATGAAGGCGTTTTTTGATAAAACAGTTAGGGTTACAACTTAAATTTTTCCTTGCCTGATTTAATATCATCAATCCTAATTCTGCTTTGAATATCCTCATCACTAAGATTAAACTCATAGCGGGCCATAAATCCAAGCAGCTCGTTTCTTGTAAGGTTGTATTGCGTGGCAACAAATCCTAAGGATCCTTTTTGGCTGTAAAAATCATGCAATGCGGATATGCTTCTTGTATTGATATCCAGGACTATCTTCTCCAACTGCGCAGGATCAATGTTTCCTGTTGAGGCGGATTCGCAGATGCTTTTATTGAAAAAATAATATTCGCCGAGTGAAATATGAAACTTTTTATCCATCAGTCAACCTTCAATGAGTTAATCAGCGCATTATTTACTTTTATTTTCATCACTTTCGGATAAACCTTCAGATATTTTTCTAATTTCTTCTTGTTTATTCTTTTTTTGAATTCGGCCAACACTTCGGGCGATATTTTTTCTCTAAAAACAATAAAATCAATTAAAGTTTTCTCAATATCTGAATATGGCAGATAATATCCCGCATCTTCAGAATACTCATATCCAAACAAATATTTTTTGTCAGCTCTTCTAACTATGATGTTTGCTCCAAGGCATTCTCTGATTCCCTGCCGCACTGAATTAGAGGTTATTATAACTGGATTTGTTTCTTGTTCCCAAAGGCCATGAAAACTCAGAGCTGATTGAAGCCCGAGATATGCTGGTTTGAAGCAGAGAACACTGAGACTGGATTCATCATGCGAGGTATAAAATCCTTTAGTGAGCTTCTTTATTTTTTCTTTTGCCACAAGCCTGTTCAACAGCTGTTTTGCATAATCCGTATTTCTTTTTTTCTTGTTGTTTATTATTTTATCTATGTCGGAAAATGTTACAACCACGCTTTTTTCAAAAAGCTCCTTTATTCGTTCCAGGTATTTTTGTTTTGCCATTTTACATTTAAGTATTTTGCCATTTCCTTTTCAAGTATTCAATTATTTCTTTGCTTTTGGGGATTATTCCTTCAAGGAGTATTGCTTTGAGGTCTTGTTCATCCAGAGGAGGTTGATAATTTGCGATGAGCTTTCTAACGGCCCCTGCTGCCATTGAATAATCATTGACTGTGCTTGTCAGGAAATAAATATCATAGAGGTCTCTTATTTTTCTTCTGGTAAGATACGCGTTGACTTTCTCAGTGATAAATTCTTCATGAGTTAAGGAATAAACTCCGTTGTATGTGCCATCAACATTCTCATAATCCAGCAGATGCCCTTTGATTTTTTGAAATGTTGCCTCAAAGCGAACAGTGACGCGGTCAAGCTCAAACTCGGAGTAAACGCTATTTTCTGATATTTTTCTCTTGATGACTTTGAACCCTTTTTTTTCTAACCTATCAAAAAGCGCATTTATTTTTGCAGTCTCTTTTGGAATGTAAAAGTCAAGATCTTCTGAAAATCTTTTTCCGGAGTAACATCTCCAAATAGCAGTTCCTCCATGAAAGACTGCAGTGTCAAATACTGCATAGATTTCTCTAACTATCAAATCCTGCGCAGCAGCGATCTTTCTGTGGGATTCTCTTTTAAGCCTGAGTGCCAATGGTATTTTTTGGGCCATTTTAACCTCCGGATGGTTTTGCATTAATTATTCATTGCGCGTGCATACTTCACTATTCATACTCAACCAAAGTTATCTATTTTGGTAACTTAGGTATAGGATATATTTAAAGGTTTCGGAAGAAAAAACTTCAATTTCGAAGGGCGCAAATATTTGGCAACGAATCGGAGAAGTTGAGGAATTGATGCCGAGGTTTGGGGATGTGGTTGAGTATTATTTGAAGATAAAAAGAGGAAACAAATAAAAAAATAAGTTGGCTGTCGGTAAATTATGGTTTTCTTTAGACTGATCTTGATATTTCATAGGTTCCTAAAGACCTACCTATTCATAACGGGACAATTTAAGCTATTGGTAAAAATTCCGAAAATAACATTCATTAGATGATAAACAATTCTGGTAACTAAATTTTGCAGTTGCATCATCTCAAAATGTTGCACATCTCATTTCCATAGTAAGTAATTTTTTCTTTTCTTTCCATGGATTGTTTTAATAATTCCAAACTTTTTGACCAATGCTCAGGGTCTTTTTTGAAATTTTTTATGTGGTTATAGCCTAAATTTCTTGCTTTGTTAAAAGTTTCATCAGTAATATATGCAATTTGTTTTTTCGGATTGAAACCTCCACAACTCCATTCGATTTTAAACTCATCCTCGAGTAGGTGTGAGGCCCATTCAAAGTCTGAGTGATGACCTAAGTATGAGATTATGGCAACAGGTATCCCTTTCTTTATGGCTTCCTTAGCTATATACGCGCCTGAATCCCTATATCCGCTTTCTTTTACTCTTTTCCAAAGGCTTTCATCAGCATTGTTCCAAAATTCTCCTAGATCTTCCTTGCGCTTACTGATCTGCTCGTCTAGCCTATTTTCGTCATATTCGGAAAATGTGGGCATGACTAAATCAGTTAACACATAACTAAATTGTTGTTTTTTCAGAATTTCTATGGCTTCTTCTGCTTTAGAGATGTATACTGCTTTATTCTTAAATGCTTCTTTGGCCGCTTGCAAATTTTCTAAGTTATCATCTACGACCAATATTTCAATTGTTTCGTTTGTTTTCATTTTTCTCCCTCCATTTTTCTTTTCATTACTTTTGTTCTGTTCGGGACTTGTCATCCCTGTATTGTAGTTACCTTTTCAGCTATTTAAGTATTGCCTCCTCCTTGGTGGGCACTAAAGAAAAGTTTATATACTCCCTCTCAATATCAAGCATTATGGACAAACCATTCATGCACGAAGAACTATTACTTGACCTTGGCCTCACTCATTCAGAAATCGCAGTGTACTTTGCTCTTCTAAAGCTTGGCAGCAGTACAACTGGCCCGATAATCGACAAAGCAAAGATTGCTTCAGGCAAAGCCTATCTTATTCTGGGTAAGCTTGTTGAGAAAGGCCTTGTGACTCATGTCATAAAGTCTGGTACTAAATATTATCAGGCCAAGGATCCAGAAAGGCTGATTGATCTTGTCAGGGAAAAGCAGGATGAACTTGCAAAAAAGGAAAATGATCTTCGCGCAATTCTTCCAACACTAAAAGCAGAGTATGAAGAAAAAAAGTATTCTCCAAAAGCAGAGATATTTGAGGGAATAAAGGGTTTTAAAACTTTTTATGAATTTACTTTAAAAGAACTCAAGAAAGGCGACACCATCTGCATTCTTGGTGTTCCAAGCGAGGCCAACAAAAGATTCCAGGCCTATCTTCTTGATTGGAACAAGCGAAGAATTGCTCTTGGAATTAAGATGAAAATTATCTATAACAGCGACTGCAGAAAGTTTGGAAAGGCCCGCGAATCAATGGACCTCACAGAAGTCAAATACATGAAAGAAGAATTAGAAACACCTGCCTGGATTGATATCTTCAATGATTATGTTGTCACAATAAATGTTCATGGCGAGCCAGTCTGTTTCTTGATAAAAAATAAGGAAAGTGCAGAGTCGTATAGAAATTATTTTGAATTGGTGTGGAAGCAGGGGGAGAAATAAGAGATTTCTTAGAAAGTTTACTCTGGAGAACCAACACAACCACCAGGAATCTGATACTCTCCGTTCTTTCCAATCATTGCAAAGGACATGTATTTAAAATCCCAGTTCTTGATTATTGTTTTTGCAGTTCTATGCAGAACAAAAGCATCCGGGTTCACAGCATACTCTTTTGTTCTCATATTCAAATAAATATATTGTCCTGCAAAAAGTTTAAGTTCTTCTGCCAGAGAATTATGAGTATCCATAATAAATTTGATTCTCTTTTCATTTGTCATGCTTTCTAAATCTGGTGCGTTTGAGGTATTGGTTAAATTTGCCATGTTGTTTTGAAATATCATCATATATAATAAGTTTTCAGGGGTTTGGTCTTCACTTCCTCCTCTTCTCTCTAAAATATTCCTTCGGCACTATCGGATCATTGCTGTACTTTTTGTTTGTCTCAAAATGATTTTTCCAGCTCTGTTTGAATCCTGATATTCCTTGTGATATGATTTTTAGGTATGTTTCGACTTGCCTTAAGGGATTGATCGTAAAGTTAAATCCTGTTGCTGCAGTATCCAAATTTCCATTTCCGCATTCAAGGTTTTCCGGCGGAATATATTTTATCAGTTTAGTATATAATAAGTCAGAGATTTTTCCTTCGGAAGTCAGTTCAGACCCGAGTATTGCTGCTGCTGTTTTTCTGTCAAACCATCTGTACGGCTCTGCAAGATAGCTGATTGCCAAGTATTTTGTTAGGAATTCTTCTTTGCTTGTTCTTCCACTGCACATTTTGCTTGCATAATTAACAAATCTTTCTTGCATTGTTTCAAGGATGTTTTGCATGAAAAAGGTGTCTGCTCCATTTCTGATGTAGAGAGAAACATTTTCTTTGCTCATTCTTCCGGAGACATAAAAGTCTGCCAGGGATTTTTTTCTCAAATCTTTTTTGCTGATTATTCCTATCTTAAATTTTATGGGTTGATTAAGCCCATTTTCAGGAGGGTTATCGGATTCTGTCTTATTAGAACTATTTTTTGGTGGCTCATCTGATCCATTCTTTGATTCGTCTGCCTCATTATTCAGTTTCAGATTATAATAATTTATTGATCCTTCATTAAGTGAAGCATTGTGGTTCTTCATGCTTTTGGTCCAGAATAATTTATCTCCAAGATTAGCATGTGCCGCTGCATAATCATCAACAATCACAATAAGATCTGGTCTTCTGTTTGGCTTTGATGGTTTTCGGAAATAGCTGCCATATCCTATTATCAACCCAAGGTTTTCTCCTAATGTTTCAGTCAGAAATTCGACTAATGTATCAACTTGTTCATCATATGGATTCTCTGAATTGCTTTTTTTCTGATAATTTGCAGGATGCTTGTTTTGCAGCAGTCTCGAGGCCAGTATCAGTCTTTGTTTTATTTTTGACAGCGGTACCTGCATGTTAATTATGTAATATGCTCCTTTTTTTCCCTGTTTTTTTACATCTCTGTTTGATACTTCTTCTCTGTCGGAAAGAACTATTTTGTCTGCGTATAGGTCTATTTTTGTCAGCATTGAGATCAAAGAATCATTCAGAAGCGATGCATTATTGCCTGGTTTAATTATTCCAGTTGCTCTTATCTCATTCCCGCATCGGGTAAGTTCCAGTTCATTACCTACAACCACAAATTTGAATCCTGTCATTCCCTCGATGTATTGATGCACTGGCATCCCAAATTCATGTGTTGAATTAAGATATGTTTCCACTAATGATTCCATGTTTCTGGTGACTATGACAATATTTTTGTTTATTGTTTTCACAGTTGCAAGCTCATCGATGCAGTACATAAAATTCTGATTCATGGTCAGCTTTTTTAGGCTGCACTCCTCAAATAACTTGTAAGGAAAATTCTTGGTAAAACTTGCTCTGTGCCTAATGGTTTTTTGGTCTGCGTCCTTTCGGAATATTTTGTTCAGAAGATAACTTGTGCCCAGTTGGATGCATTTGGCCGGCACTTCAAACTTTCCTGCAAACAAATTCTGCCAGCCGTATGCAACAAGAGGAATGCTAAGAGAATTTTCCCTGATCATAGAATGATCAAAATCAGCGCAGATGTCTGACTCAGAAATGATTTGTTCCAGTTCTTGTTTTGAGGAGGGTTTGAGGATTGTGATTAGTACACCTTTGGCAATGATGCTGCAATTTGGTCAATTTTGCAGTTATTCAAAAGTTTATATAATTATCTAATCCAAAGTATTATATACTCCTGTATTATTATTGTTCCACATGGCTCAAAAAAGTTCCAAATCAAAACTCCCTGAAGGAAAATCAAAAAGTGAAGCTGCCTCGAAAGGAAACACCCATTTCAGAGTTGATCTCAGACTGGAAATACTTCTTCTTCTGCTGCGGGAAAAATGTCATATTAGAGGTCTTGCTTTGGTATTAAACACCAATCATATGAATATTCTCAGGAAGGCCCAAGAACTTGTCAAAGCAAATGTGCTGGATTTCAAACAGGAGGGTAAGAACAAATCCTATTTCATAAAGAAAAGTGCAGAAGCAAGATTATATTCTCTGATGGCTGAGCAATACAAATTAGCAAGAATTCTCTCAAACTATCCTGAGCTCAGATCTATTATCAATATCTTGCAGGAGGACAAACGCATCAAACTTGCAGTATTATTCGGTTCGTACGCAAAAGGGATTGCTAAAGAGGAAAGTGATATTGACATTTATGTGGAGACTGAAAGTATTGCAATAAAAAAGGAATTATCCGCTATTGATTCAAGACTCGGCGTAAAAATCGGGAAGTTTGATCAGAAGAATTTATTAATAAGAGAAATAATAAAAAATCATGCGCTCATCAAAGGTTTTGAAGAATTTTACAAGAGAACAGAAGTTTTTGAATAAATTAGCAAGTGAAAGAAAACTTGAATTAATCGAGCCGTCTCAGGAGATATGTAGATCTTATTTGGAGAAGTCGAGGATATCAACGCGCTCCGCTAAAGTGTTGCTGGACAACGCTCTTCTTGAAACTTCGATAGCAATGTCTTATTATTCTATGTATCATACATTGACTGCCTTGTTCTATGCTGTCGGAATAAAGTGCGAGAATCATTCAGCAGCGATAATTATCATGAAAGAGGTTTTTGGCCTTGATGATTCTCTGATAAAAAAAGCAAAGGCTGAAAGGATTGATCAACAATACACCACTACATTCAAAGTGAATTCCCAGCAGGTTGCAAAATCAATCAAGATTGCGGAGAAATTTTATCGGGAGTTGGTCGGATTTATTGATTATCTTGATTCAACTAAGATATCTGAATTTAAGAAGCGATTCAAGAATCTATTACTGATAAAATAAAGAGTTTGTGTTATCCCTTTCCTCCCTTCCACATCATCTCAAAGAATTTATCATATGATTCTGCTGCAATGCTGTTGTGTATCATTATTCCTATTGGTTTTTCTGTCCAAATTATTATTCCTATCCTGTCATTTCTGATAATTGTTTCTGTCAATGGTTCAAATCCTTCTTTTGTGTATCTCACTTCTGATTTTGGGTATTTTGTTTCTGCTTTCCAGGAGGCCAATGATTTATTGAATAATAGTTTTGCGCTTATTCCTTTTGCTGCTCTTTTTTTGTGATAGCTTACCCACCAGCTTTCTCCGAGCATTAATGATTCTTTTGTTGACCCAAATGTGTGGTGTTCTTTTCCTCCTGCTTCCAGCAGTTCATAAAGAAGTTGTCGTATTCCTTTTATTCCTCTGAATGTAACAACCTCGGGTTTTTCTTTGGCCATTTGTTGCTTTAACAATAATTCCGGCAGCATCTCTTCAAATCTTTCTTTTTTTTCATCAATAAAGCTCACAATATGTTTTGGATTTGCTGCCTGGTAATGCCTTCTTTGGCTCTCTAGTATGAATGACACAAGGCCTTTTTCTACAAGAGAATTCAGAGCAGAATGCACAACAGAGCTTTGCTGGCCTGACTTTTCTATTATTGGGCCTGCTGTTGATGTGCCTAGTTCTAGCAGTGCAAGATACACCTTAATTTCGGCGTTTGTAAGGCCTATGTCCTCTAAAATCTGAGTTTTTACGGTCATTGCTTGTTTAGTATTGCTTTGCTCTATTTAACTCTTTCGTTTCCTCCTCCAAAAAAGGAGAGCGAATATTTATATTTGTATTAGTATCACTTAGTAGTAATAGCAATTAACAGAAATCAACATAACTGAAAAAAAGAACAAAAAATCGAAGCGGTTACCTTTACCGCAAAAATGGGAGATGATTGAGATGGAAAATAATATTGAAAGCAAATTAAAGATATTGGTTGTTGAAGATGAAAAGCAGCATAGGCAGGAGGCTGAGGAGTTTTTCAGAACAGTTCATGGATGTGAGATTGATTTCATGGAGGATTATCATGAAGCTTGCATAGCGATGTCTCAGACAGATTATGCAGGAGTCATTATAGATATCTATATGCCAAAAGAGACGAATGTTATTGTGAGAGGCGAGCGGAGGAATGTTGGAGACGGACTTCCCTGGGGGGTGAATGTGGCGGCAGAATGCTATGCAAATGGAATTCCCTTTGTTTTCTGCACATCCGGATATCATCACGGTGAGAAATACGAGCTTGTCAATACTTTTCAGCAAATCATGAATAGAAAGCACAAAGAGTGGCAGCCGATGATTGATTGTGGTAACACAACAGCTGTTATCGGCGAAGGTAATGAAGTAGAGGCTAAACACAAGGAATGGAAAAAGGCGTACGAAACCCTTGCATGCATGATAAATGCAAAAAACTGTCAATATAATCAAACCAATGGAGAGGAGTTACATGAAAAAGACACTAGAACAAATAATTAAGAACGCAATACTTGCCGTAGCTGTTATCGCAGCATTAGGAACAGCGCAACCTGCAAAAGCAGAGGGTGAGTGGGTAGATGTAACTCATATTTACAAGACTACTGAAAGGATGCCTTCAACCAGAGTTGAGGCTGGTTGCACAGCAGGTGGAGTAAATTATTATGGTTTTGTTGATTATGAAAATAATGAATTATTTGGCAAAGTCAGAGCGATAAAACCAATTGGAAATGGCTTTGGTTTGTCTGCAGAATACACTGGCGGAACAAGCGCAGAGTCTTGTGTCAGGACGGGTATAACTTATGAGCCTAAATTAGGAACAGATAATTACACAAGAATAAAGGTTTATCCCTTCGAGACAACAGGGCATAATGGACCTCAGATAGGACTATACATGTCGCAGAAAATTCGTCAGGATGCAAAGATAAGCATACTTGCAGACTACAACACTCAGAACAAGACTCTTTACATTGAGGGAGATCTTGCAAAGCAGATAGGAAAATGTGTGTATTTGACTGCAGGCTTTCGAGGATATGGTCCAACTGACGGAACAATTCAAGTAAGTCCTCATGTTGGATTTAAAGTGAATGTGAAGTTTTGATTAAACTTTTTCTCTTTTTTTCTTTTATTGAATTTATCTACCACTATTTTCCAGTAGTACTTAACCTACTAATTTATAAATTATCAAGAATCTCCCCCGTTAGATGGAAGAATCTAAACAAGAATCTAAATTTGCAGGCCACGCTGATGTTCTCGTAGGTCTTCAGTACGGCGATGAAGGTAAAGCTAAGATTATTGATATTCTCGCAGAAGATGATAGTTACGTTGCCATAGCACGATTTCAGGGCGGTTCTAATGCTGGCCACACTCTTGTGAGAGAAACTGGTGCTGGAACTACTGCAGGAAAAATTACTATTGCTCTTAATCAGATTCCTTCAGGAATTTTTTATCCAAACAAAATATTATACCTGGGCTCGGGATGTGTTGTTGATCCAATCCTTCTTACAGAAGAAATCAAGAAAGTTGAAGCAATAGGCATTTCTCTAGAGGGCCGTCTGAGAATCTCCGACTATGCTTCTGTTGTTATGCCTTATCATAAACAGCTTGATGGCCTTACTGGTGGGGATATTGGTACAACTAAGAGAGGCATCGGCCCGGTGCATATAGATAAAGCTGGCAGAACTCATAATTATCGGATATGTGATATTCTTGGATATGGAAAATCACTTCTCGAAAGAATGGACGCAACAAAGGAGTATTATAATGCCTTATTTGCAGCTCTAGGCACTCTTGAGTTTGTTGATGAAAAAAAAGTTGGAGAAACTATTTCCGCATTGATGTCATTAAAAAATTATGTTGAGCCAAATCACCTTTTCCTCGTGGATCTTCTAAACTCAGGGAAAAATATTTTATTTGAGGGCGCTCAATCAGTTCTTCTTGCAGTGGATAAAGGTTGCATTCCCTTTGTTACTTCAAGTTACGCAGTTCCTGGTTTTGCTGCTGTTGGCGGCGATGTTCCGCTGAAATATTTCAAGGATGGCAAAGTTATTGGTGTTGCAAAAGCAATTATGTCAAGAGTTGGTAATGGCCCATTTGTGACTGAATTCGGCGGAGAACGCTCTGAAAAGTATTGTGCAGAGAATGGTGGCATGGCCCACACTGCTGATGTTGAAAAACTTATGTATCCCTATCCCAAAGAATTGCTCAAAAGCAAAGATTTATTCAAAATGGGAATTGGCCTAAGAATGCTCACCGGCGAATACGGCGCTGCAACCAAGCGTCCTAGGAGAATTGGTATGTTTGACATGCTTCTTCTTAAGGAAACCTGCTCCCTTCATGGTGTTGACGAGCTTTATATTAATAAGTGGGATTGTCTAAGACTGATGGATGAGATTCCAATTGTTTTGCATTACAAGATGGGCAAAGTCGAGTTGGATTCAGTCCCGAGCAGCAATGAAGAACTCCGAAAGGCTGAGATAGATCCGCTTTGGTATCATAAGGATACTCCTGCTGAATGGCTTGTGGATATGTTCAATAAAGTCTTAGGAACTACTATCAAAGGTATCGGTCTTGGTCCTGGACGAGATGATATGAAATTTTTTGAGTAATTATTTCAATACTAATTTAACAGGCTCGTTAGAAAAAGTCTTTGAAATAGTGAACTACACCCGCAGCACCGGGCACCGTGCGCCGAGTGCAGAACATTTTTCCATACGGAGTGTGGAAAAATGTTTTGCGAGGCAAGGGTGTAGTTCACTGGAAAAACGAGACTTTCTACAGAGCCGATCAAACATGAACAAATAAAGAAAAATTATTCGAGGTATTATCATGAAGCGAGGAATTTTTATCGGAAGGTTTCAGCCCATACACATCGGCCACATGGATGTTATCAGCGAAATGAATTTTGCAGACGATTTAAGCGAGATTGTTATCGGAATCGGAAGTTCTCAAGTGAGTCATACAATGCATAATCCTTTCACTGCAGGTGAAAGAGAGGAGATGATCCGTGATTCTCTTGACAGAAAGATGCTGAGAAAACCATATCACCTTGTCAGGATTCCTGATACTAATGATTTTTCCTCCTGGGTTCAAAGTGTTCTGGAGATATGCCGTGAGAATAATTGTTTGTTTGATGTTGTTTATTCCGGAAATACTGTTGTTAAAGACTTGTTTGAAAAAACAGAACTTGAAGTCCGGACCCCTGCTATGAAACGAAGAACCTCTGCAACTGATGTAAGAAAAGCAATGCTTGCAGACGCTTATTGGGAGGATCTTGTTCCAGAAGCAGTCAAGGATTTTATGAATCAGAATGAAGGCCTCCGAAGAATCAGGGAAATCAGTACTCAATACATGAACTGCTATGTTACTGCTGATGTTATAATTAATTATTATGGTCTTGATCAGAATCATACGCTTTCAAAAGGCATTGTTCTGATAAAGAGAAGAAAAGAGCCATTTCTTAATTTCTGGGCCCTGCCTGGCGGCCATTTTGATGCCGCTGATAATTGCATTGAGGAAGCTGCTCTTCGAGAGATCAAGGAAGAGACAGGCCTTGAATTAAGACGGCACTACCTGAACTTGCTTAGTGTATATTCTCAATCAGGTAGGGATCCTAGAGGTCCTACAATTACAACAGTTTACTACGCAGAAACTGGCCAGGGCACAATCAAGGCAGGTGATGATGCTAAGGAGATAGGCATTTTTCAATTGCATGAGCTTCCCAAGAAGCTTGCATTTGATCATCGTCAGATTTTAGAG
>Ga0265296_1003293_pt1 | contig 15190 bp, 16 predicted proteins | sample MunlanPumphouse1_FD_189073 | JGI IMG/M metagenome (GOLD analysis project Ga0265296, IMG submission 189073) | Groundwater microbial communities from a municipal landfill in Southern Ontario, Canada - Pumphouse #1 | ecosystem: Environmental > Aquatic > Deep subsurface > Groundwater | place... | reverse complement strand
TCTCGGCCGGGGTCCACGGCTGTTTGTGGCGTTCGAACTTGTCCTTCATGCCTGCGTCTCCGGATCGGTTTCGACGGCAACGATTTCGATCGCATCCCCGCGGTCCTGATATTCGACGCTTTCGCCGACCTCGGCGCCCATCAGCGCGCGGGCGAGCGGAGCCGAAAAGGCGACGCACCCCAGCGCCGGGTCGGCTTCGTCACCGCCGACGATGGTGATCGTCTTTTCGGCCTTTTTCAGCCGATAGGTCACGCGGCTGCCGATACCGACGCTACCGTCGGTAGGCGGTGTCTGCACCTCGGCGGTCGATTGGCGGGTATGGAAATAGCGCAGGCGCCGCTGCAATTTCTTGCGGGCTTCCTCTTCGGTGGTCGCTGCGATCTCGGCTTCGAGCCGCGCAACCTCTTCGCCGAGCAGCCGCAGTCCACGTGGGGTCACGAGGTTCGGGCCGACCGCGATGGGCAGCTCGAACTCGGGTTCCTTATGCTCGTCGTCGCCCTCGCGGCGAAACGCTACGCTCATGATCTGGCTTTCCGGTCAAAATGGCAAACATGGCCCCTGCGCGCCGAAGGTGGCGACAAAATGGCGCGGCGGATCGAGGGAGCCGTAACCTTTCCGCGCGCGCCACCGAAACTCCTGTCGATGCCATCCCCCGCATCATCCGTTTCAAAGGGAGTATCCAATATGTCGAATAGCCTGAAACTGTCGCTCGCCGCCTCGGCGGTTCTCGCGATGGCCGCCGGTGCGGTCGCCGTGCCCGCCGTTGCCGCTGATGGCGCCAAGGAACGCTGCTATGGTGTGTCGCTGAAGGGCAAGAATGATTGCGCCGCGGGTCCGGGGACCAGCTGCGCCGGTACCTCGACCGTCGATTACCAGGGCAATGCCTGGAAATATGTGACCAAGGGCAGCTGCGAAAAAATGGGCGGCACTCTCGCCGCGCATAAAGGCAATGCCAAGCCGGTCGCCAAGAAGAGCTGAGCGAAGTGCCCCCTCGCCCGCTCCGTGACTTGCCGCAGCGCGCCGGTTTCGGGCTGAAGCCCGAACATTATGCCGACATGCTCGCGGCGGCGGAGCGGGGTGCCCCGCCCGCCTGGGCCGAAGTACATCCCCAAAATTACTTCGGCGCAGGCGGGCCTCCGCACCGCTGGTTGACCGCGATTGCGGACCATGTTCCGCTCAGTTTCCATTCGGTCGGCTTGTCGCTGGGTTCGGCAGCGGGTGTCGATATTGGCGAGTTGGAATCGCTCGCGGCGCTCTGCGACCGCTATGAACCGGCGATGGTGTCGGATCACCTGAGCTGGAGCAACGGGCCGGACGACACATTCCCTGACCTGCTGCCGATCCCATACAGCCATGCGGCGCTCGACCATTTTGTGCGTGAAGTCGGGCGCGTGCAGGACCGGGTGCGGCAGTCAATCCTGATCGAAAATCCCTCGCGCTATCTGGCCTATGCCGGTGACGATTGGGACGAGGTCGAGTTCCTCCACGAACTGTGCCGCCGAAGCGGTTGCGGCCTGCTGCTCGACATCAACAATGTCGAGGTGTCGGCGTTCAACCTTGGGCTTGATCCGGCACCATGGCTCGATGATTTTGATCCGGCGCTGGTCGGTGAAGTGCATGTTGCGGGGCACCGCCGCAAGCCCGACGATATGGGCGGCACGATCGCAATCGACGACCATGGGTCACCGGTGCGCGACAGTTGCTGGGATTTGCTCGCGACCTTTCTGCGCCGCGCCGGGCCGAAGCCGGTGCTCGTTGAATGGGACAGCGACGTTCCTGATTATGCGACGCTGATGGCCGAAGTGGCCAAGGCCGACGCGCTGCTGGCGCGTGAGCCGGTCGATGCGTGAAGCGCAGGCGGCGATCGTCGCAACACTGCTCCGCGGTCCTGCCCATTTGCCCGCCAAGCTGTTTGCGGGCGACCGCGCCGCCGTGCTCCGCGGACTGCGCGTCCATGCCAATACCATCTCTCACGCGCGGCTGGTCGCGCTCGAAGAGACATTCCCCCGCACCCGAGACTATCTGGGCGAAGGTGAGTTCAACCGGCTGTCGCGCGCCTTCATCGACGGCGGCGGTGCGCAGGGCCAGTCGCTGGCACAGATCGGGGCGGCCTTTCCGGGCTGGCTCGCCGATCCAGTCGCTGCTGACCTTGCGCGCGTCGAATGGACGTGGCTCGAAAGCTATCACGCCGCCGACGCGCTGGCGCTGAGGCTCGCCGATCTGGCCGGGCTCGAAGAAGCGGCGTTGCTCCAGCTGGTCGTGCGGTGCCATCCGGCGATGCGCGTCGCGATCCTGTCGCGCGTGGTCGCGCCACTCGTCGACCCCAGCTTTGCGCGCGACGTCCGGGCGCTGCTCATCGCGCGGCCCGATGCCGAAGTACAGCTGTTTGCAATCGCCGATGCCGATGCCGCCGCGCTCGCCATGGCGCGCGAATTTGCGCCGCTTGGTAACCTCATCGCGCATCTCGCCGAAAAGCATCCCGAAGGCGGTGCCGCCGTCGCGGCGCTGATCGCCGCCGGGGCGTTTGAGAGGGTTTGAGAGATGAAGCGGATAATTGCACTGTACGACCGCGGGGTTGTTCTGGCGGCGGGCCGGCTACCCGAGGCTATCGCGCTGTTGCTGCTGCGCCTGGCGCTTGCTGGCGTGTTCTGGCGATCGGGACAGACCAAGGTGGTCGAGGGCAGCCTTTTGCAAATCGACGCGGTGCAATATGATTTGTTCGCGTCGGAATTTTCGGGCCTGCCGCTCGATCCCGCGCTTGCGGTGCCGCTGACGACCTATGCGGAACATGCCTTTCCGCTGCTGTTGTTGTTCGGCCTCGCGACGCGATTGTCGGCCGGGGCATTGCTGGTGATGACACTGGTGATGCAGATTTTCGTATTCCCCGACGCATGGTGGCCGGTGCATTCGTTGTGGGCGGCGATGGCGGCGATATTGATCGTGCGCGGCGGCGGGCTGTTCTCGCTCGACACAATCATTGCTAGGCTGCGGCGCAAATGAGCATCGACGAACCCTCGCTGGCGCGGTTGATGGCGGCATCACAGCGGGGTGACCGCGCCGCCTATCGCGCACTGCTGGGCGATTCGGGCAAATGGCTGGCGCGTTATTTTGCGCGTCGCATCGCGCCGCATCAGATCGACGATCTGGTACAGGAAACCCTGGTGTCGATGCACCGCAAGCTCGCGACTTGGGACGATAGCCGGCCGTTCCTGCCCTGGCTGGCGGCGATCGCGCGCTATCGCTGGATCGACATGTTGCGCCGTCAGCGCGACGAGGTCGAACTGGGTGAGGGCGACGCGGCGGTCGGGGCTGAGGACGAGGTCGTCCACGCTCGCCTCAGCCTCGACCGCATGCTCACCCTGCTTCCCGCAGGACAGGCGCAGGTGATCACGCTGGTGAAGATCGAAGGCGCATCGATCGCCGAAGCGTCGCAGATATGCGGTCAGAGCGAGTCGCTGGTGAAAGTGAATATCCATCGCGGGCTGAAGAAGCTGGCGCAGTTGATTGAAAGCGAATGAGATGACGAACGGATCGATCGACAGTCTGATCGAGGATCTGGCGGGCGAACTCGAACCCGTGCGACCGCGCCGCCTCGTGCGCGGATCGCTGTGGGTCGCGGGTGGCTGGCTCGTCGGCGCCGCGGCGTTGTTGTGGCTCGCCGGGCCGAGACACGACCTGGCGGATGGAGCGATGATGCCGCCATTGCCGTTGCTGGCCTTCTGGCTGATCGTCGCATTGGGTTTTGCCGCGGCATGGAGCGCGCTGCGCATGGGATTGCCGGGGGTCGGGCGCGATTATGGCGGCTGGCGTTGGGCCGGGCTGGCGGCGCTCGCGCTGCCCTTTTCCGCGCTCGTCATGGCGTTTGGCGATGGTCATGCGGCGATGGTAGCGGCGCACCCCGAAAATGGTCGGCACTGCCTGGCGCAGGGCGTGTTTGCGGGCCTCGGCGTCGGCGCCGCGCTGTTCGCCTGGTTGAAGGGCGGGGCGCCGACGTCGCCGACGCGCGCGGGCTGGGTGATCGGTATCGCGGCGGGCGCTGCGGGCGCGACGATTGTCGCACTGCACTGTGCGTCGGACGACATGATGCATATCGCGCTCTGGCACGGGCTGGCGGTCGCGCTGTCGGGTGTCGTCGGCCGGGTGCTGCTGGCGCCGTTGCTGCGCTGGTAGCAGCGCTGGACAAAACATCTCCTTTGTGTATTATGCATGTAACACACAAAGGAGATTGGCGATGCGTAAGTGGACGATGGCGGTGCTGCCGCTGGCTTTGGCGATGACGGTCACCGCGTGTAGCGGTGCCGACCGCGCGGACGGCGACCAGCCGCGCAAAAGTGAAACGACACCATCCGCCGACGCGGGTCCGGTCGCCACGAAAAGCTATGCGCTGACCGGGTTCACCGAGGTCAAGGTTGCTGGCCCCGACGACGTCACCATCCGCCAGGGCGACGCCTTTTCGATCAGCGCCAAGGGACCGCAGGCGGTGCTCGACCGGCTGGAGATCGAGATCGACGGGCCGACGCTGTCGATCGGGCGCAAGCGCGAAAGTTTCAGCTTTTCCAGCCGTGACGACGATGATGTCGAGATTGCCATCACCATGCCCCGCCTCAATGGGGTGCGCCTGACCGGGTCGGGATCGATCGACGCCGACAGCATCGACGGCGATGCGGTCGAGGCGGTGGTCACCGGATCGGGCGACCTCAAGATCGCAAAGCTGACCGGCAAGCGCGCCGACATCAGCGTGTCGGGGTCGGGCGACATCGAAATTGGTGGCGGGACAGTGGATGCGGGAGAATATAGCGTGACCGGATCGGGCGACATCGACGCCGACGGGCTTGTCGCCCAGACGCTGGAGGTGTCGGTTACCGGATCGGGTAATGTCGAGGCGCAGGCGACCGCAACCGCCGATGTCAACATCCTGGGATCGGGCGACGTGACGCTCGGTGGCGGCGGAAAATGTTCGTCGCGCCAGCTGGGATCGGGTTCGGTCACCTGCAAATAATGCGGCGCTGGTGCGGCTTGCCCGGACGGGGTAAGGCGGCACCATGACCCTTGCCCTCCGAAGCGCCGCGCTCGCGGCCGTCGTCCTGTTTGCTGTCGCTCCTGCTGCGGCCGCCGAAAAACGCTTTGGGCTGACCAGCTTTGAGGCGATCGAGGTCAATGCCGATTATGTGATCGAGGTGACGACGCGCGCGCCGGTCGTCGCGGTCGCGACCGGACCGCAGGACGCGCTCGACCGGCTGACCATCGACGCGCGCGACGGGCGGCTGGTGATCGGTCAGCGCCAGTTCGCAGGTGATGCGGAACGCCGCGCGACGCGCGGGGCGGTGACGATCCGCATCAACGCCGCGAACCTGCGTTCGGCAACGATGGGCGGCGCAGGGTCGATGCAGATCGACCAGATGAAGGGAACGCGCGTGACCGTTGGGCTGCGTGGTCCCGGCACGCTGTCGGTGGGGGCGATTGCCACCGATCGGCTGTCGGTCGCGATGATCGGCAACGGCACGATGACGCTGGGCGGCACGGCGAAACAAGCGCAGATGACCGTGTCGGGTGCGGGGATGTTCGATGCCGGAGCGCTGAGGGTGGATATGCTGACCTTCGATGGCGAAGGCGCAGGGGATCACAGGCTGCAGGCGGTAAAAACCGCCGCGGTGACCGCGCGGGGGGTCGGCAAGACAGTGGTGCTCGGCAAACCGGTGTGCACGGTCCGCAATATCGGGGCCGGGTCGGTGCAATGCGGGACGGCGAAGAAATGAGGTTCCATCCCGGAACGGGGAGGGGGACCACCGCGAAGCGGTGGTGGAGGGGTCGGGACGGTGAGTTGCGGCGAGGGGTTTCGACCCCTCCGTAAGCCCTGCGGGCTGCCACCTCCCCGTTCCAGGGAGCATCAAGCAACGGCAACCCCCCTCCCCAACCTGACCTCTGGCGGCACGGCGCTTACTGCCCCCCCATACCCAACCCGTCGATCTTCTTCGACTGGCGCACGATTAGCCCCGGGAACCAGCGCGCGAGCCGCGACAGGCGCTTGGCCATCTTGCCGACCGTCACATGGACCTTGTCGCCGTGCACCGCCGCCCAAGCCGCCTCGGCGACGCGTTCGACCGGCACGATCTCGAACCCGCTTTGTGACAGGCGGTCGCGCGCCGGCGCATTGCTGTCGGCGCTGACCTGGTCGAGCAGCGGGGTGTCGATAAAGCCGGGCATCAGCGAACGCACCTTGATGCCATATTTCGCAAATTCGATTTCGAGCGCCTCTGTCAGCCCGCGCACGGCGAACTTCGTCGCCGAATAGATGGCGAGTCCGGCAACCCCGTAAAAGCCCGACGCCGACCCGGTGTTGAGGATCGACGATCCGGGCGTGGCGCGTAGCAAGGGCAGCGCCGCATAGATGCCGTTGACAACGCCGCCGAAATTGATCGCGATCAGCCGGTCAGCCTCGGTGGGCGGCATGTCGGCGAACTGGCCGCCAGTGCCGATCCCCGCATTGTTGAACAGCACGTCGAGACGGCCGCCGCTTTCCTCGGCAAATTCGCCGAGCGCCGCGGCCCACTGGTCGCGGTCGCGCACATCCATCACATGGCGCGACGAGGCGCCATCGGTCAGCAGCGCCGCGGTTTCGTCGATCCCGGCACGGTTGACGTCGGCGATCCCGACGAACCAGCCCTGAGCGGCGAAATGGCGCGCGACTGCGCGGCCAATGCCCGATCCGCCGCCGGTGATGAAAATCGCCTTCCGTGCCATCCGCCCCTCCTTACATTGTTGTCAGTGAGACATGATGCGAAGGTGACGTTTGCGTCAAGCGACAATCGCGGCTTGGCAAGGCCGCTTGCCGCTGGCTAAGAGGGCGGCGATGACCCGCGGCCTGCGCCTGATCCTTCTGTCGTTGCTGCTCGTTTGCGCCGGCCTGACCAACCCGGCGCGCGCCGAAGTGGTCGTCAGCTTCTACAGCCACGACTTCGGCGACCGTTTCCCGCATGCCTTCATCGTGCTGAAGGGCAAGATCGACGCGACGGGCGAGGAGGTCGACGTCAATTTCGGCTTCACCGCGTCATCGGTTAGCCCGGCGATTCTTCTGGGGTCGGTCAAGGGCGAGGTGCAGACTTCGAAGCCGGACTATATCGCCAAGAGCGACCGCCAGTTCAACGTTACCGTCGATGACGCGACCTATGCGCGGCTGATGGCAAAGGTCGCCGAATGGCGCGACCGCGAGCAGCCGAGTTACAGCCTGAACAAGCGCAATTGCGTGCATTTCGTGATGGAGCTGGCCGAGGTTGTCGGGCTGCAGGTCAATCGGAAGAGCAAGTTGTTCAAGAAACCGAAGAGTTTTCTGATCGAGGTTAAGGGGCTGAATCCGGGGCTGGGCTGACGGCAGTTTTAGACCGGTTGCGGGAGAGATCTCCCTCAAATCCCGTTCGTGTCTGGACTTCGCTCGACACGAACGGAAATGGAGGACGGTCTGGAAACCACCCGAAAGCCGCCGTGCGCCCAATCGGGGCGGCCCAGCCCGCGCAGCGCACCCCCTAGACGCAGCCCCACTTTCACCCTATGTTCAGGGAACGGGGCGCAATATCTTATGATCCGACGACAACAGGGGCGATTCTTGCGGTTACTGCTGACCCTATTGGCATTGCTGACCGGTCTGGCGACTGCCGACCGGGCCGTTGCCGCGCCTGCTGTTCCGGCAGCGATGGGGGCGCTTGTCCTGCTTGCCGAAACTGCTGGCCAAGCCGAAGTCAGCGATAGCGAACGCCGCCCGACCGCGACGACACCGAGCCGGCGCTCAAGCGGTGGCGGTACCGGCCGCAAGCCGCGCAAAGCCCCACCCGCGCATCTTCCCGGCCTGCTTACCGGCAGCGACCGCGCGCTCGAGTAGAGCAGCGCCCTAGCGTCCTGTTCGTCAGGCGCTGACCCCTATTGGGGCTTTTTGCATATTTTTGCGGCCTGCGTGCTGACTCTTCATTCACATTCCAAGGAATATTCGATGTTTTCTGGCCTCGCCAAGAGCCTGTTCGGCTCGTCCAACGACCGTTATGTCGCCTCGATCCGCAAGATCGTCGACAAGATCAACGCCTTTGAACCTGCGATGCAGGCGCTGGACGATGCCGCATTGCAGGCGCAGACGCCGAAGTTCCGCGCCCGCCTCGAAGCCGGCGAAACGCTCGACGACATCCTGCCCGAAGCCTTTGCGACGGTGCGCGAGGCCGCAGTGCGCACGCTGGGGATGCGCCATTTCGACGTCCAGATGATCGGCGGCATCGTCATGCACCGCGGCGAGATCGCCGAAATGGGAACGGGCGAAGGCAAGACGCTGGTCGCGACGCTCGCCGCCTATCTCAACGCGCTGGAGGGCAAGGGCGTTCATGTCGTGACCGTGAACGATTATCTCGCCCGCCGCGACGCCGAATGGATGGGGCAGGTCTATGGCTTCCTGGGGCTGACCACCGGGATCATCGTCCCCAACCTCAACGAAATGCAGCGCCGCGACGCCTATGGCAGCGATATCACCTATGCGACGAACAACGAGCTCGGGTTCGATTATCTGCGCGACAATATGAAGTTCGACCGCCAGCAGATGGTCCATCGCACCTTCAATTTCGCAATCGTCGACGAGGTCGATTCGATCCTGATCGACGAAGCGCGCACCCCGCTGATCATTTCCGGCCCGACGGACGACAAGTCCGAGCTGTATATTCGCGTCAATGAGGTCGTCCTCAATCTGACCGAGGATGATTATGAGAAGGACGAAAAGTCCAAATCGATCAACCTGACCGAAGACGGCACCGAACATGTCGAGCGGCTGCTGGAGGATGCCGGGCTGCTGCAGGGCAGCAATCTTTACGACATCGAGAACACTCAGGTCGTCCATCACGTCAATCAGGCGCTGAAAGCGATCCAGATGTTCCGGATCGACACCGACTATATCGTCAAAGACGGCAAGGTCGTGATCATTGACGAATTCACCGGTCGTATGATGGACGGGCGCCGCTGGTCCGACGGTCTGCATCAGGCGGTCGAGGCGAAGGAAGGCGTGCAGATCGAGCCCGAGAATCAGACGCTGGCATCGATCACCTTTCAGAATTATTTCCGCATGTATCCAAAACTGTCGGGTATGACCGGCACCGCGGCGACCGAGGCCGCAGAATTCTTCGACATCTACAAGATGAATGTCGTCAACATCCCGACCAATCGCCCGATTGCGCGCATCGACGACGAGGATGAATTTTACAAGAATATCACCGACAAGTTCGGTGCGATCGCCAAGACGATCCGCGAAGCGAACGAGCGCGGCCAGCCGGTGCTGGTCGGCACCGTGTCGATCGAAAAGTCCGAGCTGCTGTCGTCTTATCTGGAGAAGGAAGGCGTCGCGCACAGCGTGCTCAACGCGCGTTTCCACGAGAGCGAGGCGCATATCGTCGCGCAGGCGGGGCGTACCGGCGCGGTGACCATCGCCACCAACATGGCGGGCCGCGGCACCGACATCAAACTCGGCGGCAATGAAGAATTCCGCATCGACGATGAGCTGAAGGACGTTCCCGAAGGCCCAGAACGCGAAGCCGGCATCGCGCGCATCACCGCCGAAGTCGCCGCCGAACGCGAGGCAGTGAAGGCCGCGGGCGGCTTGTTCGTGCTCGCGACCGAGCGCCATGAAAGCCGACGCATCGATAATCAGCTGCGCGGCCGTTCCGGGCGTCAGGGCGACCCCGGCCTGTCGAAATTCTACCTCTGCCTCGACGACGACCTTCTGCGCATCTTTGGTCCCGACACCTTGTTCTCCAAGATGATGAACAAGAATCTGGAGGATGGCGAAGCGATCGGGTCGAAATGGCTGTCGAAAGCGATCGAGACCGCGCAGAAAAAGGTCGAAGCGCGCAACTACGACATCCGCAAACAGGTCGTCGAATATGACAACGTCATGAACGACCAGCGCAAAGTGATCTACGAACAGCGCGGCGACATCATCGACAGCGATACCGTCGACGATGTCATGACCGCGATGCGCGCCGAAACGGTCAACGCGATCGTTGCCGATGCCTGCCCGCCGGGCAGCTATCCCGAACAGTGGAACATCGAGCAGATGAAGGAGCGGGTTGCCAATATCCTCGACCTCAATCCGCCGATCGATGACTGGATGCAGGAAGACGCGGTCGATCCCGAAATGTTCGAGGAACGCATTCAGGCGATGGCCGACGCGGTCGCGGTCGAAAAGGCGGCGCTGGTCGATCCGGACACCTGGAAGGGGATCGAAAAGTCGGTGCTGCTGCAGACGCTCGACCATCAATGGAAAGAGCATCTGGCGACGCTCGACGCGCTGCGTCAGGTCGTATTCCTGCGCGCCTATGCCCAGAAACAGCCGATCAACGAATATAAGCAAGAAGCCTTTGCGCTGTTCGAACGCATGTTGTCTAACATCCGCGAGGATGTGACGCGGACTGTAGCGCGGATCGACCTGCGCTTTGACGAGCCCGAGCCGATGCCGCTGCCCGACCTGCCCGATTTCCTGACCACACACATCGATCCGTTCACCGGCGAGGACAACAGCGCCGATATCGACAGCGGCGGGCTGGGCGTGATCGCGAATACGCTGCCGCCGATGCAGATCCCGCGTCCCGACATGCCCGAGGGTGAAAATCCCTATGCGTCGCTCGAAATCAGTCGCAACGCGCCGTGTCCGTGCGGGTCAGGGCGCAAGTATAAGCATTGTCACGGCCAGATTTAACGCTGATCTGACGCGATGACCGGGCTCGCCGCGCTCTTTGGCTTAACCGCACTGCTTTATGCCGCGGTCGGGTTCGGCGGCGGGTCGACCTACACCGCGTTGCTGTTGCTGGGCGGGGTGGCGGTCGGGCTGGTCCCGGCGATCAGTCTGGCGTGCAATGTCATCGTCGTCAGCGGCGGCACGATCCGCTTTGCGCGCGCGGGAGTGATGCCGTGGGCAAAAGCGCTGCCGCTCGTCGCGGTTGCGGCACCGCTGGCGTTTCTCGGCGGCTTGACGCCGGTGAAGCAGGGTGTGCTTGTTGTCCTGCTGGGCCTGTCGCTGCTGGCCGCGGCGCTCGCGCTGCTGGTCCAGCCGCAGTCGGCGAGGCCGGTGCAGCTGTCGCCCAAGCTGTTACTGCCGATCGCGGCTGCGCTCGGCTTTCTCGCAGGGGTCGTCGGGATCGGCGGCGGTATCTTTCTCGCGCCGATCCTCCACCTGATCCGCTGGGCCGAAGCCCGGGCGGTTGCCGCGACCGCCAGCCTCTTCATTCTCGTCAACAGCCTGTTCGGGCTGACCGGTCAGCTGCTGAAAGGCAAGGGCAGCGAGATGATCGGCGCCGTCGCGAGCCACTGGCCGTTGCTGGTCGCGGTGCTGATCGGCGGCGCGATCGGGACTCAGCTTGCGGTGAAGAGCGGACCCGCGAAGCTGATCCGGCGGCTCACCGCCTTGCTCGTCGGTTTCGTCGCACTCCGCCTGTTGTTTGGTTTCTAACGCTTTTTTGGGCGCTTGCCTTCCCGTGCGGCGGTGCTAGCATCGCGTGTATAAGCTTGGCGGCCACGTAGCTGACGAGCGACGCAGCAGCTGGAACAGGATGCGCCGCGCAACCCGAAGATATTGGGCGCGGCATGGGTTGGCACGTTGCGTGGAAAGGGTAGGCGCATTTCCTTTTTTGACGAAATGAATAGCCACGAGGGCGAAACCCGGTCGCCTTATCGAGACTATTGCGGGTGGTTCGAGGCCGAGGATGTGGCGCGCATCCAGCACAAGGCGGTGCAGGCCGAGGCCCTGTTCCGCACCACCGGCATCACATTCAACGTTTATGGCGCTGTCGATGGCGATGAGCGACTGATCCCCTTCGATGTCGTGCCGCGCATCATCTCGGCCAGCGAATGGCGCCGCCTGTCGCGCGGCATCGAACAGCGCGTGCGCGCGCTCAACGCCTTCCTCTACGACATCTATCACCGGCAGGAGATTTTGCGCGCCGGGCGGGTGCCGACCAACCTGATCGCTGGCAACGCGGCGTTCCTGCCGATGATGATGGGGCTCGATCCGCCCGGCGGTATCTATACCCATATCAGCGGGACCGACATTGTCCGCACCGGCGCCAATGAATTTTATGTGCTCGAGGATAATGCGCGCACCCCGTCGGGGGTGTCGTACATGCTCGAAAATCGCGAAACTATGCTCCAGATGTTTCCCGAGCTGTTCGCGAAAGTCCCGGTGCGCGAGGTAAGCGATTATCCGATTAACCTGCTCAAATCGCTGGCGGCCTGCGCGCCGCCCGCGTGCGGCGGGACGCCGACGGTCGCGGTACTGACCCCGGGCATCCACAACAGCGCCTATTATGAGCATAGCTATCTGGCCGATCATATGGGCGCCGAACTGGTCGAGGGGCATGATCTGCGCGTCGTCGATGGGCGCGTTGCGATGCGCACGACGCAGGGGTATCGCGCGATCGACGTCCTCTATCGCCGCGTTGACGACGATTTCCTTGATCCGCTGAACTTCCGCCCCGATTCGATGCTCGGCGTGCCGGGGATCTGGGACGTGTACCGGGCGGGCGGGATCACGATCGCCAATGCGCCGGGGACCGGCATCGCTGACGACAAGGCATTGTACAGCTACATGCCCGACATCATCGAATTTTATACCGGCGAAAAGGCGCTGCTGCCGAACGTGCCGACCTGGCGCTGCTCGGACCCCGAACATCTGCGCGAAGTGCTCGACCGACTGCCCGAATTGGTGGTCAAAGAGGTGCATGGATCGGGCGGCTACGGGATGCTCGTCGGCCCGGCTGCGAGCAAGAAGGAACTCGCGACGTTCCGCGCCAAGCTGGAGGGGAACCCGAGCAATTATATCGCGCAGCCGACGCTGGCATTGTCGACGGTGCCGATCTTCACCAAAAAGGGACTGGCGCCGCGCCATGTTGATCTGCGGCCGTTCGTGCTGATGTCGCCGCAGGGAATCACGATCACCCCCGGCGGGCTGACGCGAGTCGCGATGACCCGCGGATCGCTCGTGGTCAATTCGAGCCAGGGCGGCGGCACCAAAGATACTTGGGTGTTGGAAGACTGATGCTGGGCAAGACCGCAGGCAGCCTCTTCTGGATGGCACGATACCTCGAACGCAGCGAGAATAATGCGCGCCTGATCGACGCCGGGTTTCGCATCGCGCTGACCCGTTCGCAAACCGCCGCCGCCGAGTGGAAATCGGTGCTGGTGACCGCAGGGGTCAATCAGGCGTTTCAGGCAGCGCATGGCGACTACAGCTCGGCGCGGGTGATAGATTTCCTGCTCCGCGATCCCGCCAACCCGTCGAGCATCTTGTCGGTGATCCGGCAGGCGCGCGACAACGCGCGCACAGCGCGCACCGCGTTGACGCGCGAGACGTGGGAGGCGGTCAACACCAGCTGGATGACGCTGGTTGCGCTGCTCAAGCGGCAGGTGCGCGAGGACGATCTGCCCGATGTGCTGACGACGATCCGCCAGCAAAGCGCGCAGGTGCGTGGCGCGCTGAACGGCACGATGCTGCGCAACGACGGCTATCATTTTGCGCTGCTCGGCACCTATCTCGAACGCGCCGACAACACCGCGCGTATCCTCGACGTCAAATATTATCTGCTACTACCCTCGGTCGCGCATATCGGCACCTCGATCGACAATGTGCAGTGGGAAACGATCCTGCGCTCGGTATCGGCGCACCGCGCCTATCGCTGGCTGTACGGGGCAGAGATCAGCGCGCTGAAGATCGCCGAGTTCCTGATCCTGTATCCGCAGATGCCGCGCAGTCTGGCCTTTTGCAGTGAGCGGATGGAGAATCATCTGGCCCAGCTGCAACGCCATTATGGCGAGGAGACCGAGGCGTGGCGGCTGGCGCACGCGCTGAGCCACGAAAAACTCAACGCGCCGATCCAGTCGATCTTTGACGGCGGCCTCCACCAATATGTGACCGGCTTCCTGCGCGACATCGCCAACCTCGCTCGGCAGGTCGAGCGCGACTATCGGTTTGTCGAATGAAACTCCGCGTCGAACATATCACCCGCTATCAATATGATGCGCCGGTCAAATATGCGCTGCAGCAGCTCAAGCTGACGCCGAAGGACCGGCCGGGGCAGCAGCATATCGTCGACTGGGCGATCGATATCGACGGCGGCGCGCAGCAGCTTCACTATAGTGACCATCACGGCAATGGCGTCGACCTGATCGCGATCGATGGCGGGGTGACCGAACTGACGATCCGCTGTCATGGCACGGTCGAGCTGGAAACCTGGGACGGCGTCATCGGCGCGCACCGCGGCGCGATGCCGCTTTGGACCTTTTTGCGCCCGACGCCGCTGACGCGTGCGGGACGGCAGGTCCGCGCGCTGACCGCGCAACTGGGCCGCGATTACGCCAATGACATCGAACGTGCCCACGCGCTGTCGGCATTGATCATCGACCGGCTGGCGTATCGGATCGGCTTTACCGACGCGGAAACGACCGCCGAACAGGCGCTCGGCAGCGAGGGCGGGGTGTGCCAGGATCATGCGCATATCTTCATCGCCGCGATGCGCCATCTGGGGCACCCCGCACGCTATGTGTCGGGCTATTTGATGATGAACGACCGGACCCAGCAGGATGCAACGCATGCGTGGGCTGAGGCGCATTTCGATCATATCGGCTGGATCGGCTTTGATGTCAGCAACGGCCATTCGCCCGATCAGCGCTATATCCGCGTCGCGACGGGGCTCGATTACCGAGATGCAGCGCCGGTGCGCGGCATGCGCTATGGTGCAGCGCAGGAAAATCTGGTTGTCCAATTGCAGGTCCAGCAATAAGCGGACCGGGGGCGATCAAAACGATCCGGGGCGGGAATACGGGATTCGATGACTTATTGCGTTGGCATGCGGTTGAACAAGGGGCTGGTGTTCATGTCGGACACCCGCACCAACGCGGGCGTCGACGACATCGCGCAGGTCCGCAAGATGCGCAGCTGGCATGTCCCGGGCGAGCGCGTCATCACGCTGATGTCGGCGGGGAACCTGGCGACGACGCAGGCGGTGGTCAGCCTGCTCGACGAACGCACCAAGGCTCCCGAAGACCGCCACCCGTCGATCCTGGAAGCGCCATCGATGTTCCAGATCGCCACGATCGTCGGTGAAACGCTGCGCCAGATCGTGATGCGCCACAATGCCGAGGGACCGGCAGCGGCGTCACCCTTTCGCGCGTCGCTGAT
>Ga0265296_1003292_pt1 | contig 15192 bp, 13 predicted proteins | sample MunlanPumphouse1_FD_189073 | JGI IMG/M metagenome (GOLD analysis project Ga0265296, IMG submission 189073) | Groundwater microbial communities from a municipal landfill in Southern Ontario, Canada - Pumphouse #1 | ecosystem: Environmental > Aquatic > Deep subsurface > Groundwater | place... | reverse complement strand
TCCTTCGGCACGTTCTCGAGCGTGAGTTTTCGCAGAACATTGAGCGTCTCGGGCTTCGCGCCCGCTTTCGCCCCGGCCTCCGTTACTGCGCCTTCCGCTTCGGGGAGCTTCGCCTTCTCCTCTTCCCCTTCGTCTTGAGCGGAGAGCTTGCCGCCCCGGATCGTCTCCACCATGTCCCAATCAACGGTGATATTCCGCTTCCGCGCGACGAAGCGGATAACCCCCATCGCCAGGTTGTCCGCGACCTCGCGGTCCGTCGGCCGGACCCCGAAATCAACGTCCGTGAGCTCCTTCCGGAGCTCCTGACCGGTTATGCCCAAGAGTTTGGCAACCTGAACGAGTCGCACGTGGTAGGGGAAAAGCCAAGTCGTAGACTAGCACAGAAGCCTGCCGTTACAAGCGGCTATGCGCCGTTCCCGTTCGTCTTCAGGTGCTTCACAACATCCGTTCCTTTCGTCGGACCTCCGGATGACGGTGCGATCGACTTCACGATATCCACCGTGGGAAATGCTGTGGGTGACAGCGGGGGCGGAAGCCTGGTGGGGGCAGGCATGATGTCTTTGGCAAGGTGTGATGCGCCCTGCGGGATCGGCGGCGCGCTGTCCGCCTCGCGCCGCTGGCGAGCCATCTCTTCCTTGATCTGCTGGACGCACTCGACGACCTTGAGCTGGAAATTCCCATACTGCTTCACGCGGAATCCCGAAGCGCGCGGATGACCGCCGCCGCCGAAGAGACGCCCGGCAACGACGTTCACGTCGATCGCGGTGGAAGACCGGAGACTGGCTTTGAGCCCTCCTTCCTCGACTTCCGTGAACAGGATATGCACGTCTGCATCGGGAATAGTGGAGAGAAGCTCGTCGAGAATTCCATGGGTTTCCCTAGACTGTGCGCCCATCTCGCGGAGGTCATCTTTGCCGACCGACGACCAGACGATTCGCGCATCGGGATCGACCTGAATGCGGTTCAGCGCGCGCCCCCAGATCTTCAGGGTCGAGAGGGGCTTGGTTTTGTAAATGTGCTGGATGATTTCCTGCTGTCTGGCACCGATGTCGAGGAGGTTCGCCGCGATCTCCAGGGAACGGGGCGTGGTGTTGGGATTCTGGAAGCTCCGCGTATCGGTGATGAGGCCCGTGAGGAGGAGAGTCGCGATGTCCGGCGTGAGGAGATCCTTCCACTTCGGCTGCGCCATAAACCACGCGTAGAGGACTTCCGTGGCGCTGGCGGCGGTGGGGTCAATGAGGTGCAGCTGCCCGAACCGCGTATTGCTGATGTGGTGGTCAATATTGAGGATAGGCACCCCGGAGAAGAGATCAATGTTGTCCGTATAGACGGAACCGAGGAGCGAGAGCTCCGCGCTGTCGAGCACGACGAGAAGGTCGTAGTTCATCCCGGCCTCGAGGATCGTCACATTCTTCTGGGAGAGCCTCCCCTTCTTCGGAACTACGATGATATTCACCTTGTGGTCCTCCACCGTGTAGCGGAGCTTGTCCACCTCCACGCCGTTACTGCAGTCGAGTGTGATGACGAATTCCTGCTCGGCACCAAGATTCGTGGCGAGGTGCTCGTAATTCGGGAGGAATCCGAGCGCCTCCGGGAGGGTATCGGGGCACACGACCGTGCAATCCTTCCCCAGCGCGCGGAAGACCGAGTAGCAGGCCAGAGCGCTGCTGAGACCATCCGGATCGATGTTCGCATGCGGGACGATCAGGATGCGTTCGGCATTCTCGACTGCTTTCGTGGCTGCCTGGAGATCGCTGGGGCTCAAGGGCATGGGAGGTTTCTCACCATTATCTCATAATATGATTAGAAAATCAATACTGATTACTGTCAACTAGCGAGGGAAAAGGGCGAATTATAAGCACAGAACCGTTATGAACACCAGTGTTTTCCCTTATCAATCCGCCTTCGCCCTGCGGGGCTTCGGCGCGACGAGGAGCTCGGATGCTGTGTATCTGCTTGCGAAGGCAATGGGGTTCATACCAGTGATTGGCAGGTTCTTTCGAGGGCAGGTAAGCTTCTTCCATCGGGGTGTAGCTTAGTTGGTAAAGCGCCAGGCTGGGGGTCTGGAGACCCAGGGTTCGAGTCCCTGCACCCCGACCATTCAGGAAATGCTGTGCGATTTGCGAGGGCAGCCCACCCGCACCAGGCGCCGCCGCACGTTTTGGGGCTGCCAGGCCTCCGGCCGTTTCGGAAAAACTGCCAAAGAACCCGGAAAACGATCGGCTCGAACTTTCTTGGTGCGCCAATAGCAAACTTTTTGGTATGGAAAGTGATGGACGGCCAACGGAATAGGCGTATGGTCAGCACTATGACTACCGTTTTTACAAAAAAGAAGAGGGTTTTTATCAGCTTCGACTTTGATAACGATAAGGCACTCAAAGAGTTCGTTGTCGAACAAGCGAAGAATCCTGACTCACCATTTGAAATTGCAGATCAGTCCTTGAAAGAAGCTGCGCCAGAACGCAGTTGGGAGGAAAAAGCTCGTGCTGCTATACAGCGCTCCGACATTGTTCTGGTGATGGTGGGTCCGAAGACATACTGTGCCCCCGGCGTTCTCAAAGAAGTGAAAATGGCGAGGGAAGAGGGCAAGAAAATTGTGCAGGTTATCGGTTATAAGGATTGTAATTACACAGCAGTTCCAAATGCCGGAGAGCTTTACAAATGGAATTGGCCAAACCTCAAGAGCATCCTTAACTAAGGTTACGTATGAGCAAATTGAACACTGACTCTGCCGCTGTGCATGGGTACATTGATGTTCTCCAGAATGTAATTAGCCGGATGGCCGCCAATAGCGCAAATTGCAAGACATGGGGTATAGGCATTGTTTCAGCCATTATCGTAGTCACCATCGAAAAAGAGAATGTGGGGTATTTATGGGTAGCACAGGTTCCAATAGTTCTGTTGTGCCTCCTTGATGCTTATTACCTTGCATGGGAACGAAAGTTTCGTTCACGTTACGAGTACTTCATTGAAAAGCTGCATAACGACAAAGCGGACACTAAAGACCTATTTCATGTAAAACCTGTTCCAAATGCGTCATGCGTCATTGTTGCAACCGCTCGAGCAATTCCATCTGTATCGGTTGTTCCGTTTTATCTGACATTAGCCTTGATGGTTTTCGTGCTTCTTGTATGGCTGTGAAGGGAGAACAATCGCGCAAGCATTTACAATTTGATCAGTATAATCCACACATCGCATTTATAAGGTTCACTGTGAATTCTGAAAAGATTTACTCAAAGCAGCAGAGGCACGTAACAGCTCTTCTGGTTTTACCACGCGTCTAAATCGATTTCGATCCTCAACATTTTTTTCCTTCAAAAGTGCCTCTGCTACTTGCACAACTTCTTTCCACGGATCCGGCATTTGCCCTGTGGGTCTCTTTGTTGGGAAGCTCCGTTCCTCTCCCACAAGAGCAAGCCACAGTCCAGATAGGTAATCAGCCTGTTTTTTTGTTAGACCCGGATTCTCACTCTTAGCCATAGAAAAAGCTAAATCAAATACATGCCTCGTGTCTTCCAATTCATGCAGCCGTTGAGTTCGAGGGTTAGTGATAGGTAATTTATTTTTCTTCAATTTCGCCAATTGATCGAATATCTCCGTTGCTTTTAGATCCTCCTTGTTCAGTAAAGCGTGTACACCGTCTTTTTCTGCATTGGAAAGATTGTATTTCGGATTTGTGAGGAGAGGCAGCGCTTCCTTGAATGCCTTATGTGTTTTCAAGGTCGGAAAATCACGATCAATATCACTGCGCTCTTTGAAATACCGCCTTACTCGCCAACAGTATGCAATATAATCTCTTGTGAGATAGCTTCTTCTCTTGCTATCTGATCTCCCATAGATTTTCCAAGCAATGTTATGAACGTGATCGATGTTTTTTGAACATATCACTTCGCCAGCATCCCAAAGAATCTTGAGTACTTCTTTACCATGCATACCTTCTTTAACGGCTTTGCGGTAAGCATTGTTCAGAGGAGCCAGTTCTCTAATGAGTTGCATGGAGAGATCTTCTTTCATGATTGGATGCCGATTTCGTCAGCCGTCTTATCTTTGTGAGGTTTCATCTTGTTCTCAAAATCCAGAATGAATTCCACTAGCTCCCTCATAACTCGTTTTCGTTCCGTTTCCAAGAATTGTATTTTTCTCTTGTTAAACCATTCATCTTTATAGTGCGTTGCCACTTCGCCTGCGATATAGGAGATCAGATCTGAAGTAAGTTTGATCTTTCCTTCCTTCGTTTCTGATTTCCTGCATATGAACTCTGGATGCCTACTGAAGATCCAAATAGCCCCTCCTTGAAAATCTGATCGTAAAAGTGCTCCATCTGTTATAAGTGGCCCACCATGGAACACTACATCGAAACCTGGCTTCGGTTTTTCTTGAGTGGATGGGATTTTCTCTCCTGTATCTGCAGGAGAAGGAATCGGCGGCCCTCCTGTCCCCGGTGTTGCTGTTGGGATGTCACCTTCTAGGTCTGGATTGATTCCTGGCTTCTCACCATTATCGGTTCCACCACCGCCCCCTCCTCCACCTCCTCCTCCGCCCCCACTACCTCCTGTTCCCTCCTCAATACCGCCTAATGCCGATGGCACGGTTTCACCAAGTTCAGATCCTTTTTGCTGTTTGGACCGAAACCGTAAATTATCTTCTTTAGCAAGATCCGCGAGTATTGATGAAATCAGACTAGAAAGATCATCCAAACTCTCATTTCGTGTGGCCTCGTTAATATCATCAAGGGCATTGGCAACCTCATCTTCTAGTTTCGCTAATTCCTCAAATACGGCACGTGTTTGCCATGGTCTAGGATTGAATCCTGTGCGATTAAGTTGAGGCTCAAGATGTGCTTTTACATCAATATATCCTACTAAGTGTGGGTGGCCCCAAAGTTGCATTTTTTTATTTGATACACTTATAAAACTTTTTTCCTCGACCACTTTGCAGATTCGTCGGCCATTTGCAAAAAATAAAACGGGGCGGCTTATCGGGGCTTTGGAAACACGCAAAAACACTTCAATCGCTGGATCCAACTCCTGACTTTTCTTGCAATTGCTACGCCCATCCTCATGTTCAATCATTTTTATTGTCTTGTGGAATGACATCCCATCAATAGAGTCATAATCAAATGGCTTACAAGCCAAACCGCTGCCCTCTTGTGAAACTATAATGGAAAGATTCTGCTCTCTTAGCTTGAACTCAAAGTGCTCTTCAATCATCTGACGAAGGGGCTCTGTTTTTATCTGATTCCAAGTCTGTCGATCTTTGAAATCAGAAAGAATCACAAGTGTCCCCGTTTTAATTGGTAAGAGCTTGGCACTTACAACTTCCTCCTCCTTCACTACTGGAGAATCGCGATCAATGCTGATTCTCAGAGTCTCTCCGCCCTCTCTCCGGGTAATAAATGTTACTGTTTGGCAGCAGGATGCATATGCATGCACCCCGAAACCAAAACGACCATTAAGCCATGGAGCATTTTTCTTACTGGAATTTCCAATCTCACGCGCAATACCTGTTAACTCTTTTCGCCCCATGCCCAAGCAGTTATCGAGAATAGTGACTTTGCAATCTTTTAGTCTGCTTTTCTTAAGAATCTCTACGTTCACCTTAATTGGGCAAGGATAATTAACCACATCCGCACTTTTTCGAATGTCATCAGCACTATCAAGGGAGTTATCGATATACTCCATAAGAACTCGTAGCGGATCTGTGTAGAGGTTCGCTACGTTATTCAAAAACTCATTCACATTGCTGATGCGCTTCTCATAGTTCATGTGGCAAAGGGGAAAAGGATTAGAGCCTAAACTCTTTAGACTTCGTTGACTGAAATTTTGCTTTCGTTTCGTTCAACTCTCTGCCGATGGCAGAGAAGATCTTGTTTACCTCTTCCTCTGAATATTCGTAAACAGAACGATTTGAACAATTACCGAGGACTCGAAGTTTTTCTAAAACGGCATTCGCTCGTTTTGTAGCGAGTCGAACAAATCGGTCATGTAGAGACTCTTTCGTCATGTGCAAAGCATATTACTCCTATTTCATTTGTCAAATATTTTTCAACTGATTTAAAAATATATTGGATTTTATTGTAGAATAACAGTCTACACCGCAAAAGAACGACTGGAAATCGTCCCGAAACGGCCGGAGGCCTGGCAGCCCCAAAACGTGCGGCGGCGCCTGGTGCGGGGGGTCAGACGCCGCCGCGCAGCTCCGTTCGATTTTTTCGTACAATGCCGACCAAGCTGAATGAGATTACGAAAAAGCCGCGGCCAACCCCCGAAGAGGTCAGCCGCGGACAAGTGTGGGCTTTCACCCACGAGTGCGATCACCGGAATGCCCGGTAATCACCCCAGAGAGTTCCGATCCCATGAACGAAGAATCCAAAGAAAATGAGGATTCCAAGAATCAGGAGAGCTCGGAGCCACTTCCGCGGAGTGACTACAATGGCATATCCGAATACCAACGTCGCAATGAAACATGTGACGGTGGTAATCCAATCGAGGAGGAGGACCATCTCTTTTAGCTCCTGGTTGAAAGAGGGTGTACAAAGATCGCTATTAGCACTATATACTGATTATCAAGATTTACAAGAGGCCACAAGAGAACAAAAAACACACTGCCCTCTGCAAACCTCCGGAAATCACCGGAAATCACCGCTTGTACGGCGAGACGAACGTTGCCTTGTTTCCGAGTTCTTCCTCAATCCGAAGCAATTGGTTGTACTTGCAAATGCGTTCGCTGCGGCTTAGGGAACCTGTCTTGATCTGTCCTGTCCGGAGGCCCACCGCGAGATCCGCGATGAAAGAATCCTCCGTCTCGCCGCTCCTGTGGCTCACGACGGCATTCCATCCAGCCTTCTGCGTCATCTGAATGGCGTCAACCGTCTCCGTGAGCGTGCCGATTTGATTGACCTTGATGAGTACGGCGTTCGCGGTTTTCTCAATAATTCCCCGCTCAATGCGCTTGGTATTGGTAACGAAAATATCGTCACCGACCAACTGGATCGATGCGCCGAACTTTTTTTGCATCAAAGCAAATCCCTCCCAGTCGTCCTCACTGTGACTGTCCTCGATGCTGACGATCGGAAATTTCTTCATCAACTCGCCGTAGTAATCGGCCAACTGTTCCGCTGTGAATTGCCTGCCGTCAACACGGTAGATGCCGTCTAAAAAAAACTCCGACGCGGCACAGTCCAGAGCGATCTTCACCTTGCCATCATAACCAGCGGCGGCGATGGCTTTCACAAGCAATGATAACGCCTCATCGGCGTTCTTCACGTGCGGCGCAAAACCACCCTCGTCACCGACGGCGATGACGTGGCCCAGATCCTTCAGAATTTTCTTGAGAGCCTGAAAAACTTCGGCACTGGCGCGGAGCGCGTCCGAAAAGTTGCTGAAACCGGCCGGAACGATCATGCATTCCTGGAAACTCAGACCCGAATCCGCATGCGCTCCGCCGTTGATCACGTTCATCATCGGAACAGGCAGGAGGGTGGGGTTGGGGTTAGGGTTAGGGTTGGGGGGGAATTGCTGGGCCAGCGATTTCCAGAGCGACAACTTCTCGCTTACTGCACGGGCGCGTGCGACTGCGAGGGACACAGAGAGGATGGCATTGGCGCCGAGCTTCGATTTGTTTTCGGTTCCATCGAGTCCGATCATGGCTTTGTCGATCTTCCCTTGATCACCGGCTTCCATCCCCTTCAGAGCTTTCGCAATCGGATCGTTCACGTTCACTACAGCCCTCAGAACGGATTTGCCGAGGTACACCTTCTTGTCCCCGTCCCGGAGCTCCATGGCCTCGTGCGAGCCGGTGGAAGCGCCGGAGGGAACTGCGGCGCGCCCGAAAGAACCGTCACTCAAAATACATTCGGCTTCCAGAGTAGGCATTCCGCGGGAATCGAGAATTTGTCTTGCGTGGAGAGAGGTGATGGTGGGCATGGTGGAGCGATGATACACGCCGAGAAGGTAGAAAGATAAGAAAGGGTCCGGAGGGAGGGCAGAAAGGGCAGGAACGAAAGAAAGGGCAGAAAAGTATTTCAATACGACCTTTCTGCCTTTCCTGCCTTTTCTCCCTTTTCTGCCTTCTCCCCTCATTTCCTTACCACTACCACAACCTTCGCCCCGTTCTCCACGTCCCCGCCATTCCAGTCGTGCATCGCTTCCATGAGCCGTTCCCATCTATACACGAACTGCTCGCCGCGTTTCGTGCCCGGATCATTGGTAATGACGTAACCATCGGCCGTGTACCCGCGGAGCACGAGCATGTGGTACAGGGGTCCCGGACGCCGGAAGTAGGGATTCCCGAGTTCCCGCCCGGCGGCAGGGACGATGATCAGGGCTCCTTCGGAAAGCGCGCGCTTGAGCATATCGACAGTCGGATCCCGGAGAATCTTCGTAGAAAGTCCCGGCTCCTCGGAACGGAGCAACACCGCCACCTGCTCGGCCGTATCGTCGACGGGAAATCCGAGAGCGGCATTCACCTTCACCAACGCCTGGATATCCCGCTCGGCATCCTCCGGCGAAGCGATGCGCTCGCCACGGAAGTACTTGAGGACCATGAGAACGCTCGCTTCCTCGCAAGCCTCTTCGTGGAGCTGATCCCAAAGAGCGAAGGGCGCCTGTGGCGTGAAGGGAACATCCCAGTTGATGCCGGAGGAGGGAAAAGAGGAACCGGACCCCTGTTGAACGGGTGGCAACACCACAAGCGCACGCTCTTGTCGTTCCAGATACCGGTCAAACCGATCACGAATCCCGGTCACACTCAAAACCACCACAAGCGCCGCCACAAGAATGCCTGGTATTCCGATGAAGAAATATCGCCGATTCACTTTCGAATTATACCCGACTGTTCGCGCGACGATGGATCACGGACGAGCAGACCGCGACGAGTGTCGAGAAGAGCACGAGGATGCTCTCCGGTCCGGACTTCGCGAGACGTCTGGGCTTCTTCGTCGCTATGACCGACGGAACAGACGAGGAGAACGAGGAAGCCCGCGCAGGGGAAGTGCTGGCGGAAGACGCGTACAGAGAAGAGCTCGATGAGGACGATCTCCCCGACCCGCCGATCCTCCATCCCCTGCTATAGAGCACCTCCACGATGCCCCGCGCCCGTTGGTCGACGAGCGCGAAGAGTTCCTCCTGCCGCTCGAACAGGACCGTCTGGAGACGTGGGTTCCAGTCGCGGATTTCGGCGGCTACGGCCCCGGTGATGAATGTGGCCAGCAGCAACGAAAGGAGCGTGACGCGCACGGTGCGGCGGCGGATGACATGGACCGCGAAGAGCATGAGGAAACAGATGCCGAGCACGACAATCGGGAGCGACCAGAGGTAGAAGAAACCCAGCTGGAGGATGTAGAGGAACTTCACGCGGGGCGAAGTGACCTCGAGGAACGCCCAGAGGAGCAGGATGCCCGCTGGAAACCAGTGAAGAAGACGGAACTCATAGTCCGCACGGTTCACGCGCAGCGTGGGCTGAAGAACAATCGGATAGACGACCGACACGGCAAGGAGGATCCCCCAGGCACTGAGTCCGGCCGGCAGATGCGGCAGCAGGGCGGCGAGGAACCCCACGAGACAAACCATGATGGCAAGCACCAGCATGTACGCCGTTTCCAGAGAGTGTTTCAGCGGCACAGGAAAAGAGATTTTCCACTACTAGTGGATACTTGTCAATAGATCAGGCTCACACAAAAACTCTCGCAGAAGCAAGGCAAAAGCAAGAGGAATCTCCTATGGAACTCCCGATTCATCTGCAATCCCAACATCAGCAGCGGCCCTTCGGGCCGCGGCGAATGGATAATTGTGCGTTGTCCATCACGCAAACACCGCGCCCTGAAAGGGCGCTGCTGTTGTGTTGTTGTTCGCGAGTAAGGGAATGAAGCAGAGATTCCTTATCCCTTCTTTCCCGGCAGATACTTATCCCTCTCATCAATGACCTGCACGCGCTTCAGCAATGTGTAATGCCGTCTGCGGAACTGCAGAAGCTGGAACAGGAGATAGAGCATGAACACGAGCGCCCAGAGGAACCAGAGGAGACGCATCGCGAGGAACTGAATCGTTTCGACACGGCTCACGATGAGCACGATACCGCTCACGCTGAACCAGAATGTTGCCATTGACCAGCTAGACGTCAGTGTCCGTGTGATGGAACTCTGGAGTTGCGTCCGCCAGTACCGGAGGACGAACGAAAGGAGAATGAGGGCGCCGCAGAGGAGGAGCGCGACGGTGATCTTCGTATCGCTGTAGTGCCATCCTCCGGGATTCGGCCAGATCCAATAGGTGAGAAAAGTACGCATGAAAACGCGCGAAGAATAGAGCAAAATCGGTACGGTAGCCAGCAGTAGTCTTTATCGGCGCAACAAATCTTGTGTGCGGGTACTCGCTCTGCATCATCTACTTGCTACCTGCTGCTTTCTTCTGCTTCTGTGACTGCATATTGAAACGTGCCATGATCCAATCCAGATCCTCCTGCATCTTGCGCTGTGCATTCGTGAGTCCCGGACGGACGAGCAAATAGAGAAGAAAACCGATTCCCGGGAGTACGGACACGAGGAGAATGCAGGCAATCTGGTAGAGGAGCGAATGTGTCCTGAGCAGAATATCCCGCGTGGTGAAGAGCACGAGGAACACGACGAAGAGCGCGGCGGCCAGCATGCTGAGTTGCACGAAGAGAACGGAAGGATTGGAGGAGAAAAACGCCGAGGCGTTCTCCACGAGGGACGAGAGGGAATCCACGAAGACGGGTGAGGAAGGATGTAGAAACGTCAGAGGTAGGGATACTTCCGGCGGTGAACGACAACGTATACCACAGCCGCGAGGAGGGCAAGAATCGCGAGAACCTGGCTGAACCGAAGCTGGTATTGGGCAAGCTGAATCCACGGACGCACAATGACGTAGGCAATCGTGAGCGCCCCGACCACCGCGCCGTAAATCATGTTCACGTGCTGACTCAGCACCTGCCCGAGGAGAGCGAGAACACCAAGACTCAGGATGAGGGATCCTAAGAAGACGAAATCCGTGAGCAGGGCGAACACCGGAATTCCGAAATCCCCCCGGAGGTATTCAAAGAGGAAGACCACCACCGACGAGGCGGCGATGCCGATAAGAGTTTCCGCGCCTGCGCGGCGTGAATGCTTCCGGATGAGGAGGAGCGCGAACGTGAGCAGGAAGTAGAACACGGCATAGTAGAGCTGCACCGGATGAATAGGGACAGCATAACGGACGTTGAAGGTGTCCACGGTGACCGCCCAGAGGACGTTCGTCGGCTTTCCGTAAGCCTGCGACGAGAGGAACATCCCCACCCAATCGAACGCGAGACCGAAGGTCGTGGCAGGCAGCAGCACATCAAGCCACTGGAGGAACGTCGCACGCTGTGTCCGCGTCACGAAGAACAGCACGATGGCGATGCCGAGCGCGCCACCGAGGAAGCTGAATTCCCCGTCCCACACGATGAAAATCCGGAACCACTCTTTGGCGTATTCCTGGTACTGCCCGACGATCGCCATGAGACGGCCCATGAGGAAGAAAGCCAGAAGATGCCACTTCGCATAATCCCTGATGCTCTGGATGCTGAGATTCGCAGACGCCGCAAGCCGGAGAAAGAACTCGGTGGAGAACGCGATCCCCATCAGCAGAAAGAGGAGGCGCATCCAGATGATCATCGGGCCGATTTCGAACGATTCGAACACGAAAGAAGGATACAGCGAACCAACGGTAATTATCCATTGTCCATTGTCCATTATCCATTCTCCATTGTTTTCACCCGATTGCCGCTTCCAGCTTTCGCCCCCGGATATCGGCAACCGTCTTCTCGACGAATTCCTGAAGCGGAACCGTAACCTGCTTCTTCGTCTTCACGTTCCTCACGGTCACGGTTTTTTCAGCGGCTTCCCGGTCCCCCACCACGACGAGGTACGGCACTTTCATCGTCTCCCCTTCCCGGATCCTCTTCCCCAGAGATTCGGCGCTCGATTGGAATGTACACCGGACTCCGCGATTCTTGAGCTCAATCATCACCGAACCGGCATATCCTTCATGCGGACCCGCAACCGGCAGAACCGCGACCTGCACCGGCGCAAGCCACAGCGGGAAGAGTCCTGCAAACTGCTCGATCAAAAAACCAATCAGCCGCTCGTGCGTGGAGAGCGGCGCGCGGTGGATGCAGATGGGAATCTTCTCGCTGCCGTCTCTGTCGATATACTTGAGCCCGAGCTTCCCCGGGACATCGAAATCCACCTGATTCGTCGCTAATGTGAACTCACGCCCGATCGCGCTCCAGACTTCCACATCGATCTTCGGACCGTAGAACGCGGCTTCATCGGGCACCTCGATGTACTCGATGCGCGAATGCTTCATGGCGGACCGCACCATGTCCTCCGTCTTGATCCAGAGCTTCGGCTCATTCACATACTTCTTCCCGAGCTCCCTGGGATCATGCAATGAAAACCGCATGACATATTTCTTGATCGCGAAGAGCTCGAAGTACGTAAGATACATCTTCAGCACCGCAAGGAATTCCTTCTCGAACTGGTCCTCCGTCACGTACATATGTGCATCGTTCATGTTCATCGAACGCACCCGCATGAGCCCGAAGAGCGCACCGGAATCCTCGTACCTGTAGCAGTGGCCGTACTCAGCGAGCCGCATGGGAAGGTCGCGGTAGCTCCGCATCTGTGAAGCGAAAATCTGGTGGTGGTGCGGACAGTTCATCGGTTTCAGGTAGTACTCCCCCTCATCTTTCCCGAGCTTCATCGGCGGGAACATGCTCTGCTTGTAGTGCGCGAGGTGCCCGGTTTTCTCGTAGAGCTTCGCTTTCGCGATATGCGGGGTCCGCACCCGGAGGTATCCGCCCGCCTCCTCCATCTCCTTCGCGAGCTTCTCGATCTCGTCCGCGATGATCGTCCCCCGCGGCGTCCAGAGCGGAAGACCGGGGCCGACATCGTCGGAGAAGATGAAGAGATCCAGCTCCTTCCCGAGCTTCCGGTGATCGCGCTTCTTCGCTTCCTCGAGCATCGTGAGATGTGCTTCGAGCTCCGCTTTGGTTTTGAATGCGGCGACGTAGACGCGTGTGAGCTGCTCATTCTTCTCGTCACCACGCCAGTACGCGCCCGCAAGGCTCATCACCTTGAATGCATCCACAGGAATTTCCTTCAGGTTCTTTACGTGTCCGCCGCGGCAGAGATCTACAAAGGTCTCCCCGCCGTTCGGCCCGATATTCACGTAATGCGTCACCTCTTTCACATGCTCCTCTTTCTCCAGATCTTCGATCAGTTCGATTTTAAAGCGCTGCTTAAGCTTGCGCCAGAACTTCTTCGCGTCTTTGACGGAAAGTGTCTCGTGCCGGAAAGACTGGCCCTGGTGGATGATCTTGCGCATTTCTTTCTCGATCTTCGGAAGATCAGCCTCGGTGACCGGTTCCAGAAACAGAAAATCGTAGTAGCACCCGTCTTCGATGGGCGGGCCGATCGTGATGAGCGTCCCGGGCCAGAGATGCTGTACCGCCTGCGCAAGCACATGCGCGAGGGAATGCCGGAGCCGGTAGAGATCATCGACAGGGAGTTCGTTCGCCATGCGACCATGGTAGCAAAAATGAAGGCAGAAAAGAAAGAAAAGGCAGAAAAGGGAGAAAGGTCATGACGTGAATTCCTGAAGCTACCTTTCTGCCCTTTCTGCCTTCTTTTACATTTCTCACTTCCTCGTTGCCCTTTCTGCCTTCATTGCCCTTTCTGCCCTCCCTACACCGCCAGCCCCACCTCCCGTTCAATCGTCCTGACTTCCCGTAGAAGCTGCGCATCCTCCTGGATCTTGTTCTCGATCTTCCCCACCGCATGCATGACGGTCGTGTGATCCCGGTTGGAGAAGGTCGCGCCCAGGCGGACAAAGCTCATCCGAAGATACTTCTTGCCAATGTACATGGCAATATGCCGCGGAATCAGCACCTCCCGCACACGCGACTGCCCGAGCATGTCCTGCACGGAAACGGAGAAGTAGCGGCTCACGCCGTCGAGGACGTCCTGGAAGGATACCGCGTGCGCGAGCGGCTTCTCGAAGCCGACGTCCTCCTGCGAGGAAGGCTCGTTCACCAGTTTCCGCATGATGTCCGCGATGGACTTCACCGTGGGAACGCAGTGCTCCAGCTCGTACTGCGCCACTGCCTGCATGAGGATGCCCTCGAGCTGCCGCACGCTCTTCGTCGCGTGCTGCGCGATGTAATCGAGAACTTTCTCATCCAGGAGAAGACCGTATTCCTTGGCTTTCTCCGCGAGGATCGCATGGCGCGTCTCGTAGTCCGGCATGCTGATATCGGCGATCATGCCGCGCTCGAAACGCGAGACGAGCCGGTCCTGCAGAATGGAGAGTTCCCGGGGAGGACGATCGGAGCTGATGATGACCTGCTTGTGGTCCTCAGTCAGTGCATTGAACGTATGGAAGAGCTCTTCCTGCGTACGATCCTTGTTCGCGAGGAACTGCACGTCGTCAATGATGAGCACGTCGACTTCGCGGTACCTGCGGCGGAACTGCTCCATCCGCTGGTGCTGGATGGCCTCGATGACCTGGTTCGTGAACTCCTCTGTCGTCGCATAGAGAACGGCCGCCTGCGGCACGCTCCGGAGGATCGTATTCCCGGTCGCCTGCAAGAGGTGCGTCTTCCCGAGGCCCACGCCGCCGTAGAGGAACAGCGGGTTGTACTTGCCGCCCGGCTGCGCCGCGACCGCACAACACGCGGCATGTGCGAGACGGTTGTTGGGACCGACGACGAAGTTTTCCAGCGTGTAGCGGGGATTTAAGATCTTGCTCACCAGTCCCTCCGCCAGCTTCACCTCCGACTTATTGGGGAGCTTGCGGCGCTTCTTCTCCGGGAAATGGTCTAGCAGACGGAGCGTGCGCACGGGATCATCCTTGAGCCCGATGTCCACCTGATAGACCACCTGCTCGATCTCAGGATCGATCTCCCGGATGGTGGCGAGCGTCATGGAGCGGTAGTGCTCGAGGTGCCAGTTTAAATACATCGGGAGCGGTAATCCCACCACGACCGTCTTCTCCTCGCGACCCAGGATCGTGGTGTCTTTGAACCACGTGATGAATTGCCCGCGCTGGAGCTTGGGCTCGAGTTTCCCGAGCACTTTGAGCCACAGATCGAGGTCAACGGAGGGGGTCATAGCAACTACAGACGTGGAATATCACAAAAACAGAACCTAATGCATGG
>Ga0265296_1003291_pt1 | contig 15195 bp, 10 predicted proteins | sample MunlanPumphouse1_FD_189073 | JGI IMG/M metagenome (GOLD analysis project Ga0265296, IMG submission 189073) | Groundwater microbial communities from a municipal landfill in Southern Ontario, Canada - Pumphouse #1 | ecosystem: Environmental > Aquatic > Deep subsurface > Groundwater | place... | reverse complement strand
TAATAATTTAACGCTTTCTTTTTTTGCTGCATCGCCTAATGCTATAACATAAACTAACTTTTGACTGGCGGCTGGCTGCTGGCTGCTCGTTGCTAACAACAGTCTTTCTACCCCAAGCGCAAATCCTATTGCAGCGGTTTTTGGCCCGCCTAAGTCCTGCACTAAGTTGTCGTAACGCCCGCCTGCCCCTAGCGCATCCTGGGCCCCTAGTTCAGGGTGCGATATTTCAAAAACCGTGCCGGTGTAATAATCCAGCCCCCTGGCCAAATGAGGTGTTGGCTCGTAGCCAATAGATAAAGAATCCAAGCCTTCCATAACCTGGCTAAAATGTTCGGCGCAGGCATGGCAGAGGTGCTGGTGTTTCAGGCTTAATTTCCGCGCAATTGCGATGCAGGCTTCGTTTTTGCAGTCCAGGACCCTTAAGATATTCTTCTTAAAGCGAACCTTACAATCAGGGCAAAGCCCGGATAACTCATCTTTTAACTCCTCGCGCAGATAATCAATAAAAACAGATTTATCTTTCCCGCAGCCTAACGTATTTAATTTAATCTTATAATCCTCAATGCCTGTTGCCTTAAGCAGGCTCTCTGCCAGAGAGATAACCTCTACATCCACTGCCGGGCTTGATGAGCCGATTACTTCGCATCCGATATGGTGGAACTGCCTGAAGCGGCCTTTTTGCGGCCGCTCTGCCCTAAACATTGGGCCAACGTAATAAAACTTGGCGAAACCGGTTGTCTTATCCAGATTATTTTCCAGGTATGCCCGCACCAGCGAAGCAGTGCCTTCAGGCCGAAGCGCATACAGGTCGTCACCGTGCTTAATAAGGAACATCTGTTTCTGGACTATCTCTGCTGTCTCTCCCAGCGAGCGGTTAAACAAAGATGCCTCTTCAATAATAGGCGTGCGTATCTCGCTGTAATTATAGGCAGAGAAAATAGACTTTGCGGTATCTTCTATTACCTTCCAGGCAAGCGCCTCCTCTGGCAGGATGTCTTTTGTTCCGGAAATTCTTTTAAAACTCATATTTGTTGTATTTCGGATGAGGTTGGCTATTTAATCTTAATCTTCATCTCTAAGCCTGGCTTAAAGACTACTGCTTTTCTCGGCGGGACAGGGACTACCTGGCCGGTGCGCGGGTTTCTTCCTGTGCGGCTTTTTCTCTGCTTTATTTTGAAGACGCCGAAATTGCGAAGTTCAATCTTTTCTCCTCTTACCAGCGCCTCCAGAATGCAGTCCAATATCTTCTGCACTACCTTCTTCACATCTATCTGCTTTAAGTTCGTCTCATCAGATACTTTTAGGATAATGTCTTTCTTAGTCATTTTCGCCTCCTAATTTTCTGGCTATGAAATATCGCAAAATTATCCCGAGCTTGAACTCTCTAAATTATCATAAGCGAGGGGCTAATTTTGTAACTATAATAACATCAAAAACTTACGATGTCAAGGAAAATCTAAATAACCAGCGAGAGGCGGTCCTGTCCAAGGAGTGATTCAATGTCCTGGATGAGTTTTTCCGTAGGCGAGACATACAGGCCTTCGCCGACCACTAATTGCACGCGGGAGCGGACAGGCGTATCTATATGCAGATATATGGGAATCCTGCCGCTGGAAGAAGACAATAATCCTTTAAGGCTCTCAAAGAGGTTCTCTCTTAGTCCGGAAAGGTTGATATTCACGGCGCTTATCAATTTATAAGCCTCATCAATAGGGAATAAATCATTTGCCACAATTTTAGGCGTATCCTCCTTTAGGTTGAGTCTGCCCCTGACTAAAACCACGCTGCTCGGCTGGATATAACGGGATACATTTTGGAAGGCGGCCGGAAAAACCAAGACTTCTACTGCGCCCTCCAAGTCCTCTAATTTAAGTATCGCCATCTTCTCCTGCTTGGCGCGGGTAAGGGTATGCTTTATTTTACTGATAAGCCCCACTATCTTTATCTCCTGTCCGTCGCTCAATTGGGCAAGGTTAGCGCTAGAATAGGAAGTAAAACGCTTGAGTTGATTGGCATAGCGCGCCAAGGGATGGCCGCTGACGTAGAAACCCAGCATCTCTTTTTCAAAGGCCAATAACTGAGGCTCCGGCCATTCTTTTACCTGCAGGCTTGGTTTTGGCATTTGTTTAAACCCGTTTTTAGAGTAATCGGCATCAAAAAAAGAAAGCTGCCCTTTGGCTTTGTCACGGTTCATCCTGGAAGCAGAGTCCATTATACCCTCCAAAGATGCAACCATCTGGGCCCTGGGCATAATAAAGGTATCTAATGCCCCGCACTTTATCAGGCTTTCCAGGACTTTTTTGTTTACCAGGCGCAGGTCAATACGATTGGCTAAATCCTCAAGCGACTTAAAAGCCCCTTCTTTACGCGCCTCAGTTATAGACTCCACTGCCCCAAAGCCCACATTTTTAACCGCGAGCATCCCGAACCTGATAGTTTTTTGGTCCACCACTTTGAATAAGGCATCGCTCTCGTTGATATCTGGGGGAAGGACCGCCAAACCCATGCGGGTGGTTTCACTAACATATTCCACGATTTTATCCGTATTATCGCGCTCTGAAGTCAGGAGGGCAGTCATAAATTCCACAGGGTAATTTGCTTTCAGGTATGCTGTGCGGTAAGAAATTAAGGCGTATGCGGCGCTGTGGCTGCGGTTAAATCCATAACCAGAAAAATATTCAATTTGGTCAAATATTTTGCTGGCAACAGTTGTGCTGATGCCATTTTTAAGGCAGCCAGTGACAAAATTTTTTCTTTCTTTCTCCATTACTTCAGGGATTTTCTTACTCATTGCCCGGCGCAACAAATCTGCTTGTGCTAAACTAAAACCTGCTAATTCAGAAGCAATCTGCATAATCTGCTCTTGATAAACCATAATCCCGTATGTCTCCTTCAAAACCCCTTCCAATTTCTTATGGTCGTATCTTATAGGCACACGGTTGTGTTTACGCTGGATAAAATCATCTAACATCCCTGAGCCGATAGGCCCTGGCCGGTATAAAGCCAGGAGCGCGATTAAGTCTTCAAAGCGGCTAGGCTCTAATTTTCTCAAAAGATCCCGCATCCCCGAACTCTCCACCTGGAATACGCCGAAAGTCTGCGCTGAGCTAAGAAGTTTATAGGTCAGCGGATCGTCAAGAGGGATATTGTTTATATCTACGGCCTTACCCTGGGTCTCCTTAATAATTTTTATTGCCTGGTCAATCACGGTAAGGGTGCGTAACCCTAAGAAATCCACCTTTAAGAGGCCTATCTTTTCCAGGATACCCATACTGTAACCGGAAGTAATCTGGCCATCCCCGGTCTTAAACAAAGGCATATAATTATCCAGGGGTTTATCCGCGATAACTACGCCTGCGGCGTGCACCGAAGCGTGGCGGTTCAGGCCTTCCAGCACTAAGGCAGTATCAACCAACTTAGTAATCTCAGGGTTATTCTTGTAAAGGTTCTTTAATTCCGGCTCTGCCTCTAAGGCCTCCTTAAGTGTAATATGAGGATCGGGAGGTATCATCTTGGCAATGCGGTCAACATCAGCGTAGCTAATTGCCATTACCCTGCCTACATCTCGCACAACCGCGCGCGCCTGCATGGTGCCGAAAGTAATAATCTGCGCTACATTCTCCTGTCCGTATTTTTTGGTGACGTAATCAATAACCTCCTGCCTTCTCTCATAACAAAAATCTATATCTATATCCGGCAGGCCCTGGCGCTGGGGGTTCAGGAATCTTTCAAAGAGCAGGCCGTAGGTCAAAGGATTAATGTCGGTAATCCCTAAAATGTAACTTACAATACTGCCTGCGGCACTGCCTCTGCCCGGGCCCACGGGAATGCCCTGCTCTTTGGCATAATGGATAAAATCCCAGACAATCAGGAAATAACTCACAAAACCCATATCCTTTATAATCTGCAGTTCATGCTCTAAGCGCTGCCTGATTTCGGGAGTCTCATTATTAAAGCGCTTTTTTAGGCCTTCTTCGCAAAGGCCGCGTAAATATTCTTCTTTGCCCCTTCCTACCGGCGGCTCATATTTAGGTAAGTGCACCTGGTTAAAATTCAACTCTAAGTTGCAGCGGCTGGCTATCTCCTGTGTGTTAGCAAGTGCCTGCGGCGCATATTTAAACAACTCCTTCATCTCGGCGGGCGGCTTGAAATAAAATTCATCAGTCTGAAAACGCATCCGGTCAGGGTCATTAAGGGTAGTCTGGGTCTGGATGCACAATAATGCCTCATGCGCTTTTGAGCGGTCCCTGGTTAAGTAATGCACGTCATTGGTAGCCACCAGCGGCAATTTCAGCTCTGCCGCGATTTTCATCAAGCCTTCATTGACTAACTTCTGCTCCGGGATTAGATTCTCCTGTATTTCCAGATAAAGGTTATCCTTGCCTAAGATAGCCCTGTATTCGTCTGCTGCTTTTAAGGCATCATTGAATCTTTTTTGCTGCAGGAGCCGCGGCACTTCCCCTTTAAGGCAGGCAGTCAGGCCAATAAGCCCTTTGGCGTACTGAGCCAAAATATCTTTATCAATCCTGGGCCGGTAATAAAAACCCTCCAGATAACCGATTGAAACTAATTTCATCAAATTCTGGTAGCCGGTTTCATCCTTAGCCAGGAGCAGCAAGTGATATGCTGCCTCCTCTATCCCTGAAGCGGATTTCTCAAGCCTGCTTCCGGGCGCAATATAGGCCTCGCAGCCGATAATGGGTTTAATTCCCGCCTTCTGCGCCTCCATATAGAAATCAATGGCGCCGAAGAGATTCCCATGGTCGGTAATAGCCAGAGAATCCATCTTATACTGATTGGCTAATGCAAGGAGTTCCGGTATGCGGCAGGCGCCGTCTAAAAGGCTATATTGGGTGTGCAGGTGCAGATGAACGAATTCGGAACGCGGCATCTTTTTAATTAGGGACAGCGACTATTTTTTACCCTTATATATTATATTAAAAAATAGTCGCTGTCCCTATTATCTATTCCCACTCAATAGTCGCGGGAGGCTTGGAGCTGATGTCGTAAACCACGCGGTTTACGCCTTTCACTTCGTTGATAATGCGGTGGGAGATTTTTTCTAATACTTCGTAGGGTATCTTTGCCCAGTCAGCAGTCATTCCGTCAAGGCTGGTAACGCAGCGCAAGGCCACTACATTCTCATAGGTACGCTCATCGCCCATTACCCCCACGCTTTTTATAGGCAAAAGGATCGCGAATGACTGCCAGACCTGCTCATAGAGGTTGGCATTCTTAATCTCTTCAATTACGCGCCTGTCCACTTCGCGCAAGATATCAAGCCGCTGTGGCGTAACTTCTCCGATTATCCGGATACTTAAGCCGGGGCCGGGAAACGGCTGGCGGTGTATGATATTATCCGGCAAATTGAGCTCCTTGCCGATGGCGCGCACTTCGTCCTTAAATAGCTCCCTCAACGGCTCAATCAGTTTCAGTTTCATATGCGCCGGCAGTCCGCCCACATTATGGTGGCTTTTTATGCGGCAGGAAGGAGAGCCTATGGGGGATGCGGACTCAATGACATCAGGATAAAGCGTGCCCTGTCCTAAGTATTTTACGCCTCTTACCTTCTTAGCCTCATCCTCAAAAACCTTGACGAACTCATCTCCGATAATCTTTCTTTTCTCCTCAGGGTCAGTTATGCCTTTTAAGCGCTCTAAAAACCTTTTACTTCTGTCTACATAACGCAGGTTCAGGTGGTACATTGCGCTAAACACTTTCTTAATCTGCTGCGGCTCGTCTTTTCTTAAGAGACCGTTATCTACAAAAATACATTTCAAATTTCTGCCGATTGCCCTGTGTATCAGGAGCGCTGCTACCGATGAATCCACTCCGCCGCTTAAGCCCAGCACTACTTTATCCTTACCCAGCGTTTTTTTAATGGATTCTGTTGTGTCTTTGATAAAGGAATGCATGGTCCAGCGCCCTAAACAACCGCAACACTTAAAGAGGAAATTTGCGATTATTTGGGTTCCCTTTTCGGTGTGAGTGACTTCCGGATGGAACTGCACCCCGTAGATCTTGCGCCTTTTATTGGAGATAGCCGCGATAGGGGCATTCGTGGTATGGGCGCTGATAATAAAGCCCGCGGGTAATTTCTTGACAAAATCCCCGTGGCTTGCCCAACAGGTCAGGTTACCCGGAAGATGCGCGAATAAATCTCTTGTTTGATCAATAAATAATTCAGTTTTGCCGAATTCCCGTTCTGGCGTATGTTTGACTTTACCTGCCAGCATCTCGGTGATAACCTGCATCCCGTAACAAATACCCAAGATCGGAATCCCTAACTTAAATATCCCTTTATCGGGCAATGGGCTTTTTTTATCTGTAACTGAAGCCGGGCCTCCGGAAAGAATTAATCCCTTAGGGCTCATCGCAGCAATTTCTTTTGCGGAAATGTTATACGGGACAATCCTGGAAAAAACCCTATTCTCTCTCACCCTGCGCGCGATTAACTGCGTGTATTGCGAGCCGAAATCCAATATCAGTATGGTTTGTCGTGTCATCATTTTACCGCCTCTAACCTCGTTCCACCTCGTAGGTGGAAGAAGGTTTATTTGCCCATCCCCACCTTTTGACTCGCCTGGAAGATTTTGCCTTCGGTTTGTATGGAAGGCGCGATAATCATTTCTACATCATGCATCTCTTTAACGCAGGAGGCGCCCAGAGAGCCCATAGAAGTCATCAAAGCGCCCATCAAATTCTGCGAGCCGTCATCCACCTTGGCGGGCCCGAATAGAATTTCTTTCAAAGCGCCTGTGGTCCCCACGTATATGCGCGTGCCGCGCGGCAGGTTCACGTGGGACGTAGCCATACCCCAGTGGAAACCTCTGCCCGGCGCCTCTTTGGCGCGCGCGAAACTTGAGCCAATCATCACGGCGTCCGCTCCCGCGGCAAAGGCCTTGCAGATATCTCCGCCCCGGTTCATCCCACCGTCACTAATTATAGCCACATATTTGCCGCTGCGTTTATAATGAAAATCTCGGGCTGCTGCCGCATCCACGGTTGCGGTTACCTGGGGCACTCCGATACCTAAAACTCCACGCGTGGTGCAGGCGGCACCCGGCCCTACCCCAATTAACAGGCCTGCTGCGCCTGTTTCCATAAGGTCAAGCGTGGTTTCATATGTCACGCAGTTGCCGATAATCACCGGTATTTTGGCCTGCTTACAAAACCTGCCTAAATCCAGGCTCTTGTATTCTTTGGAAATATGTTTAGTAGTTGTTACCGTAGACTGCACCACAAACATATCTACGCCTGCGGAAACCGCAATCTGAGAAAACTTTTCTGCGTGCGCAGGTATACAGCTAACTACGGCAGTACCTAATTTAGCCTTAATTTCCTTTACCCGTTTGGCAATAAGTTTTTCTTTAACAGGCGCAGTATATATGCACTGAATTAATTCTGTGGCTTTTTCAGCGCTGACTTTTGAGATTTTCTCCAAAACTTCATCGGGATTGTCGTACCTGGTCTGCACGCCGTCTAAATTCAATACTGCTATCCCGCCTAACTTAGACATCTCTACGGCAAATTTCACATCCACTACCCCGTCCATTGCCGCGGCCAGAATCGGCACCTTGAATCTTTGGCCGTCAATTTCAAAAGAGGTATCCACCTCTGCGGGATTTACGGTTTTCGCTCCGGGGACAAGCGCCACCTCGTCAAAACCATAGCACCTTCTGGCGCGCCTGCCTATACCAATCCACTCAGCCATAGTAAAACTCCTCAATTTTCCCTTGACTAAGTTCCGGGAAAATTGATCCCGAGCAAAGTCGAGAGATTATATGCAACCTGTTGTTTAGCAATGGGTTAAAGACTTTTAGCACTTTTTTAAAGGGTAGTTTAGAAAGGATGTGTAATTTTACCCCAACTTGCCTATATTGTCAATACTTATTTTAAAGCAAAAGGGCGGGGATTTCTCCCCGCCCTTCACTTATTTCCCATTCAAGCCGTATCTTGTCGCAGGGTCAGTCCCCGCAGAAAGCGGGGCACCAATTCATCCGATAGAATTGGGTGCCTTTGCACCAAGGCGACAGACCCTGGCTTCAAAGGGGATTCTTAATACATTCCTCCGCCCATTCCGCCCATTCCGCCGCCGGGCATACCAGGCATCTTCTCTTCCTTTTCCGGCTTGTCGGTGACTATGGTTTCGGTGGTCAAAAGCAAAGCCGCGATACTGGCTGCGTTCTGTAATGCCGAACGGACTACTTTGGTAGGGTCAATCACGCCGGCATCAATCATATCCACATAAGCATCCTGATTTACGTCATAACCTACGTTGGTCTTTTCTTGTTTAACGCGATTCGCTACCACCGAACCCTCCATGCCTGCGTTGTGGGCAAGCTGCCTGAGAGGCTCTTCCAGCGCGCGCCTGACAATATCCACACCTATTTTTTCATCGCCTTCGAGTTTCATTTTCTCTAATGCCGGCACGGTGCGCAGTAATCCCACTCCGCCGCCGGGGATTATACCTTCTTCCACGGCTGCGCGGGTGGCATGCAGAGCATCTTCCACGCGTGCCTTCTTTTCTTTCATCTCGGTTTCCGTTGCGGCACCGACATTGATTACGGCCACGCCGCCGGCTAATTTTGCCAGGCGTTCCTGCAGTTTTTCCTTGTCATAATCAGAATCCGTGTCGTCAATCTGCTTTTTCATCTGGGCGATGCGGCCGCTGACTGCCTGAGTTTTTCCTGCGCCTTCAACAATGGTGGTATTTTCTTTGTCAATCTTAACTCTTTTGGCCTGGCCTAAATCACCGATATCCACGTTCTCTAACTTTATGCCTAAATCTTCAGTCAGGGCCTTGCCGCCGGTAAGGATGGCGATATCTTCCAGCATGGACTTACGCCTGTCGCCGTATCCCGGGGCCTTCACCGCACAGCAGGTAAATGTCCCGCGGATTTTATTCACGACCAATGTTGCCAATGCTTCTCCCTCAACTTCTTCGGCAATAATCAAAAGCGGCTTGCCGGTGCGGGCAATCTTCTCTAATAAAGGCAAGACGTCCTTTAAAGAAGATATTTTCTTTTCATTAATAAGGATATAGGGATCTTCAAGCAGGCATTCCATTCTCTCGGCATCAGTCACAAAATAAGGCGACAGATACCCCTGGTCAAACTGCATCCCTTCCACAACTTCCAGGGTGGTGGCGGTCGATTTTGCTTCTTCAACCGTGATTACGCCGTCTTTGCCGACTTTATCCATGGCCTCGGCAATCAAATCGCCGATGGCGGTATCGCAGTTGGCGGCAATTGAGCCAACCTGAGCCACTTCTTTTTTGTCTTTAATGGGCTTGGATAATTTCTTTAATTCCTCGGTTACTTTCTCCACTGCCTTTTCAATCCCGCGCTTTAAGGCCATGGGGTTTGCTCCGGCAGTTACGTTCTTCAAGCCTTCGCGGTAAATCGCCTCAGCCAAAACCGTAGCTGTGGTTGTGCCGTCGCCTGCGATATCCGAGGTCTTCTCAGCTACTTCCTTGACCATCTGGGCGCCCATATTCTCAAACTGGTCCTCGAGGTCAATTTCTTTGGCTACGGTTACGCCGTCTTTGGTGATGGTTGGCGAGCCGAATTTTTTGTCAATAACCACATTGCGGCCTTTGGGCCCTAAGGTTACCTTAACCGCCCTGGCCAGCTGCTCCACGCCGCTTAAAATCTTACGCCGCGCTTCGTCACTGTATAAAAGTTGCTTTGCCATATTTCCTCCTCAAATTTGCGAAGCAAATTCCCTGCCGTCAGGCAGGGATCCCGAGCAACCGGCTAAAATTTCGGGTTGCGAGGGATATTTGCTTCTCATTTAATAATTGCTAAGATGTCCTCCTCGCGCATAATCAACAGCTCTTCGCCGTCTCTGGTGGTAATTTCGTTACCGGAATATTTCCCGTATAAGATCTTGTCCCCGACTTTTACTTCCGGCGCCTGCACCGTGCCGCTGTCAAGAATTTTACCTTTACCTACGGCAACAACTTTGCCCTCTTGCGGCTTTTCCTTGGCTGTGTCAGGCAATACTATTCCACCCTTAGTCTTTGATTCCGCCTCTAATGGCTTTACCACTATGCGGTCTCCTAATGGCTGGATATTCATCTTTTACACCTCCTCAAATGAGCCCCGCCAAAGGCGGGACGAATTATGTTCAGCTTTTAGCACTCTCACCAGCGAAGTGCTAATTATAAAACAAAAAAAAATCTTGTCAAGAGTTTTTTTAAAAAAAGGGGGTCAGGCGCTTTTTTGCACCCTTTTTATATAAATTAAATTCAGGCCCTTAAGCGTCAAATCAGGGTCAATCTTGTCAAACGTTTTGCAATATTTAGCGGCTAAACGGATATTTCCGCCTGTGCCGATGACTTTGGCATTCCCGCCAATTTCATTTTTGATGCGCCCTGTCAGATTATCGGTAAGCGCGGCAAAGCCAAAAACAATGCCGCTTAACATACTGTTTTTTGTATCCTGTCCAATAAATCTATTTGGCTTATCTAATTTTATTCTCGGAAGCAACGCCGTGCCTTCAGCAAGTGCATCCAGAGAAAGCTCAAGGCCGGGCAAAATCATCCCCCCTAGATACTCCTTATTCTTGGAAACCACATCAAAAGTAACCGCTGTGCCGAAATCCACTACCACTAAAGGCGCGCCGTAAAGAGCACACCCCGCATAGGCATTTACCAGGCGGTCCCTTCCAACCTGAGCAGGAACTCTATAAAGATTTTTAATTGGCACTAATATCTCCTTACCTATATTATAGGGCCGCTTGCCCAATAAATACCCTAAGTCATGGTTTATCCTTACAATAGCCTTAGGAACTACACTACAGACAATTGCGTCATCTATGCTATTTTTAGCAAATATCTTTTTTAGACCAGGCATATAATTCGCTGATGAGGTAAAAACTGCATAGCGCCGCATCAAGCGCTTACCATTAAATACCCCAAAGGCTATATTGGTATTGCCTATATCAATGGCTAATAGCATATTTTCAAGAAGTTAATGACAAAAAACAAAGCACAAAATTCAAAATAAAAACAAAGCACAAATTCCAAATAACAAAACCTTTGTTTTGAAATTTGCCATTTAAATTTTATATTTATTTTGTCATTTGAATTTTGGCATTTGTCATTACTCTTAATTCTTTTATCTTATCTCTCAACATCGCTGCTTTCTCAAACTGCAGGTTGCGCGCACACAGCTCCATTTCATATTCTAATTCAGAGATATATTTACGCAACTGGAATTCATCTTTTGCCTCGCCGGTTAAATCCCGGACAAATTCTTCTGCCTCGGCTAAATCTTCAATACCATGCCTGATCTCTTTCTCTATAGAACGGGGAGTAATCTTATATTTGCGGTTAAATTCCAGCTGGATTTTACGGCGCCGGTTGCTTTCGGCAATTGCCTTTTTCATTGAACCGGTTACAATATCAGCGTACATAATAACGCTGCCGTTAATATGGCGCGCGGCGCGTCCGGAAACCTGAATTAAAGCGGTGGCCGAACGCAAAAACCCTTCTTTATCCGCATCCAGTATTGCCACCAGCGACACCTCAGGCAAATCCAGCCCTTCCCGCAATAGGTTGATTCCCACAATACAATCAAAATCCTTTCGCCTTAATTCCCGCAAGATTTTGGAGCGCTCTATAGTTTCAATATCTGAATGCAGGTATTTTACGGCAAGGCCTTTTTCCTTTAAGTAAGCAGTCAAATCTTCAGCCATACGCTTGGTCAGAGTAGTTACTATTACCCTTTCATTAATTTTGGCGCGCGCCTTCACCTCTATTATAAGGTCTTCTATCTGGCCTGTGGTAGGCCGGATAATAATTTTAGGGTCCACCAGGCCCGTAGGCCGGATAATCTGCTCAATAACCTGCCCATTGCAATTTCTAAATTCATATTCATCCGGAGTGGCAGAAACAAAAACTACCTGCCTGGCTAAACTCTCAAATTCATCAAATTTCAGCGGCCGGTTATCCAGGCATGACGGGAGCCGGAAACCATATTCCACCAGAATCTTTTTTCTCGCTTTATCGCCTTCATACATACCGCGCACCTGAGGCACAGTCACATGCGATTCATCAAGAATAGTCAAGAATTCTTTAGGAAAATAATCCAGAAGACACCAGGGCCTTGCCCCTTTAGGCCTGCCAGACAGATGCCGCGAATAATTCTCAATACCGTGGCAGTAGCCGATTTCCTTAAGCATCTCCATATCATAATGGGTGCGGCTCTCTAAGCGTTGCGCTTCCAGGAGTTTATTCTGGCTCCTCAATTCCTCCAGCCGCTCCTGAAGCTCTCTTTCAATAGACCGGTACGCGCTTTCTATTCTACCTTCACCGACTAAAAAATGCTTTGCCGGATAAACAGCCGCCTTCTCCAATTCTGCTAATATTTCTCCCGAGACAGGGCTAATCTGCAGGATTTTCTCTATCCTATCTCCTGAAAACTGGATGCGCAGGGCTGTTTCCTGATATGAAGGGAAAACCTCCAAAACATCGCCTCTTACGCGCAAGCGCCCGCGCACAAATTCATAATCATTTCTTTCATATTGTGTCTGAATAAAGCGGGAAATCAGGGCATCGCGGCCTATCTGTTGTCCTTTTTCTATTGATACCAACAACCCCTGGTAATCCTCAGGGTTCCCTAGGTTATAAATACAGGATACCGAAGCCACAATTAGGCAGTCACGACGCGACATAAGCGAACTGGTTGCCGAAAGCCGCAGCCGGTCCAGCCTGTCATTAATGGAAGCGTCTTTCTCAATATAAGTATCAGTGGAAGGGATATACGCCTCGGGCTGATAATAATCGTAATAACTGACGAAATATTCCACGGCGTTGCGCGGAAAAAATTCCTTGAATTCGGAATATAGCTGCGCGGCCAGGGTCTTATTATGAGAAATAACCAAGGTAGGAAGGCTTATCCTGGCTATGGCATTTGCCAATGTAAAGGTTTTTCCCGAGCCAGTTACGCCAAGTAATGTCTGGAATCTTTTCCCGGACAAAAGAGAATCCGTTAACTCCTGGATAGCCTTGGGCTGGTCTCCGCAGGGTTTATATGGAGATACTAATTTGAATCTTTCCATTGCCTAGGCAGATTAGAGAGCCGGGCATACAGAGGCCCAAGCGCTGTATTGAGTTTAAACTCCAACGGGATTCGCGAGGGGTCGCAAGTAACGAAGACTTCAAATCTACGTTTGCCTAAGATATACTCGTTAATCTGAGAATCCGGGAAAACCTTAACTACGCAAAATGCTCCTTTCTTCCTGATCTCCCTTAAAAACGGCTTATCCACTTTCATCGCCACCGGCCAGTTTCTCTGGTTATAATAAATATTAATAGGCAGGCTGCTTCCCTCCTGGATATCCTGCAAGCGGAAGTAATAGAAACTGGACAAGAGGTCCTGAGTTGCGGCAGGAATTTTCTCAGTAGTTAAATTCACGGATTCTATCTTATCCCTGTTGGGCGCAATCTTTAAATTCTGCTCTCCACCTTGGCCCTCTGATATAAAGTTCGCGGTATTGGCCTCAGGGTCAAAATCAATCACGGTATAATTCTTTTTGCCGTCAAGGCTGCGGTTCTTTTCAAAACGTACCGAAAATAAACCCTGGACGTCCATAAAACTGCTCACGGTATATTCAATATCGTAGAATTTCTTCAGGAAACTATTGGGGAAGGCCCGCGCAGTGATATGGTAACAGTTGTACCCGCGGATTAAATTCTGCCCTTCTACTTTTAGTATAATTTTACCCACAGGGACGCCTAACCATTCCACTGAATAATGCAATTCCTCTCCCAGCTCTAAGGATTTTCTTGGGGCCGCTATCCTTAATTCCTGGGCAAAAACGTGGGCGCAGAAACAAAGTAACACAAAAAATATGATAATAGCCGTTCTCACTAGGTTATAAAACCTCCAGGCTTATATCCGCAGAATCCACTGAATCAGTCAATTCCCCGATAGAAATCATCTCTACGCCGGTAGCAGCTATTTTGCGAACATTCTTAAGTGTGATACCTCCAGAAGCCTCTAATTTAGCCGATAGCCGATAGCCGATAGCCGATAGTGCGTTTCTCAATCGCACTGCCTTTTTCATATCGGAGATACTCATATTATCAAGCATTATGATATCTGGCTTTAATTTTATGGCTTCTTTAAATTCTTTTAGATTTTTGACTTCTATTTCTATTTTTATTTTTATTTTTTTTATTTGCTCTATGGTCTGCCTTAAGTTTATGATTTGAAATTTGGAACTTGTTTCGGCTTTCTGATTTAAGGTTGCTATATGGTTGTCTTTAATCAACACCATTTCATCCAGCCCCATACGGTGGTTATACCCTCCGCCAACGCGCACCGCATATTTCTCTAACTTACGTAAGCCCGGTATGGTCTTGCGCGTATCCATAATCTTAAGCCTATAGGGTGAAACTGCCTCAACGTAGGCTCTGGTCTTAGTGGCAATACCCGAAAGGAAACTTAGGAAATTCAACGCCACGCGCTCCGCGGTTAAAATGGAGACAGCCGCCCCTTCTATCCTGGCAAAGATTCTCCCTTTCTTTATTTCCTGGCCATCTTGCGCCAACGGCCTAAATTTAATCCTCTTATCCTTCAGCTCAAAGGCGAGGCTTGCGATTTCTAATCCGCACAACAGGAAATGCTCTTTAGCCAAAAGAACCGCTTTCACCTGCCTTTTAATAGGAATAGCTAACTCTGTAGTAATATCGCCCTTGCCGATATCTTCTTTTAAGGCGCTTCTTACGATACCTTTGAGGTAAGGCCTCTTCAATTTAAACGCTGTCTTCATATTAGGATAAATCCCCCCTGATAATCTCAAGGCGTTTCAAGGCTTCTTTTAATTCCGCCAACTTTTCCTTTTCAGTCTTAACTATCTCAGGGGGAGCCTTTTTTACAAACTCTTTATTCTGGAGGGTGCGTTCTTTATTTTTTATAAGTTTGCCTGCCTCTTCAATGCGGGCAGCCAATTTGAGTTTAATTCTTTCTATGTCTAAAATACCGCCAAGCGGAATGGTTATATGCAGTTTGCCTACGAGGCTGGTAATACTAGATTCCAGGTGCGCATATTTTGCCTCTATGCTGAGACTCTTTAGTTTTGCGAGGCTCTTTATCTGTGTCTTAAGATGCAAAAACATGTCGCGCGTTTCTTTATCTGCGCTAGAAATTATTGCCTGTAATTCTTTATCAAGCGGGATGCCCA
>Ga0265296_1003290_pt1 | contig 15201 bp, 14 predicted proteins | sample MunlanPumphouse1_FD_189073 | JGI IMG/M metagenome (GOLD analysis project Ga0265296, IMG submission 189073) | Groundwater microbial communities from a municipal landfill in Southern Ontario, Canada - Pumphouse #1 | ecosystem: Environmental > Aquatic > Deep subsurface > Groundwater | place... | reverse complement strand
TGTGTCCCTGGACACACTCGTCTGGCGCCTGCACAACCTCGGCTGCTGGCCAGACCGAGCCGCCGTCGATGAGCTGTTGTGCAACCCGCGGCTGCGCGAGCTCGATCGGGCGTCCCAAGCCGGAGAGTGGTCTGAGCCTCCGCAGCTGCCCGAGCGGTTTGTGCAGGCTGCGTACGCGGCGACGCTGTGCGGCAGGTTGTCCCGGACGCAGCTTGCCACGTACTTCCAATGCGGTCTGCCGGATCTTCGTGCGTGTCTCGCCGCGTACGGCATCGATGAAGACCTCGCCGAGCTGACCTCACAAGACATCTCGCTCGAGTTCCAGGCGGGCGATCTCGACCTCGTCGCGATGCCCTGTGAGCAAGACTAGGCCCCGGTGCCTGATTCTCGATGCCGGGCCCATCATCGGGCTCCATGAGCTCGGCGCCTGGGCTGCGTTCGTGGATCGGTATGAGGTGGTTGTCCCGCAGTTGGTCCTCAGCGACGAGGCGCTCTTCCACAGCCGAGACGCCGATTCGGGTTTCACGCAACAGATTGATCTGCGGCACGATGTTGTCGCCGGGCGAGTGCTGGTGGCGTCCGCGAGCCTCGTGGCGCTGTCCCGGGTGGCGTCGAGGTTTAGCGAGGCCATCGAGCTGCACGAGGGCGAGCTCGAAGCACTGGCGCTGCTGACCCAGGCGGAGGACTTCGCCGAACACGTCTTCTGCAGCGCCGACGCCGCTGCGATCGAGGGCGCTTGCATGCTGGGGCTGGCGGAGCGGTGTGAGTCGCTCGAGCACCTGTTGGGTCTGGCAGGTCTGGGCAGACCGGTAACGTGGCGGTTCAGCAAGAGGTTCACCGACGCTCACAAGGACGAGGGTCTCAAGCGGGCGGTCACTGGCTTCGGACTGCGCGACTGACTTCGCGGCGGGCGGGCGTCGGTGCCCCGCCTGCTATCCTGTGCGCATCGCTGTGTCCGACGGGAGGCCACATGCCCGACAAACCCTACGAAGACGTCCAGATCGAGGGCCACCTCATCGACTCGCTGATGATGCCGCACATCATGGACGACATCATGGACCTCGACGGCGAGTTCGAGATGCTCACCTTCGACGTTGGGCGCATGAAGGACGACCCCTCGCACGCCGTGATGCGCGTCTTCGGGCGGGACGCCGCGCACCTCGACGAGCTGCTGCAGGCGATCACCGAGTACGGCGTCGTGGCCGTGAAGCCGCAGGACGCCGCGCTCGAGCCCGCCGAGCTGGACGGCGTCTTCCCCGACCACTTCCACGCAACCACCAACCTCGCGACCTTCGTGCGCGTGCACGGCGAGTGGGTCCGCGTGGAGCATCCCGAGATGGACTGCGGCATCCGCGTCGACCCGGCGGCCGGCACGGCCGAGACGGTGGCAATGAGCGACGTCAAGGCCGGCGACCGCTTCGTCACCGGCCACCGCGGCGTGCGCGTGCTGCCACTCGAGCGCTCGCGTGAGAGCCAGCCCTTCGAGTTCATGGCCTCGGCGGTGAGCAGCGAGAAGCCCAAGGCGCAGATCGTGCATGAAGTCGCACGGCTGTTGCGCCAGGTGAAGAAGGAGGGCCGGCTGACGATCGCCGTGGTGGGGCCGGCCGTGATCCACACCGGGGCGGCGCCGAGCCTTGCCCGCCTCATCGAGGCGGGCTACATCGGCGCTGTCTTCGGCGGCAACGCCGTCGCCACCCACGACATCGAGAGCAACCTCTACGGCACCTCGCTGGGCATCAACCTCAAGGAGGGCACAGCCGTGCCCGGCGGCCACGAGCACCACCTGCGCGCCATCAACTCCATCCGGCGCTGCGGCGGCATCGCGGCCGCCGTCGATCAGGGCGTTCTCACCGGCGGCCTGATGTACACGCTCGTCAAGACGGGCACGCCGTTCGTGCTCGCCGGCAGCATCCGCGACGATGGGCCGCTGCCCGAGGTGATCACCGATGTGATGCGGGCCCAGCGGGTGATGCGCGGCTACGCGCAGCAGGCCGGTGCCTGCCTGATGCTGAGCACGATGCTGCACAGCATCGCCGTGGGGAACCTGCTGCCCGCCACCGTGCACACCGTCTGCGCCGACATCAACCCCGCGGTCGTGACGAAGCTGGCCGACCGCGGCTCCTTCCAGGCCATCGGGATCGTCACCGACGTGGGCCTGTTCGTGGAGCAGCTCGCCAACGAGCTCGACGGCGAGATGGGCTGAGAGCGGCCGGCCGGGCAGTCGCCGCCGGCCGGTCGTCGTTCTGTCCATCCGGCGGGGGCCTTCTGCCCCATCCGACAGGCTTCAGGCCGAGCCTCCCGGATATACTCCCAAGTACGTGATTGCTGTCTCCCGACCGCAGCGAGGGTAGCCATGAAGCCACGCCAGATCGTGCCCAACGTGTTCCTGATCGGCTCCGTCGACTGGGACCGCCGCCTGTTCGATTCGCTGATCCCCCTGCCAGACGGAACCAGCTACAACGCCTACTTCGTGCGGGGCAGCGAGAAGAGCGTGCTCCTCGACACCGTCGACCCGCCGATGTGGCCGGAGCTCGCGGCGCAGCTGGACGAGCTCCCCGCCCCCGACTACCTCGTCGTCCATCACGTGGAGCAGGACCACTCGGGTTCCACTCCGGCACTGCTCGAGCGCTACCCCGAGCTCACCATCGTCTGCAACGAGAAGGCAAAGGCGATGCTGATCGACCATCTGCACGTGGACGGCGCCCGCTTCCAGGTGGTCGGCGACGGCGACACGCTCGCCTTGGGCGGCAAGACGCTCACCTTCCTCGCCACGCCCTGGGTGCACTGGCCCGAGACGATGAGCACCTGGCTCGAGGAGGACAAGATCCTCTTCAGCTGCGATTTCTTCGGCTCGCACTACGCCACCAGCGACGTGTTCGCCGACAAGCACGAGGTCTACGACGGCGCCAAGCGCTACTACGCCGAGATCATGATGCCGTTCGGCTCCCAGGTGCTGAAGAACGTCGAGAAGGTCACGCGGTACCCGATCGCCATGATCTGCCCCAGCCACGGACCCGTCTACGACGACCCGCGCTTCATCATCGAGGCCTACCGCGACTGGGCCGGCGGCGAGCCGCAGAACATCGTGTGCATGCCCTACGTGACGATGCACGCCAGCACGCGGCTGATGGTCGACCACCTCACGGCGGCGCTCGCCGACCGCGGCGTGGCTGTGGAGCGCTTCGACCTCACGACCCTCGACGCCGGCGAGCTCGCCAGCTCGCTGGTCCACGCCGGCACGATCGTCATCGGGACGCCGACCGTGCTCGCGGGGCCGCACCCGCTGGCCGCCTACGCCGCCTTCCTGGCCAACGCCCTGCGGCCGCGGGCCAAGTACGCGACCGTCATCGGCTCGTACGGCTGGGCCGGCAAGGCGGTGGAGACGCTGGCCGGCATGATGCCGAAGCTCAAGGTGGAGCTGCTCGAGCCCGTGCTCGCCAAGGGATTGCCGCGGGCGGCGGACTACGCGGCCCTGGATGCGCTCGCCGACACGATCGCCGAGAAGCACCGGGGGCTGGCGCCGCGCAACTTCGCCGACCTTTCCACCTGCCTCGCTGACCGCTGACCGCGTGGACGCGGCCGGGATGACCGCGGCGCCGGCCGGCCGGCGCCGCCATCTGGAGGCGGCTTGCTGACCATCATCACCGGGCTCAGCTCGGCGCTTTCGTACGCCACCAGCGACCTGTTCTCGCAGCGCGTCACGCGCCAGACGCGAGCCCTCACGCAGCTCACCTGGGTGCTCATCACCGGAGTCGTGATCATCGTGCCGGTCGCGCTCCTCGTGGAGGACCTGCCGAGCGGCGCGGCGCAGTGGCGCGCCGCCGGCACGGCGGCGCTGGCCGGCGCCGCGTACTTCGCCGCCTTCTTCTGCCTCCTGCGCGGCCTGCACGTGGGCGACCTCGGGCTGATCTCGGCCATCAACGCTTTGCAGGGCGCCTTCGTCGTGGGCGCCTTCATCCTTCTCGGCCAGCCCGTGACGGTGCTCCTCGGCGTGGCCCTGGCGGTCTGCGTGGTCGGCGGCGCGCTCACGTCGTTCGAGGGGCGCGCCCAGACGGCGAAGGGGGCCTTCTGGGCCTTCGCGTCCGGGATCTCCTTCGCCTGCGTGATGGTCCTCTACGGCTACTCCGGCGAGATCAGCTGGCTCTCCCAGGCGGCGATCTCGCGCACGGTGTCGCTGGCTATCGGGCTGCCGCTCGCGCTCCTCACCGGTAGCCTGGCGGTGCCCAGGAGCCACCGCGTGACGGCCGTGGGCGCCGGCGTCCTCGAGCTCTGCGGCCTCCTGCTCGTGACCATCTCCCTGTCGCTGGGGCCGCTCACCGTCGCCGGAGTCACGACGACGCAGTTCGGCACCTTCGCGGTGATCCTCGGCTTCGTCTTCCTCCACGAGCGCCCCCGGCCTCACCAGTGGCTCGGGATCGTCTGCACGCTGGCCGGGGTGAGCCTGCTCGCGGCGCTGACGTAGCCGGCGCGCCGCCTGCCGCCGTGGGGCTTGCCACGCGCGGGCCGCTCTGGGCTAGACTTGGTGCGTCACACCGGGGACCCGGCGCCGCACCCGCGGGCCGCCGCGCCGCGCCCGGCCGTTCAGGAAGGAGCCACTGACCTCCATGAGCGACCACTTGATCGACGACCGCCACCTCACGCAGACCAGGGCCCTGTTCGCCCAGTGCCAGGAAGTGATCTCCGGCGGCGAGTCCAGCTACGCGCGCCTCATCGGCACGCGCCCGATCGTCATGGACCGCGGTGAGGGCGCCCGCTTCTACGACGTGGACGGCAACGCCTACATCGACTGGTGCCTCGGGTACGGGCCGATGCTCTTCGGGCACCGGCCCAAGCCCATCCTCGACGCCATCATCGCCCAGATCACCGAGGGCGGCATGCTCTACACGTTCCCTCACGAGCTCGACTACGAGGTGGGCCGCAAGATCGTGCAGGCGGTGCCCGGCATCGATCAGGTGCGCTTCGCAAACTCCGGCAGCGAGGCGACCCAGGCCGCCATCCGCCTCGCCCGCGCCTACACCGGCAAGGACAAGATCCTCAAGTGGGAGGGCAGCTACAACGGCTTCCTCGACTGCCACGCCTTCTCGCACATGCCGGCGCTCGAGGCGGCGGGCACCGAGCGTTACCCGCGCACGCTACCCTCGCAGGCCGGCATCCCCAAGGCCGTCGAGGGCACGGTCGTCGTCGGCTGCTTCAACGACCTCGACGCCGCCGAGGCCCTCATCAAGCGGAACGCCGACCAGCTCGCGGCGGTGCTCAGCGAGCCCATCCTCGCCGACGCCGGCATCATCCCACCCGAGCCCGGCTTCCTCGAGGGTCTGCGCCGCATCTGCGACGAGAACGGCGTCCTGCTGATCTTCGACGAGATCATCACCGGCTTCCGCGTGTCGCTCGGCGGCGCTCAGGAGCTGTACGGGGTCATCCCGGACCTCACCTGCGTGGCCAAGGCGGTCGGTGGCGGCACGCCGGGGGCGGCGGCCTTCGGCGGCAAGAAGGAGATCATGCAGCTCGAGGCCGACGGCGTCGTCCTGCACGGCGGCACCTACAGCGGCAACCCCCTGACGCTGGCGGGGATGAACGCCTCGCTCGACATCCTCATCGAGCATCGCGAGCGCGTCTACGGGCACCTCAACACGATCGCCGATGCGATGGTGCGGGGGATGCGGGGCATCTTCGCCGAGCAGGGGGTGCCCGCGTACATCGGCCAGGTGGGGCCGATGTGGCAGGTGTTCTTCGGCCACGAGGAGCCGGTGACCCGCTACCGCCAGGCGCGGGCCAGCGACACCCGCTTCTTCAGCCACCTCCAGGCCGAGTGCCAGATGCGCGGCGTGTACTTCCACAACTTCAACTTCGAGCGCTTCTTCGCCAGCACCGCGCACACCAAGGCCGAGGTGGACGAGAGCCTGAACGTGATCGCCGCGGCGACGAAGGTCGTGAAGGCGCGGCTCGGGAGCCTGCCGGCCGGGGTGTGAGGCGGCGCCGGGAGGCCTGCCGCCTCAGTCCGCCGCGGCGTAGGGCGCGAACCCCTGCTCGGCGAAGTGAGGGTCGAGGCCCAGGTACTCGCGGATGCCGAGGCGGCGCATCACCACGAAGCTGACGCAGTCCACGAGGCTCAGGTTGCGGCGCCCGGCGGCCAGCAGCGTGGACTGGCCGATGGCGTGGTCTGCCTCTGTGACCCACGCCGTGCCGATCATCGGCAGGAGTCCATCGACGAGCGTGCGGAGGGCGTCGAGCCCAAGCCGGCGCTGGACCAGGGCAGAGGTCTCGACAACGACGTAGTTGGTGGCCAGGAACCCTTCGCCGTTGTCGAGCCCGCCGCTCCAGGCCGGGAACACGAGGGCGTGGCCGGCATCGTCGGCGTCGAGCAGCGCGAAGAGGGCCGACGTGTCGACGAAGACGCTCATTCGTCGATGGAGTCGGCGAAGTACTCATCGTGCCGAGCGGAGACGTCGCCCAGGCCAGAGCGGAACCGGCCGCAGGCCGCCACGGCCCGTGCGCGGCGTTCCTCAAGAGAAACGCCGCCCACGGGCTGAGCGATGCACCGGTCCACGGCCTCACGCACCACAGCGGAGATGGACACGCGACGCCTGGCAGCTTCGCGGCGTACCGCCTCCACCTCTGACTCCGTAAGCTGGATCTGCATGCGGACCATGACGCCTCCGTCTCTAAATGGACACCATGATGGCATCCAGCCCAGTATGATGGCATCAGGCGAAAGCGACAAGAGTGACGATCGCCGCCGCGGCGGCTACAGGCTCAGGGACCAGAAGACCTGGTAGGCGACGACGGCGGCGAAGACGCCGGTGAGCAGGACGGCGGCCACCAGGGCCGCGCGGTAGACGCGCAGCCGCCACAGCAGCAATGCACCGACGGTCACGACGCCGATCTTGAAGGCGGCGGCGGGCACGGTGCCCTGCTGGAGGAAGTAGCTCATCACGCCGTTGGACTCGCTGGCGAAGCCGAGCCCGATCACGTGGCGCGTGAGCAGCAGGTCGGCGACGTTGAGCGCCCAGAGCTCCACCAGGAGCCAGAGCAGGGCTTGGCGGCCCCGGGGGCCGAGGGGGACGCGGTGCACCCGGGGCCAGGGGCTCAACGCGGCACCGCGACGGTCCGGATTCCGCTGAAGGAGCTGCCGCCCTCGACGAGCAGGGCCACCGTGTTGCCGCTGACCGCCACGTGCACGACTCTGCCGTCGACCTCGGCCACCGCCATGGCTGCGCCGCCTGGCAGCCGCACGGCCAGCACGCGAGAGCTTCGGCCGGCGCCCGGCCCGTCGCTCTGCGCCCACGCCGCCAGCCCGCCCTCGGCAGCAGGGGCGCTCACCTCGGGCATGGACGCGAGCACGCGCACCGCGGCCGTGTCGAGGTCGTAGGCGAGTACCTGGCCGCCGACGCCGGGCAGGAGGCGGGACCAGACGAGAGTGCGGCCCGCCAGGGCGATGCCGAGGAGCGTGGTCTGGCCGGCGGCGTACGGCGCGATGGACCAGGCGCGCTGCGCCTGCAGGTCGCGCACCTCGATCACCGGCGGCCGGCCGGGGGGCCGGGCCAGCCAGGCGACGAGATCGCCGGCGAGGGCCGGCCACTCGAGGGAGGGGCCTGAGGTCACGAGCGAGCGGCGGCCGGCGGCCAGGTCGGCGAAGATGAGGCGTTCCGAGGCCTCGCCGCCTCCGGCGCCGGGGCCCGCTTCGACCCAGGCGGCGCGGCTGCCCGAGACGGCCGGGGCGCCGCGCACGCCCTCCGTGCCGGGCAGCCGCTGGCGCCGCCGGCCCTCCGCCGAGTACACCCAGACGCCGGGCGCCGCGGCGGGCGAGCCCACGGACCAGGCGACGTACTCCGCGGACGCGCTCAGCCCTTGCAGGTCGGCGGCTCTCCGGGCGGTGCCGAGCAGCTTGCGATGACCCGTGCGGAGATCGACAAGCACCGTGAAGGGCCCCTCCGTCCAGGCCAGGTTGTCGCCGCCCAGCGCCAGATCGCGGGCGGGCAGGCGCTGCGGCGTGGCGACCTGAAGGGCACGGCCGTCGCGGGTGACCGTGGGCCGCCAGGAGGCGAGCGATTGCTCGTACCAGTAGCCGCCGGCCCCGAACGCGGCACCCAGGGCCAGCACCACCAGGGCCCAGGCGAGGGCCCGGACGTCAAAGCGGCTGGAGGGCGAGCCCGAGCCGGCGGCGCCCAGAGCCGGCCCGGCCGCCGGCGGCGCCGCAAGGGGAGGGGCCGGCGGCGGCGCAGCCGCTCCGCCGGCCCCCTTCAGCACCTCCGGCACAGGTGCAGGAGGTCGGCGTACACGCCGTACGCGGTCTGGGGCACCAGGGCGTGCCGCTCCGAGACGACCACATCTGCCATGAGGTCGGTGTGCAGCACGGCGCCGAGGGACTCGCCGCTCAGGGCTGCCAGCGGGTGATCGATGTCGAGCTCGATGGCCCGGACGGCGCCGCGCACGGCGCCGTCCGGGCCCCGCTCGACGGTGGTCACGAGCCGCAGGCGCTCGCCGTTGGCGCGCGCCTGAAGGATGCGCTCCGGCGGCACCTCCGCCAGGCTCTCCCTGGCGATGTCCGCCGGCGTGAGGCCGGCGTCCATAGCCACGTTGGCGAGCGCCGCCGCTTTGAAGGCGGCGTCCCAGCCCTCGAGGTCGTGGCTCGGGTCGGCCTCGGCGTAGCCCTCCATCCGCACCTGCGCCAGGGCGTCGGCGAACGTCCGCCCCGTGCCCATGGCGTCGACGATGAAGTTGGTCGTGGCGTTGAACACCGCCTCGAAGCCCAGCAGGGTACAGTCGGGCAGGGCGAATTCGAGCAGGCTGAACACCGGCAGGCCGTCCATCACGGTGCTCTCGAATCGGATGCGCCGCCCGGCGGCGTCCGCGGCAGCCTTCAGCCGGTGCCAGTTCCAGGCGATCGGCCCTTTGTTGGCGGTGACCACGTCCATGCCGAGGGCGAGAGCCGACTCGATGTGGCCGGTAGCGACCGGCGCGGCCACCGCCTCCATGACGGTGAGCTCGACGAGCAGGTCGGCACGAGAGACGGCGAGGAGCTCGGCGGCCGGCCGCGGCGGCTCGGGCGGCGCCGGCGCGGTGCCGGCGGCCGCCAGTACGGCCGCCGCCGGCAGCCCCTCCGGCGCCAGGAGGCTGCCACGGCGCGTGCCCACGGCGCTCACCAGCACGCGCAGGTCGTGGCGCTCGGCCAGCACCCTCTCCTGGCGGGCGAGCAGGGCGCAGAAGCTGCGCGCGACGCCGCCGAACCCGAGGAGGCAGAGGCGCACCGTGCGCAGGCCGCCGGCGGCCGCCGGGGGCCGGCCGGGGCCGGCGGCCGCAGGCTGCCCGGCCGTGCTCATCGCACCGAGCGCGAGAGGTCGGCCACGGCCTGCACGAGGCGCTCGAGCTCGGCGGCCGTGTTGTACGGGGCGAGGCCCACGCGGATGAGGCCGCCGCGCTCGAGCAGGCCGAGCAGCTCCACCAGGCGCAGCGCGTAGAAATGGCCGTCCCAGGTGAAGAAGCCCCGGGCGCCGAGCGCCCGGCAGGCCTCCGCGGCGCTGAAGCCGTCGAGCGTGAAGGACACGGTGGAGGTGCGCGGGCTGCCCTCCGGCGGCCCGTAGAGCGTCACGCCGGGGAGGCCGCCGAGCTGCTCGCGGAGCCAGCTCGCGAGGGGCTGCTCGTGGGCCTCGGCGGCCAGCATGCCGGCGACGACCGCCCGGCGCCGGCCCGTGAGGCCGGCGGGCAGGCGGTCCCGCACCATCCCGAGGTGTCGCTCGCCGAGGTCGGCGATGAACTCGATGGCCGCCGCCGTCCCGGCGAGGCCCTCGTGGTTCAGCGTCCCCGTCTCCCACACGGACGGCGGCTCCGGCTCCTGGGTGCGCAGACGCACGGGCTCGAGCCGCGCCGTCGCGTCGCGGCGCGCATACAGGAGGCCCACGTGGGGGCCGAAGAACTTGTATGCCGAGCAGAGCAGGAAATCGCAGCCGATGGCGACGACGTCGATCGGCCCGTGGAGCGCGTAGTGCACGGCGTCCACGACGCTCCAGGCGCCGGCCGCGCGCGCCAGCCTGGCCGCCCGGGCGACATCGTTGACCGTGCCGACGGCGTTGGAGGCGTAGCCCACGGCGACCAGCCGGGTGCGGCCGGGCCGCACCAGCTCCTCGAACGCCTCCCAGTCGAGGGTGCAGGTAGCGGGGTCCACCGGTACCTCCCGCACCACGACGCCACGCTCGGCCAGGCGCAGCCAGGGGCCCCGGTTGGCCTCGTGGTCGAGGGCGGTGATCACGACCTCGTCACCGGGGCGCAGCTCGCGGGCGACCGCTTCGGCGAGGAGGTAGGCCAGGGTGGTCATGTTGGCGCCGAAGCTCACCTCGGCCGGGCCGGCGCCGAGGAAGTCGGCGGCCGCGGCGCGGGCCTCGTCGATGATGGCGTCGGTCTCTTCGCTGGTGGCGAAGAAGCCGTGGACGTTGCTGTTGTGCTCGGCCAGGTAGCCGGCGACGGCGTCGAGCACGCGCCGCGGCGTCTGCGTGCCCCCGGGGGCGTCGAGGTAGACCACCGGGCGGCCGTCCATCATCCGCTTGAGGGCGGGGAACTGGCTGCGGACGTAGGCGACATCGAGCTTCGTCATCGGTCTCCCCCTCGGGCCGAGCCTGTAGCATGGGTGCCGGCCGCTGCCGGTGCGGGTAGTGTAACGCTCGCCGTGCCGGAACGCCGCCGGCGGGGCAGGATGGAGAGGCATGGCCATGAGCGAGGACATCCGGAGGGCGCTGGACCGCGAGTTCGCGGTGCTCTGCTTCGACTGGGACGGGACGGCCGTCACCGACCGCCGCGCGGACGCCGCGGCTGTGCGCAGCCGGGTGGAGCGCCTCTGCGCCCTGGGCGTGGACGTCGCCGTCGTGAGCGGCACCAACGTCAAGAACGTCGACGGCCAGCTCAAGGCGCGCCCGGACGTCTCGGGCCACCTCTTCCTCTTCCTCTCCCGGGGCTCCGAGGTGTACGTGGTGGGCCCGGACGGGCCGCGGCTCCTGGAGCGGCGCCAGGCCACGGCCCAGGAGGACGCCCAGCTCACCGCGGCAGCCGAGGCCGTGCGCCACAAGCTGGTCGCCGGCGGCCTCGACATCGACATCGTGTACGACCGCCTGAACCGCCGGAAGGTCGACCTCATCCCCGAGTGGCCGGACCCGCCCAAGGCGCAGATCGCCGAGCTTCAGGAGCGCGTCAACGCGCGGCTCGCCAGAGCCGGCATGCGCGGGGTGGGCGAGGCGGTCGATCTGTCGCGCGCGCTCGCGCGGCAGGCCGGCCTGGACCACCCCGGCATCACCAGCGACCTCAAGCACGTCGAGATCGGGCTCACCGACAAGCGCGACAGCATGCGGTACGTGCTGCGGGCACTTCTCGAGGGACGCGGCCGCCGGCCGGAGGACATGCTCGTGCTGGGCGACGAGTTCGGCCCCGTGGGCGACAGCGAGGGCAGCGACTACCTCACGCTCATCCCGGAACTGAGCCGCTCGACCTTCGTGAGCGTGGGGGTGGAGCCGAACGGTGTGCCGCCGCGGGTGCTGCCGGCCGCCGGCGGCCCCGCCGTCTTCCTGAGCATCCTCGACGACCAGTTGGCGCGCCGTGAGGCCGTGGCGCGCGAGAGCTTCCCGGCGCCCACCGCCGAGCCGGCCTGGCGCTTCGCCGTCAAAGGCTTCGACCCGTATCGCGAACGCGAGGTCGAGACCTGGCTGACGGTCGCCAACGGGGAGACTGGCACCCGGGGAGCCGTCGAGGAGGGCTCGGCGGCGAGCACGCCGGCCACCTTCGTGGCCGGAGTCTTCGGCGACGGCACCGGCGACCCGGCCGTCCGCCAGCCGGTGCCGGCCCCGGATTGGACCGGCCTGCGGCTGCAAGCGTGGGGGAGCGTCGTGAGCCTCGCCAACGGCGAGCTCCTCGAGCACGAGCGCGTCCTCGACATGCGCCACGGTGTGGTGTACCGGTACTGGCGGCAGCGCCTGCGCAGCGGCCACACGCTGCGCGTGCGCACGGCGCGCTTCGCCTCGCTGGCCGACCGGCAGCTGCTCGCCGTGCGCGCCGAGGCCATGCCGGAGGAGGAAGGCGGGCGCTTCGTGTGGGCCGCCGCGGTCGGCGTCTCGTACGCCGGCGGCGCCACCAAGGAGACGGAGTTCCAGCGCTCCGACACGCCGGGCTTCGTGGCCCGCACCCGGGGCCGCCACGGCGGCGGCCACGTGCTGGCCCTGAGCACCCGCCCGGCGCCCGGCTCGCCCGTCACGCGCTACCTGGAGCAGGCGCGCGACGTGATCGGCGGGCGCCTCGAGCCGGGTGACCCGGCCACCGTCGACCGCCTGGCGGCGATCGTCTCGGCCCGCACCCGGGTGCCTTCGACGGAGACGGCGCGCCGCGCCCTGGCGCGGGCGGAGCAGCTCGGCTACGACGAGCTGCTCCGGCGCCACCGCGCGGCGTGGGAGCAGCGCTGGCGCGACGCCGACCTCGTCGTCGCCGGCGACCCCGCCGACCAGCAGGCGCTGCGCTTCAGCATCTACCACATGATCAGCACCGGCCACCCCACCAAGGAGACGGTCTCGGTGGGCGCCCGCGGGCTCGGCGGCATGAGCTACTTCCTCCACGTCTTCTGGGACTGCGAGATCTTCGTGCTGCCCTTCTTCATCTATACGCACCCCGAGACGGCCCGCACCCTGCTCACGTACCGCTTCCGTAACCTCGCCGGGGCGCGCGAGAAGGCCCGGGACATGGGCCACAAAGGGGCCCTCTACCCGTGGGAGTCGGCCGACAAGGGCGTGGAGACCACGCCGCCGTACGGCTACGGGCCCGACGGCGAGATGGTGCCCATCCTCAGCGGCCTCATGGAGCATCACATCTCGGCCGACGTGGCCTGGGGCGTGTGGGAGTACTGGAAGGCGACCGCTGACGACGCCTTCATGGCCGCGATGGGCGTCGAGATGATGCTCGAGACGGCGCGCTTCTGGGCCTCTCGGGCTTCGCTCGGCGCCGACGACCGATTCCACATCCGCCTCGTCGTGGGGCCGGACGAGTACCACGAGGGCGTCGACGACAACGCCTACACCAACGTGCTGGCGCGCTGGAACATCGAGAAGGCCGTGGAGGCGCTCAACTGGCTCGAGCGCGTCGACTCGGGCTACGCCGAGGAGCTCCGCCGCCGGCTCGTACTCACCGACAACGAGGTGGACCAGTGGCAGCTCGCCGCCCGGGCGCTGGTCGACGGCTTCGACCCGGTGACGAACGTGTTCGAGCAGTTCGCCGGCTTCTACCAGATGGAGGACGTGCCCATCGAGAAGCTGCGCCCGCGCCCGATGCCGGCCGACCTCCTCCTGGGCCGCGAGGTCACCCTGCAGGCCAAGGTGGTCAAGCAGGCGGACGCGGTGATGCTCTGCCACATCCTCTCGGACGAGTTCAGCGACGAGGTGCTGCGCGCCAACTACGACTACTACGAACCCATCACCTGCCACGGCAGCTCGCTGAGCCCGGGCATCCACGCCGCCGTGGCGGCGCGGCTCGGGCGCCTGGGCGACGCCGTGGAGGATTTCAAGATGGCGGCCGCCATCGACCTGGCGGACAACATGGGCAACGCTGCCGCCGGCCTGCACATGGCCACCATGGGCGGCCTCTGGCAGGCCGCGGTGCAGGGCTTCGCCGGTATCCAGCGGCGTGGCGGAGCCCTGCTCATCGACCCGCACCTGCCGCCCACCTGGAAAAAGGTGAGCCTGCCGCTGCGTTTTCGCGGCGCGCGCCTGCAGTTCGATCTCAAGCGCCATCGCGGTGGCGACGAGGTGGGTATAACCATAGAGCGCGCCCCGGTGCGGCTCATCCTCGACGGCGAGGAGCAGGAGTTCCGCGCCGGCACGTATCGTCTGCGGCGCGCCGACGCGGGGCCTTGGGAGGTGGTCACGCGATGACGGTACTCATCGCCGTCTCAGACGCGCAGACCGACCGCGAGCTGGTCGCCAGCGCGCGGGCGCTGGCGGCGGCCGCCGGCTGGGAGGCACGTGCGGTGCACGTGCGCGAAGCCGGCGGCCCCGGCTTGGCCAGCGCCGACCTCCCCGACCTCGAGCTCATCGACCTCACGGGGGAGGCGGCCGAGCAGATCGCCGGCCTCGTGGCGCAGGCCCGGGTGGACGTGCTCGCCGTGGGCCTCCGTGCCGCCGTCGGGCCGAAGGCCACATCCGCCTTGGGGCACGTGCCCAAGGCGCTGCTCGGCCGCTCGTCGGCGCCGGTGCTGCTGGTGCGGCCGGGCATGCGCCCGCTCACCAGCCTGCGGCGCCTCCTCGTGCCCATGGAGGGCAGCCCGTCGGCCTCGGCCGCCATGAAGGCCGCCGACGATGCCTTCTGCGCCCGCGGCCGCGAGATCGTGATGCTCCACGTGGTCACGCCCGGCACGCCGGCCGAGAGCGGCAGCCTGCCGGCGCCGCGCATCGTCGACCAGGAGCACTACGAGTGGAGCGCCTGGCAGGAGGAGTTCACGATGCGCTTTGCGCAGTGCCCCGAGGGCGGCCGGCACCGCGTGAGCGTGCGCGTCGGCACGCCCGGCCCGGTGATCGCCGCGGAGGCGAAGGCCTCCGGCGCCGAGCTCATCGTGCTCTCCTGGAGCGGCAGCTTCGCCGGCGGGCACGGCGCCGTGGTCAAGGCGCTGCTCGCCACGGCGCCGTGCCCGCTGCTGATCGTCCCCGGCGGGCCCTCGGCCGTCTGACAGCCCCGCCCCGCCGCCCACCGGCCGCGGGGTGACTACACTTCCGGCCGGGTGGCCGCCCGCCGGCTACGCCTACGATGCCGAGCGCGGCCTCTACTACTTCTCGGCCCGCTACTACGACCCGTCCACGCGCCAGTGGACCACCGGCGACCCGGCCAAGGCCGACGGGGAGGAGAGTGCGTACCAGTACGACGGGGGGGATCCTGTTGGGAAGGTGGATCTGAGCGGACGAGAGGGAGGTTGGGACTCCTCGCCCTACTTCCGATGGGTGCGGGGGATGGTTGTCGGTACGGGTAAGTACATGACCAACAGTGACAAGTGGTATCAATACTGGAGATACCGCCGATCACCGTGATGTATCGAGGGGCCGCTATCACGGACGAAGTCACGTCTAGAGGCTTGATGCGGGTTGTCAGCCCAGGCAGGAGGCGGACATGGACGTACGAAGAGGGTCTCCAGCACGGCAACCTCGTGATTGGAGCACGAGATGGACGCTTCGCTGGAGACCCTCGTCA
>Ga0265296_1003289_pt1 | contig 15209 bp, 14 predicted proteins | sample MunlanPumphouse1_FD_189073 | JGI IMG/M metagenome (GOLD analysis project Ga0265296, IMG submission 189073) | Groundwater microbial communities from a municipal landfill in Southern Ontario, Canada - Pumphouse #1 | ecosystem: Environmental > Aquatic > Deep subsurface > Groundwater | place... | reverse complement strand
GGCAGATGGCCACATAGGATTCCCTAAAATTATCATTGGGCGGAATAATGTCGGAAAAAAGAATCGGCGCCGCCTTTAATAATTGTTCATGCATTGATTTGTCTTCGCTATTCCAATGCGGCAGATTCCTGAATAAATCCCTGAACATTCTGGCGTTGCCGCTTAAGATGTATCTCCCATCTTCTTCGGTAAGCGAAAGCAGATTATTGGCCATCATCACTTTGAGTAGATATTCCAGCAAATAAGAACGGCCATAGGGCTCTTTGAGCAGGACAAAAACAAACCAAGAATGTTCAATCACGCTTTCGTGTCCGCGCGCCATAATGCCCTTGACGAATTTTTCTGCCGAACCAAGTGAAATTTTGTCCGTGGATTTATAGCAGGTTCGGCCGGCTAATTCAATATTCTCCACCACGCGCGGATCAAGATCGCCTCGAGTAATGGATAGTATTTCCGCTTTTATCTTTCGGCCAGTCATGAGCTATCCTCCTTTGGAATTATTGATTGGGTCTTCTCCCAGATTTTTTCATGAATCTGTTCGGTTGTTAAGATTGAATCACGACTGGGACAGCATTCCACCACTGGCCAGCCGAAATTTTCGCTGGCCCACAAAGCGACTTGCTCTACCCGTTTGGCGTATTCTACGTCCGCCTCGTGGCCGTCTTTTACCCGTTCTTGCGTTTCCATGAGTTTTTGCGCCACTTCCGGATAAACATGAAGATAGATGATTAAATTAGGAGCGGGATTTCTCAAAACCCCAAATTCAAATTCTTCAAAAAACCTGACCAGAGTAAGAATTTTTACGGTATCCAATCGGCCATCTGCTTTAAGTGGTATTTTCGCTCCTTGATGGATTATATTGGCCGTATGAAAGCGATCGGAAATGACAATGTCCTCCCGAATCAATTGCTTGATTTCTCCGCTGGATTCAAATCGGTCCAGGCAGTATAAAATGCCGGCTAATTTTGGGTCAATTTCCGTTGGCGTTCCGAATTGCCCGTTCAAATAAGCGCGGATAATCCGGCCGTAAAAATTTTTCTCATATTGAGGAAAATCAATGCTTTTGGCTCGATGGCCCTCGGCTAACAGGCGCCCCAGTAAAAGGCGGGTCTGAGTCGCTTTTCCTGAACCGTCTCCGCCCTCAATGACTATAAACCTTCCTTTCAGCGGCATGTTCGTTTCACTCCTTTTGGTATTGTTAATGTTCAATAAACTTAGACGCAACTTAACAAAACTAAAAATGGTTGTCAAATCAATTAATTTTCAATTTTAAAAAAAGATTTATTGTCGTCATTGCGAGGAGGTACCCCGACGAAGCAATCTTTTTTTTTATTTAATTTATAACATAGATTGCTTCGTCGCCGATTACGGCTCCTCGCAATGACAATGGGATAATTGATAATTGAAAATTAATTTTTTATTTTCTCAATTAACTCATTCACCTGCCTATATAATTCCTCAAAATTTCCATTATTATTAATTTTATATTTTGCTTCCTTGGCTACCTCCCGAATACTTACCTCTGTTGGCAATTGCGCGTCGGCTAAAAATTGTTCCCAGGTTTTGGTCTGGTCGTCTGGATTTTGGGAGCGCCTGATTAAACGTTCATATCTAATTTTTTGGTCGGCAAAAATTTGGACCAAGACAAAATTCGGCATTTTTTTAAAAAATTCAATATCGCCGAAAGTTCTGACATTGGGCAGGCAAATAAAGGGCCTATCAATGGCCTCCGCCTCCTTGGTAATGGCATAAGCCAAAACATGCTCGCCGAATCTTTGACGCAAATCAGAACCAAGCCAAACCATATTTTCCCGGTTTTGCGGCAAATAAAGCCGATCTAAAATATCGCGCAAGGGCTGAGAAAAACTGACGGTTTCCGAGTCATATTTTTCTTTAAGATATTGGGCGATCGTGTCTTTGCCAGAAGCAATTTCACCGACCAGGCCGATTATTATCTTGCTCATATTTCTTAAAATGTCATTGCGAGGAGTACTCGACGAAGCAATCTAAACTCGGGTTGCGGAGTTTATCCCGACCCCGAGTACCCAAGAGGGAAGGATCGCCGATTACCGCTCCTCGCAATGACGATTATTTAAGTCCCAATTTTTTATTAAGATCCGTCCCATACTTATATTTATCATCCACAATATCATTTTCCTGCCAGTCCTTGACCCATTCTTCAACGGAAAATTTTTTGATTGAGCCATCGTGCATTTGAGAAAAAACCCAGTTTATCCCGGCATTAATTATCATCCGTTTGCAAAAATAACAGGGGATAAAATCCATTAATTCGCCGGTCGCCGGCCTTTCGCCGTAAATATACATCTCGCCCCCGAATAAGCTGACGCCGGCTCGGGCGGCATTAATAATCGCGTTTTGTTCGGCATGGACCGAACGGCACATTTCATACCTTTCGCCGTGGGGTATTTTTAGCTCTTCCCTAAGGCAATTTCCCCGTTTCAGGCAATCCTTGGTGCCTCGGGGCGCCCCGATATAGCCGGTAGCGATAATTTGGTCGCCCCGGACAATAATCGCCCCGCCCCGTGAGCGATAACAAGTGCATCTTTGGGAAACGGCTTTGGCAATGCCGATATAATAATGAATTTTATCGGGGCGGGCGGGGGTTTGCATATTATTGTTGTTGATAAGTTTTTAAATCTATTTAATTTTATCAGAAAAGGGAAGAGGAGGCAATTTAAATTGGGGAATACTGGGCAAAACTTGATTTTAGAATAAAATTATGTTAAATTTGACGATACTATTTTAAATAATTTATAAATTTTAAAACCCACCGTAGCCATAGTGGGTTTTTAGATTTTTATTCAAATGATCATTCTTCGCGTAAGACAGTCCCGGCCTCTATTGGCTCAAGCAAATTTACAGCCACAATGGCAAAATGGTTTTCTTGGCTGTAATGCAATAACCCGGAAACTGAACAATGCCAGATGGCCTGTTCCGGAGATGGCTGGGGATTATTGCGATTATTTTCCGGGACAAATTTAATCGTCATATCGGCGCCATAATATATGGCTTCCCATCGCCCCTGCGCCTTTTCGTGATTCTCGGGCGGACTGAAAAAAAGCGTAAATTCATCAGTGGCTTCATCTGGCAACTCCAATTTCCGCAGAAGATCAACGGCCACAATCAGAAATCTGTGGTTTAAATTTCGGTAAAGAATGTGCCTGGCCTGGATAAAATAGTATTCCTGAGAATTGAGTTTCAAATCGCCATTAGCCACAAATTTAAAGATATAGCCGCGATAGGGTAATTCGCACTCCCATTGCATTTGCCGGCTTCTTGGCTTCTGTTTAAGGAATAAACGGACAAGAAAAATCGGAATATCGAAAGTTTCTTGGGGCTCGCTCATTCTCCCGCCCTTTCTTTTGATTGAATTTTAAATTGTACTTGCTTAATTATTATAATTTTATTAAAAAATGTCAAGTTTCTAAATTACCTTAAGAATTCATTATCGTCCGTGACACTTGCTTTTTAATGCCCCCATGGATAATAAGCATAAAAAATCACCCCCACGAAACGGGAGTGACTTTTTATTTGATTCCAATTTTTAATTTGAAATTCGTAATTCGTAATTATATTGCCACTTTAATTGACGGGCCCATGGAGCTGGTTAGATTCACGGATTTAATATAGGTTCCTTTGGCGCTAGCCGGTTTGGCCCTGATTACGCTGTCCATCAGCGCGCCGAAGTTTTCCTTTAATTTTGCTTCCTCAAAAGACGCCTTGCCAATAATTACATGAATATTGCCCGAATCATCATTTTTGTAATTAATTTTACCCTTTTTAAGGTTGGCCACGGCTTCGCCGATATTGGCGGCCACGGTGCCGTCTTTGGGATTGGGCATCAAGCCCTTGGGTCCAAGAATTTTGGCAATCGGCGCCAATAATTTCATGGCGTCGGGCGTGGCTACTAAAACGTCAAAATTGATTTTGCCATTCTTAATTTCGTCTATAATTTCCTTTTCGCCAACCAGATCGGCGCCGGCCGCCTTGGCATTTTTTTGCTGGTCGCCATTAGTCGCCACCACGGCAATACGCAATGATTTGCCCGTGCCGTGCGGCAAGGCCACACTGCTTCTTACTTGCTGGTCGCCTTTTTTAGGGTCAATATTCAATTTAAGGTGAACCTCAATAGAAGAGTCAAATTTTACAGTCGCGGTTTTTTTGACCAAAGCAATCGCCTCCTCGGCCGAATAGGATTTTTTGCGGTCAATCAAGCCGACGGCTTCTTTATATCTCTTTGATGGCTGGTGTTGGATTTTTTTCATAATTATTTGTTAGTGGTATTGGCGCGCTTGTGACTAGCAAGGGTTCCCACGTTATTTAATTTCTACCCCCATCTGCCTGGCCGTGCCTTCAATAATTTTGCAAGCCGCTTCTAAATTTTTGGTATTCAAGTCCGGCATTTTGATTTTGGCAATTTCTGCCACTTGCTGTTTGGTGATTCTGCCCACTTTTTCTTTAAGCGGTTTGCCCGAGCCCTTAGTTATTCCAGCTGCCTTTTTGATTAATTCGGCGGCGGGCGGTGTTTTTAGGACAAAAGTATAGGTTCGGTCTTCAAAAACCGTAATTTCCGCCGGAATAATATCGCCCATCTTGTCTTTGGTGGCGGCATTGAATTTTTGGCAGAATTCCGCGATATTCAAGCCATGCTGGCCCAAAGCCGGACCGATCGGAGGCGCCGGATTGGCTTGGCCGCCGGGTATTTGCAATTTTATGATTGTCTTTATTTTTTTTGCCATAGTTTTAAATAATTTTTAATTTTATAATTTTTAATTTTATAAATAATTTTTAATGATTTAATCCCCAATCGGGGTTGGGGACAAGCTTTTAAATAAATACATTTGGAATTGTTTAGAAATTAAAAATTTGATTTATTTATTTAAAAATTAAAAATTAAAAATTTTCTGTTATATCTTCTTTATCTGCAAGAAATCCAATTCCACCGGTGTCTCTCGGCCGAACATTGAGACCAAGACCTTGACTTTGCCGCGAGTATCATCTATTTCCACGACTTTGCCTTCCATATTTTTAAACGGCCCGTCGGAAATGCGCACCGGATCGCCTTGGCTCACATCAATTTGATATTCCGGCTCATTGACCCCCATTCTTTTTTGCAAGTCCTTAATTTCCGCTTCGGAGATGGGCGTGGGCGTGGTGCCCGAGCCGACAAAACCGGTGACGTGCGGCGTGTTTCTGACCACATACCAGGAATCGTCGGTTACAATCATTTCTACCAAAACATAGCCCGGATAAATTTTTTCCTCCACGATTTTTCTTTTGCCGTTTTTAATTCTGATTTTCTTTTCCTTGGGAATCAAGACATTAAAAATCTTATCCTCCATGTCCATGGACTCAATGCGCTGTTTTAAATTATGAGAGACCGCTTCTTCCAGTCCCGAGTAAGTATGCAAGACATACCAGCGCCGGCCCAGTTGCAGATTTTGTTTGGCCATATTATTTGATTATTTTTTCTAAGCCAAAATTCAAAATATAATCAATAATGCCCAAGAAGGCGGCCACGCCCAAGGAAACGGCGATGACCAAAATCGTATGCCTTCTTACTTCTTTTTTGGTCGGCCAAGTAACATGCTTAAGCTCCTCCTTGGAATCCTTGACGTATTGGATTAGTTTATTGGCATTGGACATGGTTTAATAATTTTTAATCTTAAAATCCGCTCAAAGCGGATAATAGTTTATGGATTTATTATACGGAATAATTAAAAAAAACGCAAGGGGGCTGTTTTTAAATAAAAAACCCCTCAGTACGATAGGACCTTGGGGTATTAATGGGTGTAAGATTTACTAATTAGATTACGCTTCCTTGCGCTTAGCTCGGCTTCGGTAATAATAGAAAAAGAAAATAGAGATTAGACCCCATATAGCCGTTGAATTAAGCCAATTTTTAGTAAATTCAATCGCGCCTTCCGGGACGCTTTTATCGGGATTGTCTTTGTGGACATAAATCTTTAATGTTTTTTGTCCGTTTTTGATCGAGGATGGGGCGTTAACGGTGACAGAGTGTTTTTTTCCGGCTGGCATTTCATAGGTATATTCAACTCGCCGGCCGTAATTTCCATTGTGAATGTTAACAATTTCCGCGTCAATAACAGTCCCGTTTTTCATGATGGCTTTTTGATTGGCCAAATTAATCTGGAAACCAATTAATATGGGCAGGTTAATTATTGCCAGCCATCCGAACATTTTGTACATTGTTTTTCTCCTTCCCGGAAAAATTTTTAAGGAACGTTGTTTTTAGCGTTCTCTTTTGCCATTCTAAACGGTTTTTTCCATATCCTCCTTTAGCGGATTTTTTTTTAAATTATTAGGATTAGGAGAATAGAGTTTATTTTTGATTTTCCACTTATCCACATACTGGCCAAGGCCGTTTTTTTCAAGCTTTTTTTTAGTGGTGGTTCGGTTTTGCGACCATTTTAACAGGCCTTCAAAGTTGATTTTATAAACCCCCCGCACCACAATATAAAGCAGTTCCTGGTTTTTAATCGCCCGGCGGATGGTTTTTTCGCTAATGCCGAATAGATTAGCCGCTTGAGAGATGGTAACCCTGATGGGCTGGCCGGCTGGCATATGTTATTTTTATGTTTATTTACCCTATGGAATATGGCTATCGCCATAAATTTTTCTGAAAGAAAAATTTTATTCCATAGGGTGAACCCCGTGGAATAAAATTTTTGCCATAGCAAAAATTTTGGTATAGCCATTCCACTGGGTTCACCCTGTGGAGTAGCTTGCTATACTCCACAGGGTAAACTGTGGATAAGTATGAAGTTTGTCTAGACATGTCTAGACAAACTTTATCATTGAGGTGGTCTGTTGTCAACCCGAAAACGGCCTAATTTTTACTCCCGATAAAGTTGTTTTTATGGTTATCTCGACCGCCTTATTGTCGGTAAAAGGGGAAAAAGTTGCCAAAAAAAGCATTTTGTTTTATAATTGAATTTGTTTGCCTGGATTTACCCTGTGGAATATGGCAAAAACTATTCTATAATATGAGGTTTACTCCATGGGATAGAGTTTTGCCATAAATTTTTCTTACAGAAAAATTTTATTCCACAGGGTGAACTGTAACAAATCTTTAATTTAATCGTCTTAATTAATGAAGAATCCTCTAGAAAAAACAATTCTTTTTTTAAAGGTAAAAAACAAAGATAAAGAGGCCTATGGCAGATTCTACGATTTATACGCCACTCGTATCTATCGTTTTATTTTTTTTAAGATTAATTCCGTTGCCGACGCCCAAGACCTCACTTCCGAAGTTTTTTTAAAGTTATGGCAATACCTCAAAGAAGATAAGGAAATAAAGAATTTGAACGCCTTCACCTATATGGTTGCCAGAAACACGGTCATTGATTTTTTTAGGAGCAAGGCCAGAAAAGAGGACTCGGTTGAAGAAGTTGAAGAAAGCGATTTGGCCAAGGCGACGGCGGACAATCGGGCCGACCCATTGGCCCAGCAAATCGTCAATTCGGACTTAAATCAGGTGCTCAAGGGGCTGGAAAATTTAAAAGACGAATATAAAGAAGTGATTATTTTAAAATATTTAGACGAGTTATCCATCGGTGAAATCGCCGAGGTTTTAAATAAATCAAGGGGCGCGGTCAGGGTTTTACTGCATCGAGCCGCCAAGGCCTTAAAAGAAACCGTCAATGCATAGCAAGGACTTAATCAAAAATTTAAAGCAATTAAAAAATCTTGAGGCCGGCGGCCGGCCCCAAGAGAGTTGGCTTGCGTCCAGCAAAGAGATATTAATGAGCCAAATCCAGCCGCAGCCAACAAAAGAAATCTTGGCTGACCGCCAGGCCATATATTATTGGCAATATTTTAGCGGCCGCTTCGGCCTGTTGTTAAAACCGGCCTTGGCCGTATTTTTAATGGTGGCGGTAATGTTCGGTTACGCGGCCACGGTGGGCCTGGCCGATGATAGTTTGCCGGGCGATATGTTTTATTCCGTAAAAACCGCTTCAGAAAGAGTTCAATTGGCTTTGACTTTTCCCGAAGACAAAAATGTCCAATTGCAAATGGATTTTGTTAATCGCCGGGTTGATGAATTACAGAAGCTCGCCGCGCAAGATAATAATAAGGTGGCCAAGGCGAGAAAAGTGAGCGAGACGGCCAAGCAGATTTCCAAAGACGTAAAAATAGTTAAGGAAAAATTAAATAAAATCAGCGCCGCTTCCGTGCCGAAAACCGACCTGACAGAGGTCGCTAAAAATATTGACACCCAAACCCTGCAAGCCGGCCAGACCCTGGCGGATACGGCCGCGACTTTGCCCACCGACGTCCAAGGCGAGGTGGCCGATGACATGCGCGAAGCCCTTAAAAATATTGAAGAAACCGGCACCGCGGCTTTGGCCGTGATTGTGAAAAATTATGAAAGCGGCGATAGCAAAATTTCCGACAATGAAGTCACTGCTCGAGTCGCCGATCGGCTTAAAAATTTGGAAAAAATACAGCCAAGCAAAAGCACAACCACCGAAGCGCTCACTGGCGACCAGGCCATACCAGAGACCCAAAGTCAGGATAAAATTAAAATACAGGGTTTTATTATACTAACCACCAGCACCAACACATTATTAAATGGATATCTGAAAACCGATTCAACCAGTAGTACGGCGCAGACGAGTGAAACGACCAATAGTTTGGTTAAATAATTAATTAAAATAATAATTGGGTTGTTTATACGCGCAAGCGCATAAACAATTTAGTTTAGATAGAGGTTCATTAAATTTGGGGCCAAATAAAAAAGCAAGTTCCCATTGATTAATAGGTAAAGGCCGATCTGCCTAGGGCAGAACTTATTAGTGGGTGGGTTTAGAAATCCGATTGGGTTTTAATTTGTTTTTTTATCCTAACTTTTAATGAATCTTAATAAATAATAAAAAAATAGTTAAATATGAAAAAGTTGTTAACTTATAGTGTAGTCGTAGCGACTATTGTCTGGTCTCTTGGCTTGGCGGCGGTGGTGCCTTTGGCATCAGCGGCTTATACGGCAACTGCCGGCGATGTCATCAAGACGGCCACCAATACCGCTGTCTATTACATTGACTCGGACGGAAAAAGACATCTTTTTTCCAACGAGGCAACATTTTGGACCTGGAAGAGCGGCAGCTGGGCCACACAGGGCGTTCAAGTCATTTCTCAAACCGACTTTGACGCGCTGACATCAGCGGCCAATGTCGTCGCTCGAGCCGGTGTTAATTTAGTGAAGTTTGATAACAGCGCGCGGGTTTATGCCGTGGCTCCGGGCGGGGTTTTGAGTTTAATCCCATCTTCGGCCATTGCTTCAACCCTGTATGGTTCAACCTGGTCAACTAAGGTTGTCACCATTCAGAGCTCGTTTGAGAATGATTACAGCAAAACCGGTACCGAGCTAACCGCTTCTTCAGTGTTGCCAAATGGTAGTTTAATCAAGTACACAGGTAGCGCTGACATCTATTACATTGATGGCGGCTTAAAGAGAGCCATTTCCGGCGATGCTTTTGTGGCTAATAAATTTAAGGACAGCGCGGTGGTTACGGTTGCCACTTCCATGACCTTTACCACCGGTTCATCCGTTACCGGCCAAGAATCAGCGCTAACCACCATTGCTGGTACGGGCGCGGTTACGCCAGTCGCTTCCGTCGGCACCTTGACCGTGGCTTTAGCGAGCGATACGCCAGCCGCGGGTATTGCCGTGGGCAGTTCTATCAGAGTGCCTTTCACGACCGTTTCTTTCACGGCTTCCAGCGATGGCGATATCACGATTGACAAAATGACCGTTGAAAGAAAGGGTTCGGCTGTTGACGCTAATTTTTCTACCCTCACTTTAATTGACGCGGCCACCAATGTTAAGATTGGCGTCGGTCAGTCACTGAATGCCCTCTCACAAGCGAGTTTCCTGGATGATATTGTGGTCAAAGCCGGCACCACCAAGAAGATTATCTTGGCAGGTAATATGGCTTCCGGCACCGCCGGTCAAATTCCTCAATTGGCCTTATCGGCCATTGTCCTTAAGGGCACGGCCACGGTTTCCGGCACTTTGCCCATTACGGGCAATGCCATGACCGTTACCTCCTTGGCCATTGGCACTCCAGCCGTTGTTAGGGGTGTTTATCAGGTCTCCACTTCCACGGATATTAAAGTTGGCACCGTGGCCCAGATTGTCGGCGCTTTCAAAATCAGCGCTGATTCGGTTGAAGGCCAACGGGTCAAGCAGATTAAATTCTATAATTCCGGCACGTCCGCTTTAGACACGGATATCAGCAACTATAAATTATTGGTTGATAATGCCACGCCGGTCACGGCCGTCTTTACCAAAGACGGTAAATATCTGACCGCGGAATTCTCGGCCAATTCGGTTTTAATTGAAAAAGGCAAGAGCAAAGAATTTGTCTTGAAAGCCGATATTTTAAGCGGTTCCACCAGGACAATTATTCTTAGCATTTACCGCACCGATGATGTGGTGGCTTCGGGCGACACTTTCGGCTATATGAAGACCCCGACCTATTCCAGTACCGGCTCAAGCGCGGGCAATCCGGTTATGGCCAATGACCAATTGACCATTTCCGTCGGCACTTTGAGAATTGAGTCCAGCAGTGTGGTGGCGGCCCAAGATATTTCTTATGGCGATGCCCAGACCTTGGGTTCATTTAATTTAGTGGTTGCCGGCGAAACCGTCTCAATTACGGCCCTAACTTTGGCGGTAAGTTCCACGACGGCTAATATTGATAACGTAAAATTGATTGATAAAGACGGTGCGACCTTATGGGGTCCGAATGACGCATCTTCCGGCAGTGTGGCTTATACGGCAACCGTGCAATTGCCCGTGGGCAGTAATTTAGTCAAAGTGGTGGCCGATATAGAGAGTACGGGCGATGGTTCATATTGGGCCAGCAATGAGACCTTCTATTTCAGCATTACCGGCTCAACCATCACCGCGACCGGCATGACCACCAATGATAGCGTTACGGCCAGTCCGACCGGCGTGATTAGCGCCAACACCATGACCTTTAAGCCGGCCAAACTGACCATTACGGCTAATTCTTTGCCCACCACCGGCAACGTTTCTCTGGGCGCCAAGAAAGCCCTTTATGGCTCTTGGGCGTTTTCCACTTCCGGTTCGGGTGAGAATGTCAAGATTAGCGCCATTACTCTGGCTAATGAGACGGCCACGACTACCAACTTGGACAGCGTGACCCTTTATGACGTCACCAACAAGACCAACTGTACGACCAAGTATCCGAACGCCACCTTAGATAGTTATGGCTGTCTATTGGCGGTAAAAGACGGTTATGACGGCACGACTACTTGGACCTTGACTGACCCGATTATTATTACCAAGAACACGACCATTAGCTTGGAACTGCGAGCCGATGTCAGGACCACGGCCGCCACCTATCAGAACCACGCCGACGGATTTGTCATTAGAAATGATGGCACCGTGGTTCCAGTAACCGCGACCGGTGTTTTAACCAGCAACACGGTTACCCCGACCGGTAGCGCCTATAACCCCGCCAGTAACGCCGCCATTAAGATTACGATTGCCGGCGCTGGCAGTTTGACTATGGTCAACAGCGCTTCGGCGCCTGCCTCTCGGATTGTGGCTGAAGGCCAGACCTATGAAATTGGCCGAGTCAAAATTACGGCGACCAATGAGGCCCTGAATATTTCTGATTTGTCTGTTTGCGTGGGCACGGGCGCGGCCGATAGCGCGGGCGTAGGCGATAGGGGTGATATCAGCAATGTCAAGGTTTACAAGTCAACTGCTTTGACCACCCCGATTATTGACGCTTCTCTCGGCGCTGTTTGCGAGTCCTTCTCCTTACCGCAGGATTCATTGCAGATTCCAACCGGTTCGGCCGGCGTGGAATTAGTCATCAAGGCCACCATGGCCAAAGTTGACAATGCCAGCATTGACGAAACCGGTTTGGCCAACGCTTCCGTGGCTTTGGGCTTTGGCGGTACCGATGGCATTACGGCTAAGGGCGTAAGCTCCGGCTTGACCGTCACTTCCGAGACCATCACCTCCAATACCAGCACGGCCGTTATCCTGCACAAGAGCTATCCATCAGTCAGCATAGTCGCTCCGGCGATTCGGCTCTTTGCTTCCGGCGTGGTGATGTATGACTTAACCATCAGCAATCCAACCAGCGAGCCAATTGGTATTTATCGCTTAAGCTTTATTGTCTCTACTTCTACCGATGCGAATATCAAATTGACGACCGCCGGCTTACAGGCCAAGAGAAGCGACTGGGCTACATTCAAGCAGATTTCGGCTGATGTTGCCTTTGCTGAACTTGATGGCACTTCCGATGCGTATTTCTCCTTTGTCTTGTATAATCCGGACAGCGTTACTGACACCAAGACAGAACTTCGCTTGGGCGCGGGCCAATCGGCTCAATTCCAGTTAATCGGCCGAACCGTTGATGGCCTTGACGCCACTTTGGACGGCTCTATCCAGATTAGATTCTTAGGCGATACGGCCTCAACGACTTTGGATGCCTACTCATATTCAGTTGGCGCTCCAGCCGCTCTGTTTGTAGCTCAATTCCAGGGCAACTTCGTCTGGTCTGACCTCTACACCGATGACGGTCCAAACGCCACCAATACCAATGAATGGTATAATGGCTATCTCGTCAACGGTCTGCAGAGTTCATCTACGGTCTACAGTATTCCTGAATAAGGCAGACGCAAAAGCGCAGAATAAACAAAAGCGCAAAATTTATGGGTAAGAAATTCTGTTAGACGGATAGAAGTTAAACAATCAATCCCCCCACTTTTGTACAGAAGTGGGGGGTTGATTTTTATTAGGATTTTATTTAAAATATAGATAGTAATAATCTTTAATCTAATAACCGGCAGTTTAAAAATTAAAAATTTGTTTTATTTATTTAAAAATTAAAAATTACAAAATTAAAAATTATTTTTTTATGTCAAAAAAGAAAATCATCGCTATTGTAATAATTATCTTGATTATAATTTTGGGAGTTGTTGCCTCGTTTTATTTTTGGCCAAAATCGGGCGTTGAAAACAATCAGGCCAAAGCCGGTTTTACCCTAAACGGGCCCATTGATTATGAAAAATACAAAAAGGCGGGCTTAACTCAAGATAGGGTGGATATTCTTTTTAATAAAATGCGCGATTTAGATAATAAAATCCAAAAGACGCCCGATTATATCGCTATGCTGTCTTACGCGGGGTTTTTGAAAATTTTAAAAGAAAATGATGAATCGCTTAAGGCCTTTGAAAGGGCGAGAGATAAATTTCCCGATTTCGGGCCGGCTTACGCGGAAATTGCCGACCTGTATATTTATCCGTTTGGCCGATATGATGAAGCGGTTGATCTTTTGAAGCTGGCGATTGAGAAAGCGCCTTACCGCTCGGATTATTATCGCTGGCTGGCGGATTTATATGTCGCTAAATTTCCCGACAAGAAAACAGAAATTGAGCCGTTAATGTTGAGCGGCGCTAAGGAAACGCCGGAAAACGCCACGGCTTTTTATAATTATTTAATTTCTTATTTTGAGCGCGAAGGTGATTTAAAAAAAGCGATTGATTATGCCAAAAAATCTTTAGCCGTTAAAAAGGAGGCGGCCATTGAAACGGTTCTGAAGGATTTGCAGGGGAGAGTGAAGAAGTAATATTTATGCTTAAAAATAAAAAAATTTGGCTTATCATCGCCTTAATTTTAATTATTGTCTTTTTCCGTTTTGTAAATTTAACGGCCAATGATTTATCGTCCGACGATGCCCTGTATTCTTTTCGGGCTTTGGGCTGGTTTGATTATTTGGGCGGGGGGCAGACCACGCCGATTCAGTGGTTCAACCGCATTCCCGGCTGGGCTAATCTCTCTTTTCATGACGGCCCGCCCTTGGTTTTCGCGATTCAGTATTTATTTTTTAACGTGCTGGGTCCAAGCACGCTGGCGGCGCGTTTGCCATTTGCTTTGGCCGGCGCGGGCGTGATTATTTTAGTTTATTTCTGGCTGAAAAAATATAAGAAAGATGAAAATTTGGCTTTATTAGCCGGTTTTTTATTGGCGATTTCTTCTTACGGCGCCTGGATTAGCCGGATCGGGTATTTGGAAGGGGTTGAAGTATTTTTTATTGTTTTAAGTATTTTCTTTTTTTATAAATATTTGGTTAATGGCAGTAAAAGAAATTTGTGGTTTTGGGGCGTGGCCGCCGGCTTGGCGCTCCTGGCAAAATATACCGCCGTCTTTTTAGTCCCGGCCGCGGTTTTATATTTATTGATTTGGCGGCGGCCGGTTTTCAAAAAGAAAGAATTTTGGGCGGCCATAATTTTATTTTTAATTGCGCTCCTGCCGATAATTATTTATAATGCCAAGGTCTTCCAATATCGCGGGCATTTTGACGCCGCCTTGTCTTCAATGGTGGGCATGCACCCGGAGGATTTTAAGGCCATTTCCGGCCGAGGCGTTAATTTTAATATCTGGCAAAATACGGCCAGTGTTTGGAGCGCCCTAGTCCAAACCACGTCCTGGCCCTTGGCCATTTTAATCGCCGTCGCCCTGATTTATTTGCTGATAAAAATTTTAAAAAAGCGCGGCGATAAATTGGAAAAATTTTTAGCCGTTAATCTTTTATTGATTATCTTGCTGTTTCTTTTTTCCGGCACGGGGCCGAGGCTTTTTTCCATCGCCTTGCCGATTTTAATAATTATTTTGGCCATCGCCATTATTGATTTATTCCGACTTATCGGGCGCCAAAAGCCGATTTTAGCCAAACCGTTCATAATTATTTTAATTTTGATTTTTGGCGGGGAAATTTTTTATAATTTCAATACCAATATCGCCAGCAAACCGGTTGGCAAGCCGCCCCTTTTTTATTCGGCATCGCGTCTTTATAGCTATGGTTTTAATCAACTTGATGATTATTTGAAGAAAAATATTTTAACCGACTTGCCGGCGTTAAAAAGGCCCAAGCTGACGGAAATGGGGTGGAACTTGTCCGAGCTTGAGGGCAAAGACCTGATATTTTTTGATGAGACCATGAGCTGGTTTGCCCTTTCCTGGTATATTCAGAAATACCAGTTTTATTATAACGCGCCCTTGATTTCTTTTTATAATTATCTGTCTTTAATTCCCAAAGGCGGCGGCGCGTTTGATTTATTAAGACAAAACCGCTTAAAGGGTTTTTATTATATTTACGCGGCCGACGATTCGGTTTTAG
>Ga0265296_1003285_pt1 | contig 15213 bp, 7 predicted proteins | sample MunlanPumphouse1_FD_189073 | JGI IMG/M metagenome (GOLD analysis project Ga0265296, IMG submission 189073) | Groundwater microbial communities from a municipal landfill in Southern Ontario, Canada - Pumphouse #1 | ecosystem: Environmental > Aquatic > Deep subsurface > Groundwater | place: Canada... | reverse complement strand
CCGCCGACGCGTCATGACGCTCAGCGCCGACGAGTTCATCCGCCGATTCCTGCTCCATGTCCTGCCGCGCGGGTTCCACCGCATCCGGCACTACGGCCTGCTTGCCGGATCGGCCCGGGGGGCCAGCGCTATGTCGCGAGCGACGCGTTCCAGCCAGTCTTTCTAACCCGCGATCCCGACGAATTCTTGCTGCGCCTTCGCTCGCTCGCCGAAGGGCTCGCGACCGCGGGCGATAGTTGGCTCGGCAGCCAGCCGGATGTCGACGTCGTCCTGACGCCTGAGCGTCAGGTCAGCGAGGACTGCCTACGTGGCGTGCTGGCCGCGCATCGCGAGAAAGGTTCAATAGAGATCTGCTATCAGTCGATGAGTAAGAATCGGACTGAAGCAATCTGGCGTCGGGTCACACCCCACGCCTTCGGGTATGACGGTTTCCGTTGGCATGTTCGTGCTTATTGCGCAGAGTCTAAGGGCTTCCGGGACTTCCTGCTGCCACGCATTCTCGATGTCCGCGCACCGGGTATGCCAGGCAAGTCCGGCGCTGAAGATATGCTCTGGCAACATACATTCTCCATTGTCATCAAGCCGCATCCGGGCCTCGCTCCCGCGCAACGTGAAATCGTCGCCAAAGATTATGGTATGACGGATTATCGCAAGTCATTGCAGGTTCGATATGCGATGCTCTTCTATGTGTTGAAGCGATTAGGGCTGCTCGATGAAGCGGAGAAGAAGGATCCGCGCACACAGCATATCGTACTCGGGAACCCGGACCAAACCAAGGAAGCGCTAAGCAAGGCAGACTGGGCTGTAGCACCCGCTTACTAGCTGGCCATATTACCGCCTCGGCGTTGAACAGATGTCTTTGTTGCGCAACCTCTTCAGGGAGCTTTGCGAGATGCCGACAACAGATGCGTGGGCTCTTATTATGGTCGATCGGCCCTGCCTTCATAGGCAGGACGGCCGTCCGCGACGCTGATGAGCTGACGGCAAAGGTCCGGAAGTGCTTCGGGTTGGAGGCGGGCGGACAGGGCGTCAAGCTTGAGCAAGGGCACTGTCAGATAGGGGTGGAATTTTTCGAAGAGCAGGCTGGGGGCGTGCGCGAACAGGTCGACCTCCTGGCCCGCAGCGAGGTTCGCGAGCACCTCGTTCAGCGGCGGTGAAGCCTCGTGCCCGAACACTTCGAGAAAGCCGTCATGCGTCTGGACCGTGAAGCCGGTCGCGCGCAAGGCCAGCGCCAATGTTATTGTCTTGAGTGTTCCCGCATGCGTTGCAAGGATCGCCGCATTGTCGCTGAGCCATGCGATCCTTGCCGTCCCAAAGCGGAGGTCGGAATAACTGCGGCGGGCTTCGACCAGCAGGTCCCAGGCTGTCTCGTCGAGATAGATCGGGCGATGGTCGCTCTCTAGGGCCGCAAACATGCGTTCGATGACGCGATCATGGATATGGCCTGGGTCGCCCCCGAAAATGGGGGGGACGCCGGCGGCCGCCGGCTTGACGACGATCACCCGGTCACTGTCATGAACCTCCACAACTTGCCACCGTCGGCCTGAGAATATGAGAAGCATTCCTGGTGCGATCAGATTGTCGATGGGAAGAGTGCCAAGCTCGCGCCCCGCTGCCACCAGACGATATTCTTCCGGCGTCTGGAAAACGGCATAGAAGCTGTAATGCTCTACAAGCCGTTCGCCGTCCGCGCCGAGCAAGAGCAAGCCATCGCTGGCCTGCTCGATCAATCTTTTATCGGGGCCGCCGATGGCGCGCAGCACGTCGACGAAGACCGGCGTGTCGACCTGTCGAAACGGGCCGTCGCGGCAAAGGATCTGATACAGATCGTCCGCGCGAATTCCGCCGCGTTCGGCGATGATCGAGAGAATCTGGTGGACGAGCGTCGAGAGATGAAGCGCGTCGCTTTGAGGGGGCTCGCACCAGCCCTCCAATAGCAGATCGATCGCCGCGATCGAGCGCAGCAGGCCGAGCCGCAGCCGATCGGAGAAGTTACTTTTCGTAGTGACCTTGGCCTCGACGGCATATTGGCGGAGGATGGCGGGCCGGCCCTCGCGGCGTCCCGATCGCCCGAGCCTCTGGCGGCAAGATGCCACGCTGAAGGGCGCACCGATCTGCGCGACCGAGGTGACGTCGCCGATATCGATACCGAGTTCCAGCGTTGATGTGCAAACCGCTGTCGTTGGCAGATTTGCATCCTTCAGACGGCGTTCGACAAAATCCCGGTGTTCGCGCGCGAGGCTTGCATGATGGGGGTAAAATTCCTGAGGCAGATGTGCCGCTTCGCACCGCAGGCGAAGCCGATCGGCATAGATTTCCACCGATTGCCGCGCGCCGGCGAACACCAGATTATCGCTGCCCCTGAGGTTGCTGAACAGATGATCGGCGATCGCATCCGTGACCGGAGGCACACCATCTTCTTCTGCCCCCTGGACATATCCGCGCAGCTGGAGGCGAAGCTCCGCGCCTCCGCCTCGCGCCTCGACGAGCTCGACTGCTTCGGCTCGGTCGGGGCGCAAATAGCGGCGTGCAAGCTCCATGTCGCCGAGCGTGGCCGATAGGCCTATCCGGCGAATGGGACGCTTTACAGCCAGTTCGAGGCGCGTCAGCAGCGAGCGCATTTGGATTCCGCGCTCGCTGTCGAGAACGGAGTGCAGCTCGTCGATAACGACAGCACGAGTTGTCCCGAACAGGCGAGGAATGTCGAGCCCCCGCCGGATGAACAGGGCCTCTAGGGATTCCGGCGTAATCAGCACCACACCCTTGGGATTTTTGACGGCGCGCGTCTTGACCCCGCTCGATATGTCGCCATGCCATGGCGTCACCGAGAGATCAGCGCTGTAGCAGATATCATTCAGCCGACGCGCCTGATCGGTGATGAGCGCCTTGAGTGGCGCCACATAAAGGATGTCGAAGCCAGGGCGCGGGTCGGGGGCATCGAGAAGCTGCGATAGAAGCGGCAGAAAAGCTGCTTCGGTCTTGCCGCCCGCGGTGCTCGCGGCGACGATGATGTCCGCATCCGAACCAAGAATGATCTGGGCGGCGCGCGACTGGATGTCGCGCAGCTCGCGCCAACCCTGTTCGCGTATCCACTTCTGGATAGGACGCGCCAGCCTGTCGAATGCGGAAGTCACAAGCGGAAGCTTGTCAGTTCCTCGCTGACGGGCATGGCGCCCACCATCTCGTCGACATCGCTCATATCGTCGCCCGCGTCTTCACCGATATCGAGCGCGTCGATGAGGTCCGTCCACAGGGTGCCGGGGTTTTGCGCGAGCACCGCCAGAAGATTGACGAAGGCCGTGACGGTATTGCGCGGCGTGCGGAAATAGGCCTCGCCTATCCGGTCGGAGCAATGGGCCATGAAAGCTTCCAAGGCCTCGTCGGGCAGCGCTTCGGACCCGGGCTGCATGATCGCGCGGATGTTCGAGAGCAGAACGAAAAGATCCTCGGGGGTCAGATTGGCGAGGCGGATCACGGGACCAGAGAGATCGACCAGTCCCTCGCGCGCGAAGCTGTTTTCCGCCAGCCGGGACTGCAGCGCCTCATAACTGTAAAGCCCGCGACGTGTGTTCATGAGAAATTCCGGGGTGCCGCCCATCAAGAACCCCAGATGCTCCGCGCTGCCCTGCAGCACGTCGTTCAGGATGCGCAATATCTGCTCATAATTGGCGTTCCGCGCCTGTGACGAAGTCAGCTTGAAGAGATTGACCATCTCGTCGAGGCCGACGAGCAAGCCCTTATATCCCGCGCTGGTAACGAAGGCCGACATCAGTTTGAGATGATCGTACACGCCGGCATCATCGACGATGGTGCGCACGCCCAGTGCCTTTCGTGCATCGGTCCGCGTCGCGAACTCGCCCCGCAGCCACCGCAGCGCGGCAGACTTGAGTTCCTCGTCGCCGCTATCATGTCCTTCCGAGTAGCGCCGTATGACTGCAGCGAAATCGAAGCCGCCGGTAAGTTCTTCAAGATGTGCGAGGCGCTCGCGGATCATGTCGCCAGTCGAGCGATCCTGCGCTTCTCCATCTTGCTGTGCTTGGGCCACGAACCGTTCGACGACGCTCGCGAGCGCACCGCCATCAGGTTTCGTCCGCGTCGCGAGATTACGTGCCATCTCCGCATATAGCCCGCGAGCCTGCCCACCGGTCGCATGGATCCGGCGATCCGGCGCCAGATCTGCGAACATGACGACGAGACCCTTCTCGAGCGCAACAAGGCGGATAAGGTTCATGAAGAAGGTCTTGCCCGATCCATATTCCCCGATGATGAACCGGATCGCCGAACCCCCGCCGGCGATGCGCTCGATGTCGCGCACCATCTCCTCGATCTCGCGCGCTCTCCCGACCTGAATATGCCGCAGCCCCAGCTTCGGTACCACGCCGGCGCGCAGCGCCTGGACGATTGCATCGCGTTCGCGCGGTTTGAGATCGGACATCAGCTTAACTCCTTCACCAGATTTGATTTGAGCGTCGCCGCGATCTCTGGATCGACGTCATATCCGTCATATTCATCGAGGAGGGGCCCCTCGAACCTGTCAAACGACCATTCGTTGATGGTCTCGAGGGCACCCGATGGCATGAGCTCATGGTCTCGTGCCAGCCGAGCGAAATCTTCGTCGCTCCAGTGCGCCCGCGCGATCAGCTGCTCGGCGAAGCGCTGGTGCCGGATATCGAGTCCCTTCCAATGCTTATCAGCCGCGGGTACCGGTGTATCGGATTCGGCATCCGCCGCAAAAATGTCGCCGAGGACCGCCGAAACGCGCTGCGTATCGGTCCGGATCGCGGCGATCCGCGCAGCATCGAGACGCCCGCCGCTCGCAGCGGGATCGGGAGGGATGCGTTCTCCGGGCGATCCGGCTTCCGCAGCCTTCACGCGCACCGGTCCATCGTCGGCAGTCCCTGCGTGCAAGTCCGAATAGACAAGCCCGGGGTCGAGACCGAGTGCGCGGTATATCTTCTCGATCGTCGCGACTTCCTCGGGCTGTATGACGCTGTCGGCATGGGCGATCGCCACCAAGGCTGCGCGGAGCGCCAGATGATGGTCGGCATCGACCTGTTTGAGTTTGCCGCGCAGGAGCGCCATGTCGGGCGGGACCTCGAAATACCAGGCGAGGTTGGCGCCGAGGCACCGGCGCTCCGCATCGGTGATTCCGATTGCATTCGCCACCCGAAGCTGCAGGCTCCGGCGTTCGGCCTCGACCAGCTTCTTGTCGGCTTGCGCGATGAAGGTCGCCACTGCGATTTCGAAAAGGTGCGTGAGATAGGCGTCGGAAACAGTCTCCAACTGTTCGACCGCCTCGCCAAGATCGAACAAAACCACCGGCTCGTCGATCTTCGGACCGCGCAGGGAATGCCGGGGATCGGGTGCCATGCCATAACCCAGTCGGGCTAGCGAATCGGCCGCCCCGGTAAGTTGGCGCTTGTTAGCGGTGTCGGTGGTCGCGCCTTCGAGCCGCGCCAGAAGCTGCGCGACGGGGACTAGGCCGCCGTTGGCGACAATGGTCGCAATCCACTCTTTCAGCTCGTCCATCTCGCTCGACGGGAACAATGCCCGTAGCTCCGCCGGGAGCAGCGCATGACCCTCGATGCTCCCGCGGCCATCGGGGTTGCGACCGAGATAGCGGCTAAGCTTGTCGAGAGCATCCATGGCCTCATCGGCGATGGCCTGTCCGATCTCTATCGGCTCGCGCAGCCCCGATATATCCGGGATCGGCTTGTCGTTCGCTGAAAGACGGACGCTGCCGCCAAACTCACCTGACGCTGCCCGATAGCTGAAATCCAGCTTCTTGCGCGGCTTGGCAATGGTCAGTCCGTCTGGATAGCGGGCGTCGAACTTCAGACGAAACAAGGCGCGAAATTCGGGCTCGCAGCGCTGCGCTGGTGTTCTGGTGCGGCGCTCATAATGGCAGAGAAACCATGTGTAGAGCCAGTCCGCACTGAGCGCATCGCCGTTGGCGATGGCTCCACCCATCGCGATCTTGAGCGTCAGCGGAAGGTCCCACCCGCGATTGTCCAGGATCGACTGCTGCAGCGTCGTGTCGTCGGTGGAGAGTTTGCCCGCTGCCGAAATTCGCGCGAGGTCAAGAAATTCGCCCAGGTAACGCTGCACCGAGTGGTTGCCGGCAAACAGCGCTTTTAACCGCTCGACTTCGGCAACGATCCGTTGCTTCTCCTCGGCGTCCGGATCGTCGATGAAGAACCGCCGTTCCAAGCCATAGAAATAGAGAAACATATAGCCAGGATTGACGGACCCGTCGGCGCGTCCGCCGGCCAGCCAGTCGAGATAGGTGGTTCGGCAGGCTGACGAAATGGTAGAATATCCGGGCCAATAGGACAGGCCGCGCCCCTCCGGGTCGGATCCATTCGACGCGACAGCGAGCTTTGGGTCGATATAGGCGCGGCACTTTTCGGCAAAGCCTCTCGATGTCAGTTGCGGCGCTGTGCCCACATAGACCATGCCGCCGATGTCACGCCCTGCGATGACGATCGTCTGGCCCTCGGCCAGCCAGCCCTGATGCGTCCGGGAGGGCCGTGTCGGAGCCGTCCCGAACAGGGCCGCACCGGAACGTGGCGCCGGAGGATCGGTTCGTTTGTGTTCTGGATAGACAGGCTCGCCCTGCGATGGGGGAGCTATGGGCTGCTTCGCGGACGTGAGTGGCTCGCCGACTTGCTGCTCTGGGGCTTCTGCGGTGCGGTTCCGCTCCTGCCACCAGACAAGGACCGCAGGCATCAGAAGCATGAACAGCGTCTGCATTCCGTCCGACAGGCTGCCAAGTGCGATCGCGGCCACCAAGAGACAGACGATAAAATAAAGGATGTAGAGAAGAACCCAGCGGATCGGTTTCAAGATCCATACCCCCCCCCGATAATTTGTCCCGATTCTTCCTATCGGCAATTGGCAAGGGACAGAAGGCCCGGCGTCATTTTATTCGCGCAATCAGCAGCCGTAGATCGCGCGCGTAAGGCGCATCGCGAACGTCCGCTTCGCCTGGCTTAAACCTTGAGCACATCAACTGCGGAATCTTTATCTGCTAGCGTTTCGAGTTCACCTATGCCGGACTGAGCACTGGCACAGTTCTTGAAGGCCAACTCGGCGTCTCAGTTTTCTATCCGATGAAAGGCTCCTTGCGGGGCGGTCGCTCACTATGAAGTCTGACCGATGAATTTCTAGTTTGTCATCCAGTCGATATAGCGCTCAATCCAATGATGTTCTTCGGGCGCTATCCGGCCATCAGCCTCAATGACCCGCTTTGCATACCCGGCCACTATCGGTCGTAGCGTGCCTGATGCGCGGATACGCTGCGCCGCTATTACGAAGGCCTCAACGTCGGGTGCCATTCGGCGGATATGCGCCTGTATGTCAACTTCAGGAAAAGGCACGGAAATCTCGGCGCGCATCCACCAAGATGCGGTGAAAGTCTCGATCTCCTCATTCTCGGCGTCGTCGACATGTCCGTCGCATCGCGACAGAAAGATGAGTGCGGTCAGGCCGGCTCCAAGGTCGGCGCGCTGCACCGGCGAGAGGCCCCACCCGAGGGGGTTCGCGCTAATCCGGTCATCGGCGAAAGGCGCAAAAAAATCATCGCCGCCAGCCAGTTCCTCGCCCGTTTCGGCGTCGTGGACGGCTTCGATCCGCGTCATCAAGAACACACGCTGCGCGCGCCGTTGATGGCAAAACGCTCGCAGATATCGCTTGCCCTGTCCCGTTTCGATGCGAATACAGCTGACCTGTCGCAGCGAGGCAGACCCTTTGGCGTCGCGATAGGCAATAATGATCGTCAGCCCGTTGACGATTTCGCCCACATGCTCACGCATTTCCGACTGTTGTGCCGCGCCTTCGTCGAGATCTTCTTCAGGCAGGAGCGGTGCAAAGTCATGCGGAGACGGCGCCGGCGGAACACTTCCGCCGAATCTTTCGCGAACTAGCTCAAATATCTGAGTCATATGGTCCCCCGCCATTTTTCATTATGACCAAAATGATATCCACGGGTCAGAACATCGCGCGCACGGTGCCGTGGATCATTTCTCTTAAATCAGTATCGAGAAGTGCTTCCTAGGAAAATCTTCCGGATCGGATAGATCTCGTGGAACTCGGCATCGCCCACTGGAATGGCGGCGGATCAATGTTAGGCGTCGATATGCTGACGCTGGCGGAAGGCATCTGGGCCGAAGGCGATAAGCTTCCATTGCTAAGAGGGGCGCTCTGGAACGTCTCGGAACGTCCGCTCTCTTTATTTGATCCCCGAAAGCGGACGCGCTCCAACTCTCGCGAGCGTATCATTGGTTGGTGGAACGACGTATGGCTTTCGGGCCCGACATTGTCACAGCGCTTTGGCGCGTGCGCATTCTGCGGTGAACGTCTGCTCGGTAAAAAAGGAATTGCAGCTCGTCGATCAGCTGCAACTCCTTGCGGAGAGCCTCAAACGCAAAGATCGAAAATCTGGAGGCGGCAATCCGAAGGCATTACCCCCGCTTGATGTCCTTTTTCAGCTCCTCTCCGAGGAGGACATTGATGTTATCGATTATCTGCAAAGGTCACCGAGTTCGCAAAGATTGAAGAGGGCCGTGGGGTTGCGTTTATCGATTGACGGTTCCGCATTCGAGTGGTGACCTTAACGGCCAATAATTTGGCGAAAAGCGCAACAGCCTTGTCTCTGTATGCACAGACTTCATGCCGCCCGATCCAGATCGATGATGGTGGCAAGGCCTTGTTGCACCAATGGCTCGGCGAGTGCCCGGACGCTGCGATGGTGCGTGAAAAGCAGAACCTGGTTGGTCTTGCCAAACTCGGCGAGTAGGTCGAGCGTTGACCGGCTGCGCTCGTCATCAAAATGCACCAGAATGTCGTCCGCAATGAAGGGCAGTGGCTCCGTCGCACCGGCGTAATTCTCAAGGCTAGCCAGCCGGAATGCGAGAAAAAGCTGGTCGCGGGTGCCGTCGCTCATGGTAGCAACCGCAGCAATACCGCCATTGGCTCGCCGTCCAACCACGACCGGATGGCCTTTGTCATCGATATCGGTCTCGATTCCGGCAAATTCACCGAGTGTCGTTGCCGCGAACAGTTCGCCTGCCCGCGCAATGAGCGGATCTTGCTGTTCTGCGCGGATCGTTGCCATGGCCGACGTCACCAATTCGCGCGCAACCGATAGCTCGAGATAGCGTTCGAGGGCGAGATGCATCTGCGCTGCCGCCGCTTCGCGTTCGGCAACGGCGTGATTGACCTCGCTCTGGCTCAGATAGGCAGCAAGGTCGTCCTTTGCCGCCTTCTCGGCGAGAATGGCTGCCTCGATTTCGCTCTCGATCTCGCTAGCACGCGATGTCTGCTCGGACAGTTCCGCGCGAACCTCATCGAGGTCGCGTTCATCCCATTCCGCCCGCAAGGTAGCGAGATCAAGCTTGTCGCCCACGTCCGTCGCGGTGCGTTCCGCCAGAGCGATCTCATTGCACAAAGCCATACGTGCTTCACACCGTGAAGCTGCGTCCAGAAGGGCCCCATCATCGCCGCCATCAAGTTTTGCCGAAGCCGCGAGCGTAGCCAGCTCCTCCCGAGCGGTGCCAAGGGCCTCTTGCGCCTGGTCGGCCTCGACCTTCGCCTCTTCAAAGTCGGGCAGTACCCCGTCATATTGCGTTTGCGCTGTTGCGTTGTCGGTAAATCGGGCCAGCACCATCTGCGCTGCAACCACACAGTCTTCGCCGATCTCGATGGCGAGTTCGGTCGCGAGGCTGCGGACATCCTTCGCAAGGCTCGTCTCGTCGTCGTCCATGCGCTTTAGCCGCTGGCGGGCCTGCCCTATTGCCGTAAGCACACCGCGTGCGCCCACCCATTCGGTGACCGCACTGTTGGCATCTGCCGGCGAAATGTCGGGTGTGAGCCCCAGCGCACCTGTTGCCGCAGGCCATGCCGCATCCCAGGCGGCCTGTGCGTCCGACAATTGTTGCACTTCCGCCTCAACCAGCTTGTGCTGCCGCGCCAAGTCCTCCCGGTCCCGCGTGTCCCTGCCATATTCGGCATGTGCTTGTTCGTGCCGGGAAATGGCGTTTTGCACCGCGCTGACCCGGGCCGCGAACGACAATGTGATATCGAGCTTGCGGCTCTGTTCGATTCGCTCGAGCAGCTCAACGGCCGGCGCAAGCTGGGCCTCTTCCAAAGCCAGTGCATTTGCCGAATTCCGCAAGCGTTCTGATTCATCCAGCACCAATTGTCGGGCCTGGGCAAATTGGAGCAGTGACGCCAGTTCCGGGTGTTTGACCAGAACTTGCGGAAAACTGTTCCCCCATTCCGCGATGCGCACTTCGCCTTGTGTGACAAGCGCGGCCGTCTCGGCCTCTGCCGCGGTGACCGCAGCCCTTGCCTCCGCGATGCGCCGCAACGCGAGAGCGAGCGATGCAGCCCGTTCTGCCTCTGCCGCGCGGCGATCGGCAAGTTCGTCTGCAGACACGATTGCCGTTTCCAGACCGTCAGCAACGGCAAGGCGAGCAGCGCCGTCATCGGGCAGCTGTCCCGCGACATATGCCGATTTTATCGGCCTCCAGGCATCGGCGCGCAGGCTGCGCGCCTCGGCAAGAGAGGCATCACTTGCAATGGTCCCGGATGCCTGAAGCGAGCCAATCTCAGCCTCACCAGCGGAAATATCGCGCTCGGCCTGTCGCTTCAGCTTGGCCTGATCCTCGATCTGCGAGGTCAACGTCTCGCGCGCGGCCTGCTCACTACGAATATCGTCAACGCTGGGGCATGGCAGGGTGGCAAGCGCATCGATAGTATCGAAGCCAAGCGCCTTGAGCCGTCCGCTCAATGTTGCGCTGTCAGTATCCAGCGCCTGCTGACGTGCTTGGTGTGCTGACTTCTGGGCCGCAAGGCTGGCAAAGGCCGATGATGATGCCTCGGGCGGAGCATCATGCCCCGCCAGGCGTGCCGCTTCCAAACGATCGTCAATTGCCGCAAGCGAAGCCGCCAGTTCGCCAAGGCGCTTTTTGGCAGAGGCTAGACCTGGACGGCGCTCCACCATCTCGTCGGCAGCCGAGCGCACAAGATTGAGGGCAGACTGGTCCGGGATCAGTGGTGCAAGGTCCGCATCGGCCGGCAGGCCAAGCATCCGGCGCAGCGCCGCTAGTTGAGCCTCGCCGTCATCAATCTCGCGCTGACGATTGGCACGATCGGACCGGGCCTTGCTGACGTGAATGGCGCGTTCAGCCAGATCACGCACCCGCTGTTCGGCGGCTTTGAGACCCGCGTTCACCACCAGCGCATCAAGCCGTGCCTTCAGGCGGTCCCGTCGCTCGATCGCGCTCTCAAGCCGCGTTTCAGCCCCGTTGCGCTGGTCTAGGGCAGTCCGCATTTTTGCGGCGAAATCACCCGGGAAGGACGCGACATCGTCGTAGCCGATCAGATCCTGCGTCAGGCCGGCCAGCTGACGCAAGTGGGGCGCGACGCGCAGGACGCGCTCCAGCCGGGACGTCGATGCACCAAGGCTTCGCCTCTCGGTGCGCAGGGCCTCGAGCTTTTCCCCGGCTGCGAGCGATGCCTTGCGCGTCTGCTCAAAGGTTTCCCGGGTCAGTTGCGCGCCGCGTGCCGTCTTTTCGGCTGCCTCGAATGCCGTCAGCTGTTGGTAGAAGACACGGTTCACCGACCGCCTCGTATCGAAGAGCTTGTCCGCTTCGCCGTCGATACCTTCGAGGCGAGATACCAGCGTGCGCAAGCCGCCGCCTGCTTCGACGATCAGACGCCCGATGTCGCCATCGGCGTGAAGCAATCGCTCCCCGCCGTTGCGCAAGGTTTCGTGGTTCAGACCAAAGAGGGTTTCGAACCGCTCCCGTGTGATGGCACCCAGCACCGGCGCAAGGACGGTGTCGTCGAGCGCCGTTCCGGACAGGTCAGCCAGTGTCTTGCCGTTGCCCTTGCGGCGCTTGAGCGTCACCGTGCTACCATCTGCCGTCAACATCGTGGCCCCGATGCGCATGCCATCGTAGCCGAACAAACTGCCACGCTGGGTATTCTTGGGGATCGAGAACAGGAAGTCGCTGATCGCCTCGAGACAGGTGCTCTTGCCCGCTTCATTGGCACCGTAGACCACCGTGAGGCCCGCTGTTTCAGGAATGGCGAGCTCGCGACTTGCGCAGCCGCCATATTTCTCAAGGCTGAGTTCAGTCAGGCGCATGACCAGCCTCGCTGACTAGACTGCGCGCAAGGGCTGCGGCGCGCTCGGGTATCTCGGCGCGCATCTGCTCAATGAATGCATCGGCATGTGCACCAGCGGGCAGTTTCGTCCGAATCTCGGCAAGCCGCGCTTCGAGAACTTGCGCAATTGCGCTGTCCTGGCTGAGGCGGGTCACTTCCTGATCAAGTTTGCCAGCCACCGTTGGGTCGACGGCGTCCGGGGCTTCAGGATGGGCCGTTTCCAACCTGAGCTTTTCGAGCCACACGTCATCCGAGAGCGTTGCCAGCAGTGTTTCCACGTCCTCCCGGAAAGCGGTGCGCTCGAGAATCAATCTGGAATGGAGCGGTGTCGTTCCTGTCACTGTCAGGCGCAGGGCAATAGGCCGTCCGTCGGCCTGCTCTGCGCCTTGGGCGATATGACCGCGAATGACATCCAATAATTCCGGGTGCTCGGTCGTTCCCGACACATCAACTGTGATCGACGCCCAGCGCACCACATCCAGCGCGCGATGCTGGAGGCTGGTGACTCTGCCGTCATTAACTTTGACGAGGACGGCTCCCTTTGGACCCGTCTCTCGCGGGTGCCGGCCTTGAAGATTGCCGGGATAGACGATGTGCGGGTGCTCTCCGAGCACGGCATGGGCGTGGACGTGGCCTAGCGCCCAATAGTCATACCCATGATTGGAAAGCTGCTCAGGCGTGCAGGGCGCATAGCGGGCGTGATGACCCTCGCTGCCCGCACAGGCCGTATGAAGAACGCCGATATTGAACATTGCCTCGGCTGCTGCCGGATATTCGCGCGCCAGATCTTCGGAAACGTCCGGGCGGGGGAAGCTCTGTCCATGGATTGCGACCCCGACATCATCGAGACGATGTGTGGCGGCCTTGGACTTCGGAAAGACATGGACATTGCCAGAGAGAGACAGCTTGTCGGCAAAACGATTGGCGGAGTCATGGTTTCCAAGGACCATGAACACCGAGATGCCGGCTTCGTCCAGCCGGCGCATTCCCTCCATGAAGTAAAGGCCTGTCTGGAAGTTACGAAGGTCGCCATCGAAAATGTCACCGGCCAACAGCAGGAACCGGCAGCTTTCATCGATCGCAAGGGCAACCAGGTTATCAAAGGCTTCACGCGACGCCGCCTCGACTCGCGCAGCATATTCCACAGACTTACCTGCCAATCCAAGTAATGGACTGTCGAGGTGAAGATCAGCGGCATGTACAAAGGTGAATTCAGTCAATCGAAGGCCTCCCGTCGGCCTTCATGGCACGAACGACCCAAAATTGTCTCGGTAAAATCGGCGCAAGACATGAGGAAAATCCTTTCCCTGCTGTGAACGCACGGGTCTCGTCAGGCCTCTTCGTACGGGGCGATCGCTCCGCACGAAGAGGGGGGGGGGCAGGATTGCCCCGTGACAGAATGAGAGAGATGAGAGAGGCTCGCTGCATGTCCGTCGCGGATACGGAGTGAGCCGGAGCAACTCTTCGCTGGCTTGGAATGGCGACGACTTCGTCTTCGACAGGATGCTCGTCCCCGCGGGGATCGGAGATCAACGCGCTTGACCTGCGTGCTCGCGCTTCGCCGGCTCCAACGGCATTGTTAGAAGAGATGCCGGATTTTCAGCAGGCGATTTTTCCAAGAAAAGCATTGTATGGAACGTCTGTGGAAGATATAAGATTAATTGAGATGTCTAGCTGTTAATTGGTAATCGTATCACTTCATCTCTGAATATTGGATGTCACCGCTGGGGCCATCTTATATTTTCCTAATATTTTGAATTTTCTTATCAAAGTCATAGGAGTATTCTTAGTTTCCTCTTCTGGGCACCATTTGTTCTTCCGAGGACATCCGAGAACGTCCAGAAAACGGCTGATTTCAGCCGTTTTTTGTGCTATAACCGTCCGGTCAAATCCGGGCGGATACGGCACCAATCGGGAACAATGAGGGTATATCCGAGGGTATCGTTCTCCGTCCTTTTGAAGGACGATACCCCCAATGAGCACTCTTTTTGCCACCACAGTCTCGACCGCCAAGCCGCAGGCGAAGGACTATAAGCTGTCCGATGGCGGCGGTCTCTATCTTCTGGTGCGGCCGAACGGCTCGAAGCTCTGGCGCTTCAACTATCGCTATATGGAGAAAAGTCGCACGCTCGCTTTCGGCGCTTGGCCGGAGGTGACCTTGGCCGACGCCCGATCCCGGCGGGATGAGGCGCGGCGCCTGATCGCATCCGGCATCGACCCTTCCCATCAACAGAAAGTGGAAGCGGCGCGGGCGAGGGTCGAGGAGAACGACACCTTCAAGGCAGTAGCTGTGGAATGGACGGCGAAGAATGAGCGCGAAGGCATGGCCGAGATCACGCTCAGCAAAATTCGCTGGCTGCTCGACAAGGCCTATCCCAAGATCGGAAACCGGCCTGTCGCGAAGATCACCGCGCAGGAAGTGCTGGCTGTCCTTCGCGCTGTTGAAGCCACCGGGCGCTATGAAAGCGCTCGGCGCATGCGCAGCTTGCTGAGCCGGGTGTTTCGCTATGCGATCGCGACGACACGGGCGGAGCGCGATCCGGCCAGTGATCTTCGCGGTGCGCTGACCGTTCCCAAGGCAAAGCATCTGGCTGCGATTACGACGGCCGACGGCGCCGGCGAACTCATGCGTGCGATGGAAGGTTATACCGGTCATGCTATCACCTTGTTTGGGCTCCGGCTGTCCGCGCACCTCTTTGTTCGACCCGGAGAATTGCGCCAGGCGGAATGGAGCGAGTTCGAGTTCGAGAAGGCCGTGTGGAGTATTCCCGCGGAGAAGATGAAGATGCGCCGGCCGCATCGCGTGCCGTTGTCTACCCAGGCGCTCGATCTCTTCGAGCGGCTCTGGGAGCATACGGGCACAGGAAAATACTGCTTCCCATCCTTCCGGTCGCCGCTGCGCCCGATGTCGGAGTGTCCGTCGTCAGGACATTTGGCTCAACTTGCGGCGTAAATTAGCGGAGTGCGGGCGTCGTCCGGGGGTTGATGTTAAGCGGCGAGCTTGCGGTGTTGCAAGCGCCGATGTTCGATTGTTTGTCG